>Ga0075163_10000840_pt1 | contig 40742 bp, 32 predicted proteins | sample JI1023141ADNA_FD_71478 | JGI IMG/M metagenome (GOLD analysis project Ga0075163, IMG submission 71478) | Wastewater effluent complex algal communities from Wisconsin, to seasonally profile nutrient transformation and Carbon sequestration -... | ecosystem: Engineered > WWTP > Effluent > Algae...
TTACGTTTTGAACCAAAACTAGAAATGGATGAGCATGGTGCTCTAGCAGCACTTAATCGGTTACCTACAGAATATCGAGATATAATTTTTTTAGTTTTAGTAGAAGAATTTTCCTATAAAGAAGCTGCTGTAATGTTAAATGTCCCTATGGGTACAGTAATGTCACGATTGCATCGTGCTCGTCAAATGATGAAAAAACTACTTTGCCCAGATGAAAAAGAAAATATTGCTACAGCATAAAATAATAAAATAAGGAAACTGTTATGAACTTGCTTAACTGCCATCAAATTAATGAATTACTATCTGCTTATTTAGAAAATGAGCTAGATGCTACTACTGCATTAACTGTAGCTAATCATATAGAAAAGTGCTCTAGCTGTAAAAAAGAACTCAGTTCTTTAACAGATATTTCTAATTTAGTAAAATCTGTTGTTCAACAGCTAGATAAACAGGATTTATCCTTATTATCTCGTGCTAGTACAATTAATGATCGCGTTAGGGCACAAATAAATTCAGTATCTAACACTGAAACCCCTAATAAATTAGTTGAAATTAGCTCAAAGAATCAATCAGCAATAGTATCAGCAAATTTAGATAATATAGTTGTATTAAATGCCCGCCAATCTTTAGGATGGCGAAAAAAATTATTTTTCTCTTTAGCAGCATCTTTAACAGCTATATTTTTAAGTCTGATTGCGATCACTTATTATGCTACTGCTACTGGCCCTCTACTAACTGGTGTAGTACGTAATCATCATTTTTGTAGCACTATTGATTTATCAGGTTGGCATAAAGGCTATCCAACAGAAAATTTATTAAAAGCCAATAATACTACACTGCCTAAGCTAGATAGCCTAGGGATTGAATTTAGTGAACTACATCCTTGTAAAGTTTATAAAACACCTTTTCTACATTTAATGTATAAAAAAGGTGATAAACCTATTTCTTTTTATTATGGGTCAACAGAATCAGTAGCTAAGCTTAAAGAAACGGTTCAAAATCTTGCTCCTGGCCAATTATATTTACAAGAAGAGTCTGGTTTACAAATAGGAGCAATTACTACATCAAAAAATAACCTTTGGTTAGTAGCAGGAGAATTGACCAAAGAAGAAATTAGTACCATTAGTTCTCAATTGCTTATAAACTCAACAGAAGACAGAACAGAGCAATCACAACTTTTTCATTAGAATTTATGTTTAGTTTATATGTTTAGTTTAGTTGAGCGTTATTTTGGGTGGTTACAAAAAAATAACCCTACTGGTGATCTACTCCATTACCCAATAATTAAAAATCATTATCAGTCAGAAATAGCAGGACTTTACTTAATAGGTGATATCACTGGGTTACCTTTGTTAAAATTTGCTACTAAACAAGGATATGAAGTAGTTACTAAAATTGCTCAAGAACTAAAAAGCTTTAACAACCAACAAACAGAAGTCTATGATGTAATTATCATTGGTGCAGGAGCAGCAGGGCTTTCTGCTGCTTTACAGGCTAAAAAAGAAAACCTTAAATATACTGTTTTAGAAGCAACCCGTATTGCTAACACAATTGTTAATTTTCCTAGTGGAAAACTAATTTTTGATGAACCTACCAACCTTACTTCACCAAGCACTTTACCTATTACTTTAGCAACTAAAGAAGAAACTTTAGCTAGTTGGTCTAAGCTTTTAGAAAAAGAAAAATTATCTATTTATGAAGGAATGAAAGTCCAAGATATTTGTAAAAATAGCAATGGGACGTTTGAAGTTATAATAGAAAACCATCCTAGTCTATTTGCTAGAAATATAATCTTAGCAATTGGACAGTCAGCTAATTCCAGAAAATTAAATATTAAAGGGGAAAATCTTTCTAAAGTAAGTAATAAACTTTATAGCCCTCTAGACTACCAAAATAAAAATATTTTAGTTATAGGTGGCGGAGATTCTGCAATAGAAACCGCTTTAGCTTTAGCAGACACAGGCAATAAGGTCATTTTATCTTATCGCCAAGAAAAATTTTTCCGTCTTAAACAAGCTAATGCAGCAAAAATTGCCCAATACATTAAACAAAACAAATTAAAAGTCATTTTTAATTCACAGGTTAAAGAAATTTCTGATCAAGAAGTAGTTTTAAGAGTAGGAAAAGAAGATATAACTTTACCTAATGACATAGTTTTCAAAATGATTGGGTCAGAGCTACCCTATGGGTTTTTAGAAAAAATTGGTATTAAAATAGAAAATAGTTGGACATTAACTAGGTTATTGTTTTACTCACTATCTATTTTTATTTTTACCCTAGTTTACTTTGGTAAACATTTAACAGGTTCTTCCTTGCTTCAACAATCAGGGCAATTAATTGAGTGGATTGCCCCTAGTCTAATTATTTTACTTGCACTTTCTTTAGCAAGTGTTGGCTACTTAGCAAATAGGCAAAAGCTTAATAAATTACAACGCTTTGCTATTCCAATAATAGTAACTCTAGTAACCCTAGGGATTTCAATATTTTCACTATGGTATATTAGCGGTAAAGAACGTTTTTTATTATTAAATAAACCCCCTGATTTTTGGTATAGCTTTCTTTATAGCTTAACTATAACAATCTTTGGTATTAAACGAATTATTGCTAAGAAAAATACTTATATTACTAAACAAACCATTTCATTAATTTTTTTTCAAGTATTTTTACTTTTTCTTTTACCTCAATATATATTGCCTTGGACAGTTGAACATAAACTATTACCTCAATGGTTAGAACAAAATGCATTCCCTGATGGTTCTTATTGGCGAGTTTATGGTTTTATCTTAGCCTACCCATTGTTTATTTATAATGTGCTTACTTATCAACCAGTTATGTTTTGGCTAGTAGTTAGCATAATACAAACTTTTATTATTATCCCTATATTAATTTACTACTTTGGCAAAGGTGCTTATTGTGGCTGGATTTGCTCTTGTGGTGGACTGGCAGAAACTCTTGGTGATAGTTATCGGACACTTGCTCCACATGGTGCTACTGCTAAAAAATGGGAAAATCTTAGTCAAATAATTCTATTAGTTATTTTTATTATTACTTTTATTTGGATATTAGGACATTGGACATCTTATGGAGGAATAAATATTTTTGGTAGTAATCTTTTACAAATTAGTGAGAATCTACATAAATGGTATACATTACTTATAGATATAGGCTTTGCTGGAACAATTGGATTAGGAACATACTTTTTTTACTCTGGGCGGATTTGGTGCCGTTATGGTTGTCCTCTAGCAGCATTAATGAATATTTACACAAAATTTTCTAGTTATAGGATTTTTGCTAATAAACAAAAATGTATTAGCTGTAATATTTGCACTAGGGTTTGTCATATGGGCATAGATGTAATGGGTTATGCTAGTCAGGGTCGCCCTATGGATGATATACAATGTGTGCGCTGTTCTGCTTGTATAGTTAGTTGTCCTATGGATGTCCTTAGTTTTGGCCGTACAACTAACCCAACTAACCATCACAACTCACAAACTAGACTATACCAGTTAAACAAAACCTCTAAGTAGCTATTTATTTAGATTATTTATCTGATTTTTTTTGTAAATCTTTACGTAATTCTTTACCTGTACGTGGTTCAGTTTCAGAAAGAATTTTACTAGAGTTGGGTTTAGAAGTAGGTTTTGTTGGACTATCTACTTGCTGAGTATTGTTAGTTGGTGTTGGTGTTGGAGAGCTTGAATTTTCTTGTGATATTAGCTTAAACCCATAAATTGCTATAACTAAAATAACAAATACTATTCCTATACCAACAAAAACCATCCAAGGCTTTTCTTTTAATAAAGAAAGCGGACTATTACCTATATTTATATCAGTTTTATTAGGTAAAGACTCATTATTTGCTTGAAGAATATTAGGAATATTTTCTAGCTCGACTTTAGTAGTTTTAGGTAAAGAATCCTGCAAAGTAGGAAGATCTGCTGATAGCTCCACTAAAGTAGTGGCATTTGCGTTTGGTTTTACTGTGTCCTCAACAAAGGTTATACCTGTATTAATAGCTTTATTATTTTTATCTGTTTTATCTTTAGAATAGCTCAAACTATCAGAACTATTAGAGTTACTAAAACTATCAGTAATTTTGTTATTAGGGTCAACTATAAGTTTAAAAGCCTTTGCAAATTCTAATGCGCTATTAATACGGTTTTCACGTTTTTTTTCAAGTGCTAGTTTAAGTACTTGATCTAGCTCAGTTGGTAAATTTGGATTAATTTCAACAAGTGGTTGTGGTTCTTTAAATAAATGTCCAGAAATAATATTTTGTACTGATCCACTAAAGGGTACTTTACCAGTAATCATTTCATAAAGAATAATACCCAAAGCATAAATATCTGCACGACTGTCTGCTGCTTCCCCATCATAGACTTCTGGTGCCATATATTGTGGTGTACCCATAAATTCACCAGTTTGGGTTAATTTTTGTGAAATAGAAACGCCGCTATCTGTGGTTATTTTAGCTAGTCCAAAATCTACTACTTTTACTACAACTTCTTCACCAACGGTTTTAAGCATAATATTTTCTGGCTTAAGATCTCGATGAATAATACCTCTTTGGTGTGCGGTTTCTATCACATCACATATAGGCATAAACCATTCTAAGGCTTTTTCTAAAGGTAAAGGGCCATGTTTAGCCAGATATTTACGCAATGTTTGCCCACTAATATATTCCATTACAATAAAAGCCCCAGCATTATCATCAATCATCCCAAAATCATGAATAGTAACTGTATTTGGATGATCTAATTTAGCTGATGCTTTAGCCTCACGAATAAAGCGAGCAGAGGCTGTTTTATCGCTAGCAATATCAGCATTCATTACTTTAACAGCTACAGTACGCCCTAATTGTAAGTGTTTACCTATATAAACAGACCCCATCCCGCCAGAACCAATTAGAGTTTCTAGCTGATATTTTTCGATTATTATTTTTCCTGTCCAAGGATCTCTCTTAGACTTAGTTGGTTTTCTTACTGTATCCATAAAATTTATAAATAAATTTATCTTAGTTGAAATGTTGAAATAGTTGGAGGTGGTTGGGTTGCTTCTGCTTCTTGAGGGCGTAAGCGTAAGTATGTCAACATTTTAATAATTAAAAATAATGGAAAAATAAATATTTGCAAACAAACTAGTCCTATATATGTTAGGTCGCTTAACCCTATTCCATAATACAAAGCTTTATTAACAAAAAGATTAGCTATAAACTCTGATCCAAATTTAGGAACAGCCCAATTAAATAGCCCTAAGAGCAATAGAAAGATAGGTACACGCATACCCATACGATGACTAGTCTTAAATGCTTCTATGCCATATTTTTGCTCAACTATAGCAGTTTCTGAAGCAAATGCCCCACTTGGATAAGAATAAAGCACTCCTAACCAACAAAATAAAAGCCCAATTAATTGATAAACTTGTCCAACAACAGAGGTAAATATAAAATTAAAACCACGACTTAAAAGCCTACGATAAAGAGATAAAAATGAAGTTTGTTCATTTTGACGAGAGTCAAAAACAGCTAAGTTTATAGTTCCTATTGCTAATGAAGTAACTATAAAAGGTATACCATAAAATATCATTAATTGATAAAGCGGATCTTTTATACCTAATTGATAATGAATAAAATTTTCTGTTAAAAATCCTAGTGGTAATAATACTACTAGCGAAAGACTAGTAAAGAGAAAGAGTTTTTGCCAATAAAGTTGTATTGCTTGTCTTAAGATATTAAAAATTTCTCGTATAGGAAAAGGAGTCTCTGAAGTTATTGTGCCTAAATTAACCATCCAATCTTGAAAATGGGTATTAGTTTGAGGGACTAGGTTAGAAATAACTAAGCTTTGGCAACGTAGACAAGTCTCTGTATTAACATCAAATTGGTCTGTTTGATGACAAATTTCACATCTTAGAGATTTAGTTTTAGTTTTGATTTGAAATTTATTTGCCATGCTATTAACAATAATTAAAAATTCTTTATAGTCAAACTTAATTATTTTCTTTAGGCAAAATATTTTTTGTTGGTAGATTTAACTGAACAAAATAAATTCCTATCAGCACAAAACCACCTCCAATAAAAGTAAGTAATGTTGGCACTTCTCCCCAAATTAACCAAGCTAGTAATGCAGCGCCTAAAGGTTCACCTAAAAATGCAACTGAGATTAAAGTAGCGCTAACATCCTTTAATAGCAAGCTAAAAACTGTATGTCCGCCTATAGTAGGTATAATAGCTAGTCCTATTAAGACCAAATAATCCGTACTACTAAATATACTAGGACTAGCACCTACAATTAAAGCTGCTGGAAGTAAAAAAACTGTACACATAGCATAAACTGAACCTGCATAAGTAATTACTCCCATTTCTGCTCGTAATTTTTTCCCTAGAATAATATAACCAACAATAGTAATAGCTCCACTTAAAGCTAGCAAGTCTCCTTTTAAAGAACCTTTCCCACTAGTTAAATCACTAATAGATTCTGAAAGAATTACAAGTATTCCACCAAAAGCTATAAGTATTGCTATTAAATTGCGTAAAGAAAACTTTTCCTTAAAAAAAATACGGCTAGCTAGTGCAGTAAAAATAGGGTGGCAAGTTACCAATAAAACCGAGCGTGCCACAGGAATATAAGCTACTGAAACCGTCCAAGTACCAAAATGTAATGCTAAAAACATCCCTGCAAGAGTTAAAGATAGCTTTTGAGAGAGAGTTAATTTAGCTAGCTCATGTCTTTTTAAGGTTAAGGCAGGTAGCCCTAATAATATAGTAGCAAAAAGCATTCGATATAGTGCTACGCTTAGTAATGGTAACTGTCTGATTTCTAATATTTTGACTAAAATACCAGAAGCAGAAATACAAAGTATTCCTAAACCTAGTGCTAAATAAATTTGCTTTTTTGACATCTACTAAATAAAAAGTCTTAAACCAGATAAAAACACCTAGTCTTTTTTCTGATAAACATTAGAATCTAAAATTACCATTAGGTTTTCTGGATTTGTTACAGATTCAAACCCATATTTCTTATATAACCCATGTGCATCGCTAGTAGCCAACATCCAACGTCTTAATCCTTGTAGCTGAGGATGTGCTTTAATAGCCTCCATTAAGGATTTTGACAATCCTTTTCCACGTTTGTTAGGAAGTATAAAAACATCAGCTAAATAAGCAAAAGTAGCATAATCAGTAATTACACGAGCAAAACCGACTTGTTGACCTTGTTGATAAACCCCAAAGCACAAAGAATTTTCTATTGATTTCTTTACTACTTCTATTCCAATACCTTTAGCCCAGTAAGATTCTGTTAGAAAACTATGGATAAGAACTAAATCTAGGCAGGAATTATCTGTACTAATTAAAAAATTTTCTTGCTCAATTTCCATTAAAAATCCTTTTTACTATAGCTAAAAGATTTTAGCCACAAAGAAAAAATATATTTCTTTGTGGCTAATAAGTTTTATCTTTAGAATAATATATCTAAACTACTTGGACAGAAGGCCCAGGACAATCACGTCCTAATTTTAGAGCATCACCTTCAGCTAAAGTATTTACTAGCTCATCATAGAAATAATCATATTTTGCTGCTACTAAAGCACTTACCCGTTTATCATACATTTGGCGAGAACGGTCTATATCTTCTTTTAGTCGATCATAGAGGTCACTATGTTTACGACCATCTAAGACTTTTTGCTCATTATAGAGCTTAATTTCTGAAACCAATAACCTAGCAAATCGCCTAGCATCATTATGAAGTTTTTGTTCTTCATCATTAGCAGGTACTGGTTTAACCTGCTGAACTTTTTGCCCTGCACTTGATTGACCAGGATGAGAAATTGGCACAGGAATACTATTTATTGGTGGTAATGGTGCTGTTGGCGGTTTAGAAAAATCTACAGGTGCTTGCCAAGTAGGAGGTACAGGTATTCTTGGTGATGAATCTTTAGTTTTAGTTTCAAAAGAATTTGGTATAGGAGCTTTTATCCCAGCAGAAGAGCCTTTTAACAAAGTTTCTTGCTTAAGTGAACCAGAGTCAACAGGCTTTTGTATAGGTGATGGTAAAATAGCTGGAGGTTTTGAGTCAGGTTGTGCAGCAAAAGCAGAAATTTCTGGTAACTCTACTTTTTTAACTGGCTCTGGCAAATCTCTTTTAGGAAGTTCTGGAACAATTGGAGCACTCTGTTTAGGCGTTTCTTCAGCTATAGGCTTGCTTTCTACTACTGGAGGCGGTGGTATTGGTGTAGGTGGAACATCTTGGACTTTTATAGCTTCTTTTGGAGGTGCTGGAGCTTTTTCTACTACTGGAGCTTTTTCTACTACTGGAGCTTTTTCCACTATTGGAGGTGGTGGTTCGACTATGGGAGCTACTGGAACTAGTGGCGTTACTGGAGCAGATATAGCAGGTGGTGGAGATGGCGACTTTTCTACGCTAGCACCACTTTGTGCAGCTAAGGTTTGTGTTACTCCTGATTGTGCAGGAACTTCAGGGCCACGAGGTCTTATAGAAATTAATTCTATGGCTAGTCCGGCCATATTAACTAAAATCTCTAATGCCTCAACATTAATTACATCTCCTAGCAAATTGCTAGAATCAGCATAAAGTACCGCAGCAGCTTTACCCCTTACTAATAAAGGAATACCTACAACCTGAGTTGGGACACTATTATTAAAGCGAGCAAAAAGAATTTGGTTTTCAGTTTGAACACTTGGGCTACCAACAAACACAATTTGCTTTCCTAATACAGTACGTAACACCGTATCAGAACTTAAAGAAATAGATACCCCTTTTAGTGCATTATTGGCTTGCTCATTATCAAAACCCCGTGCCATCCAACCTATAGCATTACCACTTTTTACAATAAAAAGAGCAATTCTAGGAGAAAAGCTAGATGCTTGACTAACTAAAGCTGAAAGCACATCAGATTGTGTTTTATTAGCTTGAATTTCATTAATAGCAACTTTTAGAATGGCTAAATTAGTACTAGTTTTAGTTTCAACCAAAGAAGGGCTTTTTGCAGCTAAAGCAGTATTTTCAGCTAAGAGTTTTTCATTTTCTGCTTTGAAATCAGCTAAAAGCTTTTCATTCTCTGCTTTGAGATTAGCTATTGTAGTTTCTAATTCTGTTTTTCCATTAGATAATTTTTTATTTTTTGTTTTAAGTTCTTTGGTAGATGTTTCTAATTCTGTTTTTTCAGCTAAGAGTTTTTCATTTTCTGCTTTGAGATTTGTGGCTTTAGCCTCTAGTTCTACTTTATCAGTAGCTAATTGTGAAGCCATTTCATTAGTTAATTTGGCAATATGTTCACCTTTAGCTAAACCTTCTAATCCTTGAGAAGCTGTTTCCAATACTTTACCAAAGCTGGTTTTTACCATATCTTGCAAAGATTGTTGCAGACTGGTTACTTCTTTCTCAAAATTACCCATATGAGCATCTACAAGGGTTTTTAGTTGCTCCTGCAATCTATTTTCAAAATCGCTCATGTACGCAGCCTCCCAAAAATAGGGTACTTATTACTAGGTTTCATTGTTTATCAATATATTACAGGCCACTATGGTTTTGGCATAAACTTGTTAGTTGGCTAGAAGTTAACTGTTAATAAGTTATCTGGATTAATTTAGAGCTTGAATACTCTGATAGAAAAACCAGCAAATCTATATTTATAGTTATAGAATTTTCTTTGTAATTTATTGATTATAAAGAAAAAACACACTTAAAATCTTAACACACAGTTAGGGGGCATTTAATAATAGCTATGTGATTTATCACTGACTACTATGTTTATCAATCCCATTATCCAAATACAGCGTTAGATTGTCAATCTTACATTTAAGTTAGTTAAAATGAAAAATAAAAAGTTTTTATTTTTTAACTGAGCAATCTCCTAGGCTATTTTCCTAGGCTAATAGATATTAATCTGGTATTGAAGAGTCTTCTTGTTCAGTTACTGGTGGCAACAAATCACCTTTACCTAAAAAGTACTTACTAGGATGTTCTGTCATTATTTTATCTTGTAAGCGCATTAATCCATAAAGCAAAGCCTCAGGACGTGGAGGACAACCAGGAATATAAACATCTACAGGAATAACTCGATCTACACCTTGCAAAGTAGAGTAGCTATTAAATGGGCCACCAACATTTGAGCAAGAACCCATAGAAATCACCCATTTAGGTTCAGGCATTTGATCATAAACTCGGCGTACAATCTTAGCCATTTTTAATGTTACTGTTCCTGCTACTATGATTAGATCACATTGCCTAGGGCTAGGACGAAAGACCCCTGCCCCAAAGCGATCCATATCAAAGCGTGATGCTCCTGTTGCCATCATTTCAATTGCACAACAAGCTAAACCAAAGGTCATTGGCCAAATTGCTGATTTTCTTGCCCAATTAAAAATATAATCTATTTGAGTGGTAACAAAACCGCTTGAGCCTTCCACAATTAAGAGACTCCTTTTAAGTTAAGATTTTTTAATATTTTTTATTTAATATCTTTTAAGTTAAATTATTAAATATCTTCTGGGTTAAAGCCTTAAAAGTCAACTATCCTTACTGAAAGCGCCCCAAAAATTTTCCTAGTTCTGTAAAAAGCTTTTCACCACTAGGGACAAAAATTAAATGATCCGCATTATCAATATAAAATGTGGTTTTACTACCTTTAGCAGTACTAGCCAGCCGTTCAGTCATTTGCCAAGGAATTAATGGATCTATTTTTCCATGGCTAAGAAAAACAGGGCAGTTAATAGTTGCTATTTTCCGTTCACTTTCAAAGCGATAAGCCAAAATCAATCCTGGCCAAGGTAAAAATGGATATAGGCGTTTTGCCATATCTACCATACTAGTAAAAGCACTAAAAGTAACTAGTCCTATAACTTGTTTACGGGCAGCTAAATCAATTGCAACTGCTGCACCTAGCGACCAACCACCAGCAATTATTTTATTTGGATTAACATCTTTTCTTGATAATAAATATTCATATGCTGTTTCTGAAGTAGCATAACATCCTTGTTCACTAGCTTTTCCAGTACTAAGTCCATAACCGGTATATTCTGGAATTAAAACATTAACCCCTAACATACGAAAGCGCTGAAACTCTATTAAACAATCTCTTAAGCACATTCCATTACCATAAAAATAAATCATAGTTGGGCGATTAGCTATATCTGGCAAGGGTTTAGCGTCTTTATCCATGGCTACACCAAATAGGGCTGTTATTTGATCGCCATCTTTGGTGGTGAGTTTGACTAGTTCTGTGCCCTTTGGTGGAATAAAATTGGCTTCAGGACGTCCTTGGGTACTGCGCCCAGGAAAAATTAATATACTTTGTAAAAAATAAAGTAATGTTAGCACAATAACATACACCAACATGGCAGACCGAAGAACTCGCCAACCCCAGTAAAACAGTTTTTTTTTGCGTTGCTGGTTAGGTTCGGCCATAAAATGTCCTTAATTTTTATAGTTTTACTAAATTACGATGATAAGATTTTGGCTTAGGCAAGTAACAAAATCAACTACTATACAAGCTAAAATTAAACTTTAAGCTGTTATGACAGATAATCAAAACCATACTCAAACAATAACCCCATTAGCTTCTTCTCTTTACCCAACTGCTGAAGAATTAGCAGTTCTTGAACCTCGTGAACAAAAATTCTTTCGTTTTGTTCATAGAATGAATCAAGGGCGTTTAAAAGATTTTTGGACTTGGTGCCAAAAACTATTTGGTAGACTTTGGATTGATATTTGCACTTATAACTTAATGCGGCTTTATGGGCTAGAAAACCTCAACACTATTGATCCTAACCGTCCACTATTTTTAGTTGCCAATCATCGCTCATTCTTTGATATGTATGTAGTCTCAGCAATGCTTTATAAAAATACCTCATGGAGAAAACGCCTCTATTTTCCAGTACGGGCAAGGTTTTTTTATGACTCTTGGTTAGGAATGTTTGTTAACTTAGTGATGGGACTCTGGTCAATGTATCCACCTATTTTCCAAGATGCTAAAAAACGTCTTTTTGACCAATATTCTTCTCGCTGTTTAATGGAGTTATGTAAAAATGGCCCAGGTAATGTTATAGGTTTTCATCCAGAAGGTACTCGTAATAAAAGTGATGATCCTTATAGCTTTCTACCAGCACAACCTGGTGCAGGAAAGATTATTAAAGACACTCAACCTCAAGTAATGCCTGTTTTTATTGCAGGACTTAGAGCAGATAATTTACCTAAACAAGTGTTAGGTAATTGGACAGGTGGCCCAAAAATTAGGATTCATTTTGGCGCTTGTCTAGATATGTCTGAGTTTTATGCTATGAAAAACCATGTTCGTACTTATAAAGCTATTTCAGATCACCTAATGGCAAAAGTTGCTGAACTTGGCGAAATAGATCGGGCACTTTATGCACCTGAAACCAAAGCTCTAACAACAAACGATCAATCAGAACAGCAAAAACAACCAGAACAAGAACAATCTTTAGCAAAATGAATAATTTACTTCCACTAATAATAGTTAACCCTGCTTCAGCGAATGGTGCAACTGGCCGTAATTGGCCAGGACTGGCAGCACGTATTAGCACTTATTTTGGTCAATTTAATTGTGCTTTTACTAAAAAAGCTGGGGATGCTAAAGAAATTGCAGCTAATGCAGCTAGCGAAGGAAGAAAATTTATTATTGCCTGTGGAGGAGATGGAACGATTTCAGAAGTTGCTAATGGGATTCTTAACACAGAAAAAGAAGTAGAACTAGGAATATTACCACATGGAAGTGGAGGAGATTTTCGTAAAAGCCTTAATTTACCAACACGTTTTGAAGATGCTGCAAAAGCTTTAGCAAATGGAAACACTCAGTTAATTGATATTGGACAAGCAACTTTTCTTAATACCAAACTTAAAGAAGAAACCCGTTATTTTATTAATGTTGCTTCTTTTGGTATGGGTGGAGAAGTAGTTAAACGCTCAGAGGCTTCTAATAAAACCTTTGGTGGTACATTAGCTTATGCTTATGCCACTTTAACCACTACACTTTCTTATGAATGCCCAGAAATTTTTCTAGAATGTGATGAAAAGCCAGCTCAGCGTTGGGCAATTGCTTCTGTAATAATTGGAAATGGGCGTTATTTTGGTGGTGGAATGAAAATAGCCCCTAAAGCAAGCCTAATAGATGGACTTCTAGATGTAATAGTAATTAAAGAATTAAGCAAAACAGCTATTCTTACTAATGCACATCACCTTTATTCTGGTACACATTTAGACTTACCTTATGTTGCAAGTACACAAGTTAAAAAAATTAAAGCTTTAGCTACCAATCCAAAAACCTTAGTACGTTTAGAAATGGATGGTGAGTATTTAGGACAATTACCTGCAAGTTTTGAGCTAAAAGCTAAAAAATTATTAATTCGCTGTCCTAAATAAATGGCTAAAGCTCTCTTATTTCTGCTATTTTCTATTAATTAACAATAAGCTTTAATAAGCTTTAATAAGCTAACCAAAGGACTCCTCGTCGTAAAACTTGAATATTTTGAGGTTGTAGCCCAACTTCAAAAGTATCACATTGTTGACTACGAGATAGGAAAGTATCACATAAATCATTTGCTGCATCACAAGCTTCTCGCTCAATACGAGAAAGTGTTTCCTGTAATTCAGTATTTATAAGATCTACAGAATTAGATAAAACATCTCTTTGGGATTTAAATCTTAATGCTTTTTTAGCTGTATTTAGAAACATTGAAGTTAAGCGTGTTTTACTAGTAAATATTTCTGAGCGCTTTTCCAAAGACTTAAGCAAATCAGGTTCAGGTAAAGGTTCTTTACGGCCTTTACGTTCTTCTGCTTCACGTACTTGTTCTAGTTTTAACTCAAATTTACGCATTAGGTCTTTTAGTTCAGGTTCCATTTCTGCTAAGGCAATTTCTGAAACTTTATCTAAAAAATTATCTTTGGTTTGCCCTGGTGTTGAATAAATCTTAAAAGCTGGGTTATGAAGTAAACAAAGTTTTTCCTTACGTACTAAAATGTTAATTAGTTCTTCTTCTAGTTCTGCTAAACGGGTAGAAGTAAAAATACAATTACCCCCTTGTTGTGGCAATGGTGATGGTGGAACAGAAGAAAACTTTGTCCCTGCTGGTAAATCAATGATTTTTTTATCCCAATCTATTGGGCGGTCATTTTCAGGGTACCAAGCAGTATAAATACGCTCTTCAGTATGATGATAGCTAGCCCGCAGGCTACGAAAGGTTAGTTTACACTCTATTAAAACCGCTGGATAATAAGCTTCCACTCCTTCGTTATTAGGAGTCATTAACCAAAATTGGGTGATCGGGGCAGAATCTCTAGTACTTGCTCTCATAACTATACGTAAAGTAAAATCCCAGGATTATAATTTTATTGTTAAGCCTTATCAGGCGAACTATAAACAATTATCAATAATAATTCAAATGCAAAAATAGTTGGGCAGCTAACCAGTTTTTTTTCAAGGTTATAGACGTGAGCCTGATTCTTGAGGACTAACCATTATAGTTTTGAAGTCTGTTAATAGTGCCATTCCTGGTTTAGCTTTTTTAGGACGACTAACATTTTTTCTTTCTGTATAACGTACTGCTGCATTTGTTTCTTCACGAGCTTTAGAAAAATAGGCTGCAAGTTGCGCTGCTTCATGTACTGTACGTATAGGAATAATAACTTTCTGTGGATTACGAATTACTACATGTGAGCCTGGGTAATCTGCTGTATGTAGCCAAATATCTTGTGCTTTAGCAATTTGAAAAGTAAGCTGTTCATTACCTTTATCTGAACGACCAACTAAAATTTCATATCCATCTGAAGAAACATAGCGCCGCATTCCTGCTAATAAAGGATTTTCTTTGCTAGAAGCAGATTTTTTATTTGTTTTAACTTTAGGTGGAATAAATGGGTTTTCTAGTATTTCTAAATCTGCTTCTGTTAACACACCAACTACTTTACTTAGTACACTATTCTTTGTAGCAAGTTCTTTTTCTATAGCTAAAAGACGTTTACTAACAGCTTGCTGACCCCGTTTTGCCCGTTGGTATCGTTTAAAATAGTCTTCTGCTAACTGTTTTGGAGTTTGGTTTTCAGCAATCGTTAAAGAAAGCTCTATTTGCTCAGGGTGAAAATAGTCTATAAAAAAAACTTTGTTTCCTTCACTATATAGAGTACCTAGATTTGCTAGTAATAATTCTCCTAAATTACGGTAATTATCAGCTTGGGAAAACTCTATAAGCTCTGTTTTTAATTTAGCCATTAAAGATTCTAATTTAGCTATTTCTGTTTTTAGTTTTGCTTGAAAGGCATTACGTCGCCGTTGGAAAGCTTCTAAAGAAACTAGCAGGTTAAAATATACTTCTGTTGCTTTATTTAGTGAAGAAAACTTTGTTGGTGTTAATCCCTTGGCTATTTCTAAATCGATATAGCTTAAAATTAGATTACTACGTAGGTCAATTTTACCTAGTTGTAATTCATTTAGTGTTTGTGGTGCATAAATTTGAGGATTATTATCAAAAGATAATTGATCAGCTAGAGTTTGTAAGGCTTTATAGGGCGGCATTTTTTCTGATTTTGCTAAGAGTTCACGTACTAGAGTAGGTGAAAACCCCATTATTTGCCGTCCTATATCTGCTAAAGAGCTTGTCTCTAATAACTCAGAAAATTTTTCTTGTGTAAGATCTTCTAAAAATAAAGTTGTTTTTTGTGGTAAAGGTTTTAGAGAAATATTAGGTGAATTCTCTGGCAACTCACGTAAACTAGCTAAAAAAACACCATCAACAAAAATATGTGCATTAGCACTACGTCCCATTAAATCAAGTAACAAGCTTAATTTTAATGGCTTACCCATTACATCAAAGTTAGAAAAATTAATAATAATTCGTCGCTCATAAGGTTCTTTAATTAGCTCTACTAATGTTGCACCACTAAGATACTTACGCATAAAGTTGGTTAAGTGGTTAGCAGATTGTTCGCCACTAGTGTTTTTTACTAGTTTACTAGTTAGAAAAAAAGCTGGTCTAGATGGGAGAAGAGAAAAATATATACTTAGGTTATCTGGGTTTCTTAATCCCAAAATAAAATCTAGTGAAGCTGGTTGTTGGATTTTTCCTACCATTTGGTTAGTAATCAATGGTGTTGCTTCACGCACTAATTGTTCTAATAGATAGTTTTCTAATGACATAATTTACCAATAATTTACCAATAAAAAAGCCCAGCATATTTAATGCTGGGGCTTTAGTCTAAACATTATCTTTAAATGAATTAATAGTCACGTACTACAAAAGTGCCTGAAATAATATCGTGGAAAGCACGTCGTTCATGATCTAAAAACATCCAAATAAAACCTAACCCTAATAATCCTACAGAAAGAAAATAACCAACAGCACGAAACATAGCTTGTAGGATAGAGGGTGATTCTTTAGTATTACTATTTATTACACGTGTCCCAACAAACATCATTCCAAAAGTACGAGCAGCAACAAAAACCATCATAGTTAAATAAACTAGTCCAATAAACACACTAGCAAAACTTAAAGTGCTTATTACACGTTCATCAGAAATATTTATTCCTAAAATATAACTAGTTCCCCAAAACACAGAACTTGCTGCAATAATAATAAAAAGATCTAAAGTTGCTGCAATTAATCGTTGTGAAGGATTTGCTGCATCACTTGAAAGAGAGCGATTTTGCTCAGAAACAGCAATAAGCTCATCTAAATAATTAGGTCCTACTTCAGATTCTTTAATTACTCGTACTGTCCGTCTTGGTTCGTCAGTTTCGCTCTCTGTCTCGCTCTCTATTTGGCTCTCTATCCTATTTTCTGTTTCTGCTACTTGTGCTAAAAAATCATATTCCCTTTCATTTTGAGGAATATTAATTTTTTCTGTAACAGGAATAATTTGCTCATATTCTAATGCCTCTTCTTCTTCAAATACTAAAGGGGCAACAGCCGTTGCACCAAGAGTTGGAGTAGAAAGAGTTTTAGGTATTGTTGCAGAAATTATTCTAGCTGATGTAACTGATGTAGTTGATGGAGCCGAACTAGTTGCAATTGAAACAGATTCTCTATCTATTTTAGACATTAGTAATGGATCAGGAGTAATGTTATCTAAAATAGAATCATCATCAAAGAAACCTACAGAAGATTGATTAGGTGTTATAGACTCAGAAGTAGTTTCAGATGATGCTGTAGCAACAGCCTTTGTTTGTGCTAAAGACTGTGGTTGCGGCAATGGCTGAGCATTAGACTGAGAAAGCCTAGGAGTTATGCCGGCAGAATTATTAATAGAAGGTTGCTTTTTGACTGCTATTTCTGAAGCCCGTTGAACACGTTTTAAGGCGGCTTCAATTACAGGATTAGTAGGGCGATCTGTCTCTAAATCAAGATTAGTGTTAAGCCCTGTAATCATTGCAGGTGCTATAGCAGTAGCAGTTTGTGAGTTGTTAGCTTGTTGATAACGATGTGCTGCGGCTTCTAGCTCTGCTTGAAGTCGTCCACGAGCTTCTTGCATATTACGGCGTTCTTTTACCTGCCGTACTTTTGCACTTAATTCTGCTCGCCAGTCATTATTATTGCTAACTGGAGTGCTTACATTATTGCGCAGCGATTTATCACTACGATTAGATGCTGAAGGAAATTCTATTAAAGTAGAACGCTCTGGTGTTGCCTCTTTAGAAATTTCCTTTGGCAATCTGAACCCACAATATGGGCAAACAACAGCTTTGTCGCTTTGCTCTTTTCCACATTTATTACACTTCATAGCGTGTTTAGCTGGACCCCTCAGAATTGTATTATTTTATTATTTTTTTTGGGCGATTTTTTTGAATAACGATGAATTTAAGAGTTTCTAACTTGCCGAACTATAGCAAAACAAATCATCAATATCAATACTTCTATTACTAAAATTTGTAGGTGTAAGAAATTGTTCTAGATATGGTTGAAGTAACTTAATTTAACGCCCAAACAACACAGATCAGAAAACAAGTTTTTGCTTTCTGATCTGGTTAGGTAATACTTTTAGGTAGATAGTAATATGTAATTAGTTTACTGAACCATCATAAATATTGTTATCTTGTTGCTTAGGCTTATTATTAGGTAGTGGTTCTACCGTAGGTACTTGGCTAGGATCAAGAGATGGAGGATCTATAATTCCAAGTTTTTTTACTTTTAATTCTGTCTTATTACCACTAGTCATACTAACAAATTTTGTTTCTAAATAATCTTTAGCCAAGATAGTAAATTCATATTTCCCTTCCTCTTTAGCAGCTAATTGAGGAGGGTCTAACAAAACCTTTTTGGTTTCCACTACATTCATACCTTCTCGTTTAGTCAATTGAAACTCTAGTTCTAATGGGCCAATAGGGTTATCTGAAAGATTTTTGACTATTCCACTAATTTTAGCTGTCTTTTCTTTTTCATCTATTGAATAGCGATATTCTTGTATTGAAACTAAAGAAACTTGTTTGCTTGTTAATCTTAGAGTAGAAGCAACATTAGGGGGTAGCTTTGATGCTACTTTTTCACGCAATGCTGGAACTATATAAATAATGCCAATAAAAACTGCTAATAAAATAGCAATAGGCATTGACCAAAGCACTAAAGATTTTATTTTTCCTTTAGTGGTTTTTACTTCTGTACCAGAATAAGAAAATTTATTGATACTATTAAAAAGAGGCATTTCTACTTGAGAATTAGGTTTGTTTTCTTCTAAATCATCTGATTTAGCTTCTACTTGAGCAGAAGCCTGAGCCTCTACATTCAATATATTATTAGATTTAACTTCTTTTTCTACTACATTCTCTTGAGGTTTCTCATTTACAATCTTTTTGCTTCCAGTTACTGCTTTAACAGGCTCTAAGGGCTGTTCTGCCCAAGAAGCCTTTTGACTAACATTATCAACAACAGGTTCTTGCTTTGTTGGTGGAACACTAGTAGCAAGAGGCATAGTAGCAATAGCAGGAGGTTTTGTTTGTAAAAGTTCTTTTGCTTCTTTAGTAGGCTCTTTAACTTTTTTGGTTTCTACAAAAGATTGCTTAGATGTATTTCCTGCCGCTTTTACTGCATTGTCTTTTTCTACTTCTTTAGCTACTTCTTTAAGAATTTCTTGTACTACTTCTTTGGAATTTTCCTTAGCACTTTCTTTAGAAGTTGTTGCCTGAACTTCTTTATTAACTGTAATAGCTTTACTAGGATGTCCTGTTGTTAAAGAAGGGTTTAAATTTGTTGTTTCTGAAACTTTTGCTGTTTCGCTAGTAAGTGAGCTACTTAAACTCATTGTTGTAGCCTGAGTACTAGCTATATTACTAGGATCAGACTTTGCTTTAAGTGATTGAGTTTCTGGGGTTAAAGCAGATTTCTCATCTTTAGGTGCGGCATCATCTAACCTATGAGTTAAAGGAGTAGCTAATAAATCTGTATTAAGTGTGCGTTTTTTTGAAGATGGCAGTTGTTCTAATTTATTTGTTACACGCTTTACTGCCTTAGTGTCACTTGGTTCTTCTTTCATGGCCTTTTTTTAATCCTATGAAGTTAGTTAAAACTCTATAAAACTTTATAATTTAATATCTAGTTAATACGTTTTAGTAAAGTATCTAAAATCATGTTTTCCCAAATCCCTTTTGATTCACATTGAACCCAATTACTTCCAGTCATATTTTGCCTTTCACCTTCAATTTTTGCACTAACATTGATTTTTGAACGAGATGGATCAAGTGGTTCAATCACCATTTGCAATGTATAGCGACCCCGTGACCAGTTACGAGATTCTATTGCCGGACAATGAGAAAAATGTTCTAGTTGGCTAACTGTAACCGTGCCTTTAGTAAAGATGACGGGCTTAGCTACCAAGATGCCTTCTTCTTTTTTTGTTTTGTCATTGTCTAAATCTATATTCATATCTTTCATCATTGCTATTGCTGCTTCTACTACTACATCTCTAGGTGAGGTAGTAGTATAAGGATTAGGTAACAATCCTTTTTCTTTTGGCTTATCAAAACTGATTTGTGCAATAGAAATACTTACCATAAAAAATAAAATTGCGATAAACAGGGCAATTTTTTTCATGATTTTGTTTTGGCTCCTAAGGCAAAATTTGCTTATAACCATTCAGAGTAACAGCCTCAACAAAGCCTTTCAAGCCAAATGTGTCGGTTTTATAAGCGTAGAACTTTTGGTAAGGTATATGTTAGAAAATAATAAACTTAGCAAGTGAGTTAAAACTATCAACCACTACAAAAAGTTATTACCTAATGCATAAAAGTTTTACATTAGGTAATAAATGGCTATAAATTATCTATGCTACTTAAATATAGTTTTTATTTAGCTAATCTTCCTTTGTATTATTTGTTGGTTGCATTAATTGACAAATACTAGGTTTAATTAAAATTAAAATAACTGATGCTAGCAATGTTCCTATAGCCAACCCGCTAAACATTTTAACTAGTATAGTAGGAGAATCAGCAGCAAAGAAACCTGCTATCCAACCACTTAAAAAGTTACCAAATGAACTAGCTAAAAACCAACATCCCATCATTAATCCTACTAATCTAGCTGGTGCAATTTTAGTTGCAGTGCTTAACCCTACTGGGCTTAAACATAATTCTCCAACAGTATGAAAGAAGTAGAGTAAAACTAACCAAACTGGGCTAACTCTTCGATTAGCAGTAAAGTAAGCGGCTATGGTATAAAGGCCAAAAATAAAAGTAGCTTTTCTACTCCAAAACCACCCCAGCGAAAAACCTTAAATGAGCAAATTATATATATCCAGCTAATTTTAGTGATTTAGCGAAAATTCGCTTGACGAGAAACTTCGTTTTGCTTATATTAGGTAAACATTTCCATAAAAAAATTTAATAAAGCTTGCAACTTATTGATAGGAAAGGTGTATCTCTATGTCAATAGAACAAAATCCTGGCTCAAACTTAGGAAAAGAAGTTGAGCTAAACCAGCTTTTGCAAGCAGATAATATTGAAATTAAAGCACTTGTTAATGAAGAATTTGCAGAAATTCTAACCCCTGAAGCACTCCGCTTTGTTGCCGCTTTAGTAAAACAATTTTCCAGTAGACGCGAAGAGCTATTAGCCAAACGAGTAGAAAGACAAACGCGTATTGATGCTGGTGAAATGCCTGATTTTTTATCAGAAACAAAAGAAATTCGCAGCAGTGATTGGAAAGTTGCCCCATTACCTCTTGATTTACAAGATCGTCGTGTAGAAATTACTGGCCCAGTAGATAGAAAAATGGTGATTAATGCTCTAAATTCTGGAGCAAAAGTTTTTATGGCAGATTTTGAGGATTCCCACTCCCCTACTTGGGAAGGTACTATCCAAGGGCAAATTAATTTAAGAGATGCAATAAATAGAGTTATTACTTATACAAGCCCAGAAGGAAAGAAATATCAGCTAAATGAAAAAGTTGCAGTATTAATGGTTCGTCCTCGTGGTTGGCACTTAGTAGAAAAACATGTGCTAATACATGGTAAACCTATTTCTGGTGGGCTTTTTGATTTTGGGCTATTTTTCTTCCACAATGCTAAAAAGCTAGTAGAAAAAGGCACAGCACCCTATTTTTATTTACCTAAAATGGAAAGCCATTTAGAAGCTAGGTTATGGAATGATGCCTTTGTTTTAGCTCAAGATTTGCTTGGAATTGCTCAAGGTACAATTAAAGCAACTGTTTTAATTGAAACTATTCTAGCTGCTTTTGAAATGGATGAAATCCTTTATGAATTAAGACAGCATTCTGCTGGGCTAAATTGTGGTCGGTGGGATTATATCTTTAGTTTTATTAAGAAATTCCGTAATCATCCTAGCTCTATTTTACCTGACCGGGCACTAGTTACAATGACTACGCATTTCCTTAGCTCTTATTCACTACTTTTAATTCAAACTTGTCATCGTCGTGGGGTGCATGCGATGGGTGGAATGGCAGCACAAATCCCAATAAAAAATGATCCTACGGCTAATCAAATTGCAATAGAAAAAGTAATTGCTGATAAAAAAAGAGAAGTTTCTAATGGACATGATGGAACTTGGGTAGCACATCCAGGACTGGTTCCTATAGCAATGCAAGAGTTTGATCAAAGCATGACAGGTGCTAATCAAATTGATCGCTTACGTGAAGATGTTTCAGTAACAGCAAAAGACCTATTAACAGTCCCTACTGGAGTTATTACCCTAGCAGGGCTACGAGCTAATATAAATATTGGTATGCTCTATCTAGAAGCTTGGTTAAGAGGCAATGGTTGTGTTCCGCTCTATAATTTAATGGAAGATGCAGCAACAGCGGAAATCTCTAGGGCGCAAGTCTGGCAATGGATTAAACATAATGCAAAACTAGATAATGGGCAAAGCATTACTAAAGAGTTAGTTGAAGAAATTTTGGCCGAAGAATTAGAAAAAATAAAAGTTTCTGTTGGAGGGGAAACCTTCTCTGCTGGCAAATATCGCTTAGCTGGAGAAATTTTCCAAAAAATAGCCACAAACAATGAATTTGTGGATTTTCTCACTTTACCTGCTTACGAATATTTATAAATTAATGAATTAAGAAAGGGTTTTAAATTATGAGTAATTTTGAAAAAATTAATCAAGACGCTAATTTGATAAATCAAAGCTGGCAAACTGATTCACGTTGGAAAGGCATCACCAGAAATTATACTGCTCAAGATGTTGCTCGTTTGCGTGGATCTATGAGAATCAGTTATACCCTCGCAGAAACTGGTGCCAAAAGGCTATGGGATTTATTACACTCAGATGATTATGTTCCTGCTTTAGGCGCATTAACCGGAAATCAAGCAGTTCAACAAGTTCGCGCTGGACTAAAAGCTATTTACTTAAGTGGTTGGCAAGTAGCAGCAGATGCTAATAATGCTGGTCAAATGTACCCTGACCAAAGTCTTTACCCTGCTGATAGCGTTCCAAATGTAGTACGCAAGATTAACAATGCATTAACTAGAGCCGATCAAATTCAACATTCTAAAGGTAAAGATGATGTTTATTGGTTTGCTCCAATTATGGCTGATGCTGAAGCAGGTTTTGGTGGTGCGCTTAATGCATTTGAGCTAATGAAAGCAATGATTGATGCTGGTGCTTCAGGAGTACATTGGGAAGATCAACTAGCTTCAGCTAAAAAATGTGGTCATATGGGCGGCAAAGTATTAGTTCCAACTATGGAATTTATCCAAAAACTAAATGCAGCTAGACTTGCAAGCGATGTTTTAGGTGTACCAACAATAGTTGTAGCTCGTACAGATGCTAATGGAGCACAGTTAATTACTAGTGATATTGATGATCGTGATAAAGAATTCCTCAGTGGTGAAAGAACTTCAGAAGGTTTCTATCGTATGCGTGGTGGCTTGGATGCTGCTATTGCTCGTGGTCTATCTTATGCTCCTTATGCTGATATGATTTGGTGTGAAACCTCTTCACCAAATGTTGAAGAAGCAAAACGTTTTGCAGAAGCAATTCATGCTAAGTTCCCAGGAAAATTATTAGCCTACAATTGTTCACCATCATTTAACTGGAAACGTAAACTAGATGATACCACTATAGCTAAATTCCAACGTGAATTAGCAGCAATGGGTTATAAGTTCCAATTTATCACTTTAGCAGGTTTCCATGCACTTAATTACTCAATGTTTGAGCTTGCACGCGCTTATCGTGATAGTGGAATGACCGCCTATGCAGAATTTCAAGCTAATGAATTTGGTGGTGAAGCCTATGGTTACACTGCAACCAAACACCAAGAATTTGTTGGTACAGGTTACTTTGATGAATTAGCTCAAGTAATTTCTGGTGGCGAGGCTTCTACTTTAGCCTTAGTTGGTTCTACAGAAGAAGAGCAATTCCATAATAATGAAGTGGCAGAAGTAGCAACACACTAAAATTAATTTTTTGATTTTATATAAAAAGGGCAACGGGTTTGTTGCCCTTTTTATTTTTCAAATACAACATTCTTGTTAAAACTAATATATTACCTAATACTGCTAGGTTGATTAAAAGCGCCAATAGCCCCACCTAGAACACCAACTACAAAAACATCATTTATAGTTTTGCATTGAATACGGTTATTCCCAGTATCAGCAACAAAAAGATTACCAGATAAGGTCATAACCATTCCTTCAGGGCGATTTACTAAGCCAACGGCTGTTCCTGAATTCATAAACATCACCCAACTACCATTAATATTAACCTGGATACGATTATTAGAAGTATCTGCTATCCAAATTCTTCCATTATTATCTGCATAAATACCTTTAGGCGCTTTCATTTGACCAATAGCAACACCTTCTCCAGCTAAAACAGTCCAGCCTGTTTCTAAGCTATTGTTATTAACTTGAACTCGATTGTTGATGGTATCAGCAACATAAACCATTCCAGTTATATTTACTGTTACTGATTGAGGTTGATTGAATTTTCCTATAGAAGTCCCTGCTGTTGCTCCTGCAAATATTGCAAAACTTGGAGTTACTGTTGATGCATTTGTTACTACTAAAATTCGGTTGTTCATGGTATCAGCAATATAAAGCTTATTATTAACTTCATCATATGCTAGTCCCATAGGTTTATTTACTTGGTTTATGGCCATTCCTGCTGTTGCTATAACTGTCCAACTTACTCCACCATTAGTAGAGCGTTGGATTCGATTATTAGCTGTATCAGCAACAAAAATAACAGTATCAGCAAAGTTTGCAACTACCCCACGAGGCGCATTAAATTGCCCTAGTCCAACTCCAGCACCATTTCCTAGCATTTGCCAGCTTTGACCATTGTCAGTAGAACGTTGAATACGATTATTAGCTGTATCAGCAACATAGAGCGTGTTATGGTCTACCGTTAGGGCAAATATACTAAAATCATCAGAAGAACTAGCATTAAAGTTAGCACTACCCTTATAAATAGCCTTAATACTACGATTGCCTACATTAGTAAGAACTACATTTAATAGAGCATCTCCATTAGTATTTATAGTAGTAGTACCAAAAACATTAGCCCCTTCCATAAAGCTAACAGTTCCATCAGGAGTACCAGAACCAGGTGCAATTGATGTAATTGTGGCAGTAAGTCTTGATGTTTGACCAAATACTACTTGGCTGGAATTTACTGTTAAAGAAGTAATAGTATTTGCTTTGTTTACAGTTTGAGGAAGTATAGTAGAAGCAGTACCATTAAAATTATTATCTCCACTGTAAATTGCAGTGATTGAGTGAGTTGTAGCAAGTAATGAATTAATAGTTAGTTGAGCTTGTCCATTACTTATACTAATAGGAGTACCTAGGCTATTAGCTTCATCTCTAAATTGAATTGTTCCAGTTAAAGTACCTGCTCCTGAAGTTATTCTATCTACATTTGCAGTAAATGTTATAGCTTGCCCAAAAGCTGATGGATTTTGGGCTGATATAACAGTAACAGCAGTATTTGCTTTATTTACAAACTGTGTAAATAAAGCAGAAATATTAGGATAAAAGTTGCTGTCACCACTATAAGCTGCTGTAATTGAGTGAGTTGTCCGAGTAAGAGGATTAAGAGGGTTCGTACTAAAAGTAGCAAGCCCATTATTACTTATACTAATAGGATTACTTAAGTTATTAGCTTCATCTTTAAATTGTATTGTTCCAGTAGGATTAGCAGGCCCTGCACCGCTTACTTGGGCTGTAAAATTTACAGTTTGTCCAAACACAGATGGGTTTGGGCTTAATAAAACATTAATACTACAATAAGTTCTGTTTACAGTTTGAGGTAATATAGAAGAAGTACTGCCATTAAAATTACCATTACCGCTGTAAACTGCTGTGATTGAGTGATTTCCACCACTAAGGGAAACAGTGTTAACTGTTGCTATAACTCCATTTAAATTCACAGGAGAGCCTAAATTATTAGCCCCATCTTTGAATTGAACTGTCCCTGTAGGATTAGCAGGAACATTACCAACTGCAGTTATAGCGGCTGTAAGTGTTATAGATTGCCCAAAAGTTGATGGATTGATATTTGACCATAAATTAATACCAACATTAGTTTTGTTTACAATCTGAATAAGCACAGCAGAAGTACTAGTATTAAAATTACTGTCCCCGCTGTAAGCTGCTGTGATTAAATGAGTTCCACCAGTAAGAAAAAGTGTACTAACAGTAGCAATCCCGCTACTGTTTATATTAACAGGAGAACCTAAATTATTAGCCCCATCTTTGAATTGGATTACTCCTGTAGGTGACCCAACGCTAGGTGGAACAATAATTACATTAGCTACCAATGTAATTGTTTGCCCATAAATAGAAGGGTTAAGGGTAGAAGAAAGCTTAGTAACGGTATTAGCTTTCTCTACTAAAACAGAGGTTATTATAGTAGCACTACTAGTGGTAGTGCTTAAAATACTAGCCTTTGTTCTAAATGGCCAAATAAAAGTGGTCGATACTAGAATTATTGCTAGTAGTGTTATGAGAAAAACTTCTAAAACTACTTTTATTAATTTCATAGTACACCTCCACTTGCATAGCTATTACCACGCATTTACTATGCCAGCTATATTTATGGCAAAAGTGCTTTAGTTATTGATTTATAAAGATAATGGGAAGATCTATAGTGGAAAATTTCTCAAAATAATGTGAAAAATTCTTAAGGGATTAAGGATTAAAAAAATAATAATGGAAGTAGGAAAGTAATGTTTAGGTTAGACTTACCATAAAAATAGACTTACCATAAAGTAGCTTGACGGCTACCTTCATGTTTAAGCAACCATTCTTTGCGCCAAAGTCCACCAGCATAACCAGTTAAAGAGCCGTTACTACCAATCACTCTATGACAAGGAATAATTATAGCTAAACGGTTTTTACCATTTGCCCGACCAACAGCGCGAATAGCTTTTTTATTTTCTAACCTTTCAGCTAGTTGTAAATAACTAATAGTTTCTCCAAAGGGAATTTTTATTAACTCCTGCCAAACCCTTTTCTCAAAATCTGTTCCTATAGGGGCTAGATTTAAGGAAAAGTCTTTGCGTTTACCTGCAAAATACTCTGTTAATTGCTTAAGGCATTCATTTAAACAAGAATTATTACTCTCTGAAATAAATTCTAATGGCTCTTCATCAATAAAATCTATTTTGGAAATACTATTATCAGTCGCTCTTATTTCTATTATACCTATTTCAGATTTATAATAAATTTTTTCTTCAGGCATAAAAGTTATTAAAACATTCTATTAAAACATTTTACAAAGTTTTTCAATACCAATAGTAATACGCTCTGGAGTTTCTTTAGAAAAAGCTAGACGTAAAGTGTTTACTTTTGCATCACTTACATAAAATGGTGCACCAGGTATATAAGCAACACCTTGTTCTACTGCTTGTGAAAGCATGTCTGTGGTATCTATTTGACTAGCAAGCTCTACCCAAACAAATAATCCTCCAGTGGGTTTAGTCCAATTTGTTCCTGAGGGAGCAAATTTTTCTAAGGCTGAAAGCATTGCTTGACAGCGAATTTTATAAAACTCCCGTAATTTAGCTAGACGGCTTTGAACCAAGTTTTGTCTAGCACATTCAGCAACAATTGCTTGATCTAACATACTAGAGCAAAGATCTGCCGATTCTTTAATAAGTTCAACTTTAGCAACAATCTCGCTTGGAGCAACAACCCAAGCTGTTCTAAGTCCTGGAGTTAGCACCTTAGAGAAACTGCCCAGGTAAATTACTCTACCTTCAGTATCAAGGCTTTTTATTGGTGGTGGTGGTGGAGTATCAAAATAAAGTTCTCCATAAGGGTCATCTTCTAAAATTAATAGATCTAGTTCTGAAGCTAAGGCTAGTAAACTCTTTCGTTTCTCTAACGACATAGTTATACCAGAAGGATTTTGAAAATTAGGTATTGTATAAATTAGTTTTACTTGGCAGCCTAAATCTCTCATTTTAAGGACTTTTTCTGTAATAGCATCTAGATCTAGTCCATCTTCAGACATTGAAAGACCTGTTAGAGTACCACCAACATTATTAAGAGCATAAGTGCCTCCAATATAGCTAGGTAACTCTGCTAGTACAATATCTCCTGGTTCAGCTAATAAACGGGCAAGTAGGTCTAAACCCTGTTGTGAACCACTAGTAAGAATAATTTCTTCAGGACTAGTTTTTACTCCTCTTGTCTGCATTTGTTCAACAATATATTCAATCAATTGACGATTACCACGAGTAACGCCATATTGGAGGACTTCAGCACCTCGTTCTTGTATTAAGCGTTGGGCAATCTCTGCAATTTTTTCAGAAGGAAAAGTTTCTGGGCTAGGGACACCACCAGCAAAAGAAATTATACCCGGACGATTGATTAGAGTTGATAAACGGCGGATAGGATTAGGCTTTACCCAATCTGCTACATTAGAAAAAAACTTTGTATATTCCATTATTTCCCTATGATTGTTGATTTAAACTTACATCTGAAGAAACAGTTCCACTAGGGTCTTCAGTAGGACGTGGTCTTACTAAACTAAGAATCTTAGCTACTGGGCCAAGAGAAACATAACAAGTTGCCATAATTAACAAAACAACTTGTGACCATTGATAAATAGCAGCGATTATAACAGCAGCTAAAAGTACACTTTGGTTTTTGCTCATTCCTGGTTTGCCAGAAGTATTTTTAAAATTGCTATAGCGAATAGTACTAACCATTAATAAAGCTAATACAGCAGTTAGCATCATTAGCATTACGCTATAAAGATTAGAATCAATATTAACCCCAAACAAATCTATTTGGGTTTTTCGCATAATAATAGGTGTAGGTGTAAAGTGAACAATAGCAGCGATTAAGCTAGCTCCAGCAGGAATAGGCATACCAACAAAATATTTTTTTACTGATTTATCTTGAACAGGTTTACGAGCTAACACATTAAAACGGGCTAAGCGTAGAGCACCACAAACTAAAAACATAAAAGACACTGCCCAACCAACTTTTTGCAGGTCATGTATTGGGCTATATGCCCAAGTATAAGCTAGTACAGCAGGAGCAATACCAAAACTAAGTACATCGGCTAGAGAATCTAGTTCTACACCAAACTCACTAGTAGTATTTGTCATTCGAGCAATACGACCATCTAAGAAGTCAAATAACACAGAAAAACCAATACAAATAGCTGCAACATCAAAATGATTAACTGCAGTCTGTGCATGTGCTAAATCATTTCCTAGTGATAAACTTAAAGCAACTTGTTGAAAGCCTTTTAAGGCTTCTAGTACAGAATAAAAGCCACAAAAAATATTTGCAGTAGTTAATAGACTAGGAACAATATAGACACCTTTACGTAAGTCTGGTCTACGGCGATAAAATTTTTCATTATTTTTATTATCCATTAGTTTTCCTTCCAATAATGGTAACACCACCTTCTAACCGATCACCAACTTTTACTAAAAGCTTATATTCTGGTGGTAAAATCAGGTCTGTTCGTGAACTAAACTTAATTAATCCAACACGTTCACCTAAAGTTACAAAGTCGCCTACTTTTTTCCACAACACACAACGACGTGCAATAATACCGGCTATTTGCTTCATAATGATTTTTATTTCACCATTTTCAATAGTGATTACATTTTGTTCATTAACTAATGATGCATCTTCACGAGTAGCAGGAACAAATCGACCTTTTACATGATTAATTTCACTAATACGGCCAGCAATAGGTGAGCGATTAATATGAACATCTAAAGGCGAAAGAAAAATGCTGATCAGATTAGGTGAATCTACTTGCTCAGGGTTAACTTTTGTTAGTTTAGTTATTATTCCATCAGCAGGAGCAACCAGAATATCTGTTCCAGTAGGAATATTACGTTTAGGATCTCTAAAAAAATAGATTACAAAAGCTACTAATAAAACAAATACTAGAGCAACTAAATAAAAAGGTGATAACGCTATCATAATAGCGATAATTGAGAGAAAAATTATATACGGGTATGCTTCACTTGCCATATCTTTACTTTACAAAACTTCAAACTATATAAGCGAAAAACGGGAACTACTCTTATAGAGATGTTCCCGTTTTTCACTTAATTTGTTCAAATAACGAATCTTATAACTTAGCTAGCTTAAATTAGTGGCTAGCTGCTTTACGTTTATAACTTTGTAGCATTGACTCCATTTTATCTTTAATCAAAAGCTTTTTCTTTTTCAATTGTGCAGCTTCTAAAAGTTCGTCTTCTTTAGGATAGGGTAATGCAGCTAATTCACCTAGGCGCACTTCATAATTTTTATGTTCTTGAACTAATTGTCTAAACTCTTGATTATTAGCCATTAGCTCTATTTTTAGTAAATCACCAGTAGAAACACTCATAAGGCAAGTCCCTCCTTAAAAATAAATCAATCCTCAAAATTATTTTCGATTTACAATAAATCAGTTAGTTTCGCTCTACATAGTATTACAAACACCATAGCAAAGCAAGTAGCTATTTGATAGTAACAAATTAACTTAATTATCAAATTTATAAAACCTTTCCCTACTAATAAAGCCTTTGACTACTATCAAATATCCCTAACAATATATTAGGAAATTAAACTTATTGTATCCTTAATAATCAATAGTTTACAAAAGAAAATCTATGTATATTTAACTAATCAATTTTTTAGTTAATAAACAGTTTTTGAAATCTTCTGGTAATTTGCTAGTAATAGTAATTTCTTTTTTAGTAATAGGGTGAAGAAAAGTTAATTTATAGGCATGTAGCATCATTCTTAAAATAGCACTAGTAAATTTACCACCATAAAGTGAGTCTCCAATTATTGGCATACCTAATTCAGCTAGATGAACACGGATTTGATGAGTTCTACCTGTTTTTGGTCTGGCTTCTACTAAAAGTAAATCTCTATGTGTTTCCAATAAAGAAAAATCAGTATGAGCAAAATCACCTCCATCAGTAACAGCCATATATTTTGCTTGTTTACCTTTATTAGATCTAACACGTCCTAAGTAATTTGTTACGCTCCAATTATTTGTAGGTAAATTATTTTTTGGATGACTAACAATTGCTTGATATACCTTTGAAATTTGATGTTCAGCAAAAGCCTGGGCTAGACCTTTATTAGCCAAAGGATTTTTAGTAAAAAGTATGACCCCAGAAGTATCACGATCTAGTCTTTGATGAATACCTAGATAGGGTTGTTTAATTTGATCACGACTAGCAAGAAAATCTTTAACTGCATCATATAAATTATTTCTTGCTTCATCTATAGTAGGTTGAGTTGGTAGTCCTGGAGGTTTATTAACTATAATTAAAAATTCATCTTCAAATAAGATTCTTTCCTTTGACATAGTAAACTTACTATCTTTAGTTGAAGCATCATCATTTTTTAATTTAGCTAAGTCTATATAAACTTCAATTTGAGCATTAGCAAGTAAAAGTTTTGAAGCAATACGAGTACGGTTTCGATTAAGGTATACTGCTCCAGCAATAATTAGCTTACGTATTTTAGCTTTTGAAAGAGTTTCTCCTAAAGCAGCAGGAATAAGTGTGGCTAAGACCTGATCTAAGCGCCAGCCAGCCATGTCTTTAGAAATAATAAAAGAAAATTTACGCAATCCCATAGAATTTTATAAAAATAATTTATTTAGGAACATTATATTCTTTGCCATTAAATAAGTAGGTTTTATTTTCTTCTATAGGAACTATAGTTTTTTCCTCTTCTCCTGCTTTTGTTCCTGTAGTACTAATCTTAAAGTCAAAAAAGTTTGGATTTTTTCCTTCTACAAATTCATATTTTGAAGAAAATTTCCAACAAGGCCCAAGGTCTGCTTCCCCACAAGTTCCTGAATTATCTCCAGCAGTTTCAATATTTAGTATTTCCTTAAAACCCTCATCTATATTAGCAATTAATCTTATTCCTTCATATGTAAAACCTTGGCTAACATCTCCTGTTTCAAAAAGTACACCATAATTATCTTTACCAAGTTTTACTAGCTTTGCATCTGGAGCAGTACCATAAACTCCAATTTCTGCTACATATTTTTGTTCTAATTCAAGTTCCCAATTATTACCATTTTTAGTAAAAACATTAGCACTTATTATTGGGGCACAAATATGGCAAGTATATTCTGGAGGAACAGAAGAAGTAATTAATAATTGTTTATCAACACCTTTCTGTTGAAAAGCACTAATTAATACTACAGTAACATAGAATTCTTTTTCTTCTTTTAGACCTGAAGACTCATCTACTTTTGCTAGGTCTTCTTTAGTAGGTCGCCAATTAGACTCTTTTTGGGCTTCATCATAATTACCATATAAAAACTCTAAGGCTTTTTTCTCAGAAAAATCTCCTTCAATAAACTTCCCTCGTTCTATATTTGATGGCAAATTATTTTCAGATGTTGGGCTTGGAGTTGGTTTAATATCAAGAGATGTATTATCACTACAAGCAATAGAAAAAAGTAGTAATAGAATAAAAATAAAGATTTTTTTCATGACATTTACCTAAATATATTTAGTTAAAAACCTCAAATAGTAAAAATTATTTGAGGTTAGACTATAATTTTAGATTTCTTTTAAGTTACAAGTTGTCATATCTATTGGTACAGACTTAGCAGCCCAGATTTCATCTGCATATTGTTTAATAGTTCGATCACTAGAAAACTTACCCATACCAGCAACATTATTAATTGCCATCCTAGTCCATTTTTCTTTATCTGAGTAAGTTTGGTTAACTCTTTCTTGACATTCAATATAAGAAAGATAATCAGCCAATAACATATAATTATCACCATCTTTAAGCAAAGAATCTACAATAGGTTGGAATAGGTCTTTGTGATGTGGACTAAAATAACCATCTCTAATCATATCTAAGACATGTTTTAGTTCCTGATTCTCTCTATAGTAGTCATAAGGATTGTATTTGGGTTTTAATTCTTTTACTTCATCTGTTTTTAGACCAAATATAAAGATATTTTCTTGGCCAACTTCCTCAAGAATTTCAATATTAGCACCATCCATAGTACCAATTGTTAGAGCACCATTAAGGGCAAATTTCATATTTCCTGTACCAGAGGCTTCTGTACCTGCTGTGGAGATTTGTTCTGATAAATCTGAAGCAGGAAAGATTTTTTCTGATAAAGAAACCCGGTAATTAGCTAAAAATACACACTTAAGCAGCCCTCTTACTCCAGGATCATTATTTACTATATCAGCAATAGAGTTAATTAATTTAATGATAAGCTTTGCCATTTTATAACCTGGTGCAGCTTTACCAGCAATAATTACAGTTCTAGGAACAAAATCTTTATGAGGATTACTCTTAATACGGTTATAAGCAGTAATTACATGTAAAGCATTAAGTAGTTGTCTTTTATATTCATGTAATCGCTTAATTTGGCAATCAAAAATTGAGCTAGGATCTACAGTTAAATTATTTTCACGCTTAATTAATTCTACTAGGCGTTCTTTATTAGAATGTTTAACAGCTTGCCATTCTTGGCGAAAACCTGAGTCTTCAGCAAGAGGTTTTAGTTTTTGTAACTGATAAAGATCTGTTACCCATCCATCGCCAATTTCACGGCTAATTAGATTTGAAAGCTTAGGATTACATTTTTTTAACCAACGACGTTGAGTAATCCCATTTGTTTTATTATTAAAGCGCTCTGGATACATTTCATAAAAATCTTTAAAAAGCTCTTCCTTAAGTATTTCTGAGTGCAAAGCAGCTACACCATTAATACTATGACTACCAACAATAGCTAAGTTAGCCATACGAATTCGTTTTTCTGGCTCTTCTTCAACTAGTGACATTCTTACAAATCGTGCTTCATCATTAGGATAGCGATAACGTACTTCATTAAGAAAACGATGATTTATTTCATAGATAATTTGTAAATGACGTGGAAGTAAATAGCTAAATAAATCTACTGTCCATTTTTCTAATGCTTCTGGTAATACTGTATGATTAGTATAAGCAAAAGTGCTAACAGTAATTTCCCATGCTTCTTCCCAAGATATGCCTTCAATATCTACTAAAATACGCATTAGTTCAGGGATAGCAATTGCTGGATGAGTATCATTAAGTTGGATTGCATTTTTATCTGCAAACTTATCAAAAGTTTTATGATGTTTTCTATAACGACGTACAATATCTTGTAAAGTAGCTGAAACAAAGAAGTATTCTTGTTTTAGTCTTAATTCTTTTCCTTCAAAAACATTATCATTTGGATAAAGTACTTTAGAGATGTTTTCAGACTCATTTTTGGCTTCTACAGCTTTCATATAGTCGCCTTCATTAAAATAATTGAAGTCAAACTCACGTGAAGCCTTTGCTGCCCAAAGTCTTAAGGTATTAACAGTATTATTATTATAACCAGGAATTGGTGTATCATAGGCCATTGCAAGTACTTCTTCTGCATCTATCCATTCATTAACTAAATGGTTATTACGATCCCGGTATTGCAATACCCTCCCATAAAAATGCACTGGATAAAGATATTCAGGCCGTGCCACTTCCCAAGTATTACCATAGCGTAGCCAATTATCAGGAGATTCTACTTGATAGCCTTCTACAACTCTTTGATTAAAAATTCCATACTCATAGCGAATGCCATAACCATAACCAGGAAGTTCTAGACTAGCTAACGAATCTAAAAAACATGCTGCTAATCTACCTAACCCCCCATTACCTAACCCAGCATCCCATTCAGTTTCACGAATTTGCTCTAAATCATAACCTAATTGATGCATCGCTTTATAACATTCATCTAGTAGCCCTAAATTCACTAAACTATTACCTAATGCACGTCCCATTAAAAATTCTAAGGATAAGTAATAAACCCGTTTAACATCTTGTTTATAATAGGTTTCTTGAGTACGAATCCATCTCTCTAACAAGCGGTTACGTACTGTTAAGGCTAGTGCTGTATAAACGTCTTGCTTAGTAGCTGTATAGTGGTCTTTGGCCAAGAAAAATTCCAAGTATTCTTGAAATCCTCTAACTAGTGCAGGGGCATCCATCCCATGGTAAAACAGCTTTAAGGTTTCGGGCTTAATGTCATTAACCATAGCATCTCCTTAAGTAAAAAGTGTCTGAATTATCTAAGAGTTTTGGCATTTCAGAGAGATAAAACCAAAGCAGCATTCAACCATAGTTACTAGCAGCAAGTAAAGAAATAAAAGCACTTTGCCAATAAAAGCATTTTCCAAATATAAGTGGTGATAAACACCTTAGTCTGCCTTCTTTTCTTTAATTTAAATGAGGAAACAATTTTGTAAGCCTGTTGCTATTTTTTATATTAAAGAAAGTTCTTTTATAGCAATTTGTATATTTTTAGCATTAAGGTAATTAGACTCAGCTAAAGAAAAGACTAAGCGATAATAAGCGGTATTAGAAAAGCTAGACATATGTTCTGCACCACCCCACCAAATAGCATCTAATATATGTCCACAATGAGATAATCGGAATTTTAAGTGGCGATCTCGAATTAAATGAGGCCCATCAACAATCCTTACATTTTCTGTTAAAAATACTGGTATTGGGTTAGCTGAACCAAAAGGCTCTAACATAACTATTTCTTTCATTAAATCATAATTAATCTCTGCAAACCCTAATCGCCCATCAATTTCTTTTTCTGGGCTTGATTCTTCTTGAGCTAGGAAGTTTCTAGCAAACTCATTTACTCTTCGTTTTAGCTCATCAATATTTTCTGCTCTTAGTGTTAATCCTGCTGCATGAGAATGTCCACCATAATGCTCAAAAAGCTCTGGACAATTATCAAAAGCCTCTAAAATAGGAAATTCCTTAATAGAACGCCCAGAACCATAACCTAACCCATCTTCAATAGAAATTACTACAGCAGGTTTTTGAGTTTTTTCTACTACCTTTGAAGCAGCAATCCCAATTACTCCTCTATGCCAACGCTCTCCAGCTAAAACAATTACTCGATCATTTTCAAAGGCTTTTTCATTTTCTAACTGCCCCATAATTTCACTAATAATATCAGCCTCAGTACGTTGGCGAGCCATATTTTGATCATTCATCTCTCTAGCTAGTTGTAAGGCTACTTCTGCATTTGGAGCAGAAAATATTTCTACAGCAGAACTAGCCCCACCCATACGACCAACAGCATTAATTCTAGGTGCAATTCTATAACCTATGTCATAACAAGTAATTGGCCTTCCTGCTACTCCTGCAATTTCAAATAATGCCCGTAAGCCTATATTATTAGACCGTGATAACTCAGCTAATCCACATTTAGCAATAACTCGGTTTTCCCCTACTAAAGGGACAATATCAGCAATTGTTCCAATAGCGGCAACCATTAATAAAGATGATAGATGTTGAGTATAAGAATATTTTAGTAGCAAAGCTTGAGCTAGCTTAAAAGCCACTCCACAACCAGCAAGGTTTTTATCTGGATAGTTACAATCAGGGCGCTTAGGATTAAGTATTGCAGTAGCAGCAGGTAATTCACCTTCAGGAATATGATGATCAGTAATAATCACATCTATTCCTAAAGTACCAGCATATTCAACTACAGCATGTGCCCTAATACCACAATCAACACTAATAATTAACTTATAACCATCTACACTAACTTTATCAATGGCTGATTCTCGCATTCCATAGCCATCTATTAAACGCTGTGGAATATAATAGTTAACAGATGCTCCTACAACTTCTAAAGCTTTTTTTAGAATTACTGTTGCCGTAGTTCCATCAACATCATAATCCCCATAAATTAAAATCTTTTCACCTGTTTTAATAGCTTTATCAATACGCTCAACCGCCTTAGCCATATCACACATTAAGAATGGAGAGTAAAGGTCTGAAAGCTTAGGGTGAAGAAATTTTTCTGCTTCTATAGGGTTATTAACTCCACGCCTTACTAATAAAGACGCAGTAGTCTCAAAGACTCCCAATGAATGAGCCAACCGCATTACGCTTTTGCGATTATAATGACACAATTGCCATTTGCGTTGTTCAGTTGAAACGCTCATTAGATTTACTCTGCCCTTAAAAATTTTCTTATTGATAAACGTTTAGTCTAACATATGAATGTCCACACTACCACACTTAGAGCATAAGCTTATAGAGTTAGTGCAGTTAGTGCAGTTAGTGTAGTTAGCTAATTCCCTATAAATAAAACTAGTGCTATCACATTAACTACATACGTTCTTTCTTCTTGACGCTAAAGGTTCTTAAGCTTACTATTGAAAAAATTTGTAACTCAAAAACGGCCTTACAAAAGCTACGATAGGAGGAGCTATGTCAAATAAGCGTGACTATCAAGAGGGAGAAATTATCATTGAGGAAAAAAGCCCTGATAATGCTACTGTAACTCCCACAGAATCAACCACTAAACCTTCTGCAACAGAAAGCCGTAATACTGGTTTAGAGGGAATCACTTCTCAATTTAGAGAGTTAGCACAAAAAATTCCTGAGTCTATTGGTAAAGCAATTGAATCTGCTCTTTCTGCTCGTGAGCATGTGGTTATGGTAAGAGTTAATGATGAATCTTTAACTAAGCTAGATCATTTAGTTGAAGCAGGTATTTTTAAGAGCCGTTCAGAATCGGCTGCTTTTTTAATCAGTGAAGGAATTAGAGCACAAGCTAGTTTGTTTGAACGTATTTCCAATAAGATTGAAGAAATCAATAAATTACGCTCTGAGCTTAAAAATATTGTTGGCCAAGAAGTAAAACGCAGCGAATAGACTTTATATTAGTTAAACCTAAGTTAAAACCCTAAATAGCCACAGAAAAACTAAACATTGCTTTCTGTGGCTATTTTTATCCTTTAATATATTTAAACTTATGTCTGAGTTTAAGGTTAAAACTGAGTTACCAGCTTCTAGATGTGAAATCTGCCACCAGTCAGATCTATTTGATCCAGAAAAAGGTTATTGTTTACGTTGTAAAAACATAGTTATTAATAAAGAACCTAAACCATTAATAGCCTCTAAAAAACCTAAACAACAAGAAATACTAAACAAAAAACTTCATACACCTTTAGGGGTTAGCTCATTTCTTATCACTACAGCTTTAATACTTACATCTAATTTTGGGCTATTTTCATTTATTACTGGAATAATAAGCAGTTATTTATTAGCTATTATATATGCTTATACAATGATTGCTCTAAAGGATTTACATCCTTGGATTGAAAAAATCCCTACATTTTCTATAACTACTACTAGTGAGTTTACTGAGCTAGATCATATTAAATTACAACAATATAGTTTTGAAATAAAAGCTTTAGGTTTTATACGTTTAGGAGATTATAAAACAGACTTTTCTGAGGAAGTAAAATCCTTCTCTCGTATATTTTTTCATCCACAATATCAGTGTTTTGCTACCATTGATCAGTTTTTTTCTTCTTCTAAAGCACCATTACCTATTGCTTTAGCTATCACTAGTAATATGGAGCAAGATTGGTCTTTTGCCTCTATACAAATATCTAATCCTGTTTTAATCAATCAATATATTTACCGTCTACCTAAAAGATTTTGGGTTAATCACTCTCTAGCTACAGTTAAAGAAATGTTGGACTCACATATCACAACTAGAAATAAAATGCTAAAAGATTTACAAATAAACCTTTTAGCTAACTTATCCTTAAAAGAATTTTTTGAAATAAGTTTAAAAGTAAACCAAGAGTTTAAGGATTTACATAAAAATAGAAGGCTTATTTCTTTACTAAAAGATCAATTATTTCTTAAGGCTTTTCCTAAAACCCAGTGGTTTGGTGATTATAAACCTTAAGATTATAGGCCAAGTTGTTTGACCAGAAATACTATTAAGTCTAATCTATAGAGTTATTATTTTCTTAATAACTTAATTTTTATATTCAAATAACCATTTGGGATAATTAGGAGGAATTGACTGTGACGGAAAGAATTTACAATTTTAGTGCTGGGCCAGGAGCACTTCCTTTGCCTGTGTTAGAAGAAGCCCAACGCAACTTAGTTAGTTTGCCAGGTGTTGGTATGTCAGTACTGGAAATTAGCCACCGCTCTAAAACTTTTGACAAAATTATTGAAGGCGCAGAAGCTAAAATTCGCAAATTACTAAATCTATCAGATGATTTTCATGTTCTGTTTCTACAAGGCGGCGCTAGCCTACAATTTTCAATGATACCAATGAACCTACTCTCTAAAGGCGGCAAGGCTGATTATATCAATACTGGTGCTTGGTCAAAAGCTGCAATTAAAGAAGCAAAAAAAGTTGGTCAAATCAATGTTGCTGCTAGTACAGAAAGTGAAAACTTTGTTCGTATCCCTAAACAAGAAGAATTAAAGCTTGACGCAGAAGCAACCTATGTACATACAACTTCTAATAACACTATTTTTGGTACAGAATGGCATTATGATCCAGAAGTAACAGTACCATTAGTTTGTGATGCATCATCAGATATTCTTAGCCGTCCAATAGATATGTCCCGTTATGCAATGATTTATGCTGGTGCACAAAAAAATATGGGGCCTGCTGGCGTAACTATGGTAATTATGCGCAAGGATCTTGTAAAGGAACCCCCTGCTGATATGCCAACAATGCTTGCCTATAAAACACATGTAGACACTAAATCTATGTATAACACTCCTCCAGTATTTTCTATTTATATTGTAGATTTAGTTTGCCAATGGATACTTGATTTAGGTGGCCTAGAAGCAATGCAAAAACTTAATCAAGAAAAAGCTAAAGTCCTTTATGATGCAATAGATGCAACAGAATTTTATAGAGGCCATGCTCATACTGATAGCCGTTCTTTAATGAATGTAACTTTCCGTTTACCTAGCGAAGAACTAGAAAACCTTTTTGTTAAACAATCTACTGCAGCAGGATTAGATGGATTAAAAGGACATCGTTCTGTTGGTGGCTTACGAGCCTCTATTTATAATGCTTTTCCAAAAGCTGGAGTAGAAGCCTTAGTAGAGTTTATGAAAGAATTTGAACGTAAGAATGGATAGTTTTTATAATTAAATATTTTGTAACATAAGTAAGCATTATATGTTAATGCTCTTGATCTTAAGACCCTGAAAGGGTCTACTATGATAGCCTAAGGTTGAATGCCAGGCATTCAACCCTAGGAACGAAAATTTCTTGAAAAATAAAATAACCAGGAATTGAGATTATTAAGTTAAGCTTTATAATCTCGATTCCTGGCATAAAGGTAATGGGAATCAACAACTTAACCTCTTAAGCTACTAGCATAAACACTTAATAGTTTATTTTTATACTAGCAAAGAGGTTAAATAGTACTTTGTTACCTGTCTCCTTACCGCATTCTAATGGGCCAGCAGGTTTACAATTTGATTGGTAAATTGAAGTAAAACCCGCACCTGGCCGAAACACAGAAATTCCAGAAAAAATAACAATATTTTCAGTAAGTATTGGACGATATTTCACACCAGTACTCATATCAAGCCCAAAATTCTTTTCAATATTAGGCTGGAATAATGCTAGCTCTAAAGATTCTGTAGTAGCAAAACGAACAAAATTAACATTACTAATAACACGTAGTTTTTGAGTCAAATCAAGATCCATCCCAATATTATAAAGATATAAACCTGGGTTAACATGGCTTGCTTGACCTTTAATCTTGCTAGAACGTAAATCAGGAATCAAACTATGTGGATTAGATATTTGAGTTGTAGTGTTTAAAAGTGGGATACCAACTTGGTTAAAAAAGCTAAAATCCCCACCAGCAAAGTTATTAGCATCCAAAATATGATCAAAACCTCTAGCAGTACCATCTGTTGGGTTATCATCACCAGAGGAATAAAGGAAAGAAGTACGAAAACGCTTCCAGTCACGGTCAACAGAGA
>Ga0075163_10000843_pt1 | contig 40702 bp, 38 predicted proteins | sample JI1023141ADNA_FD_71478 | JGI IMG/M metagenome (GOLD analysis project Ga0075163, IMG submission 71478) | Wastewater effluent complex algal communities from Wisconsin, to seasonally profile nutrient transformation and Carbon sequestration -... | ecosystem: Engineered > WWTP > Effluent > Algae...
CTCTGGCGCCGGCTTGCTTGAGATACCGCACGACATAGCCGAATCGATCGCGAGGCCAGGGCCAGCGCCCGAATGCCTCGAGGCTCGATTCATCGATGGCGAGTAACACAAGATTCGAATTGGCTTTGGCAGGATCCGCATAGCGTCGGACCAAATGATCCAGCGCTTTGAGTTCTGCGACCTCGAACCAGCGGGAGGTGCTGAGCCCGGCCACGAGGGCGAACACCGTCAGGCCCACCGCGACCGCCGAAAGAATTTTTCTTTGAAAGGGAGTGGAGGTCATGAAGGCGATTGCACGATCAAAGACACGCTGACCATCGGGCTATCGTACGTGAGAATGAACCGGAGGGAAAGGGGGCTGGAGGGGGCCTTTTTCAGCACCCGGCTGGCCCGGATGATTCCTGAGGGCCGTCGCGAGGCGTTCGAGACCGAAGCCCGCCGGGGCTTCTCGCAAGTGAGGCCGACGCAGGCGTACTTGGAGTCCGTCGAGGAGGCCGAACGAGAAAAGCCCCGCCGGGCGAGAGGATCGGACGGCGGAGCAGGCAGTCAGGAATCTTCCGGGCTAGGGGACGTCGGTCGCGCAACGAAATCCTAACGTCGGCCCCCAGTACGTCATCTCGTCCCAGCCCCGGTAGCTGGCGCGCAACTCGAGAGGCCGCTCCATCCAGCTGCCGCCTCGCAAGACACGAAACGTCCCGCGCAACGGCCCCTGCGGATCCCGGGCCGGCGACGTGCGGTAAAAATCCTCCGCATACCAGTCCTTCACCCATTCCGACACCATCCCGATCATGCCGAACACGCCGTAGGGTGACGCGGAGACTGAGGGCAGGCCCAACGGATCGACGCCATTGGCAGAATTCCCGTCCGTCAGCTTGACCCTGCTTTTCTGAATCACCTCGTCGCTGTTACCCCAGGGATATCGGCGGCCGTCGATTCCCCGCGCCGCCTTCTCCCATTCCGCCTCCGTCGGCAATCGTTTACCGACCCACTGACAGTAGGCCCGGGCTTGAGACCAGGTGACATTGGTCACCGGGAATTGGGCTCGCTGAGTATCATCGAAGGCATCGCGCACTTTCGGAATCAGACATGCGCCTCCCTCCACACAGGCCCGGTACTGCCCGTTCGTCACTCCATGCCGGTCGATCCAATAGGCACTCACATACAACCGATGGATCGGACGGGCATCGGGCAAACCATCCTCCATGCCCATGAGGAACTCGCCGGCGGGAATCAACACCATCTCCCCGGGAGGTGTCAGTCCTTGATCGACGAATCGCTTGAGCTCTTCCTGCTGGCTTGCCAGCAGTTGAGCATTCACGCGATCAATAGATTCGTCTCCGGCCAGGGGAACCGGCTCATGGACAGGAGCGGGCGGCACTGGGACACGGGTGACGGACGGCTGGGCACTGTGCCGGCCATCGGAAGACGGAGGCATCGGTGCGGGGTGAATGACCGTGGCCGGCCCTTCGGACATGCGCACGGTTTCGATCCGCACGGACGTCCGCGTGAGTTCCGTGACCAGATCACCGTTGCCCTTTCCCTTGGGCGACCCCCTTCTCCCCCTGCCGATGGCGGAGAAATCGAAATCCGGGATGTTGGCTAACAGGGGCGTGGCATAACTGATCGGCACGGCAAAGGCCATCCCTTCCGGCACGATCCCGGACGGATGGGTAAACTTCGTAGTGAGGATTCCCACGACTTCGCCCTTCCGGTTAAACACCGGGCCTCCGCTGTTGCCGGGATTCACCGCGGCATCGACCTGAAAGACCCGTTGCACGCCCTTGGTCCTGACGGCAGCCACATGGCCACGAGTGATGGTGATTTCGCGTAACCCGAACTGAAACCCGACGGCAATGACCTCCTGGTCCAGCTTCACAGCGCCGGCATACCCGAGCAACGCCTCGGAGAGCCCCACCGTCTCCACCTTGAGCAAGGCGAGATCGTGTTCCGCATCCACGCTCACCAGCACGGCGGGCGCCCGAAATTCCCCGGACGTCACGATCGTGATCCGCTTCGCATTGGCAACGACATGGTGGGCCGTGAGGACATACCCATCACGATGAACAATGACGCCGCTACCGGCCGGCTTTTCTACCGGCAATGGCGGACGCTCGTTCGCCCGTCCACTTTCGACAGGCGCGAACAACAGGACAAGCAGGACCAGGTAGATCTTCATTTTCCGACCGGCAACAGCACGCTAATGGCACCGGCGTTTTGCCCCAACGTGAGGCCTTCCCGCGGATAGCCCGTGCGATCGAGTCCCCCCTTCGGACCGCCATGGCAATCGAGGCACTGTCTCGTCGCATAGAGCGGAAACATCAGGCGTAGCGACGAACTGTTGGCAGCCATTTCACTGATGACTTTTTCCCGGGGGTAGGCGGAGTCCGCAAAAGCCTCCAATGCGACCCGTTCGTACGAGTCAGGCCGATTGGCAGGATTCCGGGGATCCAAGGCAGTCTGTTTGAGTCGTACGCCCGTCACAGCGGTGAAGCGCGTGGACACGCGCGCTCCGAACACGGCCGGAATAAACCCCTTGAACCCGGCCCCCTGCCGATTGAGTTCCGCTTGAGCATCCGCGATTACCTGCTTGCTCACCGTCACCAGCTCCTGAAGCAGATGGCGGCTCCGCGGGGATAGCGTACCGCCGGCCAACTCATCCAGGTTGATGCCGGCTCGGCCACGGAACATATCGCGTAGTTGTCCTTCAAAAGCCTCCGGCGTGAAGCCTTTGTGTGCCTTGGTCGGGTCATCTAGTAAAGTTTGATTGTCATTCACGACTGCGCGGCCGGAGTCGAGCAGGATGGCCAGCAGACGAGCCGTCTGCTCCAGTTCGAGAATGGTGTGAAAGGGAATAGTCGACCGGTCGGAGGACTCAAGCCCCCAGGCAAACGGCAAGGCCGAGGGCCACCCTGCTGCTACCAGGCACGCCAGCATCCACGGCAGACGTCGCATGAGCCGCCTCTGGTGCATTCGCGTTGCGGACTGCGAGAACCGCGCGCTCCTGCCCCTGATTACCTGGCAGGAGCGCGCGTCAGTAAAAATCGTACGAGCCTCTCACGATGAAGTCAAGGCGACGACACGCACGACAGTCACATTACCGACCAGACTGGATGTCGATCATCACGTTGTCGGAATCCAGCTCGATCGTCACAGGCATCCCCTCCTGAAATACCGACAGCTTGCTTCCCGCCAGCGCGTCGACTTCAAACCGTTCGAATCCCTCAGGAGTCGAGATCTGAATCTCCCCCCAGAAGGGGTCCGCATAGTGAATCCGGCCGGCCACGACCTTGTGATTGGCAAAGTGTTCACCGCCCGGCCTGGCCGCGTCCAGCAACACGTTCCCTGAATCGATCAGTAACCAGACTTCATCGCCGAGCCGAGCATTGTGCAGCCCCACCCGATCGGCCTTGTTCGGACTGATTGTCCGGAATTGCAACCCATAGGGAGTTTTGACAAACAGGAGCCCACTCTCGATTTTGACGATCTGCCCACTCACCGCCGAACGCACACCCATCAGCGGGCTGTCGGTCGAATCAGCCCATCCTGATGCCACCGGGAAGAAAACCCCTATCGCAGCGACGACTAGGCACGACTTCCACCTCATAACGGCCTCCTTTCGCACCAACTCACATCCAGGCATCGACTCAATAGCCCGGCTCGGTGCCTCCGCCGGGCGCCGGTGGAACCGTGATGCCGTATTCCAGGATCGGCGTGACCATCAACGCAAAGTTGAACAACTCGTCGGCAGCGACATCGTGAATGCCCTGCTCACGGGCCCTGAGCATCTTGAACCACTTGCCCATTTCCGACTTGACCGTCCGGGTATCTGCACGATCCACCGCCTCTTTCACGGTCTGCAACCGTTGGCTGTAGGGTTCCCAATTCGAACCGGGATAGCTGGTCTTGTAGAAGTTGAGGGAGTTATTGATTTCATCGACCCAGGACTGCTGGGCAGACACAGACCCTGCCAGCAATGCCAAGCCGACGCACAACCCGAAAACCAACGCACAGATTCCATATCCTCTGTTCTGAATAGTCATGATGCGCCTCCTCTCAATGACACGATCCCACCCGGATCAGAAGGAGACCGACGATTGGCGGTCCGACTCGCGCGCATTCTCCGCATCGGTGGCGTCCGGCGTCTTCAGCTTATTCGTGTCCATGCTTCCGGATGCGCCGCTCTCCGGAACCATCATGTGACGATCAAACCCCTTCTCCATGTCGTTTACCGACGGCTCGGAGGATGTCGGACTCTCCCCGGAACCGATCTCCGTTTGCGGCGAGGGAACTCCGATCATCTGGTCGGGATGGATCACTTGCGCCTGTCCCCCGGACGCAATGAACAGCCCCAGGCCCAACCCACCGACAATGACGCACACAGACTTGATACGTGATCCCGTTTCCATGATGTATCCCTCCTCCATGAAGGATGACCGCATTGCACAGGCACTCTGCGGCAGCACTTAGAACAGTACTGGAAGCGGGACACGGGGCCTATTGCCTGGAGGGTGGATTTTCCCTCCACCCTTTGAGTGAGGACTTGGAGGGAATGAACGGGGATCTAGCGGCTCTGCAGATAGGTGAGTACGGCTTCAACCCGGCCGCTCACACGGAGCTTCTGATAAATATGGTGCAGATGGGTCTTGACGGTATCCAGGGACACGCACAATTGATCGGCGATTTCTTTGTTGCTCCGTCCGGCAGCCGCGCAGGCGAGAATTTCATGCTCGCGTTCCGTAAGGAGCGACAACCCGCCGCCCTCCGATTCGCCCTGTTTGTTCACCAGGGCCATCGCCTTCTTGGCGAAGCCGTCGGGCATGAAGGGAGATCGCACCACGTCGCCCTCGAACGTGGCGCGAATGATCCGCAGAAACTCCTGGTGGTCGGCGTCTTTGAGGATGTACCCGCAGGCTCCCGCTTGCACGGCGGCCACGATCCGGGCATCGTCGTCATGTACCGACAGCATCAACACCTTGCTGTCCGGCACGCAGCTGCGGATCAATCGCGTGGCGGTGATGCCGTCCAATCTGGGCATGTCCACATCCATGAGGACGATGCCCGGCTTGTGTGCCACCGCGAGATCAAACGCCTGCCGGCCATCCATCGCTTCCCCGACCACAACGAGATCTCGCTCATGTTCCAGCAGCAGGCGCAAGCTCTGCCGGAACAACCGTTGATCTTCGGCAATCACGATGGTGATGGGCATACCTGCTCCTGCCTGACCGGCAACGCGACCGTAAAGACCGCGCCGCCTTCGGGACGATTCGCCGCCTTGATCTGCCCGCCATGGGCGTCCACCACCAACCGGCAGAAGTGCAGCCCCAGGCCGCGTCCGATCCGGTAATCCTGCCCGTCTTTTTTTCTGAAAAACATCTCGAAGAGATGCGGCAGGTCCTCCGGCGCAATTCCAGGCCCCTCATCTTGGATCTGAATCGTCACGGTCGAACACGCATCCGGCCCGGCGACAGTTTCTCCCTGTGAGACCTGTCCCCCGTTCACCTGCACGCTAATCATGATGGCGCCCCGTGCCGGCGAATACTTCAGCGCGTTGTGGATCAAATTGATCAACACCCGTTGCAAGCGTCGGCCGTCCCCCATGATCCACACCGCCTCCGAGGGAACCTGCACATTGAAACGCACCTCTTGCGCCTCGGCCTCGGAGCGAAACAGTCGTAACACTTCGTGCATCAGCAGACTTGGCGACACCGGCGACGTACTCAACGGCAGTCCCGAATAGTTCTCCTGATAGACATCCAGCATGTCGTTGATCATGCCCAGCAGGAGATCAGTGGTGAAGCGCAGGTCCTCCAGACAGCGACGCGGCGGATCCTGCCCCATCTCCGGACAGCCTCCAAGCCACTCCAGCGTCTTCTTGATCCCGGCCAGCGGATTCCTGATGTCGTGGGCAAACATCGAGGCAAACTGGCTCAACGAGGCCAGCCGCTCGGATCGAACGACTTGCCGCTCAAGCGCCTTCTGCTCGGTGAGGTCGCGGAGTTGGATCATGATCGATTCAATGCGGCCCGCTTTCTTGACCGGCACCCAATCAACCTCCATCGTCAGATCACCGGTGGGTATCGGGACGTGCATCGCCCCACCCGACAGGTCCGCCCCGATCCGAATCACTGACTCCAACTGCTCCAGCAGGCGAGGCCGCTCTGACTCAGCGACAAGGTCCGTGAACGGGCGCCGGGCGAGGGTCGAGACCGGCCGCCCGAGTATGACCTCCCCGCGCCGATTGATGTCCAGGATGGAACCGAACGGATCGATCAGAATTTTGGTATCGACCGAATGGTTCCACAGGAGCCGGTAATGCTCCTCCGACGTGGCGAGATCAAGATTCACCTGCTCCAACCGGCGGACGTACTGTGCCTTCACTCGGGATGCCTGTTCCAATCGTTGTGCGAGATCGTCGAAACTCGCGGCCAGCGCATCGATCTCGACAATCCCGCTGGGCCGTGAGGGGGCCTGAGACGGCAGCGGTTCCGACGGCCATGCGCCGCCGAAGACATTGACCCGCTGAATCAAATCGCCGAGGGGACGCACGATGCGCCGGGCCAGCCGCCAGCGCAGCCACACGATGAACACGACGGCTCCGACCCAGAACGCCCCCAGTTTCCCCATGAGGGCCAACAACGGCTCGAACGTCTCCGACGGATCCTGCTGCATCAGGATGAACCAGCCACGGGCTTGCTCGATCTGCGCCGGCAGGACGACCCGGGCCAGACCGATGATGCTCTGGTTCCCGCCATGCGTATCCTGCTCCAACGGAAGCCATCGAGCGGCGGGAGCGTCCGCTGGTGCCTGCATAGATTGTGTCTGGAGGGTCGCGTGAAGATTGGGGGCAAGCATGGAACAGGCGAGCACTACACCGTCCTCGGCCAACAGCATCATGTGTCCTGTGCGGCCGATGCGGCTTCCCACAATCGAGGACAAGATACGGTCCGTCCCGATCACGGCCTTCAGGGCCCCTCGCACCGGCTGCCCCTGTCCGCCGATCGGCACGGCGACTTCCCAAAAACCCCGGCCGCTGCCGTCAACAGTCAGCGGACCGGCCCAGGCGCGTTGAGCCGAGAACACAACCGGCCACCATGGTTGCTGCGCATAAAAAGTCCGCGCGGATTCGCTCTGCCGGCCTCCGACCAATTGGCCATCCCCTCGGACAATCACCAGCGAGTGAAAATAACGATGCTGCTCCTCTCGCCACTGCTCGAACTGCAGCGTAGGTTGCTTCGCAGAGGACGCCCCTTCCACGGATGCTCGAATCTCAGGAAGGGCACTGAGTCGTTGCATCCATTCAAGTTCCTTGGCAAGCAACAGGGCCGCTTTGTCCGCGCTCTGGCGGGCTATTTCCTGGAAGGTAATGCCGACTGTGGTGTGAAGTGACTGCTTGGCATGCCAGTAGGCATACACGAGGCCGACTGTGCCGGAAAAGATCCCTACCGATAGCACAGAGAGGGTAATCAAACTCTGGAGACTGACCCGCTGACGCATGGCGGCAGGCCATTGGAGGGAGCGACTCGACCGGCTCCTTGGACCAGGCAGGGAGTTCTGCCGGGAGTGAATGCCAGCCGGATCGCGCATCGGTTACGTCATGTCACGCTCCACTGCTTTCGGACGTACACTCGCCACCCCTTCAGCATACAAAATTTCGGTTGCCGAACATAGGCCTCACAATTCACGGTCATCGCAACTCGACAATAGTGACACCATCGCCTCCCTCCGCGCGATCACCCGGTCGAAAGGTCACGACGTAGGGAGACGCCTTCAGGTAGTCACGTAGTACAGCCCTCAGTCGGCCGGTCCCGTGTCCATGAATGATGCGCACAAACGGGCTCCCGCCGAAGATGGCCCGATCGAGCCCGGCCACCACGATATCCAGTGCGTCGTCCGCGGCCTGTCCCCGCACATCCAACGTCTCCTGAATATCCTCGGGGGCCAGGGTCTGACTGGTTCGCCTGGACGTCACCGTCGTCGTCTTACGGGGCTCGCTTCGAGCGGGCTGAGGGGGTCGTGCGAGGCCGACCAGACTTCCCACGTTCGCTAGAATTTCGCCTTCCCCGACTTTCAGGCGCACACGTTTTTTCCCCTGCGGGCTTTCGAGCAAGGTTCCCGTCATGCCTAACCCGACCACCTCCACCGCATCTCCCACCGACAGCTGATCCACGGGAATCGGCTCCTGCGCCGCTCCCACTTCACGGCTGACTGCTTGCTCCAGTTCGATGAGCCGAACTTTGGTTTCCTTGGCCTTGAGTAACTTTTGGTCGCGCTTGAGGTCGTCGAGCGTGGCTTGGACCGCGGCCCGGGCACGTTGAAATTCATGGGACAGCTTTTTCTTCAGTCCCTGTCGCTCGTCCCGCTCCGACTCCTGCAGGAAGGCCAGCAGTTCCTGAGACTCGCGCGCCGCCTGCTCGGCACTCTGCTTGGCAGCCGTTGCGGCAGCGAGGTCCTCGCTCATACGCCGCTGTTTGTCCTGCAAATCATTCAGCAGGGTCTCCAGGAGCCGATTATCGCCCTGCAGCCGGGCGCGGGCGTCCTGCAGCAACGACTCATCCATCCCGAGACGCCCGGCAATTTCGATGGCCGCCGACCCTCCCGGCTGCCCCTGGATCAGCCGATAGGTCGGGGAGAGGGTGTCGATGTTGAACTCCACACTCGCATTGGCGAAGCCCGGGGTCTCTTGCGCCAACCCTTTCAACAAGCTGTAGTGCGTGGTGGCGACCACCTTCACGCCCGCTGCCGCCAACCGGCACAGCAGAGCGCTCGCCAATGCCGCGCCTTCAGCCGGATCCGTGGACGTGACCGGCTCATCGAGCAATACCAATGCCCGTCCTGGGTGTATCGGCGAGGGCGAAGTGCCGACGCCGGTCCCTTCGGACACCTCCTTCAGCAATTGCACCATCTGCGTAATATGGGCCGAAAAACTGGACAGATCCCGCGCCAGATCCTGCGCATCGCCGATATCCGCATAGACCGAAGGGAAAATCGCCATCTCCGACTCGGGCGCACAGGGAAGATGCAGACCGCAGCGCACCATCAATGCGAACAATCCCAGCAGTTTCAGCGTGACGGTTTTTCCGCCCGTGTTGGGTCCGGAAATGATCAGGACTCGCACGGTTTCATCGAACACCAGGTCATTCGGCACCACCTGTTCCTTGGTCAGGACCAGGAACGGGTGCCGTGCGCGGTTGAGCAGGATACGCCCCTGCTCATTGAGACGCGGCGGAACGGCCTGCAGCCGCTGGCTCAGCCCGGCCTTCGCGGAAATGGCATCAAGCTCGCCCAGCAACGCCACACTGCCGGCAAGCGCCGGCTGATGAGGCGCCACCATCGCCGACAGTTCCCGCAGAATTCTCCGCACCTCACGTTCAACATCCAAATCCACGACTTTGATGGAGTTATTGAGATCCACCAGCTCGCGAGGCTCCAGAAACACTGTGGCTCCGCTCGACGAGACGTCATGCACAATGCCGGGGATCCGGCCCTGCATCTCGGCCTTGATCGGAACCACGTAGCGCCCTTCCCGTTGCGCAAAATAGTGCTCCTGCAGCACCTCCTCATACCGGCGTGAGTGCAGAATCTGCTCGAGGCGATGCCGCATCTGCCACTTGAGGTCATTGGCGCGCTGCATCAACCTGTGCAGTTCGGGGCTGGCTGATTCCCTCATTGATCCGTCGGGATCGATGGCGGCATTTAAGGCAATGGTCAGCCGGCGATACTCCTCGACCGGTCCAAGCTGCACCACCATCGCACCCACGGCCGGGGCATCGGCCTGATGACGCAGGAGATACCGCTGCACGTCATCGATCAATCCCAAAACCAACGCAATGTCCCTCAACTCGTGCGCCTCAAGACAGGCACCCTTGGCGACCCGGCCTAACCACTCCGCCAAATTGGGAAATCGGAGGACCGGAAAGGGATCGACCCCGGACCTCAATCGAAGCATGTCCGACGTTTCCTGCTGGCGCATTTGAGCTTGCGACAGGTTGATTTCCAGAACCAGCGATCGACACCGCTCTGCCCCGATTGCAGACTGGGCGTAGGAGGCCAGGTGATCCAGCAGCTTGGCCCATTCCAGCACGTTGCACGATTCGGACTGTAAGGTTTCAGATTGCATCGCACCCCGACTGCCGGTTGATGGTTACGAAAAAACAGACTCTACCCGACCGCCCTGGCACAGGCAAGGCAAGCCAGGACCGTGTGAATGACGACCGGCCACTAGCCAACAACCACACTCAATGTCCTCTTTTTGTATGCTTGACACATAGAAAGTCGGTCAGTACTATCGCCCCAGACTCAATCAATTCCACCCGTTTAATTCTTGAGGATTTAGCCCCATGACCACACGCATCGGCATCAATGGATTCGGACGCATCGGTCGCAACGTTCTTCGTGCATCCCTCGGAGACCCCAGCCTGGAATTTGTCGCCATCAATGACCTCACCGATGCGAAAACATTGGCCTATTTGCTCAAGTATGACTCGGTCCATGGCACGCTCGACGCGTCCGTTGAGGCCAAAGACGACCAGCTCATTATTGACGGGAAGGCCATCAAGGTTTTAGCCGTCAGGGATCCGAAGGAGCTTCCCTGGAAGGCCCTCGGCGTTGAGATCGTCGTGGAATCTACGGGGCACTTTACCGACCGTGAAGGAGCGGGAAAACATCTCTCGGCAGGGGCCAAAACCGTGATCATTTCGGCGCCCGCAAAGGACCCCGATGCCACAGTGGTCCTCGGCGTGAACGAGCAGGTGTTCGATGCCAAGGCACACCATATCGTATCCAACGCATCCTGCACCACCAACTGCCTGGCCCCGGTTGCCAAAGTCTTGCTGGAAAACTTCGGCATCAAACACGGCGTCATGACGACGATTCATTCCTACACGAACGACCAGCAACTGCTCGATCTTCCCCACAAGGACCTCCGCCGTGCGCGGGCGGCCGGCATGTCGATGATTCCGACCAGCACCGGTGCGGCCAAGGCGCTTCACCTGGTCATCCCGCAACTGAAGGGGAAATTGGATGGACTGGCCATCCGGGTTCCCACCCCCAATGTTTCCCTGGTCGACCTCACGGTCGAAACCGAAAAAGATTGCGATGTCGCAGCAGTGAACGCCGCTTTCAAGAAAGCCGCCGAAGGTCCGATGAAAAATGTCCTGGCTTATTCGGATGCGCCGATCGTCTCGATCGATCTCAAGGACGATCCACACTCTGCGATTGTCGATGCTCCGTTGACCGCAGTGATCGACAAACGACTCGTCAAGGTCACCGCCTGGTACGACAACGAGTGGGGCTATTCCTGCCGCGTGCGGGACCTGATCAAATACATCGTCGCCAAGGGGGCCTGAGCCGACTCTTGCACAACGGGCGTTTCTGACGTGCAGCGCAAATCGGCGTGAATATCGCTAGGCTGCACACACCAGACGAGGAGTGAAGGTCTGTCATGAATATTCGCAAACGAATCATCGAGGATGTCCAGCTTCGTGGGAAACGCGTGATCATTCGCGCCGACTACAACGTTCCGCTCGACGATTCATTGCAGATCACCGACGACACCAGAATTCGATCCACGCTTCCCACCATCAATCGTGCCGTTGATGAGGGAGCAAAGGTCATCCTCTGCTCCCACCTCGGCCGGCCAAAGGGCAGATTCGATCCGAAATTCAGTCTGGCCCCCGTCGCAAAACGTCTCCAGCGCCTGCTCGGCAAAGAAGTGATTTTTGCCCCGGATTGCATCGGGGCGGCAGTCGAAGGTCTCGTCGCCAAGATGCAGCCCGGCGACGTCATGCTCCTGGAAAATCTCCGTTTCCATCCGGAAGAAGAGAAGAATGACGACGGATTCTCCAAGGCCCTGGCATCCCTCGCCGATGTGTACATCAATGACGCGTTCGGTGCCGCCCACCGGGCCCATGCCTCCACAGTCGGCATCACGAAATATATTCCTGAAGCCGCCGCCGGTTATCTCCTCAAGAAAGAAATTGAATATCTCGAAGGCGCCGTAGAAAATCCGGTGCGACCGTTCGTCGCGATTCTCGGCGGAGCTAAAGTGTCCGGCAAAATCGGCGTGATCGAGAACCTCGGGAAAAAAGTCGACAAAGTCATCATCGGCGGCGGCATGGCTTTTACCTTCCTCAAAGCCATGGGGCTGGAGATCGGCCAATCGCTGGTTGAAAACGACATGCTCGACTTCGCCAAGGGCGTGCAAGACCATGCCTTTTCAAGCGGCGTCAAATTCTATCTCCCGGTGGACTGTGTTGTCGCGGCCAGCCGTGAACCGGGGGCTGAAACAAAGATCGTTCCGGTTCAGGAAATTCCCAAAGGCTGGTACGGACTGGATATCGGCCCCGCCTCGGTCAAACTATTCTCAGAAGCAGTTCAGGATGCCAAGACCATTCTCTGGAACGGTCCCATGGGCATGTTCGAAGTCGATGCCTTTGCCAGAGGGACCCTCGCGATGGCCCATTCCGTCGCCAATGCCTACGCCTTGACCATCGTCGGGGGAGGCGAAACCGCCCTCGCAATCCATCGGGCCGGTGAATCCGAAAGTATCTCGTTCATTTCAACCGGCGGTGGAGCGGCGCTGGAATTACTCGAGGGGAAAACCCTTCCGGGACTCGCAGCCCTTCCCAACCGTGCAGCATGACGACAACGTCTACCGTTTCCTCCCCGCAATAGAGGCTCCGTGAGAACTCGCTTCATCGTCGGCAACTGGAAAATGAATAAGACCGCCTCGGACGCCGGGGCATTCGTTCATCGTCTATCGCAGGAATTGCCCCACCATGCCGGAATCCAGATCGGCCTGACACCGCCATTTACGGCGCTGCACGCCGTACGCGAGGCGCTGGGCCCGGCCTCGGCCGTTCTCCTCGGCGCGCAAAATCTCTATTGGGAAGATAAAGGAGCATTCACCGGCGAAGTGTCCGGGGCGATGCTGAAGGACATCGGTTGCCAGTTTGTCCTCGTCGGCCATTCGGAGCGGCGACAGTATTTCGGCGACCAGGACAGCTGGACGAATAAAAAAGTTCTAGCCGCCCTTCGGCATGGCCTTCAACCGATTCTGTGCGTGGGAGAAACACTCCAGGATCGTGATTCGGGACAGACCGACCTCGTCATTCAAAGACAGCTTCGCGCCGGACTTGCCGGGACCGAGGCACACACGCTTCCAACCCTGACGATCGCCTATGAGCCAGTGTGGGCCATTGGAACTGGGCGGGCTGCGTCACCGGAGCAGGCGGTCCCGGTCCATCGCCTCATCCGCCGAACCATCGGCGAACTGAGCGGAACGGACATAGGAAACCACGTCCGCATTCTATATGGAGGGAGCGTCACACCGCACAATATCGCCGACTTTCTAGCATCCGAAGAAATCGACGGCGCACTTGTCGGCGGGGCTTGTTTAGACCCGGTCTCTTTTGCTACACTCGTCAAAGTCGCAATCGGGTCCAAACCCATCACGGCATAAACACTCAACATGTATACACTACTCATCATCATTCACGTCATCGTCTGCCTGCTCATGATTGGAGCAATCCTGCTGCAGTCCGGGAAAGGCGCTGAAATCGGTGCGGCATTCGGTGGCTCCAGCCAAACCGTATTCGGCAGCCGAGGGCCCGCTAACTTCCTCAGCAAGTTCACCGTCATCACCGCATTTGTCTTCATGTTCACTTCATTGTCTTTGGCCATCATCGCAAAGGACCGGAATTTCGCCTCCACAGTCATCGACCTGAATAAGAAACCAGCCGCCACAACCCCAAGTTCCGCGCCGGCAGAAACCACAACAACCCCTGCCGCTGAATCTCATTCATCCGGCGAGGGTTCGCACTAGCTTCCTCGCCTCACAGCTCCTACTGCATCGCAGGTATCAGCCGAGCACATGACGACAGCTCGCTCGCCACAGCCACGGGCTGTCGCGAATTCGCATGCTATCGAGATGTTCGCGTGGGGAAGATACTGTGATCGATGAGACTGCTAGACGGGAGTCAGCCACTGCCGGTGAGCGGAATCAGTCCCGCCCACCACATCAAAAAATGCTTTTTGTAAGGTTTGCGTGATCGGCCCTGGCTTTCCGCTGCCGATGCGCCGCTGATCGATTTCCGTCACAGGGGTGAGTTCTGCCGCAGTCCCGGTGACAAAGACTTCTTCTGCCACATACATTTCATCGCGCGTGAACCGCTCCTCGACCACGGGAATATTACGCTCCTTCGCCAATTGGATGATGGAGTTGCGCGTAATTCCCTCAAGAATGGAGGTCAATGGAGTCGTTTTTAAGACACCACGTCGCACGATGAACACATTTTCTCCCGTGCCTTCCGCTACATACCCTTCAGGATCCAGCATGATCGCTTCGTCATAGCCATCGGCCTTCACTTCCCGTTTGGCCAGAATGGAGTTGACGTAATAGCCGGAAATTTTCCCGCGCGTCATGGAAACATTCACATGGTGACGCGTAAAGGACGACACTCTGGCTCGAATCCCCTTGGACAGGGCCTCATCGCCCAGATAGGTCCCCCATTGCCAGGCCGCGATGCTCACCTTGATTGGATTCTCAGCAGGGTAGAGCCCCATGGCACCATACCCGATGTACACCAACGGACGAATGTAACAAGCCTCCAACCGATTGACCCGGACGGTTTCGACAATCGCTTCCGAGATTTGCTTCCTGTCGAAAGGCATTTCGATCAACCCGATGTGGGCGGATTCAAAGAGTCGATCCACGTGCTCAGGCAGCCTGAAAATGGCTGACCCGCTCTTCCCCTTGTAGCAGCGAATACCCTCAAACGCTGCCAACCCGTAGTGAAGCGAGTGCGTGAGCACATGAACCTGCGCATCAGCCCAGGCCGCAAACTTCCCATCCATCCATATTTTTTCGCTGGTTTGTAACATGCGCGGGATAATACCAGCGCCTCGCGACGACCGTCAAGACAACCGCACGTAGACATTTCGATGCAGAGTCTTCAGGAATTCCGCCGCTCCCGCCCTCCTTCACGCAGCGGTTCCTGAAGCCAGCTTCGTTCAATGACGCACTAATTCTTGACACCCTCTCTGCGGCTATGATAAACACCCACGTTCTGCTGACGAGGAGAAAGACGCACATGTACGCTATTATCGAGACAGGCGGAAAACAGTATCGAGTGGAAACCGGAACCGTACTCCAAGTGGAGTCACTCCCGGGTGACGTCGGGCATTCTGTGCAGATCGACAAGGTCAAGCTGCTGCATGGCGAGGGCGGACTGGTAGTCGGCCAGCCGGTGGTGGCGGGGGCGACCGTGACAGCGGAAATCATCCGCCAGGGTCGCACCAGATCGATCACGGTCTTCAAGAAGCACCGTCGCAAGAATTATCGCCGTACCAGAGGCCACCGGCAGGGCTTTACGCAGCTGCGGGTCACTGGGATCGAAACGAAGTAACGACTCGAAGGGGAGTTTGCCATGGCAACAAACAAAGGCGGCGGTTCGACAAGGAACGGCCGTGACAGTAACCCACAATACCTCGGTGTCAAAGCCTACGGCGGAGAGACGATCAAGGCAGGCTCCATCATTGTGCGCCAGCGGGGAACGAAGTTTTTCCCAGGCCTCAACGTCGGTTTGGGACGGGATCACACCCTCTATGCCTATGTGTCCGGTGTCGTGAAGTTCGAAGGTGGCCGCGGCCGTCAGAAGGTCAGCGTCTATCCCGTCACAGCGAAGGCCTGATCCCTCCTCAGTCCATACCTTTATTCCTACGGAACAGGTGCCTTCCGTTACAGCATCCCCCATGAGCCGGCGAATACGCTATACTGCTGTTTCTGAATAAACACGCCGGCTCGGGGATCGCTGCCATGTCTACCTTTGTCGATCAAGTCCAAATCCTGGTGAAGGCCGGTCACGGCGGCAACGGCGCCTGCAGCTTTCGGCGGGAAAAGTTCGTCCCTCGCGGCGGCCCTGACGGCGGTGACGGCGGTGACGGCGGCAGCGTCGTGGTTGAAGCCACCACTCGCCTCAGCACCCTGCTGGATCTTCGTTACCAAAAACATTACGAGGCCGAAAAAGGCGAGACCGGAGGAGGCAGCAACTGCCATGGACGCCGGGGCGCCGACGTGCGCATTCCCGTCCCGGTCGGCACCATGGTGTTCGACGAGAACACCCAGGAACTGCTGGCCGATCTCACGAAAGACGGAGAAACCTGCGTCATTGCCAAAGGCGGTCAGGGAGGCCGAGGCAACACCCAATTCGCCACATCGACCAACCGGGTGCCGACACAATTCGAGCCAGGCACTCCCGGCGAAGAGCGATTGCTTCGACTCGATCTCAAGCTCCTGGCCGATGTCGGATTGGTCGGCTATCCGAACGCCGGAAAATCGACACTCATCGCCGCCGTGTCCGCCGCTCGCCCCAAAATTGCCGATTACCCCTTCACCACCCTGACGCCCAACTTGGGCGTGGTACGGTGGACCGGCGAGCAGACCTTTGTCATCGCCGATATTCCAGGATTGATCGAAGGGGCACATGAAGGCAAGGGGCTGGGATTTCAGTTTCTGCGCCACATCGAGCGAACCAGCCTGCTACTCCATGTGATCGACATTTCAGAATGGGCCACCGAGGACCCGGTCGCGAGCCTGGAGATCATGCGCCACGAACTGACCGCCTACGATGACACATTGGCGGCGCGCCCCTTTGCCGTCGTGGGCACAAAACTCGACGTCAAAGGCGAGGGGGAACGGCTCGAACGGCTCCGGAAGTACTGTCAGCGACGCAAGATTCCATTTTTTGCGATTTCGGCAGCCACGCGAGAAGGACTGGACGAGTGCATACGCTACATAGGCCAGCAAGTGGAACTGCTTCGGAAAACCCCGTGCGAGACGAACTCCTAAGACAAGCCAAACGCGTCGTCATCAAGATCGGGAGCAGCCTGATCGCCTCGCGCGAAACCGGCCTGAGCGCCGAGCGGATCGAGCGCCTTGCCGGCGAAATCGCCGAGGTGCGGGCACAGGGGCGCGAGGTACTGGTCGTCTCATCCGGCGCGGTCGTATCCGGCATCAAAAAACTCGGGTTGCGCGAATACCCGAAAAGCCTGCCGCTCAAACAGGCTGCTGCTGCCGTCGGCCAAAGCCTCCTCATGTGGGCCTACGAAAAGGCCTTTGAGCGCCTCACGCTCCGCGTCGCACAGGTGCTTCTCACGCACGAAGACCTCGCCGATCGGCGACGCTTTCTCAACGCCCGGCACACCCTCACCACCTTGATCAAGTTCGGGGTGATTCCGATCATCAACGAAAACGATACCGTCGCGGTCGAGGAAATCCGCGTGGGGGATAACGATACTCTGGCGGCGCAAGTCGCCCACCTCGTCGATGCGGATTTACTGATCATCCTCTCGGACGTCGACGGGCTCTTTACCGTGGACCCCCGCAAGGACCCGACGGCCGCCTTGATTCCACTGATCCCCGAGATTACGGAAGACATCGAACAGCGGGCCGGCATGTCGTCCACCTTCGAAGGCACAGGCGGCATGGCCACCAAAGTACGCGCTGCCAAGAAGGTGGGGGAATACGGCGTCGCCACCCTGATTCTAAATGGCACCCAGACAAGACTCCTTCCGAACGTGCTTTCCGGGCAACCCGGCGGCAGCCTGTTTCTCGCCCGGGAACGACGCATGAACAGTCGCAAACACTGGATTGCGTTTACCCTGCGCCCCCGCGGCCATGTGCAGCTGGACCAGGGGGCCGTCGAGGCACTGGTACGAAACGGCAAAAGCCTCCTGGCATCGGGCATCCTCGATATTACCGGCCATTTCGACGCCGGCGATCCGGTGACCTGCGCCGGTCCTGACGGGAAAGAATGTGCTAAGGGCCTCGTCAATTTCTCCTCAGAGATCCTGACGCGAATCAAGGGGCTCAAGACGGCTGACATCCAAAAAATCCCCGGTCTTCAGGAGTATGAAGAGGTCATTCACCGCGACAACCTGGTGATCCTTTAGCCAGCCGACGACCACCCATACATGGCTCGGGCGCGATGTCACCAACACCCGATCTGAATACCGGTCCGCCGCACACAGACGTTTGCATGGAGCCCGTACAATATGCGCCTGGGACTCTTGGGGGGCAGTTTTAATCCGATCCACCGGTGCCACCTCTCAATTGCCCGATCTGCCCGACAGCTCCTGCAACTGGATCGCGTCCTGTTCATCCCGACCGGTGATCCCCCGCACAAACAACCAGGCACGCTGGCCGCAGCCTCGCACCGGCACCGCATGGTCCAGCTCGCCATCCAGGACACTCCAGAGTTCGCTCTCACGGACATTGAAATCCAACGTTCCGGCAAATCCTATTCCATCGACACGGTCCGCGCGATCCAGCAGGAATACGGCCCCGACACCGTCCTCTTTTTCATTATCGGACTGGATGCGTTTCTGGATCTGCCCTCCTGGAAAGAAGCGGACACCCTCCTGAAGAGCTGTCACTTCGTCGTCATTTCAAGACCGTCCACGAGCTTTCAGGCGATGGCCGCAATCCCGCTCTTCCGGGACGTGCCGCAAACCACCCTAACCGCGCTGGACGAAGTGCGACAAGAACGCGCGGACGTGGCCATCACAAACGGGCAGGCTCTGACATTCCTGCGGTTGCCCCCCTGCGACGTGTCCGCCTCGGAGATCAGGGCACGGCTGCGCAGCGGCGCCTCTCTGGCAAATCTGTTGCCCACCCCTGTCGAATCCTATATACTTCGCGAGGAGTTATACAGGGAGGACAGTGAGCGTCTCTGAATCAAAGGCTAAAGCTCTCGCGGTGGCAAGCGCCATCCTGGACAAAAAAGCCACCGATGTTCTCATCCTGCATATCGCCACACTGACCTCCGTCGCCGACTATCTGGTCATCGGTTCCGGGGAATCGGAGCGTCAAGCGCGGGCAATGGCGGACCACGTGAGCGACGTGCTCACGGCGCAAGGTCACCGGCCGCTCAGCACTGAAGGTGCATCGTCAGCCAAGTGGGTCGTCATGGACTTTGGTGACGTGATCGTCCACATTTTCCAAAAGGATATTCGCGAACACTACGCCCTCGAACGACTGTGGGGCGACGCGGGACAAGTTCGATTGCCGGAAGAGCGGGCCGTGAAAGCCGCTCCCCCGACACGAACCGCCACACGTCCGGCGCGCACCCGGAAACGGGTCTAGCATGTTTCGGCTCCTCTCCACGATCTTCCTCGTCAGCGTCGGCATTTTTCTCTACAGCTATTTTCGCGAACTCAACCCCGGTACGATTACGGTTCGGACCAGCCCGGACGCGCTGTTCGAACTGAGCCCCGTCTCATTAGTCCTGTTCTCGATGGCCCTGGGCGCTACATTGGTGGCTCTCATCGTCACGATCAAAGAAACCTCCCATGTATTCATGAATTGGCGGACCAATCGACTCGTCCGCCGCAAAGAGAAGGTCGATGCCCTGCATCGGGATGGAACCCACGCCTTCATGTCCAAACGGACGGCCGATGCCGTGAACCTGTTTGAACGTGCGCTGGTGATCGATCCGAATCGAACGGATTCGCTGCTCTGGCTGGGGAACATTTACCGCTCCGAGAGCAACTTCACGGAAGCCATCCGCCTCCACCAGCAGGCCCACCGCATCGAAGAACGCAATGTGGAAGTCCTGCTCGAATTGGCCAAGGACCTGGAAGGCGCCCGACGATACGAGGACGCGCTCCAAACGCTTCAGAACATTCTCCGCATCGAGCCGGATAACCTAATGGCGTTGATCCGCAAACGTGATCTGCAAATCCGGCTGGAGAAATGGAGCGATGCGCTCGAAATTCAACACCGGCTGGTCAAAGCGAACCTCCCGGAAAGCGAACGGCGCGCCGAATCGAATCTGCTCCTCGGCTGTATGTATGAAGTCGGACGGCAACTCCTGGAACGCGGACACCCGGACAAAGCCCGTCGCTACTTCCGCGGCGCGATCAAGAAAGATCGGACGTTCCTACCGGCCTACATCGGTATCGGTGAGATTTTAGTCCGTGAAGGAAAAACCAAAAACGCGGTCGAAATTCTCAAGAAGATCTATGCCAAGACTCGCAGCATCATCATCCTGCACCGGCTGGAAGAACTCTTTTTGGAGCTGGGCGAGCCGGACGAGATCATCCGTGTCTACCAGGAGGCGCTCCAGCAGGACCCTCACAATGCCGTGATCCAGTTTTATCTCGGGAAACTCTACTATCGACTCGAAATGGTCGATGAGGCCTATGACGTGCTCGCAACACTCGATGGGACACAGGAACAACTCGTCGACTACCATAAGATCATGGCCAACCTGTACCTGCGTAAGCAGCATATGGACGAGGCCGTAGGAGAGCTCAAGAAGGCCTTGGGCTTCAAGAAACGGGTCGTGGTACCCTACCAATGCACCCAGTGCCACCATGAACTGGCCGAATGGTCAGGCCGTTGCCGGCGATGCGGACGATGGAACACCTACGTCGCCCTTCCCTGGCGGGACGCGAACCAGCCCGATACCGACCAGGACGGCCAGGCTTCGCGCATCCCGAACGTCCCTTATCAAGGCATTGCATCTCCATTTGAAACCGTGTAGGGTTTCTCCGCCCTTTTTTCTTTTCACAGACACGGCCTCCGCCCACGGGTCTCCCGATCGGGAATCAAGGTTCGATCTGTCTTTTCGAGGAGTAGCGTGCATGACTGACTTCACGATCCTGGCCGACAAGGCCTTGCGGGACGAAATACTCACCCACGAGGAATCCCTCGCCGTATTGCAGACACCGGACTCCCGACTGCTGGAACTCTTGCAGGCGGCGTTCACCGTCCGTGAACGCTACTTCGGCAAGACGGTTCGCCTGCAAATGCTCTTGAACGCCAAGAGCGGCGCTTGCCAGGAAGACTGCGGCTACTGTTCGCAATCGGCCATCTCCAAAGCACCGATCGAACGCTACGGACTGCTCACCCAAGACCAGATGGTCACCGGCGCCCGCCGCGCGGCGGCTGCAAAAGCCCAGCGATATTGTATCGTCATCAGCGGACGCAGCCCGATCGATCGGGACATTGCCGATATCGCCTCCGCCGTTCGCTCCATCAAGCAGGAAGTTCCGATTCAGATTTGTTGCTCGCTGGGGCTCCTCAATGAACGCCAGGCGAAAGACCTGAAAGCCGCCGGGGTGGACCGAATCAATCACAACCTGAACACGAGCGAAGCCTATCACCCCGAGATCTGCACGACACACACCTTTCAGGACCGGCTGGCCACCATCCGGCACGCTCGGACGGCCGGACTCGAAATCTGTTCCGGTGGTATCGTTGGAATGGGAGAGAGCGATGAAGACCTGATCGATCTCGCCCTGGCCCTCCGTGAGGTCAAACCGGACTCGATTCCCATCAACACGCTTCACCCGGCATCCGGTACTCCAATGGAGCATTGCGCCCCCCTGACGCCGCAACGATGCCTGAAGGCCCTGTGCCTCTTCCGGCTCCTGCACCCGCGAACGGAGATCCGTATCGCCGGGGGCCGTGAACACAACCTGCGCAGCTTGCAACCGCTCGCGCTCTATCCGGCGGATTCAGTGTTTGTAAACGGATACCTCACCACGCCGGGTCAACCGGCGGCAGAGGTGTGGCGAATGATCGAAGACCTGGGTTTCGAGATCCAGGTGGACGCAGTGCCGACCAAGCAGGGAATTCCTGCGTCAGAGCCAGTCGCGGGCCTTCATTCGTAACGGAGCCCCTCAACCAGCGGTTGCCGGCCGGCCCAACGGGCCGGCCAGAACCCGGCGAGGAGCGAAGCGACCAGAGCCAGCACCGCCACTTCCGCCATCAACCCCAGGGGCCATGACACCTGGATCGTCCAGCCGAACGACTGCCGGTTGATGACCCGGATTAAAATCCAGGCGAGCGCAAGCCCCCCAACGAGTCCCATCGCCGTTCCCAACAGGCCCAGATAGCCGGCTTCCCAGAGAATCAGAGCCGTAATCTGTCCCCGGCTGCTGCCCAGCGCCTGCAACGTGGCCAACTCCCGACGCCGCTCGACCACCGACGTCACCAAGGTGTTGATGATCCCCAGCATGGCGATAATGATCGCGATGGCCTCCAACACATAGGTCAATGTGAAGGTCCGGTCGAAAATTCGAAGGATCTCCCGGCGCAATTCTCCGTTGCTTAACACCGTCGGCAGCAGGTTCCCGCGGGAGCCATCGGCCAAGGTTGCAAGCAGGGCGGCTCTGGCCTGTTCCAGATCGACTTCCGGATCGATATACACAGGAAACACCGTCACGCCGTCATCGTTCCACCAGTGCTGGTACAGAGACCGGTCGATGACGATCTTCCCGCCATCGGTCGCGTAGTCGTAAAAGACCCCCAGAACCGGCAACGATTTTTCCCCCACCGGCGTCGAAATCGACAACTGACTGCCCCTGATCACATGCAGGTGATTGGCCACCACCTCCGAGAGGATAGCCCCTTCTCCTGCTGCGGCACGAGTCAGGATTGCCGCCGAGTCACCCTCGAGAAACAGATATCGGCTTCGTGCCGCATGGAGCGCCAGATCTCTGGATACCAACGCGATCGGCCGCCCCTCCAGTTCGATGCGTACATCGCGGTACGCATCGACCGCCGACACATGCGTGGCCCCGGCCAGACGGGTTCGCCAGGAACCAGGGAGGGCCTGGCTCGACGACCCACCGCGAACCACATGCGGCCACCCGGCCGGAGCCACGATGAAATCGGCCATGACCGTCTGATCGATCCACATCTCGACCGTGTTGCGAAAACTCCGAATCATCACCATGACCCCGACCATAATCGCGACCCCGACGAGAAAGGCAGAGACGGTCACTGCATTCCGGCCGATTCCCCGCGTCGTCTGCTCCCGCGCAATGTGGCGAATGGCGCCCCCCAACGAAGGCGAAGCCGAAGCGGCGCCCAACTCTCGGGTACGGCAAACCCACTGCATGAGGATCGGAACCAGGCAGGAGAGACCGGCAAGCAGACAGAACGTCGCCAGATACCCGAAGACCGGAACCCCGCCGACTGGTCCGGCTAGCGCGCATCCCAGCGCGAAGAGCAGCAGGCCTCCACCCACCACCCCCAGTGAGGCAGCACGAACTCGCTGGGCAACATCATATTCCCCAGGAGCAAGGGCCGCGACCACCATGGTACGTCCGGCATCCAAGCTGGGCCCCAGCGCTCCCAGGATTGACACCCCGCTACCAATCACAATCGCTTCGGTTAACAGCCGGACAGATCCTGGCGGAAAGCCGAAGGTTCTTGGCGCATCAGCCATCGGGACATAGAGGTCCTGGATGGTCCGACCGACCAACCCGACGAGTACATTCCCCAGAACCAGGCCCAGACTACCCCCCAGGACCCCTCCGGCCACACCGAACACTCCCGCCTCCGCGAGGAACAGACCCACGACCATAGGCTCCGACATCCCGATCGCCCGCAGGATTCCCACCTCCCGCCGGCGTTGCGCCACAGTAAAGGACACGGTGTTGTAAATCAGGAACATCCCGATCAGCAGCCCCACCATACTCAGAACGGAAAGGTTCAATTGAAATGCGCCTACCATAGATTCGACTTGCTGGCTGCGTTGGATCGGACGGCGCACCGTGACAGCCGGAGGCAGAATCCTTGTGATCGCCTCGGCCACCTGTTCGACCGACGAGGAGGGCTGCGTCACCACGTCGATTCGATCCAACCGGCCGCTCAAACCGAAGGTCCGTTGAAAAGCCGCAATATCCATCACGGCCAGACGGTCCCATGCCGACGGCCCCTCGGCCCTACGACCCATCACCCCCGTGACCGCAACGGACACTTCTCGTCCACCGGCTTCAAGGTTCAGCAGCGCCTTTGGGCCGACTCCCAATTCAGAGGCCAGACCCTGCCCGAGCAGGAGTCCGCTTGGAGCCAGGAGGCCGTCCATTTCATCTCCCTCACCTGGTCGCCACAGAGTCTCCAACGTCGCAGGGAGGCGCCCTTGCATGGAATTCAACTCATCCAGCAGATCCAGTCCAAGGATGAGGAACGATTGAGAACGGCCGGCCACTCGAACCCCGAGCTCTCCCACCGGTTTAGCTGAATCCACACCGGCGATACCTCTCACGGAAGCAATCAGGCGCTCGTCCATGCCCGCTTCTCCGGCCGATACCTCCAGTGTGACCGGACCGGCCACGGCTAAGACCGAATCCTCGAACGATCGGAGGACGTCCACGTTGGCAGTCTGGACCGCAATCGTCGCCGCAACCCCCAACCCGACGCCGATGATCGTAAGGAGCGTGCGACCGGGATGAGTGGACAAATGTGTCCATCCAAGACGGGCACAGACCTCGAATAGGGCAGAGGAAATCAGCGGCATCGGCAGACCTACCGGAACAACACTCTAGTAATTGTTTTTACAGATTTACCCAGATATGCTAAGATTACGTTCAGTAGAATTTGGGGTACAATATCTATATGGCACTACGCAAACGACCTCAAGCCAGAAAGCCAGCGAAGACCACCAAGGCCGCTTCACCGACCAAGAAGAGAAAACCTGCAAGGGTCGTAAAGCCGGCGCCCGTGCGCGCGAAACGATCCGAGGGACTGACGCCCAGGCAGAAAGAAATTCTGAAACTGGTGTCCCAAGGAAATACCAACCGCGACATCGCCCGCCGCCTGGATATCAGCGTGCGCACCGTTGAGGTGCATCGCTTCAATTTGATGCGGCGCTTGAAAGTCCGCAACGTCGCGCAGCTGCTTCGTCAGGCGTTACAACAAGGATTCCTTCCGAAGAACTTCGCCTTCCGCTAACACTCCATGCGCCGGTTCCTGTACGGAACCGGCGCACCTTTTTTACAGCTCTTTCAGTTTCCCCCGACATTCCTCAAGCGACTGCTTGCCCCGCATGGCCAACTCAGCCGCCAGCTCGCGCTCCAATCGCTCAAACACCCCCGCACCTTCTTCGACCAGCGCCGTCCCCACCTGGACAGCCGACGCACCGCACAGCACATGCTCAAAGGCATCGACTCCCTGCACGACTCCACCGGTCCCGATGATGGGGATACGTCCCTCCAACAACTTCCAAAACGCTCGCACATTAGCCAGCGCAACCGGCTTGATCAACGATCCCCCCAACCCGCCGAACCCGCCCTTCGGCTTGATGACCGGCATTTCGCGCTTCGCGTCCACAACCAGACCGTTCCCCACAGAGTTGATCAAATTGAGGTAATCGACCCCGCAGCGTCGAATCACGTCCGCCATCACCGCGTGGTGCGCCGGATCGAAATAGGGCGGCAATTTCACGCCCATTGGAACGGTGATGAGCGGTCGCACCCGCTTGAGCAACCGTTCCGAATCGACCGGATCATAGGCGATCTGCGGCTTACCGGGAATGTTCGGGCAGGAGAGATTGACCTCGATGAGATCGGGTCGCGCCTGATTGATCACACGCGCCATGGTGAGAAAGTCGTCCTCGCACAGGCCGGCAATGCTGGCAATCACTGGCTTTCCGAACCGGGTGAGTTCGGGGATCATCTCCGCATAGGCTCGATACCCGAGATTCGGCAGCCCCATGGAATTGATGGACCCCCCCGGAAATCCGTAATACCGCGGTTCAGGATTACCGACCCGTGGCTCCAGGGTCATCGATTTAGTCACGATGGCACCGGCCCGGGAACGCCCCAGCGTAATGAGTTCCTCCCGCGTCACACAGAGCGCTCCGGAGGCATTCATGAAGCAGGTCGGGAATTTTACTCCCGCAATAGTGACGCTCAAATCCATGCTGATCCTTTCTCCCGACAGGACATGGAACAACCCCGCCGTTGTTCCTCCCCCATCCTCTTTGAAATTCGCGACGCATTATTCATGACGCCTCTCTCCGAGCGACGAGCCGCCTTCACGAACATAGTACACAACCGTTCGGCCTAGTGCCGGACACAATTCACCAGCCGGCCATCCCGCATATGCCACACATAGTCGGCTGCGTCGGCCGCACTATCGCTGTGCGTCACCAGCAACACCGAGTGACCAAACCGTTGCGGTAACGTACGGAACAGGCTGACGATGTCCGCCCCTTGCTTGGAATCGAGATTCCCGGTCGGTTCATCCGCCAGTACAAGTCGTGGCCGATGCACGATCGCCCGGGCAATCGCGACACGCTGCTGTTCCCCTCCCGACAACTCGCCGGGCCGGTGCGAACGTCGCCTGTCCATCCGCACCGCTTCCAAGACTTCGTTGACCCGCTCGGCCACCGCAGCCCCCCGCTCCCCCTTCAGCAGCAACGGCAAGGCAACATTCTCCGCAACCGTCAGGCCGGGAATAAGGTGGAAGGCCTGAAAGACAATTCCGATCAACTCGCGTCGCAAGCGGGTCCATTCGGTGGCGCTCGCATGGGTCACAGGCCGGTTCTCAATGGCGATGATTCCCGCAGTGGGCTGATCCAACCCTCCGATCAGATTCAGCAACGTGCTCTTCCCGCACCCGCTCGGCCCGACGAAGGCACAGAACTCTCCCGCCTTCACGTCGAGGGTCACGTCCTGCAACGCCGACACAAGCGTCTGCCCGCGGCGATATTCTTTCGAAAGATTCTGCACCCGTACCAGCATGTTGGTGGGATCTTGCATGATAGGAATCGATAGCCCTAACGGAGTGCGGAAGCATCCGGCAGATGCATGCAACCGGCACATTGCCGAGCCTCTGGAATCGCTCCGATGCAGGCGAGTGGTCCTATACCACACCCGGTTTGTACCCCACAACCTTGACGGCTGAGGGGTCTTCCGTACACAATCCCAACGCGCGTCCGTCACGCCTCTTGGACCTAGACAATGAGCTCACACGCACTGTTCGCAGGCATCCTCAGGCAAGCCACACGACTCGTGCTCCCGTCGGACTGCACGACCTGTGAACAGCCCCTCACGGACGATCCCACGCCGTTCTTCTGCCGCCAATGCTGGGAACTGATTCGACCGCTACAAGGGCCCTCCTGCCCGCGATGCCACCGCCCTTTCGCCTCCCCTTTCGCGACAACCCATAGCCCGACTCACGAATGCCATGACTGCCGTACCCGCACACCGCACTATTCGCAGGTGTGGGCGGCCTATGCCTACTGCGCACCGCTCCAGGAGGCCATTGCCCTCTTCAAATATCGCGGAAAGGTGGTGCTGGCGGATGCGCTGGGCGCGTTGCTCGCCCGGGCTCTTCCCGCAGATCTGAATGCGGATCTCCTCATGCCGATCCCGCTCCACCCCGACCGCCTTCGGCAGCGAGAATTTAATCAATCACTCTTGCTCGCCGACCGCGTCGGACCTGTACTGAGGAGACCCGTATCCTATCGAAACCTGGTTCGCATCGTCGATACCGCCCCCCAGACCACGCTCCCCCGCTCCGCACGCCTGCAGAACCTTCACCAGGCGTTCGCCCTGCGCGCCCCAGGGGAAGTGACCGACAAGCGCGTCCTCCTCATCGACGATGTCTTCACCACGGGCACCACAGCCAACGAATGCGCCAAAGTCCTGCTCAAAGCCGGTGCCGAAGACGTTGCAGTGCTCACGCTCGCGCGTTCCGTGGATGCCGGCATGGTGCCGGAGACCTGGCTCCCGCCATCGGCCTTCGATCAACCGCACGCCTTGAGGGTCTAACTATGCCGATCTACGAATATCGCTGTCGCCAATGTGGGAAACGAACTACCCGCCTGATCCTCAGCATCAGCGCTGCGCCCCAACAGACATGCGGCCACTGTCAGAGCCCGGATCTGGAACGACTGCTCTCCCGGTTTGCCTCTCCCAAATCGGAAGAAGCACGCCTTGAGGCCCTGTCCGATCCAAGCCATCTGAGCGGATTTGACGAAAACGACCCGCAGAGTATGGCCCGGCTCATGAAAAAAATGGGGCAGGAAATGGGAGAAGACCTCGGGGATGACGTCGAAGCGGCGATGGAAGGCGGGGGCGCTGCTCCACCCGGAATGGACCAGACCGACTTCGAGTGACTGCCCCGGTCATGAATATTCACTTGACAGGATTAGCCTTGTCTCCTACCATCAGCGAAGAAATGGTTACTCGGCTGATTCCTATGCGCCTACGTACAGCTCCATCGACTCTTCACTGTCGCCGCCATCACGAGCGAGGCTGCCGATAATGTTTGCCGGCGAATACCTCTGTAAAGTCGACGACAAGGGACGCTTCCTGATCCCCTCCCCCCTTCGAGAACGGCTCGAGGCCGAGGGCAATCAGGTCATGTTCGTGAAGAATACCGAGCAGACACTCTGGATGTACTCAGCCAAGGAATGGGAAAAGGTCCTGGAACGGACCAGGATCACCCTGGATGAGGACCAGAGCCGCCTGTTCATGCACCATGTGATGTCGCAAGCCGGCACCTCGGATATCGATAAGGCCGGCCGCGTGCTGATCCCGAGCCGTCTTCGTAAGCTCGTCCCGATGGATGAAGATCAGGAAATCTTCCTCGTGGGAATGTATCACCGCCTGGAAGTCTGGGGTCCGTCGGAGTGGCGACGGTATCTCACCAGGACGGAAGACCGGTACGAGCAGGATATGGCGAAGATCCAAAATCTTCTCTAGTTGATAGGCAGGCCCTTGCGCCGCGTGTCCCGCCATCGACAGTCCTCCATCCCGATTCGGACGACCTCCTTCAGACCCCCGGTTCAGAAGGCATCGTTTTCTGCGCAGGAGCCAGTTCTGCCGCGCCCAGCCATCCACACGCGTACTCCGGCAATGGCCATCACGTCCGCTCCACCGTCCGTTCGAGTGACGGCAGATTCCATCGCACTCACGTTACCCGTCCCACCCAGCGTCAATCACCAATATGCCACGGTCAACGGGCGCCGCCTGCTCTCCGCCAAAGGCCGTGCGTTCAAGGAATTGGTCGGGCAACAAATTCTGGTTGCGCTTGCCCAATCGCCTCATCGTGGTACTCTAAGACGAACCTTGAGCCAGGCGAGCCTCTCGTTATCCATCCAATTTTTCTTCGCCTCGGCCTTGCGTCGGGATACCGACGGGGGACTCAAGATCGCGCAAGACGCATTATGTGAGGGCCTGGGACTGAACGACAATCGGGTGGTCGAAACTCACCTCTACAAGTATCAGGATCGCGACAATCCTCGCATGGAAATACTGTTGTCGGTGGCGACGCCTGCGGCACCTGTCTCCGCTTGTCCCGCCTCGCGTGAGGCCCCGCTTGTGGTGAACCCGGACCATCGATCCGACAGCCGGCGAGAGCGATAGCACAGAGCAGGGAGACCGCCGGAACGCGACAGGCCTGCGACGCTCATACGTTATGCCATACCGACCCATCACCATCGATGCCCTGCAAATCGGGATGCACGTCGCCAAGCTGGACGTGGCCTGGTTCCGTTCGCCCTTCATGCGGCATTCGTTCCTGATCCGGACCGACGAACAGATCGAGAAGTTGCGACACGCCGGGGTGAAACATCTCTCCATCGACCCCGCCAAGGGGCTGGATCTCCCGGGAACGCCCGCTTCGACTCCAAACAAACCCAACGTCGTGGTGCAGCCCTCGTCCACACCTACATCGAGTACGCCGGAGGTGCGCTCCCTCGCCGCGATGACGCAGGAACTGCTGACGGCGAGAGCGGCTCGCGCCCAGCTCGAAGCGTCGGTGCAGACCACCTTCTCGCGGATTGCCAAAATCGGCATCGTCGATCCGGAGGAAGCCACGCACACCGTGCACGCGATCAGCGCCGTCGCTCAAGCGCTCAACAGCCATGCCCTCTTCATGGCCTTCAGCCAGGGGCGCGAGGGCCATGCGCCGCTCAGCCAGCATGCCCTTGCCACCTGCAGCTTTTCGATGATTCTGGCGCATGCGGCAGACTACAACCTCATGGCCATCCAGGAATTAGCCACCGGCGCACTGCTCCACGACATCGGCCTCATGCAGGTCCCGCCGAACATTCTCCAACGGATTCACGACACCTCGACCACCCTCTCCGAACAGAACCGGCGGACCTATGAAGCCCACGCGCGCGGAGGCGCCATTCTGCTCGAACGCCGGGACGGCTTCTCACCGGCGGTGGGACAGATCGTGGCGGAGCATCATGCCTATCTGAACGGAAGCGGATTTCCCGCAGAAACCGGCGGCGCGTTCACTTCAGACATGACACGGATCGTGATGGTCACGGATCGCTACGACGAGTTGCTGACTGGATTCGGCGGCGCTTCGCCGCTCACCCCGCACCAGTCATTGCAGCGGCTCTATCAGGAAGGGCAGGAAGGCAGATACGAAAACCGGCTGATCTCTCTCTTCGTCAAAGTGATGGGGATTTATCCGGTGTATAGCTATGTCTCGCTGACCACCGGCGAGCGGGCCATCGTGTCCGTCATCAACTCAGGAAAACTGCACCAGCCCATCGTCACCATCACCCACGATCCCTCGGGACAACCCTACATCGTCCCGCTTGTCATCGATCTGGCCAACCAGGACGCAGAAGCTCCTCCCCGTGGGATACGTTCCGTGCTGGGGACCATCCCCACGGAATTCGAACGATCCTTTCACTAATCCTCACCGAGCTCCACTCGCACCCAGCCGGAACTATCTCACGGCCCAGGCCAAACGGTTCGGGCTGAAACGTTATTCGTAGCGCAGTGCTTCGATCGGATTGAGTCGAGCGGCTTTGTTGGCGGGATAGAGTCCAAAAAATAGTCCCACGGCCAGCGAGAACACAAAAGCGGTCATGATCGCATCGAACGAGATGATGGTCGGCCATCCCGCAATCACTGTGGTCAGTCGAGCGCCGACAATGCCGACGATTACGCCGATGACACCGCCGAACAGACTCAGCGTCACCGCCTCGATCAGAAACTGCATCAGAATGTGCAGCCGCTTGGCCCCCACCGCCATGCGGACCCCGATTTCCCTCGTCCGCTCCGTCACGGACACCAACAGGATATTCATGATGCCGATCCCGCCGACGAGCAGCGAGACCGACGCGATGGCAAAGAGCATGACTGTCAGCGTCTGGCTCGTGCTCTCCTGCACCTTTCCGATATCGACTTGCGTCCGGATGGTGAAATCGTCCGCCTGCTCGCCCTGGAGACGATGTCGCGCCCGCAAGACCTCCCGAATCTGATCGACCGCCTCGGGCAAATCCGCGCTCTGTTCCGTGGACGCAAACAAGGCCCCGACCGATCCCAGAAACTGACTGCCGAACACCTTCCGCTCCGCAGTCGTGAAGGGGATAAAAATCACATCGTCCTGATCCGAGCCCTGAGCCGACTGGCCCTTGGGAGCCAGCACACCGACAACCTGAAACGGCACATTCTTGATGCGAATCGTCGCACCGATCGCATCCTCGCCGGAATCAAAGAGATTTTCCAGCGTCGTCTGTCCGATCAGCGCCACGCGAGCCGCGCTCTCCAAGTCGGTGTGCGTAAACGGTCCTCCACTGGTGAACGACCAGTCCCGAATCGTGAGATAACTCGGAGAGATCCCGTTGACGGGCCCGTTCCAGTTGCGGTTGCCGTTGACGATTTGCATGACATCCCGCTTGGCCCAGCCGGTGTCCGACAACAGGGGACTTCGCTTTTTCAAGTCGGCTGCGTCTCCGACTGTTAACGTTACGGCACCGCCCTGTCCGCCCCGCACCCCGCCGACGGTGGTGGATCCCGGCATGATGATGATCACGTTGGTCCCCATGCTAGCCACCTGTGCCTGCACTGCCGCGCGGGCGCCCTGCCCGATACTCACCATCGCAATCACCGCGCCCACACCGATGACGATGCCGAGCATGGTCAGGCCGGCGCGAAGCCGGTTCCGACTGAGAATACGCAGCGCGGTCATCACGGTGAGAAGAATAAAAGCCGGCATGGGCCCCCTACGGCACGACGGTCAGATGCGGGGCTCGCCGTACGTCCTGGGTGATCTGGCCGTCCTTCATGACCAGTTCGCGGGAGGCGTAGGCGGCGATATCCGATTCGTGGGTCACCAGGATGATGGTGATGCCATCTTCACGGTTGAGTTCCTCGAGAATATTCATGATTTCCCGGCTCGATGCGGTATCGAGGTTGCCTGTCGGTTCGTCGGCAAAAAGAATCGAGGGGGCCCCGACCAGCGCCCGCGCAATAGCCACACGCTGTTGCTGGCCTCCGGAGAGCTGGGTTGGATAGTGCTGCTCCCGACCGGCCAATCCGACTCGCTGCAGGGCTGCGGCAGCCTGTTTTCGCTGTTCCTTGATCGAGAGGCCCCGATAAAACAGCGGCAATTGAGCGTTCTCCAACGCGCTGGTCCGGGGAATCAGATTGAAGCTTTGGAATACGAAGCCGATCTGCCGGTTGCGAAGCTCGGCCAGGAGATCCGGTTTTGCCGTCGCCACATCCAAACCATCCAGCTGATACAGACCACGCGTGGGTTGGTCGAGACAGCCGAGAATATTCATCAGGGTCGACTTGCCCGATCCTGACGTGCCCATCACCGCCACAAATTCACCGCGATCGATGGTGAGGTTGATGCCCCGTAGCGCCTGCACCTCAACGTCGCCGACACGGTAAATCTTCCAGAGGTCTTCGCAGACGATCAACGGGGCCATGCTGTCCTTAAACGAAGAAACCTGGTTTGCAACTAGGCTTTACTCAGCCTGATCGAATGCAGACAAAAGCGACTTTGCTAATACTGTCGGTTCACTAGTGGAAAGCCGGATTGCTTTGCTCATAACTGGCTCAAAACCTTTCCCTGGTCCAAGATTTGCCAAAGGCGTGAATGTCCAGGCATCATCAAATTCGATTTCAACAGCCCTAGCAGCTTGTGTAAAAGCTCTGTAACTCTTAAATCCTGCAATTCGAAGCATAGGTTCAAAGATGCCTTGCCACTTCTTCGGATGAGCCACGCCCTCAAAAGATTCAGCCGCCGCATGAAGGATCTGTCTACCTAGATCCTCAGTGACATTTTGATCGCAAACAATGGGACTACCGTTGCTGATCCACACACCCGCAGTTGTTCTTGATGAGGAATCGAGATACACCTTCTGATTTATCTGATACGACATGAGTAGCTGCATAATGCATTGATCTAATCTGAATGAACTAGCTACATCCCCCGATCGCGCCGACCGCCGCGCTGTTGTCCGCCTCCGAAGCCCGGTGGAAGTTCTCCGCTCTTGCGATCCCCACGCGGAGAGTCGATCCCGATGATGACCTGGTCCCCCTCATTGATCGAAGCCGAACTGATTTCAGCGTAGGCCCCGTCTGAAATGCCCATCTCGACAGGGACTCGCTCCAAGGCCTCGTCGACCCCCTGCTTCCAAATGGCCAACTGACGGATCGCCGCGTCGGATGTCCCACCTGCGGACATACGGCCGCCGCCCTCACCCTTGGCTGGTCTTCCCGAAGCCTGTTCATCGCGCACCGTCTTGGGCGGGGTAAAGCGCAGGGCCGAATTCGGCACTTTGAGAATGTTCTCTTTCTTCGCCACGACAATGGAGACGTTCGCCGTCATGCCCGGCTTCAGGCGAAACGCCGGGTTCTCGAATTCGACCACAACATCGTAGGTCACCACATTCTGGATGTTGATCGGCGCATTTCTCACCTGCCGCACCCGACCCTGAAACTGTTCCCCGGGATAGGCATCCACTGTGAACGAGGCCGCTTTTCCCTCGGCGATCCCGCCGATGTCGGCTTCGCTGACGTTGGTATCGACCTGCATCTTCGTGACATCTTCGGCGATCAAAAACAGCATGGGGATGGTAAAGCTGGCTGCGATCCGCTGCCCGACCTCGACGAGGCGCGAAATCACCACGCCGTCGACCGGTGAACGGATCACCGTATACTTCAAATCCAACTCGGCCGCCTGCAGCATCGCTTCCGCCTGCTTGACGGCAGCCTCCGTGACTTTGAGCTGCGCCACCGCGCCTTCTGAGGCGGTCAACGCGACGTCCACTTCGTTCTGCGAGATGAATTGCTGGCCGATCAGCGACTTGGCCCGGTCCAGTTCACGGCGCCGTTGGGCCAGATCGATCCGGGCCTTATCGAACGCCGCCTTGGCGTTCGCCAGGCTCGCAACCGCCTGATCGCGTCTGGCCTGGTAAGGGAACGGATCGATACGGGCCACCACCTGATTCGCCGTGACCTTGGAATTGAAATCGGCATGGAGGCTCTCGATCATGCCCGACACCTGACTGCCGACCTGAATCGTGGTGATGGGATTGATCGTTCCCGTCGCCGTGACCAGCGAGACGATGGTGCCCCGTTCGATAGGAACCGTGCGATAGCGCACAACGGCCTTTCGCTCGCCGTTGAAGAACACATAGCCGGCGATGGCAAGGCCCAGCGCAAGGACTCCGACGATGACTCCGATCCGACGCATGGACAGGCCCCTTCTCCCTCGAACAACGCGGTCATTCTAGCAGGAAACGATTTTGCGATGCAGTACCGCGACACTCGGCCTGGCTTGGCAGAACAGCGCCGGCGCAGAAAACACAAAGGCCGTTTGCCTGTGACGGCAAACGGCCTTCCGAACCGATCTGTCCGCTATGAGCGGACGTTCATGACACGACTAGGGACTGACCGTGATGCGGTCCTTGATATCGTCGAAGACGTCCTTCGGAACCACATTCTTGGCCACCAGCTCACCCTTCACGCGGTACGGGCGATTACTCACGATCCGGTCGGCCACATCCTGGCTGACACCCAGCGTCAGAACCAAATCGGTCGACGGCGCCTTATTGATATTCAGCAAGGACACCGGCGGAGCCGCAGCCTCGACAGGTCCGCCGAAAGGAGTGGGAGATGACGCCGACTTCGCTGCTGACGCACCGCGGGACAACGGCGCAGTCAATTCCGCGGGGACCGACGAGCTCAGGGAACGCGAACGCTCCTTCATTTCTTTTTGATACCGCGCGACCAACGACTTCAGTTGCTCATTGTGTCGGCGAGCTTCGTCATACTCCTGCTTGATGTTTCGATTCTGCGCGCTCAGCTGCTTGACCTTGTCTTCCAATTCCTTGGTCCGGACGTCAATGGTATCGCGCTCCTTGTCCCGACCATGCTGGATCCGCTGCAGTTCATCCCGGGCAATCTGGCTTTCCGACCCGAACTTGGCGTTGAGATCCTTCAGCGTCTTGACCTGTTGCTCCAGCGCATTCTTCTGCGCCCGCGCCCGCTCCAGGTCTCCCCGAACGGTGTCGGCATCGGCAAGCGCCTCATGATATTTCTTGTCACTTACGCACCCGCTGACGGCCATCGCACTCATCAGCGCGAGCCCAGCCATCCACACATGCCTCATGCGACCCTCCCTGTTCGATCTGGACCGATCGGACCTCGTCTCTCTTGTTGTGTGTATGCCATCATCTCAACTTTGTCAACAAGTTTGCCGATTGCGAAGCGCCTGCCGGTGAGTCGCTCGCAGTCCGCGGCGACTCCGCAAATGTCGACGACGCTTGACTGGCAGGGAGCAGTCTGGGAATATGCAATCACCGTTCAGCAAAACCCCGTAACCAACCACCAGCACACTCACAGACCATCCTAATCAGACTATTATGATGAACTGGGGCCCGGAGCTCGCGATCATTCTCGGCATCATCGAAGGACTGACGGAGTTTCTTCCCGTCTCCTCGACAGGCCATCTCATTCTCGTCGGGCACGCGCTTGGATTCACCGGAGACATCGCCTCGAACGTCGAGATCTCGATCCAGCTGGGATCGATTCTCGCCATCATCGCCTACGAACGCACCAAGCTGGCCTCGCTGGCCTCGCACGCATTCCGTGAGCAGCGTGACTTCCGGTCGCTCGTGGCCGCCCGAGGGAATGCCTCGTGGGCAACTCTCATTCAACAGTCCATTCAAGCCCAGCCCAATCTCTGGTTCGTCATCGGCCTGGGACTAGCCTTTTTACCCGCGGCACTCGTGGGATTCCTCGCCCATAAGTCGATCAAGACCTATCTTTTCTCGCCGACGACCGTGGCGATTTCGCTGATCGTCGGCGGCATCATCATCCTGGTGGTCGAACGCATGCGGGACCGCGTGCGCGTGAAGGAACTGCTCCAAGTCACCCCCCGCTTGGCGATCTGGGTCGGCATCGCCCAATGCGCCTCCCTGATTCCCGGCATGTCCCGTTCCGGATCCACGATTGTCGGCGGACTGCTGGCCGGCCTCGACCGTCGCGTCGCCACGGAATATTCCTTCTTCCTGGCACTCCCGACGATGATCATCGCGACCATCTATCAGATGCTGAAATCTCAAGCCGCCTTCAGCCAGGACGACTACGTCGCGCTTGGCATCGGCCTAGTGGTCTCGTTCGCCGTGGCCTGGGCCGTCATCGCCGCCTTTCTCACCTATGTGCAACGCCACAGCCTGAGCGTCTTCGCCTACTACCGTATGGTGTTGGGCGTCATCGTGCTGCTGGTCGTCCGCTAATTACACTCATACCAAGGAGCCGAGTGACCATGGCAAACCAAATGGACAGCGTCCACGTCTACGACACCTGGGTCAAAGGAAAGAACGGCAAACTCCACTTCGACGTGATGACCACAAGTCAGGAGAAGGCCCTCGTCCTCGCCAAGCAATATCTGGTGGGAATCGGTGAACCGAACGCGGTCATCACCCTTAAGGAATGCCAGTTCTGCCACAGTGAACCACTGGTCATGTTTTCGGAAGAGCAGCAGCGCCAGTTCCGGGAACAGGGCGGCTTCATCATTACGATGCCGGTCTGATTGGGAAGAATGAAGCGATTAGTTTGAAGCGCTGACTGTGAAGAGTTTCAGGGCGCTCAAAAAGGCCGACCAGCAAGGCCGCAGCGAGGTCCACGGCGCGAAGCATAATGAGCGCCACGCCTGTGGACGCCGGCGGGATGGTGAGCCGGCCGTGTCCTGGGCGAGGCGTCACGTTCTTACCCGCCCACCCCACGCCTGCCGGGACAGGCTCTTTTCCCATGGGGTACGTTGGGCTACTGGGCGACGCGAGAACGCCGCCGGCGGGCTTTTTCAGCGTCCTGTCAGGAGGGAGGATTTTCAGGAATAACCGGCGCCGCCTCGGGCTCCTTTTCCAGCGCAAAGTGCAGAATCAGAAACGCCACTCCGACCGTGATCGCCGAGTCAGCGACGTTAAACGCAGGAAAATGGTAGGCGTTGAAATAAAAGTCCAGAAAGTCGATCACTTCCCCGTAGCGCAAGCGGTCCAGTAAGTTCCCGATCGCCCCGCCGAGAATCGCCGCCACGCTCAGCCGCCCCATCCAATCATCCTTCGGCATGCGGACCAGAATCGTGCCCAGCAAGCCCACGGCAAAGATCGAGGTCACACCGAAAAAGACGAACCGGAACGAGCTGCTGCTGGAGGAGAGAAACCCGAAGGCCGCGCCGGGATTCCGGATGTACGTGATGCTGAAGAAGTTCGACACGACCGGGATGGATTCATGGAGCCGCATGGACTCCATGACGGAGAGCTTAGTGACCTGATCCAGTACGACAATCGCCAGACTCAGCAGACCGAGCAGCAAATAACGGACGGAGTTGCTCAACGGACCGCCTCAACGCAACGGTCGCAGAGGGTCGGATGGTCGGGGAAGCTTCCCACGGCCGCACGATAATTCCAGCAACGTTCGCACTTGGGATGCTTACTTGGTGTAACGGTCACATCAATATCATTAGGCCAGGCCTCCCCTGCTTGTGCCGGGCGGTGTTGTTCCAACTCTACGTGGGACACGATCACAAGAGATGGCAGAAGCCCCTCATAGGTTTTCAAGAATTCATAGGCTTCTGGCGCAGCATTCACGGTTACCTCAGCCTCCAGAGAGGCTCCGATCGACTTATCGCGTCTCAGTTTTTCCAGAAACAATTGTATCCTCTCACGATAAGCCAACAATCGCTCCCACCGCCCGACTAAGGCCGGGTCGCTCCAGCGCGGATCGACTTCCGGAAACATGGCCAGATGCACGCTGTCGGCCTTCGAATCCGTCCGCACCGACTCCGGCAACATCCGCCAGATTTCTTCCGCCGTAAAACTCAGCACCGGCGCCATCAACTTGGTGAGGGCCACCAGAATGTCGAACAAGACGGTCTGAGAGCCGCGCCGCAACGGCGAGTCTTTGCGGAAGGTATAGAGCCGGTCTTTCAGGATATCGAGATAGACCGCGCTCAAATCCACGGAACAGAAGTTGTTCAACGCATGAAAGATCGTATGAAACTCGAATTCGTCGTAGCCCTTGCGCACGCGCGGAACCAGGTCGCCTAACCGCATCAATGCCCAACGATCCAGTTCAGGCAACTGCTCGAACGGCACACGGTGCTGCGCCGGATCGAAGTCGTACAGATTGCTCAGCAGGAATCGGCAGGTATTGCGGATCTTCCGGTAGGCCTCGATGAGATGGTTCAGAATCTCCTGGGAAATCCGCAGATCCTCACGATAGTCCTGGGCCGACACCCAGAGGCGAAGGATCTCCGCGCCCGATTGCTTGATCACATCCTGTGGCGCCACGACATTGCCCGCCGACTTCGACATCTTCCGCCCGGCCCCGTCCAACACGAATCCGTGCGTGAGCACGGCCTTGTACGGCGCTTGATGATCGGTAATGACTCCCGCCAGCAAGGCGCTGTGGAACCAGCCACGATGCTGGTCGGAGCCTTCGAGATACAAATCCGCCGGATACCACTGCCGGGACTTGAGCACAGCGGCATAACTCACACCGGACTCGAACCACACGTCAAGAATGTCGCGTTCCTTTTCAAATTCCGTTCCGCCGCAGCCTTCGCATTGAGTCCCGGCAGGCAGCAACGCGGCAGCCTGGTTGGCAAACCAATAGTCGGTCCCATGTTGGCCGATCAAATCGGCGACATGATCGATCACCCGCGGATGCGCTAACACCTTGCCGCATTTTACGCAGGTAAAACCCGGGATCGGCGTACCCCAGACGCGTTGACGCGAGAGGCACCAATCAGGCCGGTTTTCGATCATTCCGTTGATCCGGTCGCGCCCATAGGCCGGAATCCAGCGCACCCGTTCAATCTCCGCCAACGCTTCCTTCCGCAGTTCATTCGTCTCCATCGAGACAAACCACTGTTCGGTCGCGCGAAAGATGACCGGCTGCTTGCAACGCCAGCAATGGGGATAGGAGTGATTGAGCGATCCGTGACCGAGCAACCGCCCGTTCTCTTTGAGGCGTTCCACGATTTTGGGATTGGCTTTGAAGACATGCTGCCCGACAAACTCAGGAACCGCGGCCGTGAACTTCCCGCCGTTATCGACCGGCGCCAGGATTTCCAGCCGCTCACCGACGCTGGCCTTGGCATTGTGGGCCAGCACCAGCAGGTAGTCTTCCATGCCGTGGCCCGGCGCGATGTGCACGCAGCCCGTTCCCTGTTCCAACGTGACGAAGTCGCCCAGGAGCAGCGGCGAAAGGCCGGTGGTCAGGGGACGCTGGGTCTCCAAGCCTTCAAATCCCTCTGATCCCTTCTTGACGCCCACGACCTTGTAGGCCGGGAGACTACAGGCCTTCGCCACCGACTCCACCAACTTTTCAGCGATGACGAGCAGCTCGTCGCCGACCTGCACAAAGGCATAGTCGATGTCGGCATGCAGGCAGACGGCCTGGTTCGCCGGCAGGGTCCAAGGGGTGGTCGTCCAGATCAGCACCGAGGCGATCTTCACATCGGCAGGGAATGCAAGCCCGCCGAACCTCTTGCTCAAGACAGCCGGGGGACTCACCAGCGGAAACTTTACATAGACTGAAGGCGACGTGTGGTCGTCGTATTCGACTTCCGCTTCGGCCAGCGCGGTCTGATCCTGCGTGCACCACAAGACCGGCTTCAGCCCTTTGTAGACCCCGCCCCGCTCCACGAACCGCCCGAACTCGCGGATGATCGTCCCCTCATAGGCGGGATTCAACGTGAGATAAGGTTGCTGCCAGTCACCCAGCACGCCTAGCCGTTGAAACTCCTCCCGCTGAATCGAGACATATTTCTCGGCATATTCCTTACAGAGCTTGCGGATCGCGAGGGCGTCCAGATCTCGTTTCTTGTCGCCCAGTTCCTTCAGGACCTGATGTTCGATCGGCAGGCCGTGGCAATCCCAACCCGGCACGTAAGGGACTTGATACCCCGACATCGTCTTCGACTTGATGATGATGTCTTTCAGAATCTTGTTCAGCGCGTGGCCGATGTGGATGCGGCCGTTCGCATACGGTGGCCCGTCGTGCAACACATAGCGCGGGAACCCCTGGCGGGATTCCTGGATGCGTTCATACAGCTTTTCCTGCGTCCACCGGGCCAGCATCTCCGGTTCCCGCTGCGGCAGATTCGCCTTCATCGGGAAGTCGGTCTTCGGCAAATTGAGGGTCGATTTATAGTCCATAGAATGATCTATCTGAGGAACAAAAGAGTCATGAAGTGCGCGTAAAGAGAGGACTATACCGAAACGAGGCGAGAGGAACCAGTGGTTTGTTAGCGGCCGGAGCCATTTAGCAAGATGCCTGGCAGGATCTGGATGTCCTGCAAGCTGTTCAGAAAGGCCGTCCGGCAAGGCCGCAGCGAGCGAAGATGTGAGGCGTACCCTTGCGGTACGTTGAACATGTTCGCGACGCGAGAACGCCGGCGGCGGCCTTTCTCAACAGCTTGCTAGCTGAGGGCCATCATGCGGTCCAACGCCACCTTCGCCCACTGCTTTTCGTCATCCGGGACGATGATCCGATTCACGACATGGCCATCGGCAAGATTTTCCAGCGCCCAGCAGAGATGCGGGGCATCGATCCGGTACATGGTCGCGCATTGGCAGACGGTCGAGGAGAGGAAAAACACCTTCTTGTCGGTCTGCTCGTGCTTCAG
>Ga0075163_10000845_pt1 | contig 40693 bp, 30 predicted proteins | sample JI1023141ADNA_FD_71478 | JGI IMG/M metagenome (GOLD analysis project Ga0075163, IMG submission 71478) | Wastewater effluent complex algal communities from Wisconsin, to seasonally profile nutrient transformation and Carbon sequestration -... | ecosystem: Engineered > WWTP > Effluent > Algae...
GTCCGTGCTCGCCGGCGTCGACGGTGCGTTCGCGCTGGACCACCATCTCAACAACACCGAATCGGTGATCCTCAGCCCGATCACCGACGGGCGGTGGAGTTGCGTGCGCTGGGGCCCGCTGACCCCGCCGTTCTATCCCGACGCCGCCGAGCGGGACGCCGCGGACACCGCCGGGCCGATGGGCTGATCCAGCGCGCAGCCACACCCCACCGCGTAGCAGTCGATGGTGTAGCGGTGCACGGCCTCCGGTGTGCTGCAATCGGGCTCGGTGCATTCTGGGCGCTGTCCGATGTGCACGATGACCGTGCCGTGGCAGTGGTCGTGCTCGACATCGGCCCCGCACTCCCGACATGTCGCGCTCATGGCTGCCATTGTGGCACCACCCACCGACACCGCTGGGTTCCCACGCTGTCGGCGGGACTGCTTTCAGGCCCAGCCCAATTCGTGCAGACGCTCGTCGTCGATCCCGAAATGATGCGCCAGTTCGTGCACCACGGTGATGGCCACCTCGTCGACCACCTCATCCTCGGTCGCGCACATGTCCAGCAGCGCGTCCCGGTAGATCGTGATGGTGTCGGGCAGCGCACCGGCGTAGGTCGAGTCCCGGTCGGTCAGCGCGATGCCCTCGTAGAGCCCGAGCAGGTCGGGCTCGTCGGGATGGCGCGCCTCGACCAGGAAGACCACGTTGTTCGCGGCGGCGGCGAGTCCGGACGGGATCAGATCGAGCGCATCGGCGACCAGTTCCTCGAACCGCTGCGCGCTCATGAGGACCGGCACGCGATTACGGGAGTGGCGGCGGAACGGGCTCGACGGGAGCGGGACCCGGCGGAGGCGGTGGTGCGGCCTCCGGGGCCGGCGGTGCGGCCGGCGGCGGGAGTCCTTCCATGGGGGGGCCGGCGGCCGGTGGTGGCGGCGGCGGCAACGGCGGACCGTTGAGGAACGTGTTGCCGCCGGTCGGGGTCTCGGTCGCGGTCGCCTGTTCGGTGCTCTGGCTGGACTGCCCGGGCAGGTGTTCGTTGGACTCGGTCTGCTGGCTACTGCTGCTCCCGCTGCTGCTGCTACTACCGCTGCTGTAGGACTCGTCGTAGGTGATCTGCGACGAGGTGTCGATCGGGGGCAGCGGGATGGCCGGGATGTTCAGGCGCTCGTCGGGGATGTCCGGCGGCGGGACCGGCGGACGACCGTTGATCATCAGCGGGCCCTTGGCGCTGTTGAGCAGGGTCGACCAGCCACCGTTGCCGAGGGTGGCGCCGATGCTGCAGGACACCTGGTGGCTGCCCGCCGACCAACTCGGCAGCGCGACGGTGCTGTACACCAGCGTCAGCGTCGTGGTGCGCAATTCCAGCGGCGCCAGGTAGGCGTCGGTAACCCGGGAGCAGTTCTCCTTGACGAAGGTGTCCTGGTCGGCCTCGGCTGGCAGGCCGCCGGGGAATTTGTCGGCCAGGTTCACCGAACCGGTGACCTCCAGGGAATGCGGCCCGGCGCAGTCCACCGGGATGTCGGTGGGTTGGTTGGTCGCCGGGTCGATACCCAGGCAGGTCCCCGCAGGCCAGACCTTGGACTGATCGATATCGGCGACCTTGCCCTGGAACGCCTGCTGTTGGTTGTTGGCGCCGGGCAGCTGCAGGCCGCACAGCATGCGTCGCTCACCGGCCTGGCGCCAGGTCTTCTCGCCGGACCACAGCAGGCTGACACTGAATCGCCCGTTGGGGTCGTACCGGTCACCGAGGTAACGCTGTACGGCGCTCTGGCATTGTTCCTGGCTGATCTGCTGGATGCGGGCCGGCGACGGGGGCGCGGCGTCCGGGCCGTACTCGGTGCCCGGGAAGGTGCGCATGTCGATCGACTCGGCGACCTCGAACCGGTGCTCGGTGGTGCAATCCACGATCTGCGCGGCGTCGGGGGTGCGTTCCGGCCAGTTCAGGCAGTCGCCGCCCTTGGCGCTGTCGAAGGTGCTGTTGCTGCGCAGTCCCAGCGCACCGGCCCCGGAGTTCAGCCCGGCCAGGCGCCCGCCGGCCGCGGTATCGGGCAACACCGTGATGACGCCGGCGATCAGCAGCCCGCCCAGCGCGGTGAGCAGCAAAGCGCGACGGGTGGGGCTCAGCGGGCCGCTCATCGGCTGCCACGACGACACCGCCGCGCGCCATCGCGACACCGGCTTCTGCGAGGTCTGTGCCTCGTTCAGAAACGGTTCCTGGCCATCGGGTGCGTCCAACATCGCCTCCCATTGTGACAGGCGTGTCACGATGTGTGACAAGTGATGCACTTGTAATGTTATGTGGTTGTGGCCCGCGGGCTGCGGCCCTTCGCCGCGCAAGTAGGGTTACCGCCGTGATCGACCTCAAGCTGCTCCGCGACGAGCCCGATCGGGTGCGCGCCTCTCAACGCGCCCGCGGCGAGGATCCCGGCCGGGTGGACGCGCTGCTGGCCGCCGATACGGCCCGCCGATCGGCCATCTCCACCGCCGACACCCTGCGCGCCGAGCAGCGGGCCGCCAGCAAGCTCGTCGGCAAGGCCGCCCCGGACGAGCGGCCGGCGCTGCTGGCCCGCGCCAAGGAACTCGCCGAGGCCGTCAAGGCCGCCGAGACCGAACAGTCCGACGCCGAGGCCGCATTCACCGCGGCGCACATGGCGGTCTCGAATGTCATCGTCGACGGTGTGCCCGCCGGCGGCGAGGACGATTTCGCGCTGCTCGACACCGTCGGTACGCCCCCGGCCATCGAGAATCCGCGCGACCATCTGGAACTCGGTGAAGCCCTCGGCCTGATCGATATGGAACGCGGGGCCAAGGTCTCGGGTTCGCGGTTCTATTTCCTGACCGGCCGAGGCGCACTGCTGCAGCTTGGCCTGCTGCAACTGGCGGTCCGGCTGGCCACCACCAACGGCTTCACGCTGATGATCCCGCCAGTGCTGGTGCGCCCGGAGGTGATGGCCGGCACCGGATTCCTGGGTGCGCACGCCGACGAGATCTATCACCTCGACGACGACGACCTCTATCTGGTCGGCACGTCGGAGGTACCGCTGGCGGGCTATCACAGCGACGAGATCCTCGACCTGACCGACGGTCCCAAGCGCTACGCCGGCTGGTCGTCGTGCTTCCGCCGCGAGGCCGGCAGCTACGGCAAGGACACCCGCGGCATCATCCGGGTGCATCAGTTCGACAAGGTCGAGGCCTTCGTCTACTGCAGACCCGAGGATGCCGAGGCCGAACATCAGCGGTTGCTCGGATGGCAGCGCGAGATGCTGGCGGCCATCGAGGTGCCCTACCGCGTGATCGACGTCGCTGCAGGCGATCTCGGTTCGTCGGCGGCCCGCAAGTACGACTGCGAGGCATGGGTGCCGACCCAGGGCACCTACCGCGAACTGACCTCGACGTCGAACTGCACCACATTCCAGGCCCGCCGGCTGTCCACCCGGTATCGCGACGAGAACGGCAAGCCGCAGATCGCGGCGACCCTGAACGGCACCCTGGCGACCACCCGCTGGCTGGTCGCGATCCTGGAGAACCACCAGCAGCCCGACGGCAGTGTCCGGGTGCCCGCCGCGCTGGTGCCCTACGTCGGCGCCGAGGTGCTCGAGCCCGGCAGCTAGCGCCAGCGGGTTTGTCGGATGGCGACGGAAGACCCGGTGCGGGTATCGGTGCTCGGCGCGGTGCAGGCCTGGACCGGTGGCACCCCGGTGGCCCTGGGATCACGGCTGCAGCGCGCCCTGTTGGCGCGGTTGGTTGCCGCACAGGGCCATCCGGTCTCGGTCGACCGGCTCATCGACGACCTGTGGGAAGGCGAACCGCCACCCAAGGCGCTCTCGGCGTTGCAAGTCTACGTCTCGCACCTGCGGCGCGGTATCGAACCGGGCCGTCCACCGCGCACACCCGCCCGCATCCTGGTCAGTGCCGCACCCGGGTACCGCCTGCGGCTGCCCGTGGACGCCGTCGACGCGTGGCGGGTGGAGGCCAGAATCGCTGCCGCATACGACGAAACGGATCCCCATCGCCGACTGCAACTCCTCGATGAGGCGCTTGCCGAGTGGTCGGGCGACCCGTTCGCGGAGTTCGGCGACACCCTGTGGGCGGTACCGGAAGTGGCTCGTCTGAGCGAACTCCGGCTGGCCGCGGTGGAGTATCGCGCCGCGGCACTGGTGGAGCTCGGCCGCTACGCCACGGCGGTGGCCGCGCTGGAGCGACACGTCGGCGCCCGGCCCGAGCGGGAAACGGCCGCCGCCGTGCTGGCCACCGCCCTGTATCTGGCCGGTCGTCAAGTCGATGCGTTGGATGTGTTGCGGCACAACAGAAAACGTCTTGCCGATGAGCTCGGGCTGGAGCCCGGAAAGGTCTTGCGGGAGCTCGAACGCGATATCTTGCGGCACGCCGAGCACCTCGATCCGTCGCCACCCCGACCGCGTCCACCGTCGGTGCCGCCGGCGGTGCCGCCGGCGGTGATCGTCGGTGGCGAGCAGGTGGCGTACGGACGCGCCGCCGAACTCGCGGTCATCGACGCCGCCGCGCGTTCGGCCACCTCCGGCGGTGTCGTGCTGTGGATCGGTGGCGAGGCAGGCTCCGGCAAGACCACGCTGGCGGGAGCGGCGGCAAGCCGGCTGCGGTCGGCGGGCTGGCGCATCGTGCATGGACGGTGCCCGGAGGTCGACGGCGCACCCGCGGGCTGGGCGTGGACCGAAGTGCTGCGTGAACTGGTCGGCCCGGATGTGCCGGCGGCCGATCGCCACGCCCTGGCCCCGTTGCTGCATGACGGCGCCGCCACCGAGGCGGGCACCTTCTGGCTGGGGCAGGCGGTCGCCGACGTGCTGGGCACGGTTGCCCGCCACCAACCGTTGGCGGTCGTGCTCGACGACCTGCACCGCACCGACGGGCTCACCCTCGAACTGTTGCGGCTGGTGGCCGACCGCATCGAGGGCGGTCGCGTGCTGGTGATCGGCACATACCGACCGTCGGAGGATCGCGGCGAGCTCGAGGTGGCGCGGGCCGCACTGACGGTGCGGACCGCGGCGCACCTGGTGCTCGACGGACTGGACGCCGCGGCCACCGCCGCGCTGGCCGGCGACTGCGGTTTGACCACCGCCAGCGGGGAGGTGCTGCGGCTGCTCCGCGAGCGGACCGGCGGCAACCCGCTGTTCGTCCGGGAACTGGCCCGGCTGATGGCCGCCGAGGGACCCGAAGCGGTGTGGGCCTCGGTGCCGGCCGGGGTGCGTGACGTGCTCCGCCGCCGGTTGGCCCGGTTGCCCGCACCGACGGTGGCCGCGCTGAGCCGGGCGGCGGTACTGGGCCGCGATATCGATGTCGACCTGCTTGCCGAGCTGGGCCGCAGCGATCCCGATGAGTTGCTCGACGCCCTGGAACCGGCCGTCCTGCTGGGATTGCTCGATGAACCCGAGCCCGGTCGGCTGAGGTTCGCGCACGGGCTGATTCGCGACACCCTCTACGAGGACATCTCGAAGCTGCGCCGGTGCCGGTTGCACGCCGCCGCGCTGCAGCTGCTGCTCGCCCCGGGCCGTTCGGCTGATCCGGCTACCCTGGCTCACCACGCCGTTGCCGGGGCGGGCGAGCAAACCGCTTCGTCGGCAGCATCATTCGCGATGGCCGCGGCGTTGGAGGCGGATTCGGTGGGCGCCCACGCCGAGGCGGCCCGGCAGTGGCGCGCGACGGTGCAGATGCTCGAACTCTCCGCCGAGGCCGGCGGATTGGACCGCGAGATCGAGGCGCGCTGCGGACTGATAGCGGCCCTGGCGCAGTCGGGTGACGCGGTGGCCGCCCGGATCGAGCTGAAGAACGCGCTGGCGTTGTTGTCCGGCACGGCCCGCGACGACCTGACGGTGCGGGTGCTCACCGCGTGGGACACCCCGCTGGTGTGGCGCGACCGCGAATACGACGGATCCGATGCGCAGATGATCGCCCTGCTGCGGCGGGTCCTGGCGGCCGACGCGGGGATCGGGCTGACCGTGGCCGACCGGGTCAAGCTGCTCAAGGCGCTGTTCGTCGAACTGGAGGGCGCCGATCCCGATGGCGCACTTGAGGTCAGCACCGAGTTGCTCGCCGTGGCCAGACGTGCTTACGCCGAGCATCCCGCGTCATCGGGTCGCCTGCTGTGCACGGCGCTCAATGTCCGGGCGTACTGCGCGTTGGGGCCAGATCTGGACGCCGAGCGCGAAACGGTCGCCGCCGAACTGCTGGTGACCGCGGAAGCCGCCGAACAGGCCGACTATCAGGCGGTGGCGCACTGGTTGCTGTCCCTGGCGGCAGGGCACCGCAATGATCTGGCGACGGCCAAACGCCACGCCGATCTGGCGGTGGCCCGGGCCGGCACCGGACAGCTCGTGCACCTTCTCGGCGTGCTCGGACTGTTCCAGGCGCGCATGTACCTGTTGGCCGGCCGGTTGGACGAAGCCGTGCGCAGCTACACCGATCTGGCGGCCCGCATGGTGGAGAGCGGTGCCGCCAACGGGGCCAAGCTGGCGATGGTCGGGCGGGTGACGGGCGAGTTCTGCCTCGGTGATCTGGGCCTGCTGGCCGACGAGTTGCTCTACTTCTACCGGGAGGTGTCGGTCGCGGCGCTGGACGCCGCGGTGCTGGCGCTGGTGGCCCGGGACCGCGAGGCGCAGGCCCGGGAGTTGTGGCGGCACCGCCACCCCATCGAACGCGCATACTTCTGGCTGCCGTTCACCGTGCTGCGGGTGCACGCCGCGGTGGCTCTCGGCGATACGGAGGAGGCCGACGCACGGGCGGCCGAGCTGGTTCCGTATTCCGGCCGGATCGCCGGGCTCGGCGTGGACGGGTTGATGGTGGGCCCCGTCGACGACGCGCTGGCCGTGGCCGCTGACGCGCTGGGACGCCCGGACCAGGCGCGCGCCTACCGTGCGGCGGCCGCGGCGCTGCGGGACAGGTTGGCCGCGCAGGCGCGCAGCTTCATCGACTGACCTGTCATGTCGCCGACCCCTGCGCAGTAGGGTTTGACACCATGATGGATATCGAGCTCGCCGAACTCCGGAACTGGTTCGGCTTCGGGGTCGCCGGCAACTTCGCGGGTCATCTCGAACAGGCAGGTGAGGCAGCCGATTTCGTGAACGTGGCGGACCCGACGGGGTCGGAAGGCCCCGCGCCGAAGGGGATCTTCCCCTGGTACGCCCCGGGCAGCGACAGCTTCCTCGGGGAGTTCCCGCTGTCCCACGACACGATCACCCTGCCGGCCAGCGACACCCCGCTGAACCTGCAGATCGAGCCCGAGGTGGGTCTGGCTTGCCGGGTGGTGTGGCGGGGGGACACCGTGGCGTCGCTGGAACCCTTCGCGCTCGGCGCCTTCAACGACTGCTCGATCCGAAGGCCCAATGCCCCCAAGATCAGTCACAAGAAGAATTGGGGCCCGGCCTCCAAAGGGGTTGCCCGTCAGTTCTTCGACATCAGCGACCTGACGCCGGACGGTCCGACCGCGACCCTGCGGCTGGTCTGCTACCTGCACGGTGCCGACGGGCGGCAGCACGAGTACGGGGTGGACAGTCCGCTGCTGGGCTACTCCTACTACGGTGAGGTGCTGCTGGACTGGATCACCGAGCGGCTGGCCAATCAGAAGGGCTCGCCGGAGACGCCGCTGGAGGATGTCGGTGCGCTGATGGTGGCCGCCGGACATCCCGAGCACGTGCTCATCGGTATCGGCGCGACGCGCTACACCGCGCTGGGGGAGTCGACCTACCTGTCACCCGGTGACGAGGCGATCGTCCGGGTATACGACACCGCATCGGAGGCGGCTTCCGAACTGCGGCAGACGGTGTCGGGGAGCTAGCCGAGATGTCGCCCACCGTGCGCGAGCTGTGGCGTTTCCCGGTCAAATCGATGGGCGGCGGCCGCGTCGACCGGGTGCGCATGGATCGCCGTGGTGTGCACGCCGACCGGCTCTGGGCGGTCCGCGATGTCGAGAAGGGGGTGACCGCCTCGGCGCGCCGGGTGCCGGTGCTGTTGGGCTGCTCGGCGCGCTATCTCACCGAACCCGGCGCGGACGCCGGTCCGGGCAACGTCCCGGCGGTAGTGGTGACCTTCCCCGACGGCCGCGAGCTGACCGATGACGACCCGGCGATGAACTCGGCGCTGTCCGAGCTGGTCGGACGGGAGATGCGGCTGGTGGCGCTGCCCCCGGTCGAGGACACCAGCCAGCACCGGATGTCGGTGTCGGACTCGCTGGCCAACTTCCGGGCCGCCCAGGTGCGCAAGGATTTCGGGCTCGCCGAGGACGAGGCGCTGCCGGACACCTCGGTGTTCTCGACCAAGGACATCATCACGCTGGCCCGGTTCTCCACACCACCGGGTAGTTTCGCCGATCTGAGCCCGGTGCACCTGATCAGCACCGCGAGCCTGCGCCAGCTCGCCCCGGGGGTCGAACCCTACGATGTGCGCCGGTTCCGGCCCAATGTGCTCGTCGACACCGGTGCGGACGACCGGGAGTTCCCCGAGTCGTCATGGGTCGGTGGCGAGCTGGGTATCGGGACGGCACGGCTGCAGGTGAGCATCCCGACCATCCGCTGCGTGGTACCGACCCGTGCGCAGCCCGGGATCGACGTGGACCGGGCGATCACCCGTCAGCTGGCTCAACGCACCGATCGTTTCCTCGGGGTGTACGCCGATGTGTCGGCTCCAGGGCTGGTGCGGGTAGGTGATCCCGTCGACGTGACGTTCCCCAAACCGCCCAACGCTTTCCAGCGTGCGACGACGGCACTGAACAAGTCGGCGACCCGCGGTGTCCAGCGACTGTTGGAAGCCACCGTGCTGCGCGCCCGCTAGTCGGCCAGCAGCTCCTGCAGTACGGACAGGAAGTCCTTGACCCGCAGCGGGGTGAACGCCGGGCTGGGGCGGGTACCCGGCACGTCGAGCACCACCAGCGTGGACTTGATCGGACGCCACACGTCCAGCGGCAACCATCGGCGCGGATCGTCGGCAGGCCCCCAGACCCGGAAACGATCGAATGCCAGACCCATCGTCTCGGTCCGATAGCCGCGGATCGCCTGCAGCGGAATAATTTTCGATGTCCCGGACGGAAAGTGATACCGACGCAGCGTCAACGCCTGGCGATCCAGCTGGATCAGGCCGTCGTCGTAGGACGCCGTCGTGGTCATGACGTTCGCGCGCTCCGCAGCGGATGTCCCTTGGCGGTCAGGCAACGGCCGGTGTCGAGGTTCCACTGCCAACCGTGCAGATTGCAGGTCAGCGTGGAACCTTCGACCACACCGAATGTGGAGAGATCGGCCTTGAGGTGCGGGCATCGGCGCTGGATCTCCCAGCCGTCCAGCACCGTCGAGGAGCTGTCATCGTGCGCCTCGGCGAACCAGCCGTCGGCATAGGCGATCCGCTCGTCGGTCAGGCATTTGAAGAAGGTGTACAGGTACTCGTTGTAGCCGCCCACCCGCCAGGCCTTGAACCGGGTGGACAGGAAGATGGTGTTCACCCAGTCCGGTTCGTTGTCGCGCACCACGGTGCGCACCAACTGTGCCGGGATCTCGAACCCGTAACGGAACTTCTCGTCGGGAACAGGCTCCCGCACAGCACGTTTCGGGAAGTCGATCACCACGGTCTCGGAGGTCTTGTCGCCGGGCAGCCGAAGCTCGACGGGGTACCCGATACCGTCACAGATCTGATCGGAGGCCAGCATGATCGGCTCGAACAGCGTGCGCAGCGGCCCCAGCAGCGAGTCGCCGTCGGCCGGCGCCCACGCCGCCTTCTCGGCGGCCAGCACCGGGGCCTGGCGTCGTGCGTAATCCTCGATGTACGCGGCCTTGCCGGTGGTGAAGATGGTCTCCGGATCCTCGATCGGGTGGATCAGTGAATTGAGTTGTGCACCACTGAAATCCGCGGTCGACCCGGGGATCATCAGCAGGCCGCCGTGGTGTCCGTGGCGGCGCAGCTGATCCAGGAACACGATCTGGTCGGGGAAGATGTTGGCCGGATCGCCGTGGTCGTCGTTGAGATCACGCAGGGCCGGGTCCAGGAAGCACGGCGGACCCGCCGAGGGCACCACCCAGCTGGCCCCGACCTGCGCGATGTACTGGCGGCAGCGATCCATCTGGCGTTGGCGCTTCTGGGTGCCGAACGCCTCCTTGGCTCGTGCCGGCATGTCGTAGACCATCGGGTACCAGATGGCTCCGGAGTACTGCAGCATGTGCACGTCGATGTGCCCGAACTCGGCGGCCAGCATGTCGAGGTCGACCGGCCGGGCGTCGTTCATGTTGAAAGCGGTTGTCCGACCGTCGCTCACCACCAGGCCGGAGTCACCGATGGGGCCGTCGGCGGGAGCGCGCAGCGCGATGATCATCACGTCGAGATCGCCCTTGGGACCGCTGACCCGATGCTTCACCGAATCGGTGGTCTCGAAGAAGGTGTGGAAGCCCAGCGCCTCCAGTTCGCGGCGCAGATCCGGGACCGGAAAGTCCGGCAGCAGCACCACGGCGTCCTTGTTGACGTGCGCACGCAGCAGCGCCGGGTCGAAGTGATCCTTGTGCAGATGGCTGACGTAGAGGTAATCGCAGTCCCCGAGGCGGTCCCAGTCCAGTTCACTGTTGTCCGGGAACGGGAACCAGGATGCGAAGTAGGCCGGATTGACCCAGGGGTCGCACAGGATGCTGCCCGCTTCCGTATCGATCCGGAAACCGGCGTGTCCGATGCTTGTGACCTGCACGAATGACCTTCCTGGTGGCTGATGCTCGGTCCCGAGTTTAGCGTCAGCCCGGGCGCTCTTGGGCCGCGGCGGGCCGGTGGAACTAGGCTGGGCCGTGTGGAACCGGTATACGGGACAGTCATCCAAGCCGCCCGGCTGGTGTGGCGGCTGCAGGGGCTGAAGTTCACCGTGACCGGTGTGGAGAACCTGCCGGTCACCGGCGGCGCCGTGATCGCGGTCAATCACACCAGCTACTTCGACTTCACCTTCGCCGGCCTGCCGGCCTACCAGCAGGGCCGCGGTCGCAAGGTCCGGTTCATGGCCAAGAAGGAAGTCTTCGATCACAAGATCGGCGGCCCGCTGATGCGCAAGCTGCGCCATATCGAAGTGGACCGGGCCAGCGGCGCCGACTCCTTCGCCGCGGCCTGCGCGGCGCTGAAGGCGGGGGAGCTGGTCGGCGTCTACCCCGAGGCGACCATCAGCCGCAGCTTCGAGATCAAGGGGTTCAAGTCCGGTGCGGCGCGGATGGCCATCGCCGCCGACGTGCCGATCGTCCCGCACATCATCTGGGGTGCGCAGCGGGTCTGGACCAAGGGGCACCCGCGCAATATGCGCAGGCCCAAGGTGCCGATCTCGATCGCGGTCGGTGAACCGATCTATCCGACGCTGCCACCGGCCGAACTCACCGAACTGCTGCACCACCGGATGCAGCATCTGCTGGAGAAGGTGCAGGATGCCTACGGGCCGCACCCCAAGGGTGAGTTCTGGGTTCCGCACCGGCTCGGTGGTGGCGCCCCCACGCTGGCCGAGGCCAACCGGATGGACATGGAGGAGGCCGCGCAGAAGGCGGCCAAGCGTGCGGCCGAGCGCCCCGGTGAGGCGCCGGCGTGACACCGAAGGACGGCTGATGCTGCCCACACTGATCGCCACCGACGTCGACGGCACGCTGCTCGACGAGCACGAGCGGGTGACACCGCGCACCGCGGCGGCCGTCCGCGCCGCGGTGGCCGCCGGCGCCCACTTCGTGCTGGCCACCGGCAGACCGCCGCGTTGGGTGCCGCCGGTCGTCGAACAACTCGGGTTCGCGCCGATGTCGGTGTGCGCCAACGGCGCGGTGGTCTATGACCCGGAAACCGACCGCATCATCTCGGCCCGCACCCTGTCGGTGCCGGAGTTGAGCACGCTGGCCGAGATCGCGGCGCGGGTGATCCCGGGGGCCGGCCTTGCGGTCGAGCGCGTCGGCCGGAGCGCCCACGATGCGGCGACCCCGCAGTTCGTCAGCTCACCCGGCTACGAACATGCCTGGCTCAACCCGGACAACACCGAGGTGTCACTGGAAGACCTGTTGAGCGCGCCTGCGGTCAAGCTGTTGATCCGCAAGGCCGGTGCGCGCAGCGGGGACATGGCCGCCGCGCTCGCCCCGCACGTCGGCACCGTGGGGGACCTGACCTACTCGACCAACAACGGGCTCATCGAGGTCCTGCCGCGCGGACTGAGCAAGGCCACGGGGATCGCCGAGGTGGCCGGGCCGCTCGGCGTCGAGGCCGGCGATATCGTCGCCTTCGGCGATATGCCCAACGACATCCCGATGTTGCGCTGGGCCGGGCTGGGAGTGGCCATGGGCAATGCGCATCCGGAAGCGCGCGCGGCCGCCGACGAGGTCACCGCTCCGAACACCGATGACGGTCTGGCCCGGGTGCTCGAACGGTGGTGGCTGTAGCCGGGCGACCGATCGAGCGGCGGCTCTAGGCCCGATTGTTGATCGGGGTGAACCGCTCCAGCTGCACGGGCGAGTGGTCGGGGCGCGGAAGCTCTACCGGCACACCGTCGATGACACGGGTGACCAGACCGGTCTCCCGGTCGAAGTTCAACGTGCCGTGCTGGAAGTTCTGTTTGATCCACAGCGGTTCGTGAATTTCGGCGCTGGTTGGCAATCCGAGCGCTCCGCGCTCGAATCCCAATGTGCCCCAGGCCTCATAGATCGCACCGGTGACGGGCTGGGCACCGGTCTCCGGTGACCAGTACATGGCGCCGCGGTCGAAGGTGACATACCGGGTGGCCCCGAAACCGGAGGCCTCCGGTGAGGTCGGCATGCCCAGTGGCCCGGCCTCGCTGCGCAGTGTCTGCCATTTGGTGAAGATGGCGCCGCCGCGCAGGGTGTCCACGAGATCCTGCGGGCCCGGGGGCTGGTTGAACCGGGCGGCGATATCGCGCAGCAGGTCCATTTGCGCGTAGGCGGCATCACCCGGGCAATCGGTGTTGCCGACGTCGCGGTGGGTGAAGATATTGGGCAGCGTCGGGGTGGCGCCGCGCGGGAACAGGGTGAAGCTGCCGCCGGCGGAGGTGAGCGCGACGCTGCCGCGCGGGTCGACGTGATCCAGCCCGAGCCGCCAGCCGAGCAGCCTTCCGGTGGTGCGCAGCTGGATCGGGGTGGGGGGCACGGCGTTGAAATCGCCGAGCATCGCCACCCCCCAGGTGTCGGAGTTGAATCCGCCGGTGTGCGCGCCCTGCACGGCGCGGCTCATGCCGCCGGCGCGGCCTTCGAAGACCTGTCCGTACTTGTCGACCATCGCGTTGTAGGCGATATCGCACCAGCCCAGCGTGCGCGCGTGGTACTCGTAGATCGACCGGACGATGGCGGGCGAGTCCTGTGGCGTGTAATCGTTGCTGCCCGCGGTGTGGTGCACGACGGCGGCGCGGACGCCCCGGTCGTAGATGGGATCTCCGCACTTCATCGATTCGTTGGCGCCCCATTGGGCGCGGGTGATGATCTGTGGCGCCTGGCCCGGCACGGTGGCGGCGGTGGGCGGCGGGAACTGGACGTCGACCGGCGCCTGGGGCGGGCTGATGAGCACCGCATTGACGTTCTGCGGCAGCGGATGTTCGACATTTGCCGGGATATAGCCCAGCCCCGGGCCGGGCGTGGGTGCGGTGGGCGCGGGCGCAGCGGCGCGGGTGACCGCGATCTGCACGGTGTTGGTGCGTCCGACGAACACCGGCTCGGTGCCGTGGGTGCCGGTTCGCTCCGGTCCCACGCCCTCGAGGGTCTCGGCGTCATACCAGGGTCCCCAGCTGCCGTCGGCGCGCTGGGCGCGAACGCGGGCGGTGGTGCCGTCCAGGCTGTCGGCGGTCAACGCCACCATCGAGAACGGGGTGTCCTGATGGATTTCGCGCACCGTTTCGCCGCCGCCGAGTGCCGTCAGTGGCTGCTGGGTGATGGCGGTCTCGGTCGGTGCGTCGTCAGTGGGGAGCCCGCTGATGGCCCACGGCAGGATCGCGACCGTGCCCAGCACCGCGGACAGCAGTATGGAGGGTGCAGGGCGACGACGTGGCACGAACCGATGTTACGTATGTGCTTGCTGTTACCAGTGTTGCGACACGGACGCGTGGTGCCAAAGTTTTCACCCGGTCGCGGCCGCCGGTAAACCTGTAACGGCACCGCAGAGCCGACGCTGGCTTCTGCGGTGCCGTTCGGTGACAGGACTATCGGGTCAGGCCCCGGCTCCCGATACCGCCGCGGCGGCGGCACCGGTGGCGGCCTCGGCAGCACCGAGGCCGGCCTGGGCGGCGCCGGCTGCGGCCGGAGCGGCCGCTGCCGCGGGTGCGGCGGCAGGCGCGGCACTCTTGACCGCCGACATGATCGCCGGCATCACCATGCCCTTGAGCAGATCGATCGCCTGGCCGGCGCCGAGCTGCTCGGCGGCGCTGTTGATGGTGCCCAGCAGTCCGCCGCCGCCGGTGGAGGCCGGCATGGCCAGCGACGGGTCGGCACCCAGGATCGGGTAGGTCCCCGCCATCGGATCCAGGCCGATCGGCGCGGCGATCGGCACCTCACCGGGGAAGCCGGTGCCCAGGCCCGGGTCGGTCAGGCCCGGGGTCAGGCCGGCCAGGCCCGGATCGGTCAGCGAACCCGGCGACAGCGATGCCGGTGACAGCGACGGACCCGCCGCGCCCACCGGGGGGATGCTCAGTCCGGGGGTCGTCAGCTCCGGTGTGCTCAGTCCGGGGGTGGTGAGCTCGGGGGTGGACAGGCCCGGCGTGGTGAGCCCGGGAGCCGTCAGCCCGGGCGTGGTGAGCTCGGGGGTGGACAGGCCCGGCGTGGTCAACCCCGGTGCCGTCAGCCCGGGCGTGGTCAGCCCCGGTGAGGTCAGTCCGGGCGAGGTGAGCCCGGGTGAGGTCAGCCCGGGTGAGGTCAGGCCGGTGGCGCCCAGTCCGGGCGAGACGAGCGTCGGGCTGGCGGCCGGCGATCCCGTCAGCAGGCCGGTCGGCATCGGCGGCATGTTGACGCCGAACTGTGACAGGCCCTGGGACAGCGCGTTGAGCAATTCGCCGGGCAGATCGGTGATCATGGCGGCGTGGACGAATTCGCGATGCCGGGGCTCGTTGGCCTCGGACATCTCGGAAACGGCGGCAATGGCGACAGGACTTGCGACGGCCAGGGCGGCGACTGCGCTCATGGCTGTCGAGAGCTTGCGTCGACGTCGGTTCGGCACGGAAGTCTCCTCAATACATGGACTACGTGTTTTCGGGTGTGTTGCGGATGAATCGCATCGCCAGACCGCGGTTCTCGTGCCCGGGTTACCGCCGTCTGCCAACGTGATTGATGGTACTGCTGTGACTCATGCGTCTAGAGTGACGATGCGGAATCGTGAGCTAATTGCGACCTGTCGCGAATCGTGCCGACAGCCCACGCGAGACCGGCCACATCACGCGTTTCGAGCGGGCAGGCCCCGGTCGGATACCCTTGCTGCCGATGTCCGCTGAATCTCATCGCGCAGATCTGCTTGTCGTCGGCTCCGGATTCTTCGGCCTGACGATCGCCGAGCGCGTGGCCAATGAACTGGGCAAGCGTGTGCTCGTCGTGGAGCGCCGCTCCCATCTCGGAGGCAACGCCTACTCCGAACCCGACCCGGAGACCGGTATCGAGGTACACCGCTACGGCGCGCACCTGTTCCACACCTCCAACCAGCGGGTCTGGGACTACGTCCGACGGTTCACCGAGTTCACCGGCTACCAACACCGGGTCTTCGCGCTGCACAAGGGGCAGGCCTACCAGTTCCCGATGGGGCTGGGGCTGGTGTCGCAGTTCTTCGGGCGGTACTTCACCCCGGACGAAGCACGGGCCCTGATCGCCGAGCAGGCCAGCGAGATCGACACCGCGCAGGCGCGCAACCTCGAAGAGAAGGCCATCTCGCTGATCGGCCGGCCGCTGTATGAGGCCTTCGTCAAGCACTACACCGCCAAGCAGTGGCAGACCGACCCGACCGACCTGCCCGCGGCCGTCATCAGCCGGCTGCCGGTGCGCTACACGTTCGACAACCGGTACTTCAACGACACCTATGAGGGTCTGCCGGTGCACGGGTACACCGCCTGGCTGCAGAACATGGCCGATCACGAGAACATCGAGGTCCGCCTCGACACCGACTGGTTCGCCGTCCGCGACGAACTCCGCGCGGCGAACCCGGGTGCGCCGGTGGTCTACACCGGACCGCTGGACCGCTACTTCGACTACGTCGACGGGCGGCTGGGCTGGCGGACGCTGGACTTCGAGACCGAGGTGGTGGCGACCGGTGACTTCCAGGGCACCCCGGTGATGAACTACAACGACCCCGACGTGCCGTTCACCCGCATCCACGAATTCCGGCACTTCCACCCAGAGCGCGACTACCCCACCGACAAGACGGTCATCATGCGGGAGTACTCCCGCTTCGCCGAGGCCGATGACGAGCCGTACTACCCGATCAACACCGACGCCGACCGGGCGCTGCTGGCCGGATACCGGGACCGGGCCAAGGCCGAGACCGCGGTCGCCGGCGTGCTCTTCGGCGGCCGGCTGGGCACCTACCAATACCTCGACATGCACATGGCCATCGCCAGTGCGCTGAACATGTACGACAACATCCTGGCGCCGCATCTGCGTGACGGTGCGGCCCTGGCTGTCCAAGACGAAGGCAACTCATGAGCGACATCCCGTCCGGAGCACTCGACTCGACGGAGTCCAAGGCGGTGAGCCTGCTGTCGCGGGTGATCCTGCCGCGTCCCGGTGAACCACTCGACGTCCGCAAGCTCTACATCGAGGAATCCGACACCAATGCGCGACGGGCGCACGCCCCGAGCCGCACGACGCTGGAGATCGGCGCCGAATCCGAGGTGTCGTTCGCCACCTACTTCAACGCCTTTCCGGCCAGTTACTGGCGACGCTGGTCGATCCTTGAGTCGGTGGTGCTGCGGGTGGAACTCACCGGCACCGCGCGGGTGGACCTGTACCGCTCCAAGGCGACCGGCGCGCGGATCACCGTCGGCGGCACCGAGGCGGCGAGCGCTGAGGACGGCGCCCCCGCGGTGGTGGAGTTCGAGGTCGACCTCGGCCCGTTCGAGGACGGCGGGTGGATCTGGTTCGACATCACCACCGATACGAAGGTCACGGTGCACAGCGCCGGCTGGTACGCCCAGCAGCCGGCGCCGGGCCGGGCCGATGTGGCCGTGGGTATCCCGACCTTCAACCGGCCAGCGGACGCGGTGAGCGCTTTGGCGGCGCTGACGTCGGATCCGCTGGTGGACGCGGTGATCACCAAGGTGATCGTCTCCGACCAGGGCACCAGCAAGGCCAAGGACCATCCGGGCTTCGGCGATGCCGCCGCGGCATTGGGTGAGCGCCTCTCCATTCACAACCAGCCCAATCTGGGCGGCTCCGGTGGTTACAGCCGGGTGATGTACGAGGCGCTCAAACACACCGACTGCGAACAGATCCTGTTCATGGACGACGACATCCGGGTCGAGCCGGATTCGATCCTGCGGGCGCTGGCGTTCAGCCGTTTCGCCAAGAAGCCGACGCTGGTCGGCGGGCAGATGCTCAACCTGCAGGAGCCCTCGCATCTGCACGTGATGGGCGAGATGGTCGACTCGGAGAACTTCATGTGGACCGGGGCGGTCAACACCGAGTACGACCACAACTTCGCCAAGTACCCGCTCAACGACGAAGAGCACGAACGCAGCCGGCTGCTGCACCGCCGCATCGACGTGGACTACAACGGCTGGTGGATGTGCATGATCCCGCGCCGGGTGGCCGAGGAACTCGGCCAGCCGCTGCCGCTGTTCATCAAGTGGGATGACTCCGAGTACGGGCTGCGTGCCGGCGAGCACGGCTATCCCACGGTGACCCTGCCGGGTGCGGCGATCTGGCACATGGCCTGGAGCGACAAAGACGACGCCATCGACTGGCAGGCCTACTTCCACCTGCGCAACCGCTTGGTCGTCGCGGCGCTGCACTGGGACGGCAAGATCAGCGGGCTGATCGCCAGCCATCTCAAGGCGACACTCAAACACCTTCTGTGCCTGGAATATTCGACTGTCGCCATCCAGAACAAGGCGATGGACGACTTCTTGGCCGGACCCGACCACATCTTCTCCATCCTGGAGTCGGCGCTACCCGAGGTGCGCAAGATGCGCTCGCAGTTCCCCGACGCGGTGGTGCTGGAGAGCGCGTCCGCACTGCCGGCGCCGTCGGACAAGCGCTGGCGCCGCAAGGTCAAGATCCCCACCAACCCGGTGTCGATCGCGGTGCGGTTGACCCGCGGTGTGGCCCACCAGCTTTCGGCGCACAATCCGGAGCATCACGTTCGTCCGCAGATCAACGTCGCGACCCAGGATGCCCGCTGGTTCTCGCTGTGCAACGTCGACGGCGTCACCGTTACCACGGCCGACGGCCGCGGAGTGGTCTATCGCCAGCGGGACCGCGCGAAGATGTTCGCGCTGTTGCGTGAGTCGCTGACCCGCCAGGTGCAGTTGGGTCGTAAGTTCAACAAGATGCGCAAGGTGTACCGCAAAGCGCTGCCGCAACTGACCAGCACCGAGAGCTGGGAAGCCGTGCTGGAACCGGCGGGCTCGGTGCCCCCGGCGCTGGAAAAGGCCTGACGTGGCCGACGATCTGGCGCCCGAAGAGGCGGCGCTGGTATTTGTGCAGGCCACGCTGGCCGGCCGCCCGGGGGTCCTGACGACCGCGCGCGTCCTGTCGCACTTCGGCGAGCACAGCGCCGGCTGGGTCGGTGTGGCCGCGATCGGTGCCGCCGTGGCACCCCGGCAGCGCCGGCAGTGGCTGGCCGTCGGCGTCGGGGCCTTCCTGGCCCACGCGGCCGCCGTGGTGATCAAACGGATCGTCAAGCGACAGCGCCCGCACCACCCGGCCATCGCGGTGAACGTCGGCACGCCCAGCAGACTGAGCTTCCCGTCGGCGCACGCGACGTCGACGACGGCGGCGGCCATTCTGTTGGCCCGGGTCACCGGGAGCCGACTGCCCCTGATGCTGATCCCGGTGATGGCACTGTCTCGTCTGGTGCTCGGAGTGCACTACCCGACCGACGTATTGACCGGTGTCGCGGTCGGTGCGGCGGTCGCCAAGACCGTCGGCGCGGCCACCCAGAAAGAGGCAGTCCTGTGAGCGAAGAGCCCGTGGCGACCGCAGGCCCGCCGAAGAACCTGGCGTCGGGCATCGTCAAGGCGCTGCGGCCGCGGCAGTGGGTGAAGAACGTGCTGGTCTTCGCCGCGCCGGTGGCCGCCCTCGGCGACGACCGCTACGACTACGACATCCGCGAAGTCCTGGTGAAGGTGCTGATCGCGTTCGTGGTCTTCAGCCTGGCGGCGTCCTCGGTCTACCTGGTCAACGATGCTCGCGATGTCGAGGCCGACCGGGCGCACCCCACCAAGCGGTTCCGCCCGATCGCGGCCGGAGTGGTGCCCGAGTCGCTGGCCTACGCGATGGCCGTGCTGTTGGGCGTTGCCGCGCTGGTCATCTCGTGGCTGGTGTCACCGAATCTGGCCGCGGTGATCGGTGTCTACATCGCCATCCAGCTGGCCTACTGCTTCGGGCTGAAACACCAGCCGGTCATCGACATCTGCATCGTGTCCTCGGGTTTCCTCATCCGCGCCATCGCCGGCGGTGTCGCCGCCGGCGTGCCGCTGTCGCAGTGGTTCCTGCTGACCATGGCGTTCGGCTCGCTGTTCATGGCGGCCGGCAAGCGCTACGCCGAGTTGCAGCTCGCCGAACGCACCGGGGCCAAGATCCGCAAATCGCTGGAGAGCTACACCAGCTCCTATCTGCGGTTCGTCTGGACGCTGTCGGCGACCGCCCTGGTCCTCTGTTACGGACTGTGGGCCTTCGAACGCGACGGCAGTGAGGGATCCTGGTTCGCCATCTCGATGATTCCCTTCACCGTCGCGATCCTGCGCTACGCTGTCGACGTGGACGGCGGGCATGCCGGGGAACCCGAGGAGATCGCGTTGGGGGACCGCGTGCTGCAGCTGCTCGCGGTGGCATGGATCGGAACCGTCTGTGCGGCTGCAATCCTCAGTTGATCGCCTGGGTGCCGCGGTCGCGGCGCGCCTGAGCGACTGGCCGGCCTACCGCTACGGGGTGTCGGCACGGATCAGCCTGTGGCTGTCGGTGCTGGTGGTCGCCGGGTTGTTCGGCTGGGGGGCCTGGCAACGGCGGTGGATGGCCGATGACGGTCTGATCGTGCTGCGCACCGTGCGCAATCTGCTGGCCGGCAACGGTCCGGTGTTCAACGTCGGCGAGCGGGTGGAATCCAACACCTCCACCCTGTGGACCTACCTGATCACCGCGGCGAGCTGGCTCGCCGGACCGCTGCGGGTGGAGTACGTGACGCTGGCGCTGACGCTCGCGCTCAGCGTGGCCGGGGTGGTCTTCGTCATGTTGGGTGCCGCGCGGTTGTATGCGCCGGGCCTGCAGGGTCGCCGTGCGCTGCTGCTCCCGGCGGGCGCACTGGTCTACATCGCCATCCCGCCGGCCCGCGACTTCGCTTCCTCGGGACTGGAAAACGGTCTGGTGCTGGCCTATGTCGGCCTGCTGTGGTGGCTGATGGTGTGCTGGTCGCAGGCGCCGCGCACCGGCCGCGGGCGGGCCGGCCGCTACCTGACCGCCGCCTTGGCCTTCGTCGCCGGCCTGAGCGTGCTGGTCCGGCCCGAGCTGGCACTCGTCGGTGGCCTGGCACTGGTGATGATGGTGCTCGCGGAGCGGGGCTGGCGGCGACGCCTGCTGATCGTGGCCGCGGGCGGCGCGCTGCCGGTGGCCTACCAGATCTTCCGGATGGGGTATTACGGACTGCTGGTGCCCCAGACGGCCATCGCCAAGGACGCCTCCGGCGCCAAGTGGTCTCAGGGGTTCACCTACCTCGGCAATTTCAACGCGCCGTATCTGCTGTGGATACCGGCGGTGCTGCTGATCGTCGTGGCGGTGTTGCTGGCGGTATCGCGCCGTCGCCCGAATGCCCCGCAACGCCCCCGCGGATGGACCCGCGCACTCCAGAGTCCCACCGCGGCAGTGGTTTTCATCGTCCTCAGTGGCGCACTACAGGCCGTGTACTGGATCCGGCAGGGCGGCGACTTCATGCACGGCCGGGTGCTGCTGACCGCGCTGTTCTTGATGTTGGCACCGGTGGCGGTGGTGCCGATCGCGATCCCGGACGCCGCCGCGTCCAGCCGGCGCGCCGGCTATCTGCTGACCGGCGCGACGAGCGTGCTGTGGCTCTCGTTGGCGGGATGGTCGCTGTGGGCGGCGAATTCGCCGGGCATGGGGGCCGATGCCACCCGGGTCACCTATACCGGCATCGTCGATGAGCGGCGGTTCTACGCGCAGGCAACGGGCCATGCGCATCCGCTGACGGCAGCCGATTACCTGGACTACCCGCGCATGCGTGCCGTGCTCGTCGCACTGCGCAACACCCCGGACGGGGCGCTGCTGCTCCCGTCGGGCAACTACGACATGTGGGATGTCGTACCGGCCATCCCCGCACCACCGGACAAGCCGCGTCCCCCCGGTGAAAATGGGCCGCACACAGTGTTTTTCACCAATATGGGCATGCTCGGGATGAATGTCGGTCTCGATGTCCGGGTCATCGACCAGATCGGGTTGACCAATCCGCTGGCGGCGCACACCGCGCGTTTGGAGGATGCCCGTATCGGCCATGACAAGAACCTGTTCCCCGACTGGGCGGTGGCCGAGGGCCCGTTCCTCAAGGAGCGGCCGTTCATCCCGCCATATCTGGACGAAGACTGGATCATCCAGGCCGAAGCGGCCCTGAAATGTCCTGACACCGAGGCGAAGCTGAACGCGGTTCGGGCCCCGTTGGGTCCCCGGCGTTTCCTATCGAATTTCGTGCACGCGCTCGATTTCGGTCAGTACCGGATCGACCGGGTTCCCCTCTACGAGCTGCGCAGATGCGGTTTGGCGGTGCCGCCGCCCAGAACGCCGGAATACACCGGGCTGCCCGCCACCGGGCCGTGAGCAACGTCACGGTGGTTTTGCGGCGGCGGTAACGGCGCGGCTATGTTGTGGCGATACACAAGCGTGGCCACAGATGCCCGCCGCGGATTTCCGCGTGGCAAAGCGCTACATCGCGTTGCCTATGAGATGGATGGATAGACAACACATGCGTAGAACCCTTGGTGTGGTCGCCCGGCGACTGCTGCAGACCGCGGTGGTGGCCATCGCGGCCGCGGCGACCATCGTCGTGACCCCGGCGCCCACCGCCGCCGCCTTCTCCCGTGAGGGTCTGCCGGTGGAGTACCTCGACGTCTTTTCCACGGCGATGAATCGCAATATCCGGGTGCAATTCCAGCCCGGAGGCCCCAAAGCCGTCTATCTCCTCGACGGCCTGCGCGCCCAGGACGACTACAGCGGCTGGGACATCAACACCGCGGCCTTCGAGTGGTTCTACGAGTCCGGCGTGTCGGTCGTCATGCCGGTCGGCGGGCAGTCCAGCTTCTACAGCGACTGGTACTCGCCGTCGACCTTCAACAGCCAGGCCTACACCTACAAGTGGGAAACGTTTCTCAGCAACGAATTACCGCAGTGGCTGGCCGCCAACAAGCAGATCTCGCCCACCGGCAACGGGGTGGTCGGACTGTCCATGGCCGGCGGAGCGGCGCTCATTCTGGCTGCCTATCACCCAGCGCAGTTCACCTATGCCGCAGCGCTTTCCGGTTTCCTCAACCCGTCCACACCGTTCATGAAGCAGGCCATCCGGGTCGCCATGCTCGACGCCGGTGGTTACAACGTGGACAACATGTGGGGCCCGCCGTGGGATCCGGCCTGGAAGCGCAACGACCCGGTCGAGCAGGTCGGCAAGCTGGTGGCAGCTGGCACTCGGCTGTGGATCTACTGTGCGCCAGGGGGTTCCACGCCGCTGGATGAGAACGCCGATCCGGGCCAGAAGTTCAATGCCGACAGCCTGGAGGGTCTGGCGATCGGCAGCAACAAGAAGTTCCAGGATCGTTACACCTCCGCCGGCGGGCGCAATGCGACCTTCAATTTCCCGGCCGCCGGCAACCATTCGTGGGCGTACTGGGGAGCCCAATTGCAGGCTCTGAAGCCAGATCTGATCGCCACTCTGAATCGCTAGCACGGGATTCGCCGCAGAGAGAACTCGTGCCGGGTTGTGGTTGACTACATGACAGTGACCGGCTGTGGTCGCAAAACGATGGGATTGACATACGGATGAGTTTCGTTTCGAAGTTGCGCGGTGCCACGCGCCGAGTGGTGGTCGCGACCGCAGCTGTCGCGGTGCTGCCCGGTCTGGTGAGCGCCGTCGGCGGCTCGGCGACAGCTGGAGCTTTCTCGCGGCCGGGTCTGCCGGTCGAATACCTTGAGGTCCCGTCGGCCGGGATGGGCCGCGACATCCGCGTCCAGTTCCAGAGCGGCGGGGAGAACTCGCCCGGGCTCTACCTGCTCGACGGTCTGCGCGCCCAGGACGACTTCAACGGCTGGGACATCAACACCGCGGCCTTCGAGTGGTACGACGGCTCGGGCCTGTCGGTGATCATGCCGGTCGGCGGCCAGTCCAGCTTCTACTCCGACTGGTACAAGCCCGCCTGCGGCAAGGCCGGTTGCTCCACCTACAAGTGGGAGACCTTCCTCACCCAGGAGCTGCCGGCATTCCTGGAGACCAAGGGCGTGGACCGAACCCGATCGGCCGCCGTCGGTCTGTCGATGGCCGGATCGGCCGCGCTGACCCTGGCCATCTGGCATCCCGCGCAGTTCCAGTACGCCGCCTCGCTGTCGGGCTACCTGAACCCCTCCGAGGGGTGGTGGCCGTTCCTGATCAATGTCTCCATGGGTGACGCGGGCGGCTACAAGGCCAACGACATGTGGGGCAAGACCGAGGACGAGAGCAGCGCCTGGAAGCGCAACGACCCGATGGTCAACATGGACCGTCTCGTCGCCAACAACACCCGCGTCTGGCTCTTCTGCGGTAATGGCAAGCCGGCCGAGGTCAACGGCACCGTGGCGGGAGACAACCTGCCCGCGAAGTTCCTGGAGAGCTTGACGCTGCGCACCAACAAGACGTTCAAGGACGAGTACGTTGCCGCGGGCGGTACCAACGGTGTCTTCAACTTCCCGTCGGGTGGAACGCACGACTGGCCGTACTGGGGCGCGCAGTTGCAGGCCATGAAGCCGGACATCCAGCGCGTGCTGGGTGCGACGCCGGCCGCGGCGCAGTAGCGCCGACCCACGATCGATGACCGGCGGCGGTGATCCCCTCGGGGTCACCGCCGTCGGTCGTTTCCGGCGCGTGTCGTCGCGGTGATGTGATTCACTACAACCCGTTGGTGGGGATTCGGCGCCGGGTCATTCGGCCAGACAAGAGGTGGGACATGAGGCTGCACGCAATGGTGTGCGCGGTGTTGCTGGCGATGGGTCTGTGGACGGTGTCGGCCGCGGTCGACACCCCGGCCAAGGCCGACGGCGTGGAGTACCTGATGGTCCCGTCGGCGGCGATGGGCCGCGATATCCCGGTCGCGTTCCAGGCCGGCGGCCCGCATGCGGTCTACCTGCTCGACGCCTTCAACGCCGCCCCGGACGTCAGCAACTGGGTCACCGCGGGCAACGCGATGAACACCCTGGCCGGGTCCGGTGTCTCGGTGGCCGCCCCGGCCGGCGGGGCCTGGAGCCTCTACACGAACTGGGAGCAGGACGGCAGCAAGCAGTGGGAGACATTCCTGGCCACCGAGTTGCCGAACTGGCTGGCGGCGAACAAGGGGCTGGCCCCCGGCGGGCACGGCGTTGTCGGGGCGTCCCAGGGCGGCACCGGCGCGCTGATGCTGGCCACCTTCCACCCCGACCGGTTCCGGTACGCGGGTTCGCTGTCGGGCTTCCTGACCCCGTCGCGGACCTTCGAGAACGGCGCGATCACCGCCGGTATGGCGCAGTTCGGCGGTGTCGACACCCACAACATGTGGGGCCCGGTGCAATTCGGCCGGTGGAAGTGGCACGACCCCGATGTGCACGCGCAGTTGCTGGTGGACAACAACACCCGGCTGTGGATCTTCAGCCCGCAGACCACCACCTGCAGTGATCCGGTCGCCATGATCAACGACTGCGCGCAGGCACAGGGCAGCAACCGCACCTTCTATTCGCATTACCGGGGGATCGGCGGCCGCAACGGGCACTTCGACTTCCCCACCGGCGGCCAGCACGACTGGGGTAGCTGGTCGGCCCAGCTCGGCGCGCTGCGCGGTGACCTGGTGGCGGCCATCGCCTGACCAGGCGTCGGTGCGATAACGGTCACAGTCAGCTTCGGGGCCGGGTGCCGGGCAGCCGGTACCGTGGAATCGTGCAGCACGACCGACGGTGGACCGCAACCCTGGCAAAGTGGCCGGCGGTTCCCACGTCATTCGCGATGCTGACTCCGGTGCTGCTGGCTTCCATCGCGATGATGACGAGTGGTTGTTCGCTCGGTGACAGCACCCTGACCACCATCGGCCAGCCCGCAGCGCAGTCCACCGACGCGCGCGCCCAGGGCATGCAGGGCATCATCCGTGACGGCGAACGCCCCGAGGATCACTTCGCGGCGACACCGCATCAACAGGCCTACCTCAAGGCACTCGCCGACGCCGGGGTGCAGCCCTCGGACGAACTGATGGCGCTGAGCATCGGCGCCTACGTCTGTCAGGCGCGCGCGGCCAAACAGTCCGAACAGGCGGTGTGGGATTTCGTGTTGCCTCTGGTCCGCAACGATGTCGACGATGCGCACGCCACCTCGATCGCCCCGGAGGCCGGGGAGGTCAACTCGAGGACCGCTGACTACATTCGCATCGCAACCGAACGGCTCTGCTAGCCCGACGGCACACTCGCAGGGCTGACAGGACGGAACACGAAGGACTCATGGCGACCAAGAACAGCAGACGGAAACGGCATCGCATACTGGCCCTGGCCGCGGCCGCCGCGGTCGCGGTGCTGGTGGCGGTGCTCGTCGCCGGCGTGGTGGTGTTCATGCGCCAGCCCGACACCCCGCCGATCGCCACCCCGCCCGGTGCCCCGACCGAGGTGCCCTCGGGGGTGCCGACAACCGGCAAACCGCGGCCGGAGTTCCAGGACGCGAGCTGCCCGGATGTGCAGCTGGTCTCGATCCCGGGCACCTGGGAGTCCTCGCCGCAACTCGATCCGCTCAACCCGACACAGTTCCCGATCGCCCTGCTGCTGAACGTCACCAATCCGCTGCGCGCCGAGTTCGGCACCGACCGGTTGGAGATCTACACCGTTCCCTACACCGCGCAGTTCCACAATCCGTTCTCCGCCGACGGGCAGATGTCCTACAACGACAGCCGCACCGAGGGCTTCAACGCCACGGTGCGGGCGATGACCGATATGAACAACCGGTGCCCTTTGACCAGCTATGTGCTGGTGGGCTTCTCGCAGGGCGCGGTGATCGCCGGTGACGTCGCCAGCGATATCGGCAACGGACGTGGCCCGGTGGATCAGGACCTGGTCCTCGGCGCGATGCTGATCGCCGATGGCCGCCGGCAGGACGGCGTCGGCCAGAATCTCACCGCCAACCCGCCGGGGCAGGGCGCCGAGATCACCCTGCACGAACTGCCGATGCTGTCGGCGTTGGGGCTGTCGATGACCGGCCCGCGCGACGGTGGGTTCGGTGCGCTCGATGCCCGCACCTACCAGATCTGCGGTGCCGGTGACCTGATCTGCGCGGCGCCCGAGTCGGCGTTCTCGGTCGGTAATCTGCCCGCCACCCTGGACACGCTGCTGGGCAGCACCGCCGGTCCGGTGCACGCGTTGTACAACACCCCACAGTTCTGGACCATGGACGGCAAGACCACCACCCAGTGGACCCTGGACTGGGCCCGCAACCTCATCGAGAACGCACCGCATCCCAAACACGGCTGAGACCGGCGCGCGTCAAGGCGACTCGCCGGTAACCAGATTTGGCCTGCGCGAATCGAACACTTAACATTAAGAGAAAACTAAGAGCGATGAGTATCGGCCGGTGGTTTGTTCAGGGGCGGAGATCCGCGCGCCCGGTACGATTCCGGGGGCTCGCGACGACCGTGCGATGAGTCTGTGCTGTGACAGGAGTATTTGATGCCGTTTCATAACCCGTTCATCAAGAACGGCCAGATCAAGTTTCCCGACGGCGCCAGCATCGTCTCTCACGTCGAGCGGTGGGCCAAGGTCCGCGGCGACAAGCTCGCCTATCGTTTCCTGGACTACTCCACCGAGCGCGACGGTGTCGAATGCGAGTTGACCTGGTCGCAGTTCAGCGCCCGTAACCGCGCCGTCGCGGCCCGTCTGCAACAGGTCACCGAACTCGGCGACCGCGTCGCCATCCTGTGCCCGCAGAACCTGGACTACCTGGTCGCCATGTACGGCGCCATCTACGCCGGCCGCATCGCCGTGCCGCTGTTCGACCCGTCCGAGCCCGGCCACGTCGGCCGGCTGCACGCGGTGCTCGACGACTGCCGGCCTTCGGCCATCCTGACCACCACCGCTGCCGCCGAGGGCGTGCGCAAGTTCTTCCGCAGCCGACCGGCCAACCAGCGCCCGCGCGTCATCGCCGTGGACGCGGTGCCCGCCGAGGTGGCCTCCACCTGGGAGCCGGTGGAGGTGACCATCGAGACGGTCGCCTACCTGCAGTACACCTCCGGGTCGACCCGCATCCCGACCGGCGTGCAGATCACGCATCTGAACCTGGCCACCAACATCGTGCAGATCATCGAGGCGCTGGAGGCCGAGGAGGGCGACCGGGGCCTGTCCTGGCTGCCGTTCTTCCACGACATGGGGCTGATCACCGCGCTGCTGTCCCCGATGATCGGGCACAACTTCACGTTCATGACCCCGGCGGCCTTCGTGCGCCGGCCGGGCCGCTGGATCCGGGAGATGGCCCGTAAGCCCGGTGACACCGGCGGTGTCATCTCGGTGGCTCCGAACTTCGCGTTCGACCACGCCGCGGCCCGTGGCCTGCCCAAGGACGGCGAGCCGCCGCTGGACCTGTCCAATGTCAAGGCGGTCCTCAACGGCAGCGAGCCGATCTCGGCGGCCACCGTGCGCCGCTTCAACGAGGCCTTCGGCCCCTACGGATTCCCGGCCAAGGCCATCAAGCCGTCCTACGGACTGGCCGAGGCGACGCTCTTCGTGTCGACCACTCCGTCGTCGGAAGAGCCCAAGATCATCCACGTCGACCGCGATGCGCTGAACTCCAACAGCATCGTCGAGGTCGACGCCGATTCCCCGAAGGCCGTCGCGCAAGCGTCGGCGGGCAAGGTGGGCGTCTCCGAGTGGGCCGTCATCGTCGACGCCGAGTCGGCCACCGAGCTGCCCGACGGCCAGATCGGCGAGATCTGGATCAGCGGCCAGAACATGGGCACCGGCTACTGGAACAAGCCCGAAGAGACGATCGCCACGTTCCAGAACCTCCTGAAGTCGCGCACCGAGCCGTCGCATGCCGAGGGTGCCGCCGATGACGCGACCTGGGTACGTACCGGCGACTACGGCGCCTTCTACGACGGTGACCTCTACATCACCGGCCGGGTGAAGGATCTGGTCATCATCGACGGCCGCAACCACTACCCGCAGGATCTGGAGTACTCGGCGCAGGAGGCCACCAAGGCGGTGCGCACCGGTTTCGTCGCGGCGTTCTCGGTACCGGCCAACCAACTGCCCGCCGAGGTGTTCGAGGACACCCATGCCGGACTCAAGCGTGACCCCGAAGACACCTCCGAGCAGCTCGTCATCGTGGCCGAGCGTGCGCCGGGTTCGCACAAGATGGAGCTGGGCCCGGTCGTCGACGACATCCGGGCCGCCATCGCCGTGCGCCACGGGGTGACCGTGCGCGATGTCCTGCTCACCCCGGCCGGTGCGATCCCGCGTACCTCCAGCGGAAAGATCGGCCGCCGCGCCTGCCGCGCGGGCTACCTCGACGGCAGCCTGCGCAGCGGCAAGATCGCCAACGACTTCCCCGACGAGACCGACTGAGACCGCCTGGTTTCCGGCCGCATCACCAAAGGCCGCACGGCGGCGAAAGTGAACAGTGGAAATGACTGAAGCACAAGATAATTCACTCCAGCCCGCGGCAGCCGACGACCTGCCGGCCGTGTCCGGGTCCGCATCGGAGGCGGTGTCGCCGGCGCGTGGCGACATGACCGTGGCCGAGATGCGGGAATGGCTGCGCAACTGGGTCGCCAACGCCACCAACCAGTCGCCGGACACCATCAACGAGTCGGCTCCGGTGGTGGAGCTCGGATTGTCCTCGCGTGACGCGGTCGCGATGGCCAGCGATATCGAGGATCTGACCGGCGTCACCCTGACGGCCACCGTCGTCTTCCGCAACCCGACCATCGAGGCGCTGGCCACCGTCATCGTCGAGGGCGAACCCGAGCCGGTGGTCGACGCCGACGAGGACTGGACCCGCCCGGCCGACGTCGAGGATATTGCGATCGTCGGGCTGGCCACCCGGTTCCCCGGTGAGATGAACAGCGCCGACGAGATGTGGGCGGCACTGCTGGAGGGCCGTGACGGGAGCTCGGATCTGCCGGAGGGCCGCTGGTCGGAGTTCCTCGGCGAGCCGCGCATCGCCGAGCGGGTGGCCAAGGCGCACACCCGCGGCGGCTACCTGTCCGATATCAAGGGTTTCGACTCCGAGTTCTTCGCGCTGTCGAAGATGGAGGCCGACAACCTGGACCCGCAGCAGCGGATGGCTCTCGAGCTCACCTGGGAAGCCCTTGAGCACGCCCGCATCCCGGCGTCGAGCCTGCGTGGTGGCGATGTCGGCGTGTACGTGGGCAGTTCGAACAACGACTACATGTTCCTGGCCGTCGCCGACCCCACCACGGCGCACCCCTACGCCATCACCGGAACGGCCAGTTCCATCATCGCCAACCGGGTGTCCTACTTCTTCGACTTCCGCGGACCGTCCGAGTCCATCGACACCGCCTGCTCGAGCTCGCTGGTCGCTGCCCATCAGGGTGTCCGCGCGCTGCGCAGCAAAGAGATCGACGTGGCGATCGTCGGCGGGGTGAACGCCATGGTGACGCCACTGGTCACCATCGGTTTCGACGAGGTCGGCGGGGTGCTCGCCCCGGACGGCCGGTGTAAGTCGTTCTCCTCCGATGCCAATGGCTACGCCCGCTCCGAAGGTGGCGGCATGCTGGTGCTCAAGCGGGTCGCCGATGCGCGGCGCGACGGCGACGAGATCATCGCCGTCATCGCCGGCAGCGCGGTCAACCACGACGGGCGCTCCAACGGCATGCTCGCGCCCAACCCCGAGGCACAGGCGGCGGTGTTGCGCAAGGCCTACAAGGACGCCGGCATCAACCCCCGCGATGTGGATTACATCGAGGCGCACGGCACCGGCACCATCCTGGGGGACCCGATCGAGGCCGACGCGCTCGGCCGGGTGGTCGGCCTGGGTCGCGCAGCCGACCGGCCCGCACTCTTGGGTGCGGTGAAATCCAATGTGGGACACCTCGAGTCGGCGGCCGGTGCGGCGAGCCTGGCGAAGATGGCGCTCTCGCTGCAGCACGACAAGCTGCCGCCGTCGATCAACTACGCCGGACCGAACCCGTACATCGATTTCGACAAGGAACACCTGCGGGTCAACGACACCGTCGCTGACTGGCCGCGTTACAGCGGCCGCGCCATCGCCGGTGTCTCCGGTTTCGGTTTCGGCGGCGCCAACGCCCACCTGGTGCTGCGCGAGGTGCTGGCCTCCGACCTGGTCGAACCGGAACCGGAAGCGCCTGTCGCCGAGGAGAAGCCGGCCGCCGAAGCGACTTCCGTCGGTGGGGTCCGGATGGACGAGTACGGCGAGTTCGTCGATTCGGACGCCGGGGACGGCTACCCGAGCTACGACGAGGACAGCTACGAACTGCCCGGGCTCACCGACGAAGCCAAGCGCCTGATCGACGCGGCCCGCGCCGAGCTGGAGGCCGGGGAACAACCGACACCTGTTGTCCCGCTGTTCGTCTCGGGATTCCTGACCTCCCGCAAGCGGACCGCGGCCGGGGAGCTTGCGGACTGGATCGATAGCGAAACGGGCCGCGCCTCGTCGTTGGAGTCGATCGGCCGCTCGCTGTCGCGCCGCAACCATGGCCGCTCGCGTGCGGTGGTGCTGGCCCATGACCACGATGAGGCCGTCAAGGGTCTGCGCGCCCTCGCTGACGGCAAGCCCAGCCCGCTGGTGCTGGCCGCCGACGGCCCGGTCACCAACGGACCGGTCTGGGTGCTCGCCGGTTTCGGTGCCCAGCACCGCAAGATGGGCAAGAGCCTGTACCTGCGCAACGACATCTTCGCCGAGTGGATCAACAAGGTCGACGCCTATGTGCAGGATGAGCGCGGGTACTCCGTGGTCGAGCTGATCCTCGACGACGCCATCGACTACACCGACGAGACCTGCGAATACCCCATCGAAGTGGTCCAGACGGTGATCTTCGCCATCCAGATCGCGCTCGGTGAGCTGCTCAAGGCGCACGGCGCCAAACCCGGTGCGCTGGTGGGACAGTCACTCGGTGAGGCGGCGGCTGCCTACTTCTCCGGGGGGCTGAGCCTGGCCGATGCCACCCGCACCATCTGCTCGCGGGCCCACCTGATGGGTGAGGGCGAGGCGATGCTGTTCGGTGAGTACATCCGGCTGATGGCGCTGGTCGAATACTCGGCCGACGAGATCAAGACCGTGTTCTCCGACTACCCGGGGCTGGAGGTGTGCGTCTACGCCGCCCCCAGCCAGACCGTCATCGGCGGCCCGCCCGAGCAGATCGACGCGATCATCGCCCGGGCCGAATCCGAGGGCAAGTTCGCCCGCAAGTTCCAGACCAAGGGCGCCAGCCACACCCAGCAGATGGATCCGCTGCTCGGTGAACTCGCCGCGGAAATTCAAGGGATCCAGGCGCTCCCGACGCAGGTCCCGTACTACTCGACGGTGCACGAGGGACAGCTGATCCGCGTCGGTGCGGACCCCATCCACGATGTGGACTACTGGAAGAAGGGGCTGCGGCACAGCGTCTACTTCACCCACGGCATCCGTAACGCCGTGGACAACGGGCACACCACCTTCCTGGAGCTGGCGCCGAACCCGGTCGCACTCATGCAGGTCGGGCTGACCACCGCCTCGGCGGGTCTGCACGACGCGCAGCTGATCGCGACGCGAGCCCGCCGCGGGAACAGCGTGCGCGGGTCCAGATCGTGGACTGGCCGGGGCGCTGGACTACGCGGATATCCCGCGCACCCGCTTCCGGCGTAAGCAGCACTGGCTGGACGCCCGGTTCACCGGGGACAGCTCGGTGCTCATGCCGGGCACCCATGTGGCCACCCCGGACGGCCGGCACGTCTGGGAGTACGCACCCGACGGTGCCGCGGACCTGTCCGCACTGGTGAAAGCCGCAGCCGCACAAGTCCTTCCCGATGCCCAGCTGACGGCGTTCGAGCAGCGCGCGGTCCCGGCCGACAAGGCCCGCCTGGTCACCACGCTGACCCGGCATCCCGGCGGTGCCACGGTGCAGGTCCATGCGCGGATCGACGAGTCCTTCACCCTGGTCTACGACGCCATCGTCACCCGCGGCGGGCAGCCGGCCGTGCTGCCGACGGCGGTCGGCGCCGGCGTGGTCGCCGAGATTGCCGCCGCTCCGTCAGTGGTGGAGGAGGAGCCGGCGACGCCGGCGTTCGAGGCCGATAACCTCACCGCCGGAGCGAATATCGGGGCGAACTTCGCCAAGTGGTCCCCGGACACCGGTGAGACGGTGGCCGACCGGCTGGGCACCATCGTCGGCAGTGCCATGGGCTACGAACCCGAGGATCTGCCCTGGGAGGTGCCGCTGATCGAACTCGGCCTGGATTCCCTGATGGCCGTGCGCATCAAGAACCGCGTCGAGTACGACTTCGACATGCCGCCGATCCAGCTGACCGCCGTGCGTGATGCGAACCTGTACGCGGTGGAGAAGCTGATCCAGTACGCCATCGAGCACCGTGACGAGGTCGGGGAACTGGCCGAGGCACAGAAGGGGCAGACGGCCGAGGAGATCGCCGCGGCCCAGGCCGAGCTGATGGGTGGCGCGACCACGGTCGCCGAGCTGGAGGCCAAGCTGGCCGAGGCGGGGCATCCGATCGCGGCCGAGAACACCGACGAGACCGCGGATGCATTGGCCGAGGCGGGTATCGAGATCCCGCCGCCGCCAACGGATCCGAGCGGACCGGCTCAGGCCGATCCCGCGAAGCCGAGCGGCACCGCGGCCGCGGCGGCAGCCAAGGTGCTCACCCAGGAGGCCGTCACCGAGGCGCTCGGGGCCGATATCCCGCCGCGTGATGCGGCCGAGCGGGTCACCTTCGCCACCTGGGCGATCGTGACCGGCAAGTCGCCGGGCGGCATCTTCAACGAGTTGCCTGCGCTGGACGCCGCCGCCGCCGAGAAGATGGCCGGCCGACTGTCCGAGCGTGCCGAGGGCATCATCACCGTCGAGAACGTGACATCGGCCAGGACCATCGAGGAACTGGCCACCCACGTCCGCAACCAGCTCGAAGACGGCGTGGTGGACGGCTTCGTGCGCACCCTGCGCGCCGCGCCCGAAGGCTCGAATGCGGTCCCGCTGTTCGTCTTCCACCCGGCCGGCGGGTCCACCGTGGTCTACGACCCACTGATCAAGCGGCTGCCCGCCGATACGCCGGTGTACGGCATCGAGCGGGTCGAGGGTTCCATCGAGGAACGCGCCGCCGAGTACGTGCCCAAACTGTTGGAACTGCACAGCGGTCCGTTCGTGCTGGCCGGCTGGTCTCTCGGTGGTGCGCTGGCCTACGCCTGCGCCATCGGGCTCAAGCAGGCCGGTGCCGATGTGCGGTTCGTCGGACTGATCGATCTCGCCCTGCCCGGCGAGCCGATCGACAAGTCGCAGGCCGGGATGCGGGCCCGCTGGGACCGCTACGCGCTGTTCGCCCAGCGCACCTTCAACGTCGAGATTCCCGAGATCCCTTACGAGGAATTGGAAAAGCTCGACGACGAGGGTCAGGTCAAGTACGTGCTGGATCTGGTGTCGCAGAGCGGTGTGCAGATCCCCGGCGGGATCATCGAGCACCAACGCACCTCATACCTGGACAATCGGGCGCTGGACACCATCGAGATCCGGCCCTACGACGGACACGTCGCGCTCTATCTGGCCGACCGGTACCACGATGACGCCATCGTCTTCGAGCCGGCGTACGCCACCCGCAAGCCCGACGGCGGCTGGGGTGACTATGTCGCCGACCTGGAAGTGGTGCCGATCGGCGGTGAGCATATCCAGGCCATCGACGAGCCCTATATCGCGAAGGTCGGCGCTCACATGAGCGAGGCCATCAACCGCATCGAAGCTGAGAAGGACTCCAAGTGACGGAAACCCCCGTGCAGCCCACCTCGCACACCACCGCCGAGAAGCTGGCCGAGCTCCGCGAAAAGTTGGAGCTGGCAAAGGATCCCGGCGATGAGAAGGCGAAGGCCCGGCGGGACAAGAAGGGCATCCCGAGCGCGCGCGCCCGGATCCATGCGCTGCTGGACCCGGGCAGCTTCCTGGAGATCGGTGCGCTGGCCAAGACCCCGGGCGACCCGAACGCCTTCTTCGGCGATGGTGTGGTGACCGGTCACGGCACCATCGACGGCCGGCCCGTCGGCGTGTTCAGCCACGACCAGACGGTTTTCCAGGGTTCGGTCGGCGAGATGTTCGGCCGCAAGGTGGCCAAGCTGATGGAGTGGGTGGCCATGGTCGGCTGCCCGATCATCGGCATCAACGACTCGGCGGGCGCCCGCATCCAGGACACCGCCACCTCATTGGCCTGGTACGCCGAACTCGGCCGCCGCCACGAGATGTTGCGCGGCCTGGTCCCGGAGATCTCGCTCATCTTCGGCAAGTGTGCCGGTGGCGCCGTATATTCGCCGATCCAGACGGATCTGGTTGTCGCGGTGCGCGATCAGGGCTACATGTTCATCACCGGCCCGGATGTCATCAAGGATGTCACCGGCGAGGACGTCACCTTCGACGAGCTCGGTGGCGCCGATGTGCAGGCACAGCGCGGCAACATCCACAAGGTGGTGGAGTCCGAGGCGGCCGCCTATCAGTACGTCCGGGACTACCTGAGCTTCCTGCCGTCCAACCACTTCGACGATGTGCCGATCGTCAACCCGGGCTTGGAGCCGGAGATCACCGCGTCCGATCTGGAGCTCGACACGATCGTGCCGGATTCGGACAACCAGGCCTACGACATGCATGAGATCCTGCTCCGGATCTTCGATGACGGCGATGTATTCGAGATCGCCGATCAGCGCAGCCCGTCGATGATCACCGCGTTCGCGCGCGTGGACGGCCGGCCCGTCGGAGTGGTCGCCAACCAGCCGATGCACATGTCGGGCGCGGTCGGCAACGAGGCGTCGGACAAGGCGGCCGGGTTCATCCGGTTCTGTGACTCGTTCAATCTGCCACTGGTTTTCGTCGTCGATACCCCCGGGGCGATGCCGGGCCTCGAGGAGGAGCGGGGCGGCATCATCAAGCGCGGCGGACGGTTCTTCAACGCCATCGTCGAGGCGGATGTGCCCAAGGTGACCATCGTGGTGCGCAAGGCCTACGGCGGCGGGTACGCGGTGATGGGTTCCAAGCAGCTCTCCGCGGACCTGAACTACGCCTGGCCGACGGCGCGTATCGCGGTGATCGGCGCCGAGGGCGCCGCCCAGCTACTGGTGAAGCGGTTCCCCGATCCCACCGCACCCGAGGTGCAGAAGATCCGGGCCGATTTCATCGAGGGCTACAACGCCAACCTGGCCACCCCGTGGATCGCCGCCGAACGTGGCTATATCGACGGGGTCATCGAACCGCACCAGACCCGGCTGCTGATCCGTCGGTCGTTGCGGCTGCTGCGGGACAAGCAGCCCGTCAACAAGGTGTTGCGCAAGCACGGCCTGACCCCGCTGTAGCGGGAGCTCGGGGCGCTCCGAACCTTCCTGCGAAGCGGGCGACCAGCACCCCCGGCAGCCCACTACGATGCAACGATGTCGGACAAGGCGTTGCCGCCTGCGGTCACCGTGGCACTCGGGGCCGTCGCCGGCGTCGCGGACGGTGTCGCCGTGCTCTACCGGGGTGCCGAGGGGCTGCCGGTGCTGGGCTCCTGGCTGCGGCGCACCCGGGTGGAGTTGCAGGCCCGCGGTGAGCGGGTGTTGGCCGCCGGCATCGAGGTCATTCTCGACGAACTCGACCTGAACACCCTGGCCCGTCAACGTCTCGACCTCATCGGCCTGGCCAATGAGGTGGTGGACGGGATCGACCTGCCCGCGATCATCAGGCAGTCCACCGACTCGGTGACCGCCGAGGTGATGACCGACGTGCGCACCCAGGGTGAGCGCGGCGACGATCTGGTGTCGGGATTCGTCGACCGGCTGCTCGGGCGGGAACGGGACCAGCGGTGAACGCGCCTGCCGCGCGACGGGTCGCCGGCATCGTCAGCCGCGGGGTGGCGGCCGTCATCGACCTGTTGTTCGTCGGTGTGGTGCTGGGCGGGTTGTATGTCGGTCTCATCCTGGTTCGGCTGATGCTGCACCCGTCATCGTTCAGCTTCCCGACCGTGGGGGTGGTGTTCTCCACGGCGGTGATGTTCGGTGTCGCGGTGCTCTACCTGACGGCTTGCTGGTCGGTCTCGGGCTGCACCGTGGGTGCGGTCACCATGGGGTTGCGGGTGACCGGTCGTCACGGCGCCCGGATCGCACCGGCCCGCGCCCTGATCCGCGCGGTGGCCTGTGTGCTGTTCCCGGTGGGTCTGCTGTGGGTGGCTGTCGACGCGCACCGGCGGTCGGTACAGGACATCGTGCTGGGCAGTCGGGTCGTCTACGTCAAGCCCTAGATCGGTTCGAGCTCCAGCCAGCCGTCGACCTGGAACGCATCCCCGCGAGCGACCAGGGTGGCCCCGCCGTGGCCGGGATAGTGCGCCGGGATGACGGCGGCACGGCGGCGGGCGGCCTCGGTGAACACCCGCTTGCGGGTCGCCGCGGCGGCCGCGGCATCGACGTCGAAGGCGCACGGATCCGACGGCCGCGGGATCTGGATGGGGCAGTGGGTCAGATCGCCCACGAACACCGCGGGCCTACCGGCATCCAGCCACAGCACCGATGAGCCCGGTGTGTGTCCGGCCGCGGGCCGCAACCACACCGAATCGCTCAACTGGTGCTCGCCGCTGAACAATTCGACCTGTCCGGCCTCCAGCACCGGCGCCACGCTGTCGTCGAACACCAGGCGTGCCGCGTCATCGCAACCCGGACCGTCGGGGCAGAAATACCGGAAATCGGCCTCCGGCAGCAGATAACGCGCGTTGGGAAAGGTGGGCACCCAGGCGCCGCCGGAGGCCATCGTGTTCCAGCCGACGTGATCGCTGTGCAGGTGGGTGTTGAGCACCACATCGACACTGTCGGGGCTGACGCCGGCGGCGGTGAGCGCCTGGAGGAAGCCGGTGTCCAGGTGGTGCAGCACCGGGATGGCCGGACGCTCCCGGCCATTGCCCACCCCGGTGTCGATCAGCACCCGCAGCCCGTCCACATCGATGACCCAGGTCTGGATGGCCACCCGCCATCGCCGGGTGTCCGGGTTGACGAACGTGGGCACCAGCAGGTCGGCATGGTCCGACCACGCCCGCTCCGGCGTGTGGCCGAACATCTCGACACCCGGCTCGAACGAGGTCTCCACCACCCGGGTCAGGACGGCGTTCCCGAGGCGCATGTCAGGGTCCGATGCGGATCTCGCCGGGCGAGTACAACCCGGAGTGGGTGGAGCTGCCCAAGTCGATCTGGGCGGGCTCGGCGTCGACGATGGTGTCGAATCGGCGCAGCGAACCCCAATCCTGGCCCCAGTCCTCGGACAGATAGGTCGACATCACCGAGGCCCGCAGCAGCAGATCGGTGATCCCCAGCAGGCCGCCTTCCAGGCCGTTCTGCCAGGTGTCGGTGCTCTGCAGTTTGGCGAAGTAGTCCGGTGAGATGCGGAACTTCGGGATCTCGGTGACGCCGTTTGCGTGCAGCATCGGTTGCTGGCACGGGAAGGCCAGGCCGACCGCCCAGTCCAGCAGCACGGGTTGGCGCGAGCCGACGTACTCCTGCACCGAACGCACCTCGGGGACCCGGGGCGGGGTCACCGCGATCCAATCACCTTGGCCCAGCGACAGATCCTCGGCGACGACCCGGACGGCCACCGCGTCGGCCGGGACCTGCTCGCGCGGGTAACGCAGGTTGCGCCACGACGGTGTCGGACCGATGTCGTAGGGACGCACCCGACCCGCGGGCTGCGGGGAGCCGTCCGGACCGGCGACCGCGTACTCGAGTTCCACGGTTTGCCCGGTGGTTTCACCGTCGGCGACGCTCATCCCGGAGATCGTGCCCGCCGCGGTGATGGTGATCAGCGGGTGCGCGTCGTCGGCGGCGGGCAGCTCGTACCAGGCCGAGGTGAGCCGGCTCTCTTGTTGCGCCCCGGTCGAATACGTTCCGGCCACCGGCACCCGTGCCGGGTCGAGCCCGTATGGCAGGGGCACCCGTGAGCCGTTGACCCCGGGCCGCGGCAGCCGGATCGGGCGGTTCCAGTCGTAATCGGTGCCGGGCTGCGGATTGTTCAGGCGGATGGCCTCGGCGATGATCCGGTCGGGTACCCCGTTCGGGGAGAAGCCGGGCGCCGCGGCGCCGCCCAGCGGTCCCAGCGGACCGTAGTCGCCGGGCAGCGGGCGCAGGAAGCCGGCGTTGGAATCCGGTTCGACCAGGACGTCGTCGGCCATGCCGCAACCACCGGCGAAGGCGCGAATGTTGGCCCAGCCGTTGGAGTAGGTCGGGTATTGACGTACCACACCGATGCTCATCGACGCCACGAACACCACCACCATGAAGCCGGCGGCGATCGGGATCGGTGCGGCGGTGAGTCGGTCGACGACGCGTGAGCCCTGCCTGCCCGACACGTGTAACCAAAACGCCCACAGTGCGGCGATCGCGAAGAGCGCAAAGAACACGGTGCTGACCGTCACCGGACCCAGCTTGGGCACTGAATTGTTGAACGGCACACCGAAGTTCGATACGTACCACCACCCGTTGACCGAGGCGAAGCACAGTGCCAGCACGAAGAACACCAGCGACAGGAACGCCATCCGGTTGCGGGCCGACCGCAGCACCGCCGGCGACACCATCACCGTGGCCAGCGCGGCCATCGCGCCCGCCACCGCGGCGAAGAGTCCGAAGTGGTGAATCCACTTGGTGGGGGTGAACATCAGGAAGAAGATCGTCGCGAAAATGATGCCCATCAGCCGCCACGCCGGTCCGCGGGCGATCCCGGCGATCCGCTTGCGGCGCAACATCATGAACAGTGCGGGGAACATGCACATCGCGGTGAACAGGAAGGCGAACCGACGCGAGATGGCGCCGTCGACGGTCGGCAGCACCAGGTAGTAGTAGCGCAGGTTCTCGGTGTACCACTCCTGGCTGGGGCCGATCGCGGTGCGAATCCGGGTGGCCTCCAGCACCGTCGCCAGAGTCTGGTCGGCGAACACCACCGCCAGGATGACGGTGCCGGCGGCCAGCAGCGGGGCCAGCAGCGCGAGCGTGCCCACCTGGGCGCGACGGCGCATGATGATCCGCAGGATGGGCCGGCCGCCGGCCACCAGTGCGGCCACCGCGATCAGGCCGGTGGGCTGGATGCCGAGGGTGAAGGCGGCCGAGATGATGGCCAGCGCCGCCGGTGTGAGCCGCCCGGAGCTGACCGCGCGCTCGATCAGCACGTAGGTGATCAGCGCGCCGGTGGCGATCTGACCCTCGGGCCGCAGCCCGTTGTTGAACGGCATCCAGGCGCCGAGCAGCACCAGGCCCGCCGCCCACAGCGCGGGACGGCTGGCGACCACGGCGGGCCCGAGCCGGGGCAGGACCTCGCGGGACAACAGCAGCCAGCACACCAGCGCGCAGATCAGATCGGGCAGCCGGATCCAGATGCTGGCGTCGCTCACCCGGGTCATCAGCGCCAGCACGTTGTAGTACCAGCCGAAGGGGTCCTCGGGGCTGCCGAACCAGCGGAAGTAGTTGGCCATGTAGCCGCCGTGATCGGCGACCCGGGCCATCTGCAGGATGTAGCCGTCGTCGGATGAGTTGGTGCCCAGGACATACCAGAGCGCGAAACCACCCACCACGACACCGTCGACCGGGGTCGCCGTCTTCCAGCGGGTGGGAATCAGCCGGTGCATGCGACGGCCGTCGAGGCGGTCCAGACGCCACAGCGCCAGCACCGCGATGACCGTCGACAGGATCGCCAGCACGATCGCGGTGAGTTTGAGTGCCGTCGGGTGCGTGGTGAACCTGGTGTCGATATCTGCCGACAGTGACAACCCTTGGGGCGCAGCGCCGGTCAGGTCGGTGAACACGCCGACCACCGCCGGGCGCAGGTTCGGGTCGGGGAACCCGGAGCGCTGCGGGCTGCCGTCCGGTTTGGTCAGCCCGACGAACTCGGCGTAGGTGCCGTCATGGTCGGAGGTGATTTCGATCTGCGAACAACGGTCCATGCGGTCGCGTTCGACGCTGGCCACCACCACATTGCGGACGATGACATCGACCCGGGCCGGGCTGCCCGCGCTCGGCTCGGTGACGTTGACCAGCATCGCGTTCAATGCGGCGTCTCTGCCCTCGGCGGGTGCGGTGCCCATCACCAGGCCCCCGTCGGCGGGCATGTCCCGGATCACCGAGCAGGGCACCGTGGCGGTCAAATTCACCGGTGCCTGGGAGATCAGC
>Ga0075163_10000846_pt1 | contig 40687 bp, 26 predicted proteins | sample JI1023141ADNA_FD_71478 | JGI IMG/M metagenome (GOLD analysis project Ga0075163, IMG submission 71478) | Wastewater effluent complex algal communities from Wisconsin, to seasonally profile nutrient transformation and Carbon sequestration -... | ecosystem: Engineered > WWTP > Effluent > Algae...
GCTTCCTTTTGTGGAGAACTAGAAATCAATTGAACAGGATTTCAAGGATCTACCACGCGTTTAAGGACTCGCCAAGTTGGTGCGGCCTCTTTGGTTAGCTTGTCATATCTTCACCCTACTCTGCTACTGGCTTGGTTTCCAAGCGATAGAAGATGGCCAAGGGAATGACCAACAGTGCAATCATGAAGAAAACGCTGTTGATTGGAATCTTTAGAGCGATCGATATCCACTCGAACAATTGATAGATCGGACCTGAGATCATCATCCCAAGGAAGTTGCCTTGGTTCATCGTGGCGATCATGCGTCCCTTGAGTTCATCGGGTGGACGTTCTTGCAGGAATACTTGGAGCGGAATCGAGTAGATTGCAGCTGAGACACCGATGCCAATTAAAGCCATGCGACAGCCTAGATCGCCAAGGAGCGGAGTTCGTTGTCCATTCCAAAAACTCAAGGCGATCAAGAAGGCAACGATACCCCATAGCCCTGTGGTGACCAGATTTTTAGAAGTTGTAAAACGCAACAAGAGTGACCCGAGCGGGGCTCCGAGCATGATGCCGATCGCGATAAGCCCCACTAGTACACCCGTATCTTCTTTGTTCAATCCGAGTGGACCTGCACCGAGCCGATTGACCGTTGGCATGGCCATGGATGAGACCATCCAAAAAACGCACGATACTAACAAGGCTAAAAGCAACGGCCGATCTCGCTTTAGCAAGTTCTTGATGTCGTGGCTGATCGCCAATGTGTCCCAGGTAAAAAGGGCGTTTGGTTGGGCAGGTTTAAGTCGGCGAACCATTAACGAAGTGAGTGTTCCGACCACGGCAATTGCGATGCAAACGAGAGAGCCAATCCACAACAACTTGAACGAAGGTTCTTGTGGTGGTTCCACTTTCGGAACGAGTTGATCATAGAGCTTACCTGCGAAAACCACTCCGAAAATGATGGCTAGAAAAGTTGTCATCACCATCAGGCTATTGGCTCGCGGAAGAGCTTTCGGATGAAACAGCTCGGGGAGAATGCCATATTTTCCGGGACCAAAGAAGGTGCTCTGCATCGCCATCAAAAAGAGGACTGTCCAGGTTCCATAGAAACCGAAGTAGTCATAAAACAAGAAAGCGAGAAGGCCTAAGATCATCACCACGATCTCAGCTACTTTGCTGTAAACGATGATCGGAGTTTTGCTAAAACGATCGGAGAGATAACCTGCGTACCCAGAGAAGAGCACGAAGGGAAGTGAGAATACAAACGTGGCCCAACCTTGCGAATCGGCTCCTTGCGTTACTGCGCCCGCCCCACCGGCCGCACCAGCAACTGCTACTGTAACGGGCATCGCCATTAGAAGAACGAGTTGCTTGTAAACATTATCATTAAAGGCGCCGAGGAACTGCGTTAGCAACATGCCCCAAAAGGATTTGTTCGTCGCTAAGCTCGTCGCGAGTTCAGTTGATTCTGTTTTTGAATCCATGCATTACACCGTTCATGATCCACGTTGACTCGAACAAAATGAACTAAACGTTGGCTAAGGCCCGAAAGTCGGCAGAGGCCAAAACGCGTGGTCCTACGATAACGCTTCAGTGCAGGGCTGGCTAGGTGGAACCCAAGAAGGCGACTCGACAGGCTAGGAGAGGCCCTCGAAAAGTCGCAAAGTAAACGGTCCCAAGCTGCTGCAAAAAAGGTATCCTTCTATAGATCCTATAGCAGCGTTGGCTTAGCGCAGAGCCCGTTTTGATTTTCGGGAATTGTTCGGAAAGGACTGAAAAATGGCGGTTTTTCGGCGTCAAAGCGTTTTGAGATATTCCAGAACAGCATCTCGCTGTGCAGGAGTGAGTTTCTCCGGATAATCGTGGCCGGTCGCGCTTTTGCCAAAAGCTCGCGTGTCGAAGTATTCACGACGTTCCTCAATCGACAGTTTCGCGGGCAAATCGGTAAATTCCTCGACCGTTAACCCGATCTTCCGGAAATCGCTCTCTTCTGTCGAGCGTTTCCAAGCCACGGGCCGCTTGTCAGGGTTGAGCAGATGCCAAAGTGTGGGAACGCTGCCGTTGTGAAAATAAGGAGCGGAGGCCCAAACGCCATCCAGAGGTGGAGCAACATAGCCGCCTGGTTCTGCCAGCGTGTTTTGTTTTCCATTGAGGGCAAACCAACTTTCACCATAAGCTTGACGATGTTCTGCGGAGAGTGATTGATATCGAACTGGATCTGTTCCAATTTCATCCAATGGAACAATCTGTTCGGGATACTTCCCCCCTGCCCCGTAAGTTCCATGGCAACTACTACAGTTCTCGACGAAAAGTTTTTCACCTTCACGCGCGAGCGTCGAGTTGATTGCACCGGGATACTTGGGTGAAGGGACGCTGGAGATAAACTCATAGACATCGCGGAAATCATCTTCCCAGTCGCGGAATTTTTCAGGGCCGTTTTGGCGGACGAGCATAAATTGCATGAGACCGCGATGACCTTTCTCCGCGAAGCCATCAATGTAGAGGTGATGTTTCTTTTTGAAGTGCCACCAGGGTGGCGGATCCATATCATGATTGACGAGCTTCGGTGCGGGCCGCCATGAAATCACATTCAGATCCGCATCGCGAAAATGCATCAAGGCCACACCAAACATTACTGCGTTCGAAGAGCCGCGTGTTGTTCCCAACGGAAGAAATGCGGAACCCAGATCCATGTGTGTCAGCGGCTTGCCGAGTTGTATTTTCAAAAGCCGAACTTCTTCGGTTAGTGTTTGTAGTGCATAACGATTGTTGGGCGCACCCGGATAAGTTGCTCCATTCACTTTTCCGCCATGACACGCAAAGCAATTCATCACATACGAACCATCATCATTAACGACATATTGCAATGGAGGAGGAAGTTGGTTGGGATTGTTTCCAGCAACCCCGTCATCTTGAATTTCTGGACGCGCCGTCAAACCGAAACGATCCCAGAAGACTTCTGCCAATTGAGTGTTGGTTGGCTCTGACAATTTGTCTGGCGAGACTGAGTCGGATGTCTTAGCCTTGCGTTGTGCCATCTTCCAACTCGCTTTGGCCAATCGATAGGCAACGTCGCTATCGAAGTCGCTGGGCAAATAGGCTGATCGGGTGAGGTGGTCATAGCCTCGACGGGCTGCAGGAGATAGTTCGTTCAGCCATTGGTTCCACTCGCCGTGTGTCGCAGCGGTATCGAGGGCTGTTGGTTCTTCGCCCCGCACCGAGCTACCAACAGTTAAAAGGATCAACCCTATGAAAAGGATGTTTTTCAGAGAACCGACAATCTGTCTCATTGGGATGTTACTGACCAAACGAACGAAAGAAATAGAAACAGAAGTACCTAAAGCTGCAGTCCCATTATACGCGTGAGGCGAGGGCTGTGAGAATGTGGTAGGCTATGAGAACCGAAGTTCGAGCCGAGAGTTCACCGAATCCAGAGGTCATTTTGCGAAGTGGGGCCAGGAGATGGGGTGGATTTGTGCAAATTTGAACGCGACCTGGGATTGAGCAGATTAGAAAGTAAGAGCGATGGCAAGCAGCGAACGAGCAGTAAAAAGGGTGGTTGGTGTTGGGGAGGTTCTGTGGGATTGTTTCCCTTCCGGTGATCGTTTGGGTGGCGCTCCCCTGAATTTTACCGCTCACTGTCAGCAACTCGGGAGCCGTTACGGCATTCAAGCTTTCATGTTGAGTCGTGTCGGCAACGATCCTTTAGGCATGCAAGCGATTCAGCAGATCGAGCAACTGGGTGTGGATACCACGTATCTGCAAGTCGATTCGGCTCATCGAACCGGAATCGTTCGCGTGGAATTGAATCACGGTGAGCCAAGCTATGAAATTGTGAATGATGTCGCTTGGGACTATCTGCACTGGAATGAGCGTTTGAGTGATTTAGCGAAAAGTGCCGATGTGGTATGTTTCGGTTCACTGGCGCAGCGACATGCGAACTCACGCGAGGTGATTCAGCGATTTCTCAAAGAGACTACAGCCTCTATTCGCCTGTTCGACATCAACTTGCGGGCCCCATTTGTATCGAGCAAGATTGTTTTGGAATGCATGGCGCACGTGAACTATGTCAAGCTGAACGAAGAGGAGTTGGGATGGCTGGCGGATGAATTGGGCGTGCCACGTCGCGATGAAATTGAATTGACGGCCCTTGCGGTGCGACACGAACTAGCACTTGATGCGTTGTTGTTAACGCGTGGTGCGCTCGGCTGTTTTTATGTGACGAGTACCGATGTGATCGGCGCCGAAGTTCCCACTATCGAGTTTGCGGCGGATGCCAATGCGGTGGGGGCAGGTGATGCGGCAACGGCAGCGTTCGTGGTGGGGTTATTGCGGGGTTCGCCTATTGCAGAAATCGTAGCGCACGCAAATCGGGTTGGGGCTTTTGTTGCCAGCCAACCCGGTGCGGTACCGCATTTACCTGAATCGTTGCTTTAGGCTTGTGGTCAGGCTTTAGGCAATCGGCAAGAGATCGGCTTGGACCCCTTCGATCACATCCGTGTTGATCTGTTGACGATCTTCGGCGAACGCCAACATCAGCGCCAAGTCGCCAAGACGATTGATCCGCCGTGGAATGCCACCGGACAATACATGGATCGAATCGATAGCGTCGCGCGTAAAGATACGTTCTGCATCTCCGCCGCAACAGCGAACGCGATGCTGAATGTACGAGGTAGTTTCATCTGCGGTGAATGGACTCAATACGCATTTCACAGCGAGTCGTTCATCGAGCGGTTGATATCGGTTTACTTGGGCCAGCAGCGTTGGTAACCCCGAAAAGATCATCGTCCAAACGCTTTCGCCTTCCGATTCATCACTCAAAAGATTGAGAAGCAAACGGGCTGTTTCTAAACCGCTATAACTTTCCATCAGATGAGCTTCTTCGAAAACAAGCACGGGATGCCGGCCTTGTTCCACAAAGCGACGCAATGAATTTTGAATCGAAAGAACCGCATCCGCTGTATCGATATAGGTACGCGTTTCTTCGGCGGGGTTAAGCGATTGAGCGATATACCGCACGAGTTCCGTTGGGTTCAACGCTGGATAGGAGACGGTGATCAAGGGAGATGAGTTCTCGGGCAAACGTGTTCGCAATAATTGCACGATCAAGCTCTTGCCAACACCTGTTTGGCCACATAACAAGGCAAGACCTCGTCGGTTCTCAATCGCATATAGAAGTTTTAGCAATGCGGCTTGATGACATTCTGCCGGATAATACGCGGAACCTTTGCCAACACTGTTTTCAAAGGGGCGACCGTTGAGCTGCCAATGCTCTTCGTACATTTTAAGATTCCTTCTTATCCGAAGCGATTTGTCAGCAAGGCTCACCTTGCAACGTTGAACGATTAGGAATTGGTAAAGTTCTCGACAATGCCGACAGAACTTATGCCCATGTTTTTGATGCGACGAATGGCCGTTTCCATTCGCTGTTGGTCTTCGATGCGTCCATCGGCCACCAGAATCATGGCATCGATGGTTTCATTGGACTCGGTGCCAATCAAACGGTTATCGAGCGAGTTGATATATGTTGCATCGATGACGATCAAGTCAAATGATTCACGCAAACGCTCAAGCACTGCAGCGATATACCGATCGATGTGGGCGAGTTTTGGAGATGATTCATTGGCGGTCAACGGGATCAGTGTGAGCCCATCTTCGATCGAGTGAATGGCAATTTCTTCAAGTGGTAAGCCTTCCACAATGGCGTCGTTCCAGCCTTGGGCAATTTCCAAGTTGAGCGAGTCGGCTAACGCGGGCGATTCGATATCACCATCGAGCAATGCAACTTGAATGCCGCGTTCAGCAACACTGCGTGCAATGCAGCTAGCGACTGTGCTTCGCCCTTCTTTTTCTGTGGGACTTGTAACCAACAATACCTGTAAGCCCTGATGGCAAGCGTCCGCAAAATGAGCTGCAACCTTTGAAAAAGCTCGCTCCTGTTCACTCATTAACTTGCTTTGGATTTCTGGCCAAGTTAGCGAATCAACTTCCCATGCAGCTTGGAACGGAGCCGCTGCAAATTTGGTTTTCGCGGTTTCTGTTTCCTGTATCGCTGGTCGGTCTGTGCGAGTGGTCTTGAAATGTCCAACCGCTGGCATCTTCAGCGTGCTGCGAGCTGCTTCCTGCGAAATCGTGCGAACTGGTTTTTCATCGCTGACAGGGCTTGAAGCAGCTGCGACAGTAGCGATCGGTTTAGTTTCGACAGCCGGCGATGGAGCAGCGCTGCGAAATGATGCTGGTGCGGCTGCTGGAGCATCGATACGTACCCCAGCCTTGGCCGAAGATGGTGATGGCATGCTCTCTGTCGATGAGCCAGCCAGATTTTTGATCGGTTGCATTGGAGCTTGCTTAGGTGATTCCACTTGAAATTGTGGAATGTCGTTTGGACTTGCAATAAACGCTTCGCTAGCTGCCGCTTCTTGGCTTGGAACTGTTTGGTTTTGAGCCAAGTAGCTCGCCAATGTACGGCGACCTGTGTGTGAAGCTGCTGCGTTTACAGTTTCCGCTGGTTCGTGGTTGTTGGCAGCGGTCATGTGAGGATAAGGAGGTAAACGATGGCCACCATGACGAGATTGCATCGCTCCAGATGAGCTTTCGGTTCGAACGACTTCTGCCTGGCTCTGTGTGTTAGCTGTCGAAGTTGGACTCTGGTGCACATGCTCGGCAGCTTCACCCATGCGTTGATGGCGAGTGTGTAAATTGCCAGCTGCATCCACTCGATACCATCGACCGGTTTCGGTCGGGGCTTCTTCAGGTGTGGGTGCCATAGCCGGAGCGTTGGGCGCCGTATTCGCTTGAGCGGTTGGATAGGCTGGCTGTGCTGTTTGGGGAAGTGCTGACGCATTCGGAACAGCTTGGCGCGCTGTGATGTCCGCACCAGCTGCATTCGGGGCTGAATTGGCAGCGGCTCGGCGGTCTTTGTTGTATGCTCGGATAAAGGCTTGATCGAGTGTGCTCATATCCGTTCCAATCCTATCTGCAGTCGATTGTTGCAAGCGTGTCTAAGTACGGTGTGAATAAATACGGTGTGAATAAATACGGTGCGATGAATGAGCGATGAATTTGCCTAGCTAGGAAAGTTATCGCATGGTTCCCGTGGAGTAGCCGTTGGGGGCACTGATATTGGGATAGTTCATCGGTTGTGTATTGGGTTGACTCATGGCTGGATTAGGGATCATGGAACCGCTGGGGGCTGCAATGTTCGGGGCACCCGAACTTGCCGCAGGTTGACGGTTGACGATTCCATAAGGATTGTTGGCCACAGGAGTTCGCATTTGTCCTGCTGTGTTGCTCCAACCCGACTGCGTTGCGGAAACACTTGGTGCTGTTGTGGCAGGTTGCCCATATCCAAGTTGACGAGCATAGTTCGGATCCATTTGTAATCCGCCGGTACTTGGAGCTGCGTTTGTAACGGGAGCTTGGGAAGCGCCGCTCATGGTTTGATTAAATGCAGGTTGAACGGAACCTGGTGCTGGCAAGGTCCACGAATTTTGGGTGCCTGTGTTTGGATTGTAGGTCCAACTTCGGGTGCCGATCGCTTGAGATGGGACATTGGTGGCCGAACCTGCAGAGTAGTTCATGGCTCCCGTATTCGCGCCACTCATATTTACCGAACCATTGTTCATGTAGGAATTGGCTGGTTGTTGTGTCGATCCGACGATGTTGGGTTGAGTCGGAGTGGGCTGGTATGGTTGCTGCCCTGGATATTGTTGATTCTGATATTGTTGATTGGAATAGGGTTGGCCTTGGTACTGTGGATTCGAGTACTGTGGGCTCGAGTACTGTGGGCTCGAATATTGTGGGCTCAGTTGAGTTGGAGCAACATTGTTGGGCACCATATTCCCAGGCATACCGTTGTAGGTTGTCGTATTGGGGTTGGTGGCAGTGGGTTGCACAGCGCCGGGTTGGGTGGCAGTGGCAGGAGCTCCACTTCCGGAAGAGCCTGGATAATATTGATTGCTAACCACTCGGGTGTTGGCCATGGCTTGTCGTCGCATTTCCAAGATGCTTTCGAGGTCTTCGTTAGGCAAAGCCGTTTCAAGATAAGTAGGACGCGCCGCTACTTTGGTTTCAGGTGTTGCCGTGGTTTCAGGCGCAGTTGCAACTGGAGTTGGTTCGGCTGGAAGTAGGTCAGGAGCAGTCACGGTAGGGCTGCCGCTCAACTTCAAACCGCCCGATGATTCAGCGGTTGCTGATTGTTGATTGTTGGCAGGTGTGGGAGTCTCGGTTTCTTCAACAGGCCATGACAAGTTAGGTGCGTTGGAGCCTGCATCTGACGTGTTGGCCGGAACAGTCGCTTCAAAATTCTCGCCTTGAGGTTTGCCAATCTGAGTTGAAGCGGAAATCGCGGGAGTTCCATTCGAAGTGTTCGTGTTAGCAAACTCTTGCGCTAAGCGTGAAGCTGAACCTTGGGATGCGGCAGCTCCTGGACTCGGTTGAGAAGAGCTTACAAAGCCAGAAGTATCCGCAACCAAAGCTGGATTGGAGCCATCGCTCTGACTTGCCAAGCTAGCCGAGGTTTGGGTATTCGGGCCCAAGGTAAACGATGGTACTTTGGATTTGTTTGTCTCAGTGAGTGCGCTGCCTGATTCTGGTAACAGTGATGGACTGAGCGATGCGGAAGCCGTTGGAGCTGCAGTTGTTGAAGCTGCAGTTGTTGTTGAAGATGGGGTCGCGCTACTGTTGTCTGTCACAACCGGTTTGGATTCCAAAGCATCGGCAGGCTTTAGAGCTGCTGTGGATTCACCAGTGGTTTTGGCTGGTGATGTTGCTGCTTTATTTTCGGTGGCAATGGGGCGCTGCGTGTTGCGTGATTGATCTGGATCACGGATCGCCATGATTCCAGCCGTTACCAATGCCAAGATGAGCAACATCAAGATGATGCCACTGGACCAGTGTTCCCACCATGATCGCGAATCGTTTTCAGCGGATTCGGGAATCGGGCGAACGACTGGAGTGGATCGTGCTGAGGCTGGTGTCTCTAACGTTGCGGATTGAGACGAAAAGCTTGGCCGAGTTCCAGGTGTTGTGCTGAATGGAGTTGTTCCAAAGGGTGTAGCTGATAATGCGGAACCTGCTAAGGTACCGGCGACGGCTACACTATTGGCTACTGTTCCAGCCACAGCTCCCGTCACGGCGCCAGCCACATGATTGAAAATGTTTTGTCCAGCTTCAGTGGAGTCAGCCGGTGTATTTGGCGTAGGTATGTTGGTAGTCGGCGCGGCCTGCGGTGCAATCACGCCCGAGTTCGGGGCAATTGCGGCAGCCAAGGATTCCGACTCCTGTTCCACTTCCACTTCGGGCAAGCGAAAAAGTACGGGTGGATAGTCGCTGCTCTCCAGCGGGATATGCGGACCACCTGTCGAAGGTGATCGCCGTCCGGCAAGTCGACGTAAATTCGAGGTTGTTCCTTGCTGAGCCATCCGTGGCATCGCTCTGTACTCCCTACTGTGGAGGTGGCAGCTCTATTAACCCTACCTGCGGGGGTAGTTGCACACCCGAGGCGCGGAAATCTAATGACAGTTAGCTGAATAATCGTCACAATCGTTACAGTTCTTCAGCCAAATTCCAAAACAGGCAGAACGCGCAAACTCTGCCGCCGGTCGTTATGTAGATAATCCTCCCGGAACAGAGCAATATCTGATTGCCGGTTTTCGGTCATTCTGGGAAGATATTGATTCGTTTTCCGCAGCGACTTTGCGAGGGATCACTCTTAAGAGTCGGTGTGTGTAAATTTGTGTCCTGGACGCGTGTTTTAGTGTAATCGTGAGAGTGTAATGTTGAAGCGATCTCGGCCGACATCCAATTTGGAAGAACTTTGCCGCCAACGGATCATGATCCTCGATGGAGCGATGGGGACCATGGTTCAGCAATTGAAATTGGATGAAGAGGCGATTCGAGGAAAACGTTTTGCACAGCACCCCAAGGATCTTAAGAACTTTACCGATATTCTCTGTTTGACCCATCCTGAAAAGGTTACCGAGATTCACCGCAAGTATCTCGACTCTGGGGCAGACATCGTCGAGACCAATACCTTCGGTGCAAGTCCGATCGGGATGGTTGAGTTTGATCTCCCGCTCGAATTGGTCCATGAGATTAATGTGGCCGCGGTCCAATGTGCGCGTCGGGCCACGGAAGAATTCACGCGAGCTAATCCGAACAAGCCGCGATTCGTAGCAGGCAGTATTGGTCCGACCACAAAACAAACGGCGATCTCAACCAATCCTGAAGATCCCGCTTATCGCGGTGTGACCTATCATGAAATGGTAGATTCGTATTACGCGCAAGTGAAGTCGCTGGTTGAAGGTGGCGTCGATGTGTTGCTACCCGAAACGGTGATCGACACGTTGAATCTCAAAGCGTGCTTGTTCGCGATCAGCAAATATTTCGAAGATTCCGGTCGCTATGTTCCCGTGATGGTGAGCGGCACGTTTACCGATGCGGGGGTTACGTTTGTCAGTAGCCAAAGTGTCGAAGCGTTTTGGAATGCGATCTCTCATTTCCCCGTAATGAGTGTGGGAATGAATTGCGCGTTGGGGCCAGAAAAGATGCGGCCTTTCATCAAAGAATTGGCAGGCATTGCCACTTGTCCGATCAGTTGTTATCCCAACGCTGGTTTGCCCAACGAAATGGGTGCCTACGATTTAGGTCCCAGTGCGATGGCAGATTTGGTCGGTGAATTCGCCGAACAGGGTTGGTTGAATATCATTGGCGGTTGCTGCGGAACAACTCCCGCTCATATCAACGCCATCGCCAACCGCGTGGCGCGTATGACGCCCCATCGTGAGCCTGAGGTTCCGATCTTCACTCGCCTCAGTGGTACACAACCGCTGACCATGCGCCCCGAAACAACGTTCATCAATATTGGTGAGCGTACCAACGTGACAGGCTCGAAGGCTTTCGCGCGTTTGATTCGCAACGACCAATTCGAAGAAGCGGTCGAAGTCGCTCGGCAACAGGTCCAAAACGGTGCACAGGTGATCGACATCAATATGGATGACGCCCTGTTAGATGGAGTGGAGGCGATGACTCGTTTCCTCCGCTTGATTGCTGGTGAACGCGATATCAGCAGCGTTCCCGTGATGATCGATTCGAGCAAATGGGAAGTTCTCGAAGCGGGCTTGCAGAATACCCAAGGTAAATCGATCGTTAACTCCATCAGCTTAAAAGATGGTGAAGAAACGTTTTTGGAACGAGCGGCCTTGATACGTCGTTATGGAGCTGCGGTTGTGGTGATGGCCTTTGATGAAAAAGGCCAAGCGACAGAGACCGATGAAAAGGTTCGCATTTGCAAACGAGCTTACGATATTCTGATTAACAAAGCCGGGTTTGCTCCTGAAGACATCATCTTTGATCCGAACATTCTTACCGTCGCAACAGGTATCGAAGAACACAACAATTACGCGATTAACTTTATTGAAGCGACACGCCAAATCAAGAAAGTTTGCCCAGGTGCCAAGGTATCAGGGGGCGTTAGCAATATCAGTTTCAGCTTCCGCGGAAACGAATTGGTCCGTGAAGCAATGCACTCGGCGTTTCTGTACCATGCGATCGCAGCCGGTATGGATATGGGGATTGTGAACGCTGGTCAATTAGCGGTCTACGAGGATATTCCGAAAGAGTTACTGCAGGCTGTTGAAGATGTCCTTTTCAATCGTCGCCCTGATGCCACAGAACGCTTGTTGACGTTAGCGGAAACCGTTAAAGGAAGCGGTCAGAAAGCCAGTGGTGAAGATCTTACTTGGCGCGAAGCTCCTGTGAAGGAACGATTGAAGCAAGCACTTGTAAAGGGTATCGACAAGTATATTGAAATCGACGTAGAAGAAGCCCGCAAATCGGTCACACGTTGCTTGGATGTGATCGAAGGTCCGCTCATGGATGGCATGAGCGTAGTTGGCGATCTCTTCGGTGCAGGGAAGATGTTCCTGCCTCAAGTGGTGAAATCGGCTCGCGTGATGAAAAAGGCGGTCGGTTACTTGATGCCCTACATGGAAGAAGAGAAAAAGAACGCAGGCCTAGAAAAACAATCGGGACGTGGCAAAGTCTTAATGGCCACGGTGAAAGGTGACGTTCACGATATCGGCAAGAATATTGTCGGCGTGGTGTTGGCCTGCAACAACTATGAAGTCATCGACATGGGTGTGATGGTTTCGTGCGAAAAGATTCTTGAACTCGCTAAACGCGAAGGTGTAGATGTGATCGGGCTTTCCGGTTTGATTACTCCAAGCCTCGATGAAATGGTTCAAGTGGCACGCGAAATGGAACGGGCCGAAATGACCATTCCTCTGATGATTGGTGGTGCGACTACATCAGCCAAGCATACGGCCGTCAAGATTGCACCCCATTACAAGCACCCTGTCGTCCACGTACTCGACGCTTCCCGAAGTGTTGGAGTTGTGGAAAAACTCTGCAATCCTGAGCAACGCGCCAATTTTGCTTTGGAGAATAAGGCTCTCCAAAAAGATCTGGTCGAAAGCTACGAAGCTCGACAAGTAAAGTTGGTGCCGTATGCCGAAGCGAAGGCGAAAAAGTTCCAAACCGATTGGAGCAGCATCGATATACCGAAGCCCGCGTTTCAAGGTGTACGTGTGTTGAATGAAGTCAAAATTGCCGACCTCATTCCTTACATCGATTGGTCCCCGTTCTTCATGGCCTGGGAATTGAAGGGTAAGTATCCCAAGATTTTCGATGATCCTATTGTGGGGAATGAAGCCAAAGAGTTGTTTGATAACGCGCAGAAGTTGCTGGCCCAAATCGAAAAAGATGGCTCGATTCAAGTAAAAGCCGCTTATGGTTTTTGGCCTGCAGCTAGCGACGGAGATGAGGTTGTCGTTTACGCGGATGCTGAACGTAAAAAGGTTGCCCAGCGTTTGCAGTTCTTAAGACAACAATGGGAACGCAAAGGTCAAAACGATTTCCGCAGCTTGGCAGACTACATCGCGCCAGTAGGTTCAGGCCGGGAAGACCATATCGGTGCCTTTATTGTTACGGCGGGTATCGGTGCAGACGAACTTGCCGCCAAATATGAAAAGCAACACGACGACTACAACTCGATCCTCGTGAAGAGTGTGGCGGATCGATTGGCTGAAGCGTTTGCTGAAATGTTGCACGCTCGAGCTCGCGTCGATTGGGGCTTTGGTGCCAGCGAAGGTTTGAGCAATGATCAGTTAATCGATGAGCAATATCGAGGTATTCGGCCCGCTCCAGGTTACCCAGCTTGTCCTGATCATACGGAAAAGGGAAAGCTGTTCGAGATGCTCAATGGGACAGCCAATACCGGTGTTTCATTAACAGAGTCGTTTGCGATGTGGCCCGCAGCCAGCGTAAGCGGCTGGTACTTTGCCCATCCTGAAGCTAGGTACTTTGCCGTCGATCGCTTAACCCACGACCAAGTCGAGGATTATGCTCGCCGCAAAGGGATGTCGTTGTCCACTATCGAACGCTGGTTGGCGCCCAATCTCGGCTACGATCCATAAATGACTAATCAAATGCTACCTATTCCCTCAAAGTTCGCACTTGTGGGGGATTAGGTAGGTCAGGTGTTCCCGGCAACTTATGGGGCGATAGCATCGAAATCGTTATCAACCCTTGTTTGATCGCTTTAATCCCGTTAGCCTATCGGCTTCCCTGTTTGCCATGCCTACCAAAGTTGGCTATAAAACCGAGACGATCTGAGACAGAAGATCTAATATACAGAAGATCTAAGACAAAGAAGATCTAAGACAAAGATGAAAACAACGAACGACTATTCCAAAGTTATCGCGGTCTTGTTTTTGGTACTCGCCGTTGCGTTGCGCTTTGTGCCGCATCCAGTCAACTTTGCACCGATTGGGGCGCTTGGGCTTTTCGCAGGTTGTTATCTGCGGGGGCGAGGTTTGTGGTTGATTCCAGTTGGTGCGATGGTTGTCAGCGATTGGATCGGGCAATTGCTCAACTTGCCCGGCTCCGGTTTTTACAGCAACATTAGTCTAGCGTTTGTTTACGGTGGTTTCGCACTCGGAACTTTGCTTGGCATGTTGATGCGTGACCGTGTCGGTCCCTTCTCAGTATTCTCTGCAGCAATTTTGAACGCCACCATCTTCTTTATTGTGAGTAACTTTGGTGTTTGGTTGTCCAAGCTCAATGGCTATGAGATGAGTCTGCGTGGCTTGGCTGAATGTTACTACATGGGCATCCCATTCTTTGGTAACTCGGTTGCAGGTGATGTTTTCTACGCCAGCCTATTTTTTGGTCTCTACCAGGCTGTGATTTCTTTCTTGCCAGCCCGAGCAACTGAGTCAGAAGAAGCGTAATCGCTCCTCACTCTTTGGCTAATCGTTAAAGCTTACCTATGCGGCGTGGTAGACCTTGCCGGTACTTCCGCGCGTGAGGTTCGTTTCGATCATTTCGTGCGAGCTTGTTGTAGCGAGTGTTCGACTTTCAACGTTTCTGCCGCCGATAGCTAGTATGACGATAGCAACTGTTATTTTCGTGGTAACGGATGCTACCGCCATGTTGGTGGGGTGTGGAGGAAATGCTGATGAGATGTCTTGGCCTAAGCAAGAAACTAATGATCACGCTTTGTATGGGGTTGGCAGCGTTGCCAGGCTGTACATCGCAGAAGTTCAACTTTGCCGCGAAGCCATCTGCGTCGTATTACCAGAGTTTCGCGACCAGGACCGAATATCCAGATGTGAATAGCCATTTGGATCCTCAAGTCGCTGGTGTGCACGTACCGCACGCTTTTGAAAACCCATCCGAACTCCCAACTTGGGAACTGTCATTGCCTGAAGTGATTCAATTGGCGATGACCAATAGTACTATTTTGCGTTCAACAGGTGCCAGCGTTGTTCAAGCACCGAACGCAATGAACACCACCTACAATCCAGCGATTGTCGAATCCAATCCACAAGCGGGTGTCGAAGCGGCTCTTTCAGCTTTCGATGCTCAAATGTCGACGCAGTTATTCTGGCAGAAAAACAACCGACCTAACAATAACATCTTCTTCTTCGTTCCCACGGTGTTCGCTGAAACCAGTGGTAACTTTGCTCTCGAATTGAGTAAACGCTCCGCGACTGGTGCACGGTTTGCTTTGCGACATAACGTGGTGTATTCCAATCCCAACACGCCTGGTCGCTTATTTCAAAGCGACTTCACCGGTTGGTTCGAAATGGAATGGCGTCAACCGTTGATGCAAGGTTCGGGGATCACTTACAACCAAATTGCTGGTCCCAACTCAGGCATCGGGCAATACAATGGTGTGCTCTTAGCTCGTATCAACACAGATATCGCGCTGCATGATTTTGAGAACAGCGTGATTCAATTGGTAAACGATGTGGAAGGGGCTTACTGGGATCTCTACTTCGCGTTCCGAAACTTGGAAGCTCAAGTTTCCGCTCGCGAAAGTTTGCTCAAAACATGGCAGTTGACCAAAGCCAAAGCAGATGTTGGTTTGCGAGGTGGTGAGAAGGATGCCGAAGCTCAAGCTCGAGCTCAGTTCTTTACCTTTGATGCCTCAGTACAAAATGCACAAGCAGGTCCTAACGGGATCTATTCGGCTGAACAGCGTTTGCGATATTTGTTGGGACTTCCAGCGGGTGACGGTCGCCTCATCAAGCCAACCAGCCGGCCCATTCAAGCTCAAATCGTTTACGATTGGAACAGTGCCATTGGCGATGCTTTGACTCAACGTGTCGAAGTTCGTCGTCAAAAGTGGAGTATCAAGCGTCGCGAGCTCGAACTCATCGCGGCACGCCAGAATCGTCGTCCTCGCTTGGATGCTTTGACACAATATCGCTGGCGAGGTTTGGGCGACCACCTCATCGGGTCAGAAAATCCAAACTTCGAGTTTGAAAGTCTCTATCAAAACATTACCGCCGGCCAGTACCAAGAATGGCAAGCTGGCTTGGAGTTGTCGTATCCTGTCGGGTTCCGCCAAGCAAGTGTGGCGGTACGCAATGCTCAGTGGAACTTGGTGCGAGAACAAGCACTGTTGAAAGAGCAGGAGTTGCGAATTTCGCACGATTTGAGCACCTCGGCTCGTGAAATCGCTCGTAACTATGAGATTGCTCGCACCAATATCAATCGCGTTTTCGCCAACGAAGAGAAAGTACAAGTTCTAACGGAACGTTTCGAGGCTGGGACGATCAACATCAACATTCTGCTGTTGGCTCAGCAAGACTTAGTCGCCAGCCAGACTGATTTCTATCGATCGTTGATCGATTACAACTTGGCGGTTCGCAACTTCCATCGCGAGAAGGGATCGTTGCTCGCTTACAACCAAATCAGTTTGGCCGAGTCGGCTTGGCCAAACGGTGCTTACAACGATGCTTATGAACGCGGACAATGGTTCCAACCTCGCAAGCAGCCAGAGAAGACTACCCAATTACAACCTGTAAGCAATGGAGCTTACGATCCTTCTCAAATCGGTGCCACGCCTTTTGAACTACCAGCAACCAATGGTGGTACAAACGACGCCGCACCTGAACAAAACACCCCCGCAGGCTGATTGATCTTGCCGTGAAAACGGCAGGATCGCAGCTGCGACCACCAACACTCCTATTCTAATTCGCCTACAATGTGTCCAGCAGGAGTCTTTCTGTCGGAAGCATTAAGGAGAACGCAATGAGGGGGTGTTGGTGGTTTTTTCTTTTTGTGTGCAGTGTTTCTGCCCACTTACTGCAAGCCCGATTGCTGCAAGCCCAATCCTCAGAATCGCAGTCTGCTACCAACGAAACTAAGCCTGCAGCGACGGCAATGTCGGCGGCCTTTAAGGTGCCGACAGGCTTCGAAGTGCAGCAATTCGCCACGGATGCACAAGCGACCAATGTCATCAACATGACCGTGGATTCTAAGGGGCGGGTCATTGCTGCTGGTCCAGGGTATCTTCGTGCGCTCGTCGATGAAAATGGGGATGGCACGGCCGATCGAAGTCAAGTCATCGCTAACTTTCCAAAAGATGGGGCTCAGGGGCTCGCTGTCGATGGCGATAACCTGTTGGTTGTAGGCGATGGTGGAGTTTGGGTTTGGGAAGGTTTGTTATCCGCAAAGGGTAGTACAAAGGCGGCCAGGCAAGTTTTAAGATTGCCCACGGGTTCGGAGCATGGAACACACAGCCTTCAATTAGGTCCCGATCATCACTGGTACGTCATCGCCGGAAATTATGCTGTCGGTATCAACGCGCTGGCTGAAGCAAGTGGAAGACGCTCTGCGAGAGCGGGTACCATATGGCGGATGGAAAGAAACTTCGGCAAAAAACAACTGTGGTCGGAGGGGATTCGCAACGCCTACGATTTCTCGTTTACCGCCACAGGTGCCATCGTCACCTACGATAGCGATGACGAGCGCGATAGCGGTTTGCCTTTCTATAGACCTTGCCGTATTTATCAACTGAACCTCGATAGCGATGCAGGTTGGGTGAGCAAAGGTTGGAAAGACAATGATTCGTACACCACGATGCCCATTGTCTTGGGTGAAACTGGTCGAGCTTCTCCTACAGGCGTAACCTGCTGTCTGCATCCAGCTTGGCCCGCTTCGTATTACGGCAGCCTTATTTTGGCCGATTGGACCTTCGGCAGAATTTGGTGTTTGAAGCTGTTGCCCAACGGACAATGGGAAAAAGAATTGCTAATGGAATCGACTGGCTCACTCGGATTTGCTCCCACCGATTTAGCCTTCACACCCGATGGACGACTCTTGGTTTGCTCCGGAGGACGTGGGACTCAAGGGGCGATTTTTTCATTGAAATGGGGTGGTGAGTCGACCTCTTTGCCTGATGATCCCGTGGAAAAACTTCTCGCCGCGCCGCAGCCGTATGATGGTTGGTCGCAAGCGATTTGGCACAAAGAGTTGCGACGCATCGGTGGCAAAGCTGTTGTGGAATGGTTAACAGCCCAAGTTGAAAAAGAGACCGAGCCGTCGTTCGCGCGTCGTGTGCAAATGCAGCGAGCCGTCGAGTGTTTGTTGCTGGACGATACGCCAACTCCAGCCACACTCATTCAAAAAATGTTGGAAAGCGGAAACGCTGATTTGGTGCGGTCCGCTTGGTGGTTTCTGGGGCATCGCTCCAAGCCGATCGAAAAAGCAGAAGCCGCGATTTGGGATATCGGTATTAAACGCGGGCTATGGAGTCAAACCCAGGAATTTAATTCCGAGGTCGTTCAGGTGATGCTCGAGTCGATAGCTCTTCGTTCTGCCGAATTGCGGCGATACCAATTCTCGCAACCGTTGAGTATTCGCACGGATGACTCAAGCAAATTATCTTCCGCGCATTGGCAGTTGTTGTTATCGCTCAGCTATCGATTTCAAGGTGGGCCCGTTCCGATGGTGAAATGGGAAGATTGGCCTGGGGGAACCGAATTACTGCGGCAGACAGCACAAGCCATTTACGCTCCACCTAGCAAGCGGTCCAACGTGCAAGCTCTTGACTTGTTAGAACGCCAGTTATCGCAATGGAACGCGGAAAAGCGAACGGCGGAACAGTTGCCGATTGAGTTGTTCATTGTGGCCGTTCAAAAGTTCTTGGGTGATTGGCGATACAGCGTTCCTTTGCAAAAAGATCCTCCCGATTCCACCATTCTCGATGGTTATCGGTCTCTCGCCATCAATGAAGTGCCACAAAAGTTACGCGACTCATTGGCTCTCAAGCTCGTGCAGTGGAGCGGTCAGCCTTCCATCGAATCGCGAAGTGACGTCAAGCAAGATCTATGGCGAACGATCGCCATGTTGCAGTCCGCTTCGCCGCAAGTCTTAAATGATTGTCTGGCTCAGTTTGCAAGTAGCACTCAACCGAGCGATAAGCTGCATTACCTTTTGGTTGCTTCACAATGTGTCGCAGCGCGTTCACCACAGCAGACAACAGAAACGGCACAAGCGATGCAGAGTCTCGTAAGAGAAGTTGTAGCCCAAAATGTTTCGACCGATCGCAATTGGCCATCGCGTATGCAAGAGATTGTGAATCTATTAAAGAAACGCGATCCGAAACTCATTCCTACCTTATTGTCGCAAGCAGAATTTGGCCTTCCCGTCGATTGGGTATGGGGGCAAGCGACCGGAGAATATTCGGGACAAGCTCGTGAGAAAATGCTGGCCAAGATGGAACAGTGGGACGATCGTGATTTATCCATGGATGTCCTGCGATACATGGAGCCAGTGGCCAAAGACCCAAGGTTACTCAAGCGAATCCGACGCATCGAAGGACGCGGCGATTTGGAATATTGGATTATTCAGCAACTGTCGACCTCCCCTGCCCCGCAAGATTATACGCGGTTTGTGCGTGGGCTCACTTCGCGTGATAGCGCTCTGGCTCTGCAGGCTTGGCAAGGATTGAAGCGATTGAAAATGGAGTCGCCGAAAGACGAACTCGTTCCCCTTTTGGATTTTCGTTTGCGAATGCCTTTGCCCAATACATCCCGCACTGATTTATCGGAAGTTGAGCAGCGTGTTCGGGCTGTGTTTCAATCGCTTAAGATCAGTATTCCAAACGGAGCGGTTAACCAGTGGCCCTTGGAACGCTTGATAGGCGAGGCTCTGGACGCTGAAGCTGCCAAGAAATGGAAAGAGTCGAAGAAGGCAATTCAGTGGGAGCCACGCTTAGCGGAAGCGGAGAAGTTGGGTGGTGATCTCAAGCGTGGGGAAGAGCTCTATCGACAATTGCGCTGCGCGGCTTGCCATCAAGGGGATAGTGCACTTGGACCTGCATTAACTGGAGTGACCAAAAGATTCTCGCGGGACGATTTGTTTCGCGCTATCTATGATCCCAATCGCGACATACCTGATCGCTATCGATCGGTGACTATCTTAACAACCGATGGTGAAGTGTTGACGGGTATCCCCGTTTATGATTCGGTCGATGGTGTTATTTTGGCGACGGTGTCGGGCGAAAGCGTGCGGGTCAAGAAAGAAGATATTGAACAACGTCGACCAGCCGAGCAATCCTTGATGCCTGTCGGCTTGATCGACGCTTTGACGCCACAGCAACTGGCTGATCTACAAGAGTTTATCAGTCGCTTGTAAAGCTTAGGCTCGTTGCGGTTTGAGGAGTTATGCAGGCGGTAGCATTTGCATGCGGCGCCACGCGCTGATTTGTCCGCTGTGTGACATCACATGTCCGCCGAGATAAAAGCCGATGAGCGAACCGAGGGTTGGAAGTAAATGTTTCATCGGTGAATCGACGGGGTTGTCCATACTCAACAGAGAATCATCTGCCTGTTTGAGGCTTTCTAAGGCCACTTGATAGGAGCGTTCGAAGTAGGCTAAGAGTTCGTCTTTGCTCGGATAGATCTTTCCTTCGCGATCATCCACACACTTCGCATCTTTGGAAAAAAGCTTTTGATAGGACTCGGGAGGAGTGATGTGTTCCGATGGTACTTTCAAGAAGTCCAGCACCCGCACCGGATAGAGGTTGAGGTGCCCGATGACAAATGCCGGATGATTGGAATCGATGGTGATGCCACCGGGCGTAGCCAGGCAACCGAACGAACTAGCTGGAATGTCTTTGCACAGACGCAGGGCATATCTCGGACCAAGTACCGCTGCATCCGCCAAAACTTTTGAAAACTGCCCCATAAAATTCTCCGGAAAGGCTAAAGGCTAAAGGCTGAATCACTGAAAACTGAATCACTGAATCACTGAATCACTGAATCACTGAATCACTGAATCACTGAATCACTGAAAACTACCCTCTCTTCTTCACCTGAATTTCAACAACCGCTTGTCCGCCTGGCAAGAGTTGTACAAATTGTCGTTCGCTCAGGATGCGGATCGGTTTATCTCGCGATGTTGTTGTATCGGTGGATTGAATGGTGGCAATCGTAGTGAGTGGCACGGGCGAAGCTGAATCGGGTTGTCCCATAACCACATAGTCGGTTGCTGGGCCAATTTCATCTTCGCAGGTTGCACCCAGGGAGCTGGCCAGGGCCATAGCATCGGTGCGGCTGAGTCCCATCAATTTGCCGGTGAAGAAAATGCGTCGACCCGTAAGTGGTTTATCGTTGCCAGCGATCGATTGAATACGTTCGGCGTTGACTTGAACTTCGACTTTAGCTTTACGGCTGGGGACACCCTGTCGCCCATAAGAGACTTCGGGGCGATTGGTAACGGGCCACGCAGTCCGCGAACGCTTGATGGTCTTGGGGCTTGATATCTGACCCAATGAAACCACGCCACGTGTGAGAAAAAGTTTCTTTTCGAGATCTTCGAATGACTCAGCTTGAACGTGTTCGGCTGCGCGCAAGGCAACTTCACCACAGGTTCGAGAGTCTTCAAGGGCATCATGATGTTGGAAGCGAATTCCAAATCGCTCGGCTAAAGCGGCAAGTCCATAGCTGGAATGACCTGGCCAGCAACGTTGTGCGATAAGGCGAGTGCAAGAGAAGTCGATCCGTGGTGGGGCGACATCATAAGTGGCAAGTGTACTGGTCAGCACACCCAGGTCGAAGCGAGCGTTGTGGGCGACCAGCAGCCGACCGTCGAGCAGAGGTTTGCATTGTTCCCACACTTTAGCAAAATTGGGTTGGTCCGCTACATGTTCGGGCTTGATACCGTGGATCGCAATATTCTGTGGAGAGAAATAGAGTCGCGGTGGTTTGACGAGCCAACTCGCTTCGTGAATGATCCTGCCTTGTTCGTAGACGACCACTGCGAATTGGCATGCGCTATCGGGGCGACTGTTGGCCGTTTCGAAATCGATAGCGACAAAATCGAGCATGGGGCGACCGAGCAAAAAGTGAATGGAATAGATCGGACTAAAGGCAAGGTGTTAACGCAGTGGATCTTTGCCGAGCATGCGGCGAATGATGCCTATCTGGCCCGCGTGAAGCGATTCATGGATAGGGCAAAACATAAGTGCTCCGATTTTTCGCGGATACACAGCATAAGGCATATCAGTGGCTTCGCCGAATTGTTCGATTGGGAGCGAACGCACTGTTTGCACAGCGGTTTCATGCACACGACCAAGGATGGTCAATAATTCTGAGGCTGGAAGTGGATTGCTAAGTTGTTCCGGGTTTCCGGAAGTGCCGCGCCCATATTGTTTGCGGAACCAACCTGGGATCAGATCAAGATCACTTGCTTCACGGCCTCGTTGTCGAAACAGCATGAGTCCATATTGGGAGAATGCGAGATGTCCCACTTGCCAGCCAATCGTCGACGGGGCCCCAGAGGGTGCGACATACCAAAGTTCGGGCTCAATATCGGCAACCAGAGAGAGCGAATACTGTCGACAAAATTCCATTTGTCCCAATACAGTTTCCCGAATCTGTTGAAGTTCGGCGGCCGAAAGTTCGCGATGATCGGTTGGCAGGTTCACGGTTGAATTTTCACTTTCTAGCTAGGTGTCCAGTTGCGAGAAACATTCCTGGAGGATAAACCATATTTCTATGGAAACAATTGCAGGAAATATCTACGACTTCCCCGTTTACTATGATCTGGTTTTTGGTGCCGATTGGGCAGCCGAATTCCATTTTCTCACGGACTGTTTTGAAAAACATGTGAGCGGTCGCACGCGTCGACTTTTTGAGCCAGCTTGTGGAACCGGTCGTCTATTGTATCGATTCGCAAAGGAAGGGTATGCCCTAGGTGGCATCGATCTCAATTCCAAAGCCATCGAATATTGTAACGATCGCTTGGCCAAGCATGGTTACAAGGGGGAGATTTGGGTTGGCGATATGTGCGACTTTACTGTCGCCAAGCCCTATGACGCATCGTTCAACACGATCAACAGTTTTCGCCATTTATTGACCGAGAAACAAGCGGTCGAGCACTTGCAGTGTATGGCCAATGCGATTCGTCCAGGCGGTATTTATGCCTTGGGTTTGCATCTAACGCCGACAGAAGGCCCACCGACGGATACTGAATCTTGGAATGCACGCCGAGGAAATCTATCGGTCAACACGCATATGTGGCCCCTAAGTCGCGACTTGAAAAAGCGAATCGAACGCTTTGGTATGCGATATGATGTTTACAGCCCCACTTCGCAAACGCGGATCGAAGGTGAATTGGTGTTGCGATCCTATACGGCCAAACAATTTGATCAACTGCTCAAGAAAGTTCCGCAATGGTCGATCGATGGTATCTACGATTTCCGCTACGACATCAATGAGCCGATCGAAATCGATGCGACAGTCGAAGATGTGGTCTTCATTCTTAAACGCCAAAAGTAGTTCAGCCAAGAACAATTGGTAAAACTGTTGGCTGAGCCTACCCACTCAAAACAAAATCAGCCCGAAGTGGTGATCGGTATCGATCGTCGCTTCGGGCTTTTTTGTTAGGCCTTAGCTTGATTGCTGCCAATATGGAACGCTCGATTATCGGTGTAAGCAACGAGCTGCCAACGATGGCGCGATGGAAATGCCTTGGTTCGGGGTGTTATTTCGGTTGGATCTTGAGTGTATAGGTTAGGGCGCCGATCGCTTCACCTTTCTTCACATCTTTATAAGATTCGTGGCACATAACGCACTTATCCATCACGACGGGAACTGCTGTCGCAAATCGAAGATAGCGACCATCATCGCGGGTTTCGACTTGTTCGTAGGTTGCTTTCCCCTTCTTCAGTTCTTCGAGAGCTTTTTCTTCAAACTTATCTTTGGCTAAGTTTTCATCGTTGTAGGGTGAGCCAGTTGCGTCGATGAGGCGAACATCATGATGTCCTTTTTCTTTCATGGCCGAGAAAAGGGCTTTGGCAGCTGTCGCTGCAGCAAGGTCGGTTTCTTTGTTAACGTAGTGTTCGGTGATGAGAACGACAGCCGTTTTGTAGAGGTCATCGAGCATTAGGACTTGTTGGCGAGCGGCGGCGAGTGCCGGATCGGCTTTGGGCGCCTGTTGAACGGGTTTATCTTGAGGCTTGCGTTCTTGGCCAAAAAGGATGGGTTTGGCCAGTAGTGAGGTCGCGGTGAGGGCGATCAAGGCGAGAGGGATAGCGAATCGTTTGGGCATTCGGTGTACTCCTGTGGAAAACTAAATTGGACAACAGGAGTTTTATGTCTGATTCGTGGCTTTATGTCAAGTTAAATTCCGGGATTGGGCATTTCAGCACTGAAGTGTCGAACGGAGAAGCGGATTAGGAGCGGGATTTGGGCCAGGCGAAAAGGGTTACCAACAAGCCGGCTACGGAAATGACGGAAATGATGGCCGAGGTCCAGATTTGGCCTTCGACATATGCGGCGGCCTTTTGGTTGTAGAAAAACGTGGGGCGTTTGCCGTCGCGAACTTCTTCGGTGAGAGAGAAATTGTTCGATTCGATCCAATCGGCGAGCAATTCTTGGGAGTCTTTTTCGTCGACGTGTTCGTTGAGTCCCGCGATCATTTCTTCGGCGGATCCCCGAGTGTCTATTGTGGTGCGTCCCCAACCGTAATAAGCCGTACGGGCGATGAACAGAACAGAGATGCCGAGACAGATCGCCAAAACGATCCCGCGTCCCCCACGCCATGCGTTTCGGCTTTGTTCCCTCCGGTCGGGTGTGGCGGATGTGACCTCTTCGGCTACCTCAAGTCGATTGACCTCCCTGAGGGTAGGGACTTGGTTAGAAGCTTGGCAGTTTGGGCAATTTATGGCTTCCCCTGCTTGGCTCACCGTAATAGGTATTTTGGTTCCGCAGTTCTTGCAAGGGAGCAAAAAGTTTCTGGCCATAGGGTGCTCTGTGCTTCGGTTCAACCGTCGAAAAGGGAGCAACTTAGCCCGGATTTGACTGGACCGGCGCGTTGCTCAAGTTAAAATTGGAATAAGAAATCGTCGAGCTAAGAGTCGGAACTCAACGAGATCAAACTCAGAGTTAAATCTGCGAGTTGTTCTCTATTGTAACCTACCACAGCACGAAGAGGACTCGGCAACTATGGAGGGGCGGCCGAAAACTTGGGGATGGAGAAAGACGTCACGGGTTTTCTTGGGGATGCGGAACAATAAAGGTTGCTCGGGTTAGCCACATCATAAAGTGCCGGACCAATTTTCCGGTGGGTAGATTACCATTCATAACAATCGCGGCTGCTGACCTCCCTTTTATCCGTTATCTGAGAACCAGGCGTACATCGCACGACCTGCCTTACATTTTGATGCTGCCGAAGAACCAACTCGACCAGTTGGCGCAATGTTATTTATTGATTGCAAATTAATCATGGCTTAGCATCGGCATGTGTTGTCACGATGTCGCACGGGACCTATCTCTCTACTCTGAGTTGCGGAACGTGATTCCGGTTTAGTTCGGGTGTTTGTTCAACAATCCTTAATTGGGTTGTGGCGAATGGTTCGGGCTAAGTTGTAACGGATGAACGAATCTCGAAGTCCGCATGACGTATCCGGCGTGGAACTTACGCTTGCAAGTTGTATCGTTCGTCCGGTGGCAATAAGCCAGTGGGGCGAAGTAGTCAAACCCAAATGGGGCGATAACGAGCACTTGAGAAGTAAGTGAAATGCAGTGATGGTCGAAATTTTTGGAATAAAGGAAGCCGCGACAATCTACGGTTTGATCCGCAATGTTTACCAGCGCCTCGTAATTGGGCGCTTGATAGGCATTTGAGTGGGTCAGTGCAGTGTCGCCGTTTCGCTTATTCCACTAACCCATTTAAGCGTAAAGATTTACTATTTATTCACGGAGGTCCGACGGTCGGTTCACAGGTGGTAGAATACAGAGCGACCCTGAAATGTTGACAACTCGAAAGAGACGTCGAATTTTTTGGCCGGTTGCTTGTTACTCTTTCCTGCTGACCACTATTGGTCCCTCGGCGTATTAGGAGCATTGGCCTTGTTCGACGAACTGTTGGACGATTTCGAAGACGATGTCGCAAGTAGCGCCGTGGAAATCGAGGGTTTGAAACTCTCGTTAGATGATGCGGAAGAAGTAGCCGATGACCTCTCTGTTGAAGAGGTGGCTGCGGAAGGCGAAGTACAACTAGACAGCGAAGAAGATTTGCTGGCTGGTGTCGACGAAGCGGAATCCTGGTCGGACGATCCAGTAAGAATGTATTTGACCCAAATGGGTGAAATACCTTTGCTGACTCGTCAAGAAGAAATCCGTCTCGCCAAGACCATCGAAGTGACTCGAAGACGTTTTCGCACCAAAATGTTGGAATGCGATTATGTGATGCAACATGCCTTCAAGATCCTGAAGCGTGTTCATAACAACGAACTCCCTTTCGATCGTACTGTCCAAGTCTCAGTGACTGATCGTCTTGAGAAGGACCAGATTTTGGGACGTATGCCCCATAACCTGAAATCGCTGGAAGTGTTGCTGAAACGTTCTCGACGCGATTATAAAACCGCGTTGAGCCGTTCGACACCGATGAAAAAACGACAAGAGGCTTGGAAAGCTCTGTCGCGCCGCCGTCGTAAAGCGGTTCGCTTGGTCGAAGAACTCGGCCTCCGAACCCAACGAATCGAATTGCTCATCGAACCACTGCTGAAACTCAGCCGCCGGCTTGATGAATTGCAATTGGATCTCAAACGATTGCAGCATGACAAAGCCCCTCCTTCGGTACGCGCAGAAATGCTTCGCGAGTATCGTCAGATCTTGATCCACACCCAAGAAACCCCTCGAAGTTTGCGAAATCGCGTGAACTTGGTACGTCAGGTTTACACTGAATACCAACGCGCCAAGAAACAACTTTCCGAAGGTAACTTGCGGTTGGTGGTTTCGATTGCCAAAAAGTATCGCAACCGCGGCTTGAGCTTCCTGGATCTAATCCAAGAAGGTAACGCCGGCTTGATGCGAGCTGTTGACAAATTCGAATATCGCCGTGGCTTTAAGTTCTGCACGTATGCAACTTGGTGGATTCGCCAAGCCATCACTCGCGCAGTTGCTGACCAGAGTCGCACGATTCGTATTCCCGTTCACATGGTTGAAACCATGTCACGTGTTCGAAATGTGTCACGCCAACTGTTGCAGGAATTAGGTCGTGAACCCACGCTCGAAGAAACGGCTCGCCGTGCAGAAACGACCGTCGAAGAAGCTCGACGCGTTCTCGCCATGAACCGTTATCCGATCAGCTTGGATCGCCCCGTAGGTAACAGTGAAGATAGCCAATTCGGTGATTTATTGCCCGATGGAACGGCCGAAAGTCCGGCAATCGGTGCAGCTCAAGAGATGTTGCGTGATCGAATAGGCCGAGTCCTTAAAACGCTCAGCTATCGTGAACGCGAGATTATCAAGTTGCGATATGGTTTAGGTGACGGTTACAGCTATACGTTGGAAGAAGTGGGACACATTTTCAAAGTGACCCGCGAACGTATTCGCCAAATCGAAGCTAAGGCCGTTCGCAAATTGCAACAGCCTAGCCGTTCGCAAGAACTGGTTGGCTTTTTGGACTAGTTGATTTTGGGACAATCGCTTCAAGCGGTTCGAACGAATCAAATCGGACCCGTCAACATTTCCATTTAGATCGCATCTACTTAGTCACATCAAATGTTCAAATTAGGGGAGCAAGCTCACAAGCTTGTTCCCCTTTTTTCGTTATCGCACCAATCGATTTTCCCTTGGCGAGCCGAATACTAGAATACAAACTCTCTCTTCGAATTCAGTCGCAGGTGATTTACGCATGGCGGGGCAAATCGAAATGACTACTCCAGCTCAATGGCTCCAACAAGGCTGGGCCCACCATCAGAAGAAACAGTTCGCTTTGGCGGAAGAGTTGTACAACAAGGCTCTCGAAATCGATCCGCAAAATGCCAACGCTTACTGCTATCTCGGCATCTTGCATTACGATCGCAAAGCGTATCAGGAATCGATCAACGCTTATCAACAAGCTTTACGAATCCAACCCATCTTCCCGGTTGCGTGGAATAATCTAGGCAATTCACTGCGGCACGTCGGGCAACCTGAAGCTGCGGAAATCGCGTTCCTCCAGGCGCTCGCTCAAAAGCCCGAATACGTCAATGCACACAAGAATCGAGGTACCTTGCACGTTTGGGAAGGGAAGATTGATCTAGCCAAAGAATGTTATCGCAACGCAGTTAAGTTCGGCCCAGCCGACCCCGAGTTGTTGCGCAACATGGGAATCATCGAACTGCTTCAGGGTAATTACCGGGAAGGCTGGCCTCTCTATCGTCACCGTTGGAATGTAGGTGATTTGCGCCGCCCAAATGTGTCAGCACCCGTATGGCAAGGCGAAGATCCCAAAGGCAAGACTTTTTTACTGTACCCCGAGCAAGGACTTGGTGACACCATCCACTTTGTGCGCACGGCCCGCTGGCTAAAAGAGCTTGGTGCTCGCACGATTGTCCAGTGCCAACCCTCTCTGCTCGGCTTACTACGCAGCTGCGCTGGCATCGACCAATTGATCACCACCAACGATATGCCCACCGAAACGATCGATTATCAAGCTTCGTTAATCGATGTTGCCGATCGACTTACGTTTCTCACCGGTGAGGTTCCATCCGAGCCCCCTTATTTGAAAGTGCCCAAAGAATTAGTCGACTACTGGGGGCAGAATTTTGCGAGATACAAAAATCAGCCGCGTGTAGCGCTGGTATGGAGCGGGAACCCAGATCATGCTGCCGATCATTATCGCAGCGCTTCGATCGAGGCCTTGGCTCCCTTGGGGCAACTCAAGGGGATTCACTGGATCAGCCTGCAATTGGGAGTGTCTCAAGCTGAAGCGTCGCGTTGGCAAGGACGCGATCCGCTGATGGTACTGGAAGGGAATGTCGATAAACGCCACGGTGCCTTTATGGACACTGCCGCTATTCTCCATCATGTCGACTTGCTCATCTCTGTGGATACTTCAGTAGCGCATGTCGCAGGCGCCATCGGGGTCCCCACTTGGTTAGCCTTAAGTCATGTCCCCGATTGGCGTTGGTTGCGCGACAACCCAACTACAGTCTGGTATCCGAAACATCATCTTTTCCGTCAAGCGAAGCCTCGCGATTGGCAGAGCGTCTTCACTGCAATGCGTGACACACTTGCACTGCAAATGAAGCTCGTCGAGATCGATCGCAAATCGATGACTACCTAACCGGCATTGCCGCTTTGGTTGAGTTGTTCACTTCGACTGCATGCGAATCACGCCATTCCAATCGGGAGGCGCGGCGCGCGAGTGACTAGCGATGTATACGGTCAGAAAATCCTTGACCTCATCATCGGCAGGGACTTGATGCAATAACCGAAAGGCATCGTTCCATTTGCCTGCCTGAAAACAAACTACGGCTTGCTCAAAAACATCCAAGTCTCGCTGACTCAAGGGGCTGTCAGGCCCTTCTGGCGGAAGGAGCTCATGAATCCACACCGGTTGCGTTAAGCCAGCCGGTAATACTTGGGCTAACCTTCGAGTCCGGATTTGTTTTTCGTTGAGATGTTGTTTCGCGAGCTTGGCCGTCGCTTCATCGATGACGATGGGAGCATGGACGTATTTGGTAAGGCCCTCCAATCGCGATGCCAAGTTTACCACCGGACCAAAGACGGTAACTTTCACCTGATCTGTTGTGCCGATTCGTCCAGCAACCGCTTTGCCCGAAGCGATGCCAATTCCGACTCGGAAATCTTGCAACGCATGATTGGTTTGTTGACTAGCTGATTCAAATTCGGCCCGTATCGCTAAGGCGGCTAAACAGGCGTTGGTCACTGAAGTGTGTGGGTCGCCAATTGGCCATCCCCAGAAACCCATCGCCGCATCACCATGGAAATCGCCAACCACTCCACCCATTCGCAATACTTGGCTGGTGGTCACACCCAACGCGACCGAAACACGTTTCAATAGTTCCAATAAGTTTTCCGCAGACTCTTCACTCCGTTTAGAGAAACCGCGCAAGTCGCAGAACAGCACCGACACATCAGCCTCGCGCGGTTCGAGTACTTGTTCGGGATCGCGCTGAGCGAGGGCATTTAAGACAACAGGGGAGAAAAACGGACGAAGGCTCTGTTGTCGTTGATGCAACAAACGATTGAGACGCAAGGAACCAAGTGTAGTCGCCAATAGCTCAGTGAACTTTAGGTCGTCTTGCAATTCGTCTGCCATCGCCGATTCAGGCGATGAAGCTGTTTGACGCACAGAGTCATCGAAGTTTCCGGCCACATAAATAGTCCAGTCGCGCGTATCACCTTGCGGAAGCGGAACACAAAAGGCCCAATCGATATTCTCGCTCTGGGTGTAGTTGGCACCAGGGACGGAATCCGAGACAGGGCCGCTACTTGGACCGCCCGAATGTTGCCATAGATGCAAGATGCTCTGCTTGGTGGTAATGGCTTTTTGGATCAACTGACCGCTTGGGTTAAAATCATGACCCGTTAAGACTCGAGCGTCCCAATGCATGATCTCAAGTTCTTTATCGGAAAGCTTCCGGGTGTTGGCTGTTTTCTTACCTTCCGGAACGTCGACATTAGTGCTTTCACCAGCAGCTATGAGTGCGACCCAATTAGCGCGGGTAACCGAATGCAATAGAAGATTCACAACTCGCAAGCAGAGTTCTTCATCGCTGCCGCTCACGCCAATAATTTCCGGCAGACGATTGAGGGCTTCAACGCGGCTCGATGAATCGCGATATCGCGTCTGTCGAAGTTGTTCTTGGGTAAAAGCATGCTCGGTCACCGCATACGGATGGCTGCGATTGACTTGTGCATGTTGTCTCACGACCGTGAATGTTGTTTGGCCGATAACAAAATGTTCACCTACTTGGCATACAAATTTGTCTTGTTTATCCCCTTGGAAAAAAATGGGATTTCGGCCTTCTGCGAGCCGTTCCACATAAAGACCTTCGCCTGTCCAGCGAATTAAGGCGTGCTTTCGGGAAACGCGATCATCCCAAGGAGTGTTCCAATTCCCTTGATTTCTCCCCAGCGTGATTCCTGCATCCCAATCCACGATTGAATCGGTCGCTTTTGCATCACCCAACCTGGCCAAATTACGGCGCCAACGATGTTGGGATTGTTGACCTTGGGCGATGAGAAATATCTGTTGTTCGTTGGACATTACCAGCTCTAATCGACGAATGGATCGGTCTTGGAACCGTGAATTGGGCTACTGACCGCCTGTTACCGTGTAGACACCGTATCTAAAATAGCCATTATTGCCAGTAAAGTGTACATCGATCTGGTTGGAGTAGCACCGTGACTGAACAAAATGAATTGCAACTAAAAATGCTGGAACTCGACCAGCAGTTAAGTCATGTGTGGATGGTGCGAACATTTTTGAAACATAGCGACGAGGCTGCTGAAGACGAAGAGTTAGCCGAAGTTCATCGCGAGCTCTACGATTTCATGTTGGCGCTCGGGCCTTCGATCGACAGCGGGGATTACGAAAATTACATGAAGCTGGCGAATAAAAAGTTCTCTAAGCTGCGTGGGGCATTAAGGCTGTTCGCCGAAATTCAGCCCGAGATATCTGGGCACATGAACTTTAAGATGGCGCTCAAATCGCTTACGCTTGCCGTTCAGCAGATTGCCAAGATCTTGGGGCGTGAGAGCGAATGAAAAAAGCCGCGTTACATTCAAGTAACAACGGCTTCGTATTTTTTTTGATCGTTTCAGTGCGATGATTTTTCAGCGAGTTGTATTGTTGTTGGAGAGCAGTTTTAGTTGCCGCTGAAACTCTTTTAAGACAAAGTCGGGGTCCATAAAAGGTTCGTGGCCGATGTCTTGCCAAAGTACTTTGCCATCAGGCCCAATCGCGAAGGTGCCATGCAAAGGTTGTTGTTCGAAGTCATCGAAACAGCGATAGGCTTGAAACGATCGCAAAAATGGATCCGCGTTGAGTTTCAAGTGGAGTGGCTTTTCCAAATTCTTCATCGCTTCTTGCAGCGATTCGAGCGATTCGGTGCTAATTGCAATCACATCGATCCCTGCTTTTTCAAATTCGGCTAGTTTGGGATCAAATTTGTGCAACTGTTCGACGCAGTGTAAGCAGCCAAAACCGAGATAGAAAAGAACAACGACAGGTTTGCCTTGGAGTTGTTTATTGGTGAAGACTTCTCCGCTGCTGGTTTGCACGACCCAATCTGGTGCTGTGTAATGAGTCCAATGCAGTGGCCCCAGCAAATCGAGAGCGGGGCGTTCACCGATATCTTTGGCAGGGACATAGGGAGCTGCCCAAGCTTTGCCGTAGCCCGACTTCTCTCCCAGCGGAACGAGACGTGAAAGCAAAGGAGTATCTAGATCTGCTGTGCACGCTAGGACTCGGGCACGATCGAGCATCTCTTTTGCTTTCGCATCGTTTTTCTGCTGCTCGTAGATCCAGGCGGCACTTACAAGCGGCAGCAGTTCATCGGGATGTCTTTGTATTTCCTCTTCGATCTTCTTGTTCGCTTCTTCGGTCTTGCCTGCTAGTGACATCCATTCGATTTCTTGGAGTGCATCGTGACTGCCCGATTTTCCAAGCTTTTCTGCCGCTGTCGCAAATTGATTCGACAAGGCGTCTTTGTAGGCGTCGATGTACGCTAGTGCCTCTTCGATCGACTTGCGTTCGCGTTCCAAATTGCTCTTTCGGTTTTTGTCGTCTTGTTGTTTCTTATCAAAGGCTTGAAGTGCTTGCTTCTGCCAGTCTTGCGTCGCTTCCCATTTCGCTGGAACAGGTGGCTCTTCAGACAATAGCTCAATATCCAAGTTGCGAGTCTTGCGCCAATCGTTGAGCTGGTTTAGCTCTGAGTCTGCAGATTGTTTGGCGTGAAGTTTGGCCACTGCGATGTAGCGAAGATTGGTGAGTTGCTCGTTGAGCGAACCGTCATGATCCAGGTAAGCAGAATCACTGAGTTTGAGCATCTCATCCCACAGCCGATACGACTCGATCGTTTCAAACAAACGGCGTCGACCGTAACCCGTGCTGCCATAGCCTCCGACGGAATTGTATTTCGGATGGCGTGGTAACGAGATCATATTCTTGGACAAAGAAAGCGCGTCGTTGACTCGTCCAATGTAGCGCAGATTGCGAATGAGCCATTCATTGTTGTGGGCGAAATTGTGAATTTGATCGGGCAGGATTCGATCGCGAATCATGTGTGCATGGTCAACACGAGCTGACGCTTCTTGTTGATACACTGCATCATGATAGCGATGGAGTTTAGAGTAAGTATGGCCTGGCATGTGCCACATGTGAGCAATACCGGGGGAACTTGGGCCTGCTTTGGCGGCGGAGTCTAGTGCTTTGACAGGTTTGCGACCATCCCACAAATGAATTCGGAAATGATGGGCGGGATGCATGGGATTCGCTTTGAAGATTTCATCCAATAATGCATCTGCGGCTAAGTAGCTTTCAATCGGCAGTTCTTCCCGTTCGCCTTCCCAAAGCTTTAACGCGATTAGGGCTTTGGCTTCCACATCGTCAGGAAACTCAAGCGAAATGTCTTCAAGATCGCGCAGATACTCTCGGATTCTCTGCTGCGGTTTACGTCGATTCTTTTCTTCTTTCTCGTCGGTCAAATATTTGGCCAACGCATCGATATACTTGGCTTCGCGAGGTGTTGCTTGACTACGTCGCTTCTTAGCCTCTTCGATGAGCTTTTGGGCGCGGGAGCGGTTGTTGGTATTGGCTAACGCCATACCCCAATAGTTCATCGCACAGTTCGGATCGATCGCTGCTGCTTGTCGAAAAGATCGCTCCGCTTCGAAGTACCAAAAGCCATGCAGCTGCGCGATGCCTTGATTAAAGAATCGTTGTGCTAAAGGGCTGGCTGTGGTGATGGGGAAATTGACTTTGCCCATGCCGGGCATGAGATAGGCTGCGGAGCGTGGCCCATCATTGAAGGCTTCACCATGCATGGAGTGCCCGGCCGCCAGAGTTTGAGGTTCGGCTGGCTTAGTATCAGTTGGCTTAGACTCAGCTGGCTTAGCTTCGGTAGCGGGATCCTGGGGAGCAGCTATGGTATAGCTGTTAATGCCAAAGAGGGTTGCAAACAATGTGGTGCGGAAGCGAAGCCAATGTCGATTCTTCATGGATCTTTTGCGGGTGGGGGCGTGTCTTGGGTGGGGCCTAGAACTTGGATTTGTTCGGTAAAATCTGGACCTGTAATTGTAATCGAAGAGTTTTCCATAAAGAACGAAATTGCATCGACAACCGTCGATTCTGTGACTGGAAATACCCAATCGGTGGAGATTGGACCGCACGGGCGGTCCCAACCGAGCAGGGCAACCTCGTCTTTCGTGGCCCAGCGTGCGGAATTGTCCCATGCAGACCAATCGCTCTCCCCTACCCTGCCCGTTTCTGAATCCAGGAATCCAGGCGGTTGAGTGGTATCTGGTGTTGCCCAGTAGGCATCACATTCGTCGCACAAAACGATGGGGAGCTCCGGGGTGCAACCACCACACCAGCGAACGCGACATTGGCCCCCTTCGCACACCGGGCAGGTTCCCAGCGATTCATGGAGTTGAGGTTCATTCATCGGTTTCTACTTTCTATACCTGTACTCATAAGTTAGGGGCACACACAAATTAGGGGCAAACTCATTAACCATCAGTATGGAAATGCGGTGATAAAACGCTCCCCTTCTGTGACCAACCGTAAGCGACGTGTCGCAGGGTTCCCTTTCTTGGCTCCATCTTTTCCACCAACGTAGCCGATCGGCCCGCTGAACTCCGTTTCGATCACTGACCGATTATCTTCTTGGCGAACTTTGGTTTTGGGATCCTTTTGTTGCGAACGAAGATAGGCTTGGTCAATTCGCTCTAAGGTGATTTTCCAACCACCTTCAAAAACACCATGGCTACCTGCGCGATCGGGCATGTCATTCATGTGTCGTGCAAGATGTTTGATGCGATGTCCTTCTTCACTACCTCGTGTGTATCGCAATCCCGCTTCACTAACATAAACGTCCCCATTTACCTTCTTGAGCAAATCATACGGAGACTCTTCATTCTCTGTGGCAGTGTTATTTTGGTCTGCAGTTTTGGAACTATCGGGATCGGGCGACTGGGCTTTGGACTTATCGTCCGCCGCTGTTCTTTCGGATGTTGGCTTTTCTGTCGTTGCCTTGTCTTGAGTATCGTCCGTCGTATGCGATTTTGGGCGTTGGGTCGGTTGCGAGTTTTGGGATGAGATCAACTCGGGGATCGATGGGAGCTTTAACCCCAAAGTCGATTTGGCCCAGGGCTGGAAGATGGAATAGATAATCCCCAAAAATACAATCAGGATCAGCCAAGCGGTTGGAATCTTGGGGACGTTGGGGGCGGGACGGGGCTTTGAGTTGGTCGTCATCCAAAAGTGCTTTCTTCCGCAGTATGCGATGAAAAAATGGCGAAGTTGAATGGTGTGGTGTGGCAACAATCTCGCTTTATGGCATGATAAGTGACCCGTTGAAAAAAGTCGTTCCCCCGCAGCCAACATTGGAGAAAATTCACCGTGCGAGTCATCGTCGTAGGGGCTGGGATTTTGGGTCTAGCTCATGCCTGGGCCGCGGTCAAACGCGGGCATAGCGTTACCGTGATCGAGCGAAGCACGCGGGCGTCCGGGGCTTCCATTCGAAATTTTGGTATGGTGTGGCCCATCGGACAGATGCCGGGAGAATCTCTCGAAATCGCTCTGGAAAGTCGAGCTCTGTGGCTAGAGGCCACACAAGCTGCCGGAATCTGGGCCAATCCCTGCGGTTCGATGCATGTCGCCTACCGCGAAGATGAATGGAGCGTTCTTCAAGAATTTGCTGCCCAGAGTTCTCAGCTTGGTTATCAGTGCGAACTGCTGCAACCAACGGAGGTTTTGAAACGCTCACAAGCCGTGCGGTCTCAAGGATTATTGGGGGCTTTGTTCAGCCACACGGAAGTGTGCGTCAATCCACCTAAAACGATTCGCACGTTGCCGGGCTGGCTGCAAGAAAAGTATGGAGTTCAATTTCAGTTTGGAACACAAGTGAATTCGGTGGACTCGAGCGGCGTGCATCTGGCAACTGGAGTCAAGTTGGCTGCTGATGTGACGGTTGTCTGCAGCGGATCGGACTTCGAGACCCTGTTTCCAGAAATCTTGCAGTCTGCAGGAATGCGGAAATGCAAATTGCAAATGTTCAAAGTTGCCTTGCCTGCACCAGGCTTTCGCATCGGCACTCATCTGGCCAGTGGTCTAACACTAAGGCATTACAAAAACTTTCAAGTCTGTGCATCGCTGAATCAATTGAAGGCCCGGATCGCGGCCGAAACGCCCGAACTGGATCGATATGGCATTCATGTGATGGCTTCCCAAAATGATGCTGGCGAGATCATTCTGGGCGACTCTCATCTATACGATGACGAGATTGAGCCCTTCGATAGCGATGAAATTGACGCGTTGATTACACGTGAATTGAAACGTTGGCTCGACTTGCCTCAGTGGAAAGTTGTCGAACGTTGGCATGGGATTTACGCCAAACTTGATAGCGGTTTCGTCTATGAGTATGAACCGATTCGCGATGTCTTCGCTTGCACAGGCTTAGGTGGTAGCGGTATGACGATGTCATTCGGAATCGCCGAACGGTTTTGGCGTTCAAGATAGTTTTCTAAAAACTACCGTTTTATGAAATTGTAAGGACTCCATCAGCGATGAGTGGCAATCGAATCAGAGCCTTGATGTTGGATTGGGCCGGAACAACAATCGACTTTGGAAGTCGAGCTCCTGCGGAAGTGTTCGCTGAAGTCTTTCGTCGACGGGGCGTCGATGTGACAACAGCCGAAGCTCGCGGGCCGATGGGGATGGCCAAACGCGATCATATATCGGCGGTGATTCGCTTACCACGTGTTAGCGAGATGTGGAGCAAAGTGTTCGGACATGCTCCCACCGAACAAGATATAGATTCGTTGTACGCTGAGTTTCTACCGTTGCAGAAAAGTGTTCTCGCTCAACACTCCGAGATGATTCCAGGTGTCGTTGATGTGGTAAATCGATTGAAGAGAAATGGGATCCGAATTACTTCCTCGACAGGTTATACCCGCGAGTTAATGCAAGTAGTCACTGCGGCAGCGGCTAAGCAGGGATATACACCCGAAGTGGTGTTGTGTGCGGAAGACGCGCGAGCCGGCCGCCCTACCCCATGGATGATCTTTCGGGCTGCTGAAGTGGTAGATGTCTATCCGTTGCGCGAAATGGTAGTCATTGACGATACACTGGTGGGAATACAGGCTGGGATTAACGCGGGGGCTTGGACCATTGGTGTAATTGAAACGGGTAATAGCATGGGCTTGTCTCAGGCTGAGCTTGAAGCACTTCAGCCATCAGAGCGTGCGATGCGACGCGCTGCTATCGAAAAAACATTCTTGGCCGCAGGGGCGGATTTTGTGGTTGATAGCGTCGCCCATATTGAGCCGATCTTGGCAGAAATCGATCGTCGCCTTGCACAACGCTGAACGTGAATTCATGTTAAGATGGGAGCGATTGCTCCCACCTTGATTTGGAACCTCACCATGCTTCAGTCACTATTTTCCGCCAAGCAAATTATCGGCACATGGTCGATTCTCGTCATGGCCTTTATATCCATCGCGAATGCTCAAGACGGGGCAAATTCCTCGCGATTTGTGTTGGAACTTCAACAAGGTTGGACGGTTGAAGTCGTCGAAGGGACCGGGGGCGATGTCGTCGCAAAACAGAGAATTCCGATCGCTATTGGTCGAGAGTTTGAATCTGTTTTAGGTGATCGCTTCGATGGCAAAGTTATCTATCGCACGAAGCTTGAGCACAAGATTCCGGTCGATGAGTATCAGCGCTGGTGGTTGGAGATCGATGGGGCTGCTACTGCAGCCGTGGTGAAAATCGATGGAACAGAAGTGGGCCAGCATCTCGGAGGTTGGACGCCATTTCGATGTGATGTTACAGCTTGGATTAAGAAGCGAACCGCAACGCAGGCCCCCGAAGTTGAAATCGAGCTCGATGAACTCGTTGGGCATAACACGCAGGGATTCTTACCGATTGTGGTTCCGCATTTCGGTGGCATATGGAAATCGGTTCGACTTGTAGGCCAAAAGTCGGAGGCCCAACTGGATGACTATTCATTGCGAGCCGGCGGGTATGGCAACGTCGATCAACTCGAAATAGAAGTTCCCGTTATTCTTCCCGAGAATCAAAACGCTGACGAATTCCAAGTCGAGTTTCGAATTGAAAATGGTATCGGTAAGGATCTGCATTGGCAGCCGCTGAATTGGGATCGATCTGGTAAAGGGTCCGTTGCCACGGGAATATACGTTCCAGAACGTAAGCAACGTTGGACTCCCGCGAATCCATTTTTGTATCACATGCAATTTCGTTTGAGCGAGAAGAAGAGCTCACGAGTTGTCGATGTTTGTGCCATGACGGCCGCTATTCGCGAAATAAAAGTCGATGGGCGTAGACTGTTGTTAAATGGTGAGCCACTGGCGGTGCGTGGACTATTGAATTGGGGTTATGCCCCACCTCGTCTGTCGCCCACACTTGATGAGAAATGGATGGAAAGTGAATTGCGCGAAGCCAAACAACGTGGCTTCAATTTGATGAAGATCTGTCTTTGGATTCCACCAAAGCGTTATCTCGAAATGGCAGATGAGATGGGGATGCTCTTATGGATGGAGTATCCAACTTGGCATCCAGATTTTTCAGAAAAAAAGTTGAAAGATCTTAAACAGGAGTTTCGGGAGTTCTTTCACTACGATCGCAATCATCCGAGTGTGATTGTGCGCTCTTTAACTTGTGAAACGGGTGTTGGGGCAGATTTGAAGGTGATTCAAGAGTTGTATGACTTAGCTCATGCAGAAGTGCCTGGATCCGTTGTTGAAGACGACAGCAGTTGGATTCAATGGAATCGCGTTTCCGATTTTTATGACGATCATCCGTATGGAAACAATCACACTTGGCGAAAGAAGCTTGATGAGCTTGATCGTTACATCACGGAGCGTGATCCCAAGCCGCTTTTGTTGGGCGAAGCGATCGCTGCTGATACTTGGGTGACCCGTGAAAGTTTAGCTGCCAGTGGAGCTGCTGCTACAACCGTACACGCACCGTTGTCTGCACAAAAGTGGAGCGAGTATGTTGGCCAATTACGCGAGATTACCACTGAAAAGGAACTGAGCCAATTGTCAGCTTCGTCGAAACGCTATGCGTTGCTGATGCGCAAGTTCCAAATTGAGACGTATCGAGATCGTTTTCCCGATCAAGGATATGTCGTGAGTGTGATTCGCGATTTTCCACTAGCTTCTATGGGCTTGATCGATCGCGCGAATCGCTGGAAATGGACGCCGGCAGACTTCGATTGGCACCGCGACCAGATGCTTGTCTTGAGGACCGCGAATGATCACCGTAGTTTTGTGTCAAATGAGAAAGTCGAATTTGAGGTGGCTCTAATTGGTGCCTCAAAAGAAACAATCGTAGGTCCTATAACTTGCAAATTGCAGGTAGCGGACACTCAGAAATCGGTCGGAGCAGTGACATCTGCTCTCGTTATCGATAACGCTGGTCGATTTGTTGCTCCATTCGAAATGGAAATGCCACAGGTCTCAGAGCCAACGTTGCTGCGTTTGACGGTGACTGCCTCACATTCAGAGGCTGAGGTGAAGAATTCATGGGATCTGTGGGTCGTGCCCAAGCGAACTCAAGATCCACTTGTGGTTTACTCGCACGGGTCCATTCACGAATGGCTGGGTACCACCAATACGCGGCCTCTCGAGTTTCTCCCTTGGGACCAGAAGTCGATCGATCGAGTGATTGTTACGCGACGCTGGGATCCGGCGTTGTGGCAAGCGGCCGTAAATGGTGCGCGGGTTGTCATGTTACCTGACAATTCGACGGGAAGTTTGGCGTTAAGGGAGCACTGGTTCTTGCGTGGTGGACCTATCGCGGGAGGTGAGCATCCGTTTTGGAGAGCGTATTCAAAAGAGATGGTTCGTGATGTGCAACATTTTGATTGGTCGGGCCCGGTCATGTTCGATAGTCCGTTGATTGATGCGGTAACTCCCATTGTTCTAGTGTGGGATAATCATGATTTGAAACACTATCGTTCGCATCTTTTGGCGTTTGATTGTCGGGTCGGTCGGGGACGTTGGGTGGCGTCTACATTGGGGCTGGGCAACGGTATGGATCGAAGCGATATAGATTTGCTTCAGGTGTGGATCGAGTCGATTCAAAAGGATTCGGTTCAAGTAAAGGCATTAAGCCCAGAATGGATGGAGGCGATTCAGAACGAGATTGGTTCACGAGCCGTATCGCTGGCCAAAGCCGATTGGAAGTTTGCTCCGGATCGAGATGATATCGGTGTATCCGCGAAGTGGTATGACAGAGACTATGATCGTTCGGCGTGGAAACCGATTACGATTGAGCGGCATTGGGAGTCGCAGGGGTACGATGGCTTGGATGGCTGGGGGTGGTATCACGCGGAGGTCGATATACCGACTGAGTTGCGCTCTGCGGACGCATCACCTGAAGATGATTTGTATATTCATTTCACTGGGGCGGACGATTACTTCGAGCTGTTTGTGGATGAACGGCAGATTGGTAGCGGTGGTGATCGCGAGTTGCGTCAAACGGCTTTTGAATTGCGCAAGAGTTTTGTGGTGCCGCGAGAGGCGGTTGTAGATGGCCGGTTATCCATTGCGGTCCGGATTCTCGATTGGCAGGGAGCGGGCGGTTTGTTTCGCCCGATTTATTTGAGCAATCGGCCGATTCGCGAAACGTCTCCCGTTTTGGTTGAGGCGCAGTAGGATGGGTCTCCGACCCGTCCTCATTGCTTGCATTTTCGCTACTTACCATTTGGTGCCATACCATTTGGTGCCAGGCACCAAATGGATCGACTCTTGGAATTGCTAGCAATTGTAGTTGCCAAGCGTCCATTTGGTGCCAGGCACCATGTGGGGACGCTGGGTTAAAGACTCGCCCGGTGGATGAGTTCCACAACCTCAGCT
>Ga0075163_10000847_pt1 | contig 40680 bp, 56 predicted proteins | sample JI1023141ADNA_FD_71478 | JGI IMG/M metagenome (GOLD analysis project Ga0075163, IMG submission 71478) | Wastewater effluent complex algal communities from Wisconsin, to seasonally profile nutrient transformation and Carbon sequestration -... | ecosystem: Engineered > WWTP > Effluent > Algae...
ACCGTGAGGTTGTCCGAGACCCCGCCAAAGCATGGTGGTACACGCGGCAGGGACGGTTCCTCGCGCGCGTTTACAACTACATGGCGGGCAATGACAGGATGTTGCCGAGCACATGGTATGGGAAAGCCATTCAGGGATGGCGCAATCTCAACCTGCTGAAACTCGGCGCGACGGTCATCAACAGCCTTGGCGATTGGGGCACGATGCTGATGACGGCGCACGTCAACGGCGTGCCCAAGACCAAAATGTGGCTCAACGAATTGCGCGCGTTGAACCCGTTGGATCGCAGTCAGCAGCGCATTGCCGCAAGTGCTGGCCTGATGGTGCGCGAATACTCGCAGATGCTGAGCCGGTTTGGTGCAGACATTGGCGCGCATGGCTGGACATCCAAGCTCGGCAACACCGTCCTGAAAGTCTCGCTCGCGCCTTACGTGTGGCGCGCACGCCAGCAGGCGTTCAGCCTTGGCATGATGGATCAGGTGGGCCGCGCAGTTGGCGAAAACGCGCGCATCGCCGATCTCGCCGACCCCGACCAGAAGATCATCAAGCAGTCTGGTATCAGCGACGAGGCGTGGTCGATCCTGCGGCTTGCACAGCCGGACGATTGGGGCGGAAATCATACTCTGCTCACGCCGGAATCCATCTACCGCATCCCGGACGAACAGGTTGCGCGGATCACGAACGAGAATCCGGCCATCGCCAAGGATCGCGCAGCATCGCAGTTGATGGGTCTGGTGTACGCCGAGCAGGATCGCGCCATTCTGGAACCCGGCGCGCGCGTCAAGGTGATGCTAGGCGCAGACCAAGACCCTGACAGCGTGCTTGGCATCTTGGGCCGCAGTTTCAGCTTGTTCAAGACCTACAGTTTCGACCTGACCATGCAGCACATGACGCGTGCGTTGAAATACTATGATTCATGGAAGGGCAGTGTCGGGTATCTGGCCGCATTGATTGCCGCGACGACGGTATGCGGGGCGACTTCCAACGCCATTGACGACATCATCGCCGGGCGTGACCCGCGCAGCCTGAACCTTTCCGCAAAAGAAGGCTGGAAGAATTGGGTCGCCGCACTGGTGCGCGGCGGCGGCTTGGGCCTGTATGGCGACTATCTGATCAATACCGCAGGCTCACGCGGCAACACCTTGAGCGAAACGATCCTCGGGCCGCTGGTATCGGATACGGCTTCCATCATGGACTTGATTCAGAAATCCATTGCCGCCAGCACCGACCCCGATGCTGCCGCAGAACGTCAGTTGCATTCGCCCGCACTACAGGCAGAACGCACGGTGCGCAGCTACGTGCCTGGCGCAAATCTGTGGTACACGCGCGCAGTGCTGGATCATCTTGTATTCAACGAACTTTCCGATTACCTCTCGCCCGGCTACATGCAGCGCTCGAAAGCAAGGGCGCGCCAGCAGAATCGGCCGCTCTACTGGCAACCGGATGAAGCGTTGCCGCGACGCGCGCCCGATCTCTCGCACGTGGCGGCAACCGACAACTAACCCAGATCATCACTCATCACCAACCGCCGCAAGGCGGTTTTTTATTGCCCGGAGAATCACCGTGACCGTACAGACAACCAAATCAAGCAGTACGTTCGAGGGCAATGGCGTCACCACTGTCTTCCCTTGCGATTGGAAGATTTTTGCAGCCACCGATATTGTGGTTTCCTTCATCGTCGTGGCAACAGGAGTTTCTACCGACGCCGTGAACAATACCGATTATGTAGTGAGCGGCGCGGATGCAGACACCGGGTTCACGGTAACGACTACCGTCCCTGTTCCGGTCGGAACCAACATGTTTGTTGATCGCAACCTGCCCTATACCCAACCCACCTCCATCCAAAACCAAGGGGCTTTCTTTCCATCCGTACACGAAGACGCCTTTGATAGGACGGAAATGCAAGTGCAACAGCTTGCGGAGGAAATGGGTCGTGCGCTGACGATGCCGGGCGGCCTTACGCCGCCGCCTTCCATGACGCTGCCGTGGCCGCAACTCGGCTCACTGTTCGGCTGGAATCAGCTTGTAGATGGTACGTGGTACATCGCCAATGCAGGCGGTAGTGGTGTCGGCGCCGGTTCCATCGTGGACGGCAATATCGCTGGCAGTGCGGCGATCAATCCGACCAAGATCGCGTATACCGCGCCGGGCAGTTCACTGGTGCGGAACGCTTACGCCAAGCTGTCGGAGTCCATAAGCGTCATGGACTTCGGCGCGGTCGGTGACGGAGTGACCGATGACACCGTAGCGTTTCAGGCTGCGTGCGATTACGCGCACAGTGTCGGCTATGACGTAACGATCCCGAACAAACGGTTTCTGCTTAACCCGATCATAGTCAAGGGCAGTGTTTGCCTGCGCGGGACGACGCCGGGCCCGTTCGACAGCGTTAACGCGGACGGCACGATCCCGGTGATAAGCGCAGTTCCAAAAGGCCCGACGCTGCTAGTAGGCACACCGGGAAGCACAGTGCCTTTCATCCAGCTTGACGGCTACGGCAGCGGCATCAAGAACGTCATCATCTACTATCCGACGCAGGTGGCGCCGAGCGCGAGCACGCCGAACGTCTACCCGTACGCCATTGTAGCCGGCGCTACGGGAACCGGCGTGGGGGGCTTTGCGTTGACTTCCGGCCCAGGCCACTTCATCGAAGGCGTGACCCTCGTCAACGCCTACAACGGAATCTCCCTGCAAAGCGGGCGCAGCGCGATCCGCAACTGCATGATCGGCGCGTTCAACGTCGGCATCCGGCTTGACGGAGTAGCCGACTATGTGTGGTTGAGTGGAATCATTCACCAAGTGCTGTGGAACACGTGGGCGAATGTAAGCACGCCGCAGCCCATCGATCAATGGGTGATGGACCACAGCATCGCGTTCCTGATCGGGCGTTGCGATGGATTCCTGATGAGCAACATCGGGATATTCATGCGCAACACCGGCATCAGTATGCACGACAGCGCTTTAGTTTCGCTGCCCAATCCGACCGGCGCTTACGGCTACGTATCGAACATGGACATGGATACTGTGGTAACCGGCGTGTTGGCCACTACCTCCAACGGGCTTTCCACCAAGTTTTCCAACGTTGAGATCGCAGGTGCGTCAATGACGGGCACCGTCACCGCCACGGGCAACTCCGCGATGATCGCGCAGACCGGCGGCAACTTCTCGCCGAACCTTCGTTGGATCGGTGGCGGCGCTAACGGCACGTGGACGAACCCGGCCGGCCCAATCGGCATCAATACTGGAAGCATCCAGTGCCGCAACGTGGCGGGCGTCAACGAAACCGGGCCCGCGGCCAACACGCCCGCAATGCCGGGCAGCGGAAGCGCCTACACCGTGCTGGGCGCGACTCCGTACATGGTGGCGATCTCCGGAGGCACGGTATCCCAGATCGCGATCAACAGCTTGAACACCGGATTGACCCAAGGCGTGTTTCATGTGTCGCCGGGAGACACCATCAAGATCACGTACACGGCCACACCAGCGTGGCATTGGTTCGTGCGATGAAGCGCCGATCCCTGCGCCGCTGGTGGCGACTCGCGTTCCGCGTGCTGCCGTAGGCATTGACTTACAAGTCAACGCGGCCCGTGCCGATACCGGGCCGTCTCCCCTTGTTGCATCCTGACTGTGCCCCGGCGGTCTGACGGCTTGAAGGATCAGGCGCGGTCGAAACCGGGGCGCTTGATGGTGCGCGGTGCAGGGATCGAACCTGCGACCCCATCCATGTCAAGGATGTGCTCTACCGCTGAGCTAACCGCGCTTGCGTAGCATGTGCGTAGCAGTGTTCCACGTGGAACGTTGAAAAGTAGTACCTGCGCCCGATCCGCACGCACGCGATTTTCTGGCCCTTGCGCAGGCAGCGCAGCTTGCGGGTCGCCCGCGCCGGATCATCGTCGATCCCAAGGCGCATGGCGGCATCACGCTCGCGGATCAATAGCGCTGGCGCTCGCTCGCTCATTGCAGCCTAACCACGCTCATGGCTGTGTTACATTCCATTTTGCCGTCTACTTGTAGTTAGGTTGCATGGATGAAGTACCAAGCCAGTACGGGATTGACTCAACCGGCTTGCTCCCGTTCACCTCGCCTCCGCCATTGAAACGCACTACCGGCATCCCGGCGAACGGCTCCATGTACATGTGCGCGTAACCGTCCGGCTTCTGCGAATACGGGTGCAGATACACCGGCACCGCATCCGGTCCCGCAGTTTCGCGGTCACGAGAGAACATGCGCACATTGCCGTTCTCCGCAAACAAAACGTAGGCAACTGGGTTTTGTACCGCAAACACACTTTTGTAGTTGTCCACGAGTTTGCGCAGGTACACAATCTCGGCTTCGCATTGCGATTCAGTTACCAAGTCCATAATCGTTCCTCGTGTTGCAACCTAACTACGCGTCCGAGCGGACAACCTACGGTTGCCGCTCAACTTGGTTGTTAGCCTGCTTTCGTTTCATTGCCTCTTGCGCTTGCGGTCGTGCTTCTAGCTTGTAAGGCCGCGTCGCAGTAGATTCATTCGGCTCGCGAGCAATATCGTTCGTGTAGGGCACCGCGAGTTCGCTAAGCTCTTCGTAACTGAGCGCATGCACAAAAACGAAATACCCCTCACCATCTTTTACGAATCCTTCGGCCACTCCAGCACCATCGCGCAGGGCGTCGTCAATCGCATCGCGCAATTCTTCGAGTGCGGCGCGTGTTCCGCAAATCGCGGCATCGTCATGCCACCCATCGCCAGCATATAAATGCATCCATGTCACTTCATCGCGCAGGCTAACTACGCGCTCAAGCGGACGTCTGCCGTCGTTATCGCGTTCAGTTTCCATGTAAACTCGTTCTGCGGCAGCCGCCGCTTAGCTCAAGCGTTAGGGCGCACTGTTGGCTTTCACAATCGCGGCCATGTTCTTGGCGAATACCTCGGCGGTGTTGCCGCTGTACTTGTCCGCCGCAATAGCGTTCATCGCGGCGCGGAACAAGTCGCTGCCGTCCAGCACCGGGCCTTCCGGTTGCAACATTCGCACGCTGGCCGGATCGGACGCTTCGATGCACACCACGCCTGACTCGCGCAGCAGCTTCTTGTCGGCGGCACTGAGTGACTTCGGCTTTACTACCAATACGTTGACCATTGCTTTTCCTCCGGGCGGGTGCGCCCTAACTAGCAGTTCAAGCCGACCCCGGCGGTCGGCGCGGATGTAACTTCAGTCTTGCGCCGCGCCGGGGCGGCTTAACGCGGTGTTCGGCGTCATTGGCATCAAGACAGCTTCACGGACGTGCCAATGTTTCGCCTCGGCCAACCCTAGCGACAAGGCGTCATTTATGTGCTCGTGGCACCCCTGCGGCCAGCCGCAAGAAAACTGCGGGTCTCCGTCATCATCCACCACAAGCCAAACGTGCGGTTGCGATGTTACGGCCTTCCAGCCTCGCCACGCGGCGCGCGCTTCGTTGGTCGTATGCGGTTGCATCGTTTCGAGCCACGCGCAAAACGCCGGTGTCATTTCCTGGTGCTCGTTCATCACTCATGCCTCCGGTTGCCGTCCAACATCTCAATCCAGGCGACCGTCACTTCGTGCCGGCGCCTGATTTCGGGCGTTAGATGGCTTGTTCATTCCGCAGCACAGGTGTTCGACATACCCCGGCCCGCAATGCGCCATCCCATGCTTATCGGTGCAGGCCGCGCAACGCTCGCGCTCGTCGCCTGCGTTCCAATCCGTCGCAGGAACCATCACCCAGCTACCACCTTCCGCGCCAGGCACAACAAACCTGCCGCAGCGGTCGCAACGCGGTTGGTATTGCGCCTGCCAGCCTCGCGCCGGCTTGCTGTCGTCGGCCGCAAGGTCGTTCATCCACGCTTCGTAGCTGTATCGGTCGTTTGGGTCAGCAAACGTATTCATGTCGTCTCCTGTGCTACCGCCGCCATCTAACAACGCGTTGCAGCCGATGCCGCTTCGCGTCACGGCTGAACTTGATCGTTATACCGCTAGTTCAGCTTGCTTGGCGGTCATCCGTTCCACCATGCAAATCGTGTCGTTATGTGCACCGCCGTGGCACACCAGCAAGATTTCCTCGCATTCAAACATCGGCCCCATGCCCACGGTGTTCCAACCGAAGCTAAGCACCTTCGAGCCTACCTTGCACAGTCGCAAAATCTCGCGGCGGCAATCCTTGTACAGTCGCCCGCTTTGCGTTGCCTGCATGTCTGCCGCCAACCCGCTGGCCGCGTAGCACTCTGCAATCTGTCGCGGGCTGTACGGTGGGTCAAAAATCACCGTGTCAGCCTGCACGCCTTGCGCCACCAACATTTTCAAAAACTCGGGCGCTTGCATGTGGTGTTCCGCTTGCGTCAACGGGTTCAGGTCGTTTGTGTGCGTTGCCCATCGTTTGTTTCTTGCAAACGGGTCAACACTCACGCCGTGCAAGTTGGCGCGCACAAGGTCGCCTATCACCTTCACGTCAAACGTGTTCGCGTTTGGCATTTCCCAAGCCCGTCGCATCCGCGGTATAACAAGTCGGTCAACCCGACGTTCACTTCGCTGCGCTTCGTTCACGCGGGTTACCTCCAACGTTATGCCGCAACAAGCGCCGCCGTGCCCCGGCGCTCATCACTTCAGGTTCTTGTTCGCCATGCCCAGGCACGGGGCGAATCAGGACACTCCTGCAACGTCCTACATGTGATTTCTGGTCATGCTCCATAGCCGCTGCTTCGGTGGCCTCAGCAAGTCCCAATCGACGCCCGCGCTGGCGGGCAGCGGCCACCCATCCATTGCAGTTCGTCGTTGTCGCTCGCATCATCGGCCTCTCGGGATTCTGTTGGGTTGCCGCATAACAACTCCATCAAGCCGAACCCGCTTCGCGGGTCGGCTTATGTCGGGCGTTAGCCATCACTTGAGCGCCTTCTCAGCCTCAGCCACCACGCGCTTCGCGTAGGCGTTCGCAACCGCGATGATTGCCTGCTTGTTTTCTTCAACGGCAGTCCGCACCAGCTTGCGGACTTCCTTGCCAATTTCCGCCTCAATGGACTCCTTGATGGCTGCGGAAATGCTTTCTTCGTATGACCAGGTATCGTCAAGATCAATTACAAGCTTCATTGTCTTTCCTCAATATGGGGGTGATGGCTAACAAGCGGTTCAAGCCGACGCCGCTTCGTGGCGCGGCTTAATTCAGGCGTTATGCCGCACGCTTCTTCAATCCCGCATCGAATTGATACGCAGCGCGCAGGTGCAGGAACATCTCGCGCGGCGCGTTAGAACGGGATGTCGTCGTCCTGGAAATCCCCACTTGTGGTCGCCTGCCGTTGCGCCGCTGGCCGTTGTCTGCCGCTCGCATCTTCCACAGGCTTGAGTTTCAGGTTCAAATCCGGCGCTTTGTCGCTCTGCTTGCGATCGTTCTTATAGAGGTTAGCCCAGTACTCGATGCCGCCGACAGTGATCTTTCCGCTGTAGTACGGGCCGTTTTTGCCGTCTTTCTTCCACAAGCCGCACTGGTTGTCGTAGTCGGTCATGCTGCTTCCTTCGCGCCAATGCGCTGATTCAGTTCGGCCACGATGGCCTCGACTTCATAGTCTGCAGCGATGACGGCTGCGCGCAGTTCCGCGATTGCCTTTTCGTCGCGCTCGACACGAATAATCGCCAGTTGCAGCCCATCCGGCCAGTCCGGGTGATAGCTCGCTGCATCTACCCACGCGCGCTCCGTGACCATGAGCTGGTGCTGTAGCTGCCAGCGGTATTCCGTGGCGTGCGCGCCAGTCCGCAGCGCGTCAAGGTGCTTCTGCATGGACGCCGGGCACTTCACTTCAAGCAGTCCATCACTTCCGATCAGGCCGTCCGGGGACGCGCCACAATGCGGCAGCGTGGGGCTGGCGATGTATCCAGTTTCCATGACGGCTACGCCGCATTCGAAGCTGTAGGCGTCCCGCGCCTCGGCTTCCAGTTCTATTCCGCGCTCCATTGCCGCATTGCGGTAAGTTGGCACGCATTTGCGGATGATTCGCTCGACCGCAAGCGTGGCGATCAGATTCGCGCGACTCGCGCTCGGGCCTGACTTCGTGCGCGCCATCAAGTCATCGGCACGCGAAGCGGTGAAGTTGCCAGCGCGATCCTTCATCCAGCCTTCGGATTCCTGGGCCTCGTTCGCCTTCATGCGAGTTCCTTCTGGCGCTTGGAGTAGGCCGCGCGGACATTCCGCAGCGAACGGGCATTGAGTCCGGCAGTCTTGATTTCCGTCGCAATCCGCTGGAGGTCGTCGGCATTCGTCGCGGCGTCAATGGCCGCATACCAGTCGTGCGCTTGATCGGGTTCGCACGCTGCAAAAGCGTCATCATCCTCGCCATGACTGGTAAGATTCAGCAGCGCGCCAGCGGTGTACCGCTTGCCGTAGCTCACGCTCGATGCGACGGCCTGCACGGCGTTCTTGTTGCCACTGGCATCCGCCGGCAGCATGATGGTTGTTTCTTCCCGGTGCCCGCAGCGGTGTGACAGGACGCCGGTCACGCCGATCTTTTCCGCAAAACTGGTGCGGAACGTCAATGCGAAACCATGTTTTGAGAGGATCGGCTTGATGGCCGCATTGATGTCCTCCCATAAAGCATACGTATAACGATCGGCTGCATTGCCGCGCTCGCCGATGCTCGGCAATTCCGGTTGCAGTTCGGCCATCCCGGCGTCATAGGCGGCCTTGGCCTCACGAGCCAAAGCGCGCTCCTGCATCTGCACCAGCCGTTCCATTTTGTCGATGTCCACAGCAGGATCGCGCGCAGCGCGCTCGATCATGGATAGCATCGGTGTTTCATTTGCGGCCTGCAATTGTTTCGCTGGTGAGTTCATGCCTTTCCCTCCGCATCCTCGACCTTGACGCCTGCCGCCAGCAGTTCGATCAGCGCATCTTGCGTTGCGATCCTGGCCGTGTACGGCTTGGTAACGTGCGCGATGGCACGCGCGCGTGACTTGGCGCGCACCAGCCGCGATCCGTCGTCGGCGGCGGAATTGAAGACCTCGTAAATTCGTGCATCGTTCATGCTGCAATCTCCTTGATGGGAGCCAGCGCCGCAGCGTCCTGTGGGGTAGGCAAAGCGGTACAGGGGGGAACCGCACCGCTGCGGGCTGGCGTAAACTGATGGTGCAGGCCTTGCAGGTAGTACCGGCTGGCCCACGCCGCGCGGCGCTCGTCGTTCGAGAGCGGGCGCACGGACTCGATGTTGCGGCTGGCGTGCAGGATGGTCATGGCTGCGCCTCCTCGTACTCGTCACGCGCGGCATCTGCGGCGGCCTTCGCCGCGTTGGCGCGGATCAGCTTCGCCAGCAGGATGCCGAACTGCGCATCGTCGCCTGCAATCAGCGCGTCGATGCTTGCGTGTAGCGCCTGCCGATCCCGACAGCGCGCCCATTGTTCTGTGCCGAAGTCGGCCAGCGCCTCGGTCAGCAAACGTTCGTCTGCGACTGCCTTGCGCGCTGCGCGGGCAATCGCGTCAATCAGTTCCGGCGAGTCGGGCCGCCCGTACAGACAGGTTTGCCCGTCGTCGTACACGACAGGTGCAACGCGATGCACATACGGCTCGAAATCAAGGCACATGGTCAATTCCCCTTGATGGGTGAAAGAGCGGTTCGCAGCTCACGCTGCACGACGGCGTAGCATCCGTAATAACCGGCGCTGACCACATTGCTCGCGTGGTAAGCCCGCAGCGTCGCCAGCAGTTTCAGGACGTGTTCGCGCCGGAATAACTGCTGCGATGCGAAGGATTCGACCCAGTACGGGTCATATTTGAGGCCCGGCACCAGCTCGCGGGCACGTTCCCGGGCACACGCGAGCGAAAGGCCGTAGTTGCTGCCGGGATAGCGACAGCGGCGGCAGGCAGCAACGGCATCGCGGTAGGCGCGGCGTGCGGCGTGATATTCGGCGCGGTTCATGGCGCACCTCCGAAGAAAAGAATCGCCGCAGCCTTGACTGCCAGCAGCAGCAGGCCTGTGGTGGCGGCCATGTACAGCCCTACCGTCCACCAGTTCACCGGCTTGTCGTCCTCGGCCAGTTGCGGCGGAAACTCGTAAGGCGGGATTTCCAGCCAGCGCGGATCGTTCGCCTTCCAGCGTTCGGCTTGCGGTTTCATGGCCCCATCTCCCGGCCGCTGGATTGCGGCGATGGGAGACAACTTACAGTATTCTGTAATCAGTGTCAACAGGAAACTGTTTCGATCACTTCCTGTGCGGTTTGCTGCTCCGGCAACTCTACCCGCACCCTGTCGGTTTGGTCGTTCACCACGCGCACGTCCTGCACCTCCGGCGCGTAGGGAATGGCACGCAATAGGCGATTACTCTGCACAATGATCGCCACGAGGATTGCCAGCAGCAGCCCGGATATCCACAGAAACCCTATGATCTTGAGCTTCATCAGTCCTCTCTTACCCTCGCACCGACAGTATCCATCCCGGGATCATCACAGACACCTGTAACAGGATGCTGTTGACAGACACTTATAGCACCTGTAATGTGCGCGGCATGGACTGGAAAGCACGAGTAGACCGGCTTATCGCCAAAGACGTTTCGCTGGACGATATCGCCAATGCCATGGGCGTTACGCCGAATGCCGTCCGCGAAATCCGCGATGCGCGTACCAAGCAGCCCCGCGCAAACGCTGCCTTGGGACTGCTGGCGTTGTGCCAGAAACACGGCATCGGCAAAACATCCAAAGCAGCCTGACCCCGCAGCCGGATGCTGCGGGTTTTCTTTTGCCACGAAGGCGACCTTCCACGCCGTTCCATTCGACGGAAAGACATGGCGAATCCATGAGCGCCTATTCCCACCTCTTCGCCAAGCTGGATGCCGATATCGAGCGCATCTATGCGCGTGCGCGCGGCACAGACCCCGACACCAGCCAGATCGCGGCAGACCGTGCCGACAAGTTCGCGGCCAACCACGGCGCGCGAATCTTGGCCGCATTGCAGGATTACGGGCCGATGACGGCCGAAGAAATCGGCAAGCATATCGGCCTAAGCGTGGTGCAAGTTGATCGCAGGATTCACGAGCTTGTGAAGGCGTGCGTGGTCGTTGCTACAGGCTCGCGCAAGCCGTCCTCGTCTGGCTGCCCCATGCGCGTCTGGATGGCGGTCAAACCGCCGATGGCAAGGGCGGCATGACCGAACAGGAGGCCCGCGCATTCATCCACAACAAAGCCGCGATGAGGCGGCTGGCCCTCGGCGCTGGCCGCGCGGCCGAGGAATTCGAGCGCGTATGGGCGCAACTCGACGCCATCCGCCGTGCCTGCATTGCCGATGTTGTACGCATGAGGCTGCGCCAGATCGCGCAGGCGACACGATGCATGTGATCAAGGCCATGCCCTTGCCGGCATCCGCGCAGGCCGTGGAGGACGCGCTGGACGCGCTCGCGGCGGTAATGGCCGACCTGTCGTTGCCGTTGGACGTACGCAAGCGCGCAGGGCAGGCGCACCGGCTGATGCACCCGTGCCGTGATCCGGTGACGGTCAGGCGCATGGAACGGGAACAGGGGTTGCGAGAATGAACTGGTTTCGTCTGTACGCAGAGTTTGCGACCGACCCGAAAATCCAGATGATGCCGGAAACGATGCAGCGCCGTTTCGTGATGCTGCTATGCCTGCAATGCGGAAACGGGATTGAAACGTTTCATGAAACAGACCGTGAAACATCCATCGGTTTCGCGCTGCGAATTACCCCCGAAGAGATGACGTTGACGAAGGCAGAATTTCTGCGTCGCGGCTTCATCAATGACGACTGGACTTTGCGGAATTGGTCGAAGCGTCAATACTCGTCAGACTCAAGCACAGTGCGGGTTCGCAAGCATCGAGACAAACTGAAGCAGGAGGAAACAAAGACACGAAACAAGGTGAAACGTTTCAGTAACGCGCTAGAACAGAACAGAACAGATACAGAACAGAGCAGAGAGAGCAACGCGCGTGGAACGCGCCTGCCTGCCGACTGGAAACCGAGCGAAACCGAACTGCGGTGGGCAGGAGACGCACGCCCCGATCTCGACGCAAGCGCCGAGGTTGAACGGTTCGCCGACTACTGGCACGCAGTTGCGGGGTCGAAAGGACTGAAAACCGATTGGGCTGCAACGTGGCGAAACTGGATTCGGCGTGCCGATGCGCCGCACCGCGTGAACGGATCGTTGCCGGAAACCCGATCACCGGCCGCCACCCGGAGGCTCGCATGAGCCTCGAAACCGAACGCACGCTGCTGGCGACGCTGTTGTGCCGACCTGGCGATTGCTGGGGTGTGGAACTCGACCCCGAGAACTTCTCCAGCGAGCAGCATGGCGAGGTATTTGCCATGATCCGGCGGCTCACCGCCGACAGCCTGCCAGCCGATGCGGTGAGCGTGGCGGAGGCGTTCGAGCGCGAAGGCAAACGCGCGTTCGGTGTGCTGGCGATCCGGTTGGCTGGCGAGGAGGTCACGACCACGCAACCGAAGGCGTTTGCCGACCGGATACGCGGAGCGTGGCGGTTACGGCAGGCGCACGCAATTGCCGCAGACCTGCACGGGGCACGGGAGGAATCCGCAATCGACGTTGCGTTGGAACGACTGCTATCGCTGAACACGGTGGAGGTAAGGCACGAATACAGCGCGCGTGACGCGGTAGGTGTGACGTTGACGGAGTTGCAGGCGATCCACGACGGATCGGAAAAGACGCACGCCATTCCGTCCGGTTTGATCGACCTTGATCGCATACTCGGCGGATTCCATCGTGGTGATCTGGTGGTGATCGGTGCGCGGCCAAGCATGGGCAAGACCGCGCTTGCGTTGGGCATGGCGCGCAACGCGGCAACGGCAGGGTGTGCAACCGGGTTGATTTCCGGGGAGCAGCCGGTGGAACAGGTTTCCGCGCGGCTGCTATCGCTGGCATCCGGGGTTCATGCGACCAGGTTTCGCAGCGGGATCGAGGAACACGAATGGGCGCGTGTGACGGAGGGAAGTTGCAGTGTTGCGGCGTTGCCGTTGTGGATATACGACCGTTCCTCGCCGTCACTGGTGGAGGTGGTACGCACGGCACGGCGGTGGTCGCACAAACACCATATCGGCGCGTTGTATGTGGATTATCTGCAACGGCTGGAGGCTGATGGCGAGCGCCGGTTCGAGGTGGTCGGCGCAGCGGTGAAGGGGTTGAAGAACCTTGCGCGCGATCTGCATATCCCGGTAATCGTGCTCGCGCAGGTCTCGCGGCAGGTGGAGCAGCGCAGGCCACCCGAGCCGCGTATGGGTGATCTTTCCGATTCCAGCGAGATCGAAAAAGAAGCGGACGTGGTGCTGATGCTGTACCGCGACGAACACTACAACCCCGAAAGCGAAAAACGCGGCGTCGCAAAAATCATCGTCGAGAAAAACCGGCACGGCCCGACGGGGTTCGTGGAGGTTGCTTTCGACGCGCCGACCATGCGGTTCGCCAGTCTTTCACGCGCAGACACGCCAGCATGAGCGCAGCCGCCGCCAAGCGCAAGGATCGCCGCACGCTCTACCTTCGCGTACACCGCGTGGTGATGCCCGAGACGGGAGAGCTTGTCGGCGCACTGATTCCGGAATCGGCCATATCGCAGCGCGAGATGCGCGAGCGTGCATTGAAAAACGGAGATGTGGTGCGCTGCGAATTGCGCAAGCAACGTAACCCGCGCTACTGGCGGCTGGTGCACGCACTCGGTGGATTGCTGGCCGACCAGGCCGAAGGGTACGAGGGCAAGACGCAACACGCGGCGATCAAGAAATTGCAGGCGGATGCGGGGATCGAGTGTGAGACGGAGAGTTTCCAGTTAGGCGCATTGGGCACAGTGCATCGCAGCGTCCCGCGTTCGCTGAGTTTCGAGGAGATGGACGAACAGCGATTCAGTGCAGCATGGGCGCAGATGGTGCAGCACGCGAGCGTCGCGCTGAAAGGGTTGGACCAGGACACTATCGAACAGTTGTGCGAGTCTGCGACATGACCACGCTCGCCGAACGTCGGCATCTTGCCCGCGTGGCTTCGCTGGCGTGTTTCATTTGCGGCGCGACGCCTTGCGAGGTTCACCACGTTCGCAGCGGGCAGGGAATGGGACAGCGCGCCAGTCATTTTCTGTCGATCCCTTTATGCGCGGAACACCATCGCGGCAAGACCGGCATACACGGTGACCGCAGCGCGTGGAAGTTGCGAAGCATGGGTGAACTGGATGCGCTAGCGGATACGCTGGCAAAGGTTGCGCGGTGAGGGGCAAGGTTGATGGCAATCACGCAGAAATACGAAAAGCCTTGCGTGGGACCTGCGCGAATCCCGAAGGGATGAGCGTCAGGTTGATTGACTTGTTGGGTTGCACCTACGGGAGAACTAAATGCAATTTGAACTTGTGACGACAGACGGAAGCGGCAAGCCTGCACGTATCGTGGACGAAGAAGAAGCGGCGCGGCTGCTGTTAGAACAGTATAAGCACACCGATTTTCTGGATGGCCTGAAACGCGGCCAGTGCGCCAGTGTTGAAGGCGGCATCCTGCGGCGTATGCAGCCCAACACCCAAGCTAACGGGTGCCGCGAAGCGGCATCCCGTTGAGCGCGTTGTTAGGGCGCAACACGAGGATATGCAGGTATGACCCTACAAATTTGCAGCAGCTCGCCGAATGCCAAGCGACAGATCGCCGTTGCCGAGCGTGCGCAGCTTGTCGATGCTCGACTGATCGAGCGTGACGTTTTTGCGGATTACGCCCTGCGCGCCGTCCGCAGTTACACGGCCAGCACCAGCGCGGGCACCACCACGACCCGGCGCCGCCGAATCAATGGTCGCCACCACCTTGGACTGATCCAGCGCCCGCAGCGCCCCGGCGTTGCCCTGGCTGTACCTGCCCGAGCCGAGCAGGATCAGCGCGCCGGTGTCGCCGATGCCGCGAGTGACTGTGCCGATGGCTTGCGCGCCGGCAGGGAGAGGGGCCACGCCCCAGTAGATGTGCCATGCGCCGCCGAGATCGACGGCGAGGCGCCCACGGTTGTTGTGCGTCATGGGCGCTCGCTCCGGTCAGTTGGACATATCGTCGGATTCAAACCGCGCCAACACCTCTTCCGGGCTGACCGCATCAGTCCACGAGGTTTCGCCGCTGCTGCCGCTACCAACAAACACAATGCCGCCACGCTGGTCAGTCGCGCTGAAAACGATGTGGTAGCACTGATTGCTGACAGCGGCGTTACTGTAATCCGCCTCATAAGCGGTATAGCCAGCGGTGTCTCCGTCAAGGTCGGCCAGCAGGTTGGCGTCGATGGTGCTGATGTCGATGGTGCGCATGTCTATCTCCAACCCCTGATTCCCGAGGCGCGGATCGCGGCGGTGTGCTGCGATGGGTTGAATTATACACACCAATCTAAAGATTGCAACACCAACCCGCGCAACAACCCGACGAACGGTCAATGCGCCGTGAGCGAGCTGGACGGATTGGCAGACACATTGGCGAAGGTGGCGCGGTGAGCGATTACAAACTTCCCGAAGACTTCATCATGCGTATCGAAGTGCGCGGAACCCCGGGGCCCCAAGGTTCCAAGCGCTACGTTGGCAACGGCCGCATGATCGAATCCAGCGCGAAGGTCAAGCCTTGGCGGCAGGATGTCAAGGCTGAGGCACAACGCTTGCTGGCGAACTACAAGTTACTCCACGGTGTTGACTGGATACCACTGGATCGGCCCCTGTGCGTGACCATGGTTTTCACGCTGCCAAAGCCTCAGTCGGCGCCAAAGAGACGGAAAACCTATCCAGACCGCAAGCCTGACCTGTCGAAGCTGATCCGTTCTACCGAGGACGCGCTGACGGACGCGGGCCTGTGGCGCGACGATGCCCGCGTGGTGCAGTACGTCCACACCGGGAAGGTTTATCCGGGCGAGGGAGGGTGGGCGCTATCAAGCCCTGGTTGTGTGATCATGCTGCGGTACATGCATGAGGATGACGCCAAGCGCCATCCATGGAAGGGCGAGCCTTGAAGTCAGAGCGCCTATCCGAGCGCTTGGAGCAATGGGTACGCGAGTATCGGGATCACCCGACGCGCTCATGGACGATCCTGTCGCGGCTGATCGAGCACCGTGGCTTCGTGCCGGATTCCCGTGGATTCCTGCCAGTGCCGATCAACACGCTGGCCGATGAGGTCGAGCATGTCGTGCGCCAGATGGAGCATGGGGAGTATTTCGTTCCCGCTCGCGTACTGCGCTGCGAATGGTTCGACCAGCACTCGCCGATGATCGCTAGGCTGGAACATCTACGCGTCCAAGGATTGCCCATGTCCCGTGCTGGTTACTACAAGCATCTGGACGTGGCGACGGCGTACTTGGAGGGTTGTCTATTCGGCGAAAAAGGTGCAAAAAAAAGTGTTGCAGTCTAGACGGAAATGTGCAGAATGCGTGCATAGTGACGAAGGTGTCACCACAACCCGGCCAAGCGCCGGGTTTTTCGTTTCTGCGGGTTTGCCCTGGTTGCGCAGACCGGCTGCATAAGCCGGTTTCGGAAGGTTCGATTCCTTCACCCGCTAACACTGTGCAGGTGACGCGGGGCGTGGTCTGGGCTCATAACCCGGAACCGTAGGGTTCGACTCCCTAACCTGCTTCCACTTCTGGCCCGGCATCAGCCTGTCACCCCTACTGACTGATTCGCACCGTCCCCGCGGTCGCCGGGACACCCATTGGAGAAACCGATATGGCCAAGCATCCCGGCTTTGCCAAAGTGCGCGCATCCATCCAGCGCCGTGGCTACAGCAAGAAAGCAGCAGGGGCAATCCTCGCATCCGCTACCCGCAAGGCCAGCGCCAAGGCCAAGCGTGCAAATCCGCGGTTGAAGCGCGTCAAATAGCCATTGCGTCATGGGCAGGCCAAGCGACTACACGCCCGAGATAGCCGATGCCATCTGTGAAAGGCTGGCGTGCGGAGAATCGCTCAAGCGCATTTGCTCCGACGAGGGGATGCCTGCGTACTCCACGGTCAGGAAATGGGAAACGGTGAACGCAGAGTTTGCGGCGCTTTCCGCGCGCGCGCGCGAATGGGGCTGCGACGCGCTAGCTGACGATTCCCTGCAAATAGCCGACAACAGCGATCTTGACCCGAACGACCGCCGTGTGCGCATTGACACGCGGTTGCGGCTCATCGGCAAGTGGCACGCCAAGCGCTATGGCGACAAGCAGCAGGTAGAGCACTCGGGCCAAGTCACACTGGCCGAACTTGTCACCGCCAGTTCTGGCGAGTGAATGAACGCCACCATCCGCGACGCAGCCGACAAGATAAGGCTGTGGCGCGAGAAACCCCAGGTATTTGCCCGTGAAGTGTTCGGGATGGAGCCCGACCCGTGGCAAGACGAGCTGTTTGAGGTCTTCCCGCACGAGCCGCGCATTGCCATGAAGGCGTGCGCCGGCCCCGGCAAGACCGCCGGACTGGCGATCCTGTGCTGGAACTTCCTACTGACACGTCCGCACCCGAAGATAGCTGCCACGGCGGTAAGTGGTGACAATCTTCGGGACAACCTGTGGACGGAGATGGCGAAGTGGCGGGAGCGCAGCCCGCTGATCAAGTCTGCATTCGAGTGGCAGGCTGAGCGCATCTTCGCCCGCGACCATCCTGAAACCTGGTGGATGGCAGCGCGCAAGTGGAGCAAGAGCGCGACGCCTGACCAGCAAGGCAACACCTTGCGCGGTCTTCACGGCGATTACGTGATGGCCGTGGTGGATGAATCCGGTGGCGTTCCTGATCCAGTGATGGTCACGGTGGAGAACATCGGGGCCTCGGCCAAGGAATGGCACGTGTTGCAGGCTGGCAACCCGACACACCTTGAGGGGCCGTTGTATCGCGCCTGCACAAGTGCGCGTGACCTGTGGTACGTGATCGAGATTACCGGCGATCCCGACGATCCGAAGCGCGCAACCCGCGTGTCGATTGACTGGGCGCGCTCGCAGATCGCGCAGCATGGTCGTGACAACCCGCTTGTCATGATCAACGTCTTCGGCAAGTTCCCGCCGAGCAGCCTGAATGCGCTGCTGGGCCCGGATGATGTGAATGCGGCACTGGGGCGGCACGCGAAGGAAACCGATTACAGCGCCGCGCCGCGCATTCTCGGCGTGGACGTGGCTCGTGAAGGCGACGATTGCAGCGTGATGTTCCCACGGCAGGGGATCGTGGCGTTTGCACCTGAGATTCGCCGGAACATCGGCAGCGTGGAAGGCGCGGGGATGGTCTCGCGTAAGTGGCAGGACTGGGAAGCTGATGCCGCGTTCGTGGACAACAGCGGGGGCTTCGGTGGCGGGTGGCTAGACCAGCTTGTGACGCTGGGACGCAACCCGAGCGGCGTCCACTTCGCCGCAAGTGCAGACGATCCGCGCTACGCCAACAAGCGCTCGGAGATGTATTTCCGGCTGGCGGAATGGATCAAGAACGGTGGCTGCCTGCCGGCAAGCTGTACGGAACTGGTCGGGGAACTGACCTCGACCATCTACTACTTCAAGGGCGACAAGCTGGCGCTGATCGACAAAGACCAGATCAAGGCGATGTTGGGAAGATCGCCGGATCGCGCCGATGCGCTGGCGCTGACGTTTGCCTATCCGGTGGCACCACGGATGCCGCAAGGCTTACCGCTGCCGCGGATCCAACGCCCTTATGACCCTTACGCGAGGTTGAACTGACATGTGCTTTGGTGGTGGTGCACCCAAACCCGCGAACACGCCTGCGATTACGCCGGTCATCCAGCCCTCACAGGCTGTGGACGCGCAAACCACGATGGACGCCGATACCGAACGCAGGCGTTTGCAAGCCTTGGCCGGACAACAATCCACCATCCTGACGGGCGGCAGTGGCGTGCAAACGCCGACCGGCGGCTACAAGACCCTGATCGGTAGCTGATGTGTCCGCAGTGATGAAACCGCAGCCTGTGCCGCAGGGCGCTGAATCGCGCATCCAGCGGTACAACAAGCGCAGCGCGGCCTTGCGCACGGCACGATCTTCGTGGGAAGGCCACTGGCACGATATCCAGCAGTACGTCTCGCCGCGTTCCGGACGCTGGACGCTGGGCGAAACCAACCAGGGCGGCAAGAAAAGTCAAAGCATCATCAACAATGCTGCCACGCAGGCCAGCAAGGTTTTGGCCGCCGGCATGATGAGCGGACTCACGTCGCCCTCGCGCCCGTGGTTCCGGCTGATGACGCCGAGCCCTGACTTGATGGAGGTGGCAGCGGTCAAGCAATGGTTGTACGTGGTGGAGACACGGCTTCGGGAGACCTTGGCACGCTCGAACTTTTACCAGTGCCTCCCGAACATCTACCGCGAACTCGGCGATTACGGGACTGCGGCGATGGTGTGTGAACCCGACGCGCAGCAGGTCGTGCGGTTCTACCCCATGACGGTGGGCACGTATTGGCTGGCGACCGATGACCGGCGCGATGTGGACACGTTGTACCGCGAACTGGAAATGACTGTGCGGCAGGTGGTCGGCAAGTTCGGGTATGAGAACGTTTCGCCACGCATCCAAAGCGCATGGGATGGCGCGCGGTACGAACAGAACGTGTTTGTGTATCACATGATTGCGCCGAACGAGTACCGGCAGCATGGCAAGATCGACAACAAGAACAAGCCGTGGTCTAGCTGCTACTGGGAAAAGGGTGCGAGCGAGTTCCTGCGGGAATCGGGTTACGACACGAAGCCTTTCGTCGCCCCGCGCTGGGACGTGCTTGGCGAAGACATTTATGGGTCAAGCCCAGGCATGGATGGCCTTGGTGACGCCAAGATGTTGCAGGTGCGTGAAATCCAGCAGGCGCAGGCCATCGACAAGCACGTCGATCCGCCGACGCAGGCAAGCCCTGACCTTCGCAACAGCGGAATCAATGCTCTCCCGGGACAGACGACATTCGTCAACCCGAACCAAGGCGGCAGCTTCATTACCCCGATCTATCAGGTGCAACCGGATTACCGCGGTGCGCTGGAAGACAAGCAGGACATCATTGGCAGGATTCGGGACGCCTACTACACCAACCTGTTCCTGATGCTGTCGCAGTCCGACGATCCGCATTTGGTGCCGGAAGTGGTGCGGGAGTTGCGGCAGGAAAAAATGATGGCCTTGGGGCCGGTGCTTGAGCGGCTGAACAATGAGTTCCTTGATCCGATCATCGACCGGGTGTTCAACATCATGATCGGTATCTCGCAGCCGTTGTGGAACACGCAGCACGCACAGAAAGCGCAGATACCGCCGCCGCCGCTGCAGTTGGGCGGAGAGCCGCTTCGCGTGGAATACATCTCCGTGCTTGCGCAGGCGCAGAAGGCGCTCACGGTCGGCACGATCCAGCAGGTGGTGCAATTCGTGGCCGGGGTTGCGCCTGCCTACCCGCAAGCGCTCGACAAGGTGGACATTGATCAGGCCATCGACGAGGTTGCGACCGATCTGGGTGCGCCGCCGTCCATCGTGCGATCCGACGATGACGTGGCCGCGATCAGGGCGCAGAAGGCACAACAAGCGCAACAGCAGCAAATGGCGGCAATGGCTCCGGCTTTCGCGCAATACGCACAAGCGGCGAAGAACGCCAGCCAAGCGCAAATGACGCCGGGTAGCCTGCTTGGTGCTGCGGGCGCGATGGTGAACGCCGGAATGCCGCCGCAGTGAGAAAGACGCCGGAACAGCAGGAACGCGAAAAGACGCGGGCTGAGCGGATCGAACAGGCGCACGACGACGATCTGCGCGCCCTGTTGCGATCGGCAGCCTTCCGGCGCTGGCTCAAGCGCTATCTGGTGCTTGCCAATGTCTTCCGCACCACCTTCACGGGCAACAGCGAGACCTTTTTCAAGGAAGGCCAGCGGTCGATGGGAACCACGATGTTCGGCGAGCTGATGCGTGCCGCGCCGCAGTGTTTCCAGAAACTGATGGCCGAGAAATTACCGGAAGACCAACCGGATTGATTCATCACGCAGGCGTCCCGCCTACGTGCCACCCAACCGCCCCGCAAGGGCGGTTTTTTTTGTTCCGAGGATTCCATGACCGAGCAAAACCCCGCCGCTGCCACGACCACGACCGCAGCCGCCGCCGATGCAACGTCAGGAGCCGATACGACCGCCATCACGCAGTCGGATTCGGCAACACCTGCCACCAACGCAACCGATGCAAAAGCACCCGTGTCCGGCGAAACAAAGCCGGAAGGCGACAAGGCCACAGAGCAGCCCGCACAGGCACCCGAGAAGTACGAATTGGCGGTGCCTGAAGGCCTCACGCTGGAGCCGGAAACCACCACGGCTTTCGAGAACGTCGCACGCGAACTGAACCTGACCAATGACCAAGCCAACAAGCTGGTGCCACTGGCCGCACAACTCGTGCAACGCAATCTCGTTTTGCAGCAGGAAGCGCACGCGAAACAGGTGACGCAGTGGCTGGAGGACGCCAAAGCCGACCCGGAAATGGGGGCGGCCAAGTTCGACGAAACCGTAAAGGTTGCCAAGAGCGCAGTCGAACGGTTCGGCACTCCACCACTGAAAACGTTGATGGATCAGACGGGACTCGGGAATCACCCCGAAATCATCCGGCTTTTCCATCGCATCGGCAGCGCCATCGCAGACGACAAGTTTGTGGTCGCCCCTTCTTCGGGCGGCACGAAGTCGGCCGCGTCGGTGCTTTTCGACCATCCAACATCCCAGAGGTAATCCGTCATGTCCACACTCACCACCGCATCAGGCGCGGTGACGCTGCTCGACGTTGCGAAATCCATCGGCCCCGATGGCAAGGTCGCGAAGGTCGCGGAGCTGCTCACCCAAACCAACGAACTGCTGATCGACATGCCCTTCATGGAAGGCAACTTGCCGACCGGCCACCGCGGAGCGATCCGCACCGGCTTGCCAGTCGCCATCTGGCGCAAGCTCTACCAGGGCGTTCCACCCAGCAAATCCCTGCGCGCCACCGTCGAGGATGCGTGTGGCATGTTGGAAGCCCGCTCCGAGGTAGACAAGGCGCTCGCCAATCTCAACGGCAATTCCGCTGACTTCCGGCTTTCGGAAGGTGTGGCCTTCGTCGAAGCCATGAATCAGGCGATGGCGCAGGCGTTGATCTACGGCGACTCCACGCTGAACCCGGAACAGTTCAACGGACTGGCCCAGCGCTACTACACCATCAACACGGCGACCACGCCGATCGCCAATAACTGCCTGAGCGCTTCAGGTTCCGGCAACTGCACGTCGGTATGGCTGGTCGTATGGGGCCAGAACACCGTCACCGGCATCTATCCGAAGGGCTCGACCGCGGGTCTGGAACATCAGGACTTGGGCGAGATCGACGCGTTCGATGCCAATAACGGCCGCTTCCGCGCGTATGCGGACGTGTGGTCATGGAAGTGCGGCGTGCATGTCAAGGATTGGCGCTACATCGTCCGCATCTGCAACATCTCACTGACCGATCTGCTCGGCCAGTCCGGCACGCAGGCCAATACGGCTTCCACGTGGCTGCCGAAGCTGATGGTCAAGGCGATGGCGCGCATCCCGTACATGAGCATGGGCAAAGCCGCGTTCTACGCCTCGCGTTCGGTGAAGGAAATGCTCGCCGTCGGCGCACTGGACAAGTCGCAGAACATCCTGTCCATCCAGGCTGCCTTGCAGCAGTTCGGCAAGGTCGAGCCAGGCTTCGTCTCCGAAGGCGGAACGCTGAACGTTCTCGGCGTTCCCGTACGCACCGTCGATCGCATTCTCGAAACCGAGACGGCGTTGACCTGATCCCAACCACACTGAGGACACTTCCATGTACGTTGACAAGCAACTTGAGTTCTCGGATGCGCAGGCGGTCACGGCCACTGCCATTTCGAGCAATGTGTACGATACCCAGTCCGTCACCAAGGGCGGCACGTCCACCGCGGGTGAAACCTCGCCGAACACCAAGCTGGACATCGGCGGCGACGGCAACCTGTGGCTGGTGGTGCAGACGCAGACGGCGGCCACCGACTCCGGCTCCGACGCGACGCTGACGGTGACGCTGGAATCGGCGGACGACGCCGGTCTCACCACGAACGCCACGGTGCATCTGGCGACCTCTGCGCTGGCGTTCGCCACGTTCTCGCCCGCGGGCACGCAACTGCTGGTGGCGCCGCTGCCCGCGGCGTTGTATCGGCGCTACATCGGCGTGCGCTACACCGTGGCGAGTGGCCCCCTCACCGCCGGCAACTTCGACGCCTTCATGACGGCCGAGCCTCCGCAGGTGAACCGCGCCTACAAGTCCGGCTTCACCGTCCAGTAAGGAGAGCGAGATGGCCAAGCAAGTCAAGGTGCGCGCGTCGCGGGATGGCCACGACGGCAAGCAGTACCGCGGTCAAGGCCAGGTCTTCCACGTGCCCGCAGAACGGCTGAAAGACGGCTCGGATTGGTTCGAGCGCGTGGATGCCGACGAGCAGGAAGAACCGGAAACGCCCGAAGCCTGATCGTCTCATCGGAGCGAACTTGAGGGGCCGTCACTGGCCCCTCTTTTTTTTGCGAGGGCGTCATGATCCAGCTTGCTGACCAGCTCTCTGCGGCTACGGCTGCGGCGAACTACGACATCAACGTTCTCGGCAAGACCGACTTCTACGGTGCGGTTTTCGGGCCATCGGGTGCGCCGCTGTGGTTTCTTTCTGCCGGCGGCGGCTCGGTGCTGGCGAGCACCCAAGCCGGTGTGTTCTCGGTCTCGAAGTCGATCTATTCGACCTATCTCGCGCAGGTGCAGACGATCTCTGCGACCGACGTGCCGTATCTGAACATGACCAGTGGGTACGACACCGCCAATGGTGCGACGTGCCTGCAGGACAACACGCACAGCGTGGATTACTGCCTTACGACCAATCCCACGATGGGGAGTGGTAACGCAGGGCATATCGGCAAATTCTCCTACGACTCCTTCCACCAGCAGAAACACGCTGATGCGATCGCGCTTTCGCCGCTGAGCGCGCTGACACGCTCGCAGATCACTTCCCTTTACCAATCCACGCTCTCACTGAGCGGCGGCGACTTGAGCATGTCGTCGCCCACGATTTCAGGCGGCGTGATCCTGACCCCGGCGTCACTGCTCAAGATCGTCCAGAACATCTTGCAGGGCACGTACACGATCGCCGGCCTGTTGACAGGTGGCAACCCGCTGTATGCGCCGGTCGAAGCAAGCATGTATTTCGTGGATGGCTCGGTGGTGAACTCGCCCGCGCCGATCGAGGCGTGGTACTACACCCTGAACTTCTGGGTCGAACCTGGCGGCCAATACTTCTGGATGGCCGGAAGCGGCGGTACGGTCGCGTGGATTCGCCGCGACTTGCAGATGGGTGGCCTCGTCTTCCGCGTGTCGGACGGCACCGGCGGTGAAATGGGCGTGCAGTCCATCCGCACCGCGCAGTCCATCCGCAACTCGTACTTCAATGGCGGCTTCGCCGCGCCCGAGCATTATCCGGGGCAATATCGCGACTTCACCGTGCAGGACACGATTGTCGGCAAGGTGAACTGACGTGCCTTCCGCGATCCAGATTTACAACGGCGCGTTGTCCCGCATCGGCATTTCGCAATTCATCGAAAGCCAGGACGAAACGAGCCAAGCCGGGAACTTCTATCGGTTGTGGTACGACACATGCCGTCAGGCGGTATTGCGTGATTTTCCGTGGAACTTCTCTACCACGACGGTGGCCTTGGCGTTGCTGGATGGCGACCCGTTGCCGGGCTGGCAGTTCAAATATGCCGTGCCAACGGATTGCCTGTTTGCACGCATGATTTGTGATTCCAGTGGAGTCCGCACGTACTTTTCCAACGTCTTCGATACCACATGGGATGCAATGAGCGCATTCCCGCCCTACGGGCCGACGGCGCCACTTGGCGCGTTGCAGCAGCCGATGCCGTTCCTTTTGATGCGGGAGGCGGTTACGGCGACCACGGCACGCAAGGTGCTCGTGACCGATCTTGAAAGCGCGTATCTCATCTATACCGCGGACGTGACCGATACGGGCTCCATGGATGCCGGATTCGTCGATGCGTTGCAGTGGAAGATTGCGACCGAGATCGCAGCCCCATTCCTCGGCGCGCCCACTGGGCCGCAAGTAGCGACGACCGCTGGCAAGTATTACCGAGACGCGGTGCTTACTGCCCGCGCGCAATCCATGAATGAAGCCGGTGCCGATTACCGTGCGCCGTCGCCTGCGATTACCGCGCGCTACTGATGAAACTCACGCAGCCGTCATTCACGGGAGGAGAGATCAGCCCGAGTCTGTATTCGCGCGTGGATTTGCAGCGCTACGGGACGAGCCTGAAGACGCTGCGGAACTTCATTGTTTCCAGCTATGGCGGCGTCTACAACAGGCCGGGCCAGCGTTATATCGCGCACACTCGCAATGACGGAGTGACGCGGCTTATTTCGTTCGAGTTTTCGACCGTTCAAACCTATGCGGTGCAGTTGTCGGACTTTCGGGCACGCTTCATCGCCAACGGCGCGCAGGTCGTGGACGGCGGTGGAAATCCCGTCGAAATCGTGACACCGTGGGCTGCCGCGGATATTTGGGCGCTTCGGCACAGCCAGTCTGCGGATGTGATGTGGGTGACGCATCCCAATTACCCCCCGCAAGTCATCCAGCGGACAGGGGCATCGACGTTCACCATCGAAGAATACGACCTCAAGAATGGGCCGTTTCTGCCGATCAACGGCAACTCTGCATCCTTGATGGCGACAAGTGGCGTGCTCGGTTCTGTGAATGTCACCAGCAATACACCGGGGACGTTCGACCCTGCGATGGTCGGGCAACTGGTGTTCCTGCAGAACCAGAACTTTTCCAACCTGAAATATTGGACGGCGGGCGAAAAGAATGTCGCCATCGGCACCATCCGCACGAATGCAGGAAACACCTACGAGGCGATTGCGGTCAGCACAGGCGGCACGTACACGCTCACAGGAGGCAACGCGCCTCAGCATACGACGGGCGCGGAATGGGACGGCCCCGGCGACGTGCGTTCGGACGGCTCAACCAATTACAGCGTCGGCATCCAGTGGCAGTACGTGGATTGCGGCTACGGGATCGTGCAGCTCACCAGTGTTGCGAGCGATATTTCTGCGACGGGGACGGTTACGCTGAGGCTTCCTGCGGGAGTCGTCGGTGGTGCGGGCTCCCCTGCCCGTTCATGGTCATTCACGGGCGACGGCACGACCGTCACGTTTGCCATCGCTGGCAACGTCTCGCCAAACGAGGCTAACTACGGCGTCACGATCAACGCCGATCCCATTCCCTCCGACCCAACCTACACGCCCCCGACTGGAGGGCCTGTAGGCGGTAGTGGTAGCGGGGGTGGTGGTGGCATCGGTAGCGCTGGCAAAGGAATCCATCCCCAATGAGCCAAGGCTGGAGCGTCGATAACGTCGCGCACACGATTACGTTTCTGGAAGCGCCCGCCAATGGTGCGGCGATTGCGGTCAACGAATTTTCCACGCCTTCGTCGAATGCGACGAGCTTGTGGGCTTTCGGAGCCTTCGGGGCTTACAGCGGCTATCCGGTAGACGTGGAGCTTTACTCCAATCGGCTGTGGTTTGCGGGCACGACAAACAACCCGACTACGGTATGGGCGAGCAAAATCAGCCAGTGGGACGATTTCGGCACGTCGGTTCCCATCGAGGACGACGATGCAATCACCGCGACGATGGTCGCCAAGCAGGTCAATGCGATCCAGGACATGGTTCCGCTGTCTGACCTCGTTGAACTTACTACTGGCAACGTATGGCGCACGATGGGGGGCACCAATAATGTCATTACTCCCTCGACCATCAGTTTCAAGCCGCAATCGAACTTCGGGTGTTCCGCGCTTGGATCGCTGGTGGTGGGCGATAGCGCCATCTTCGTGCAGGCAACCGGCGCGCATGTGCGCGATCTTGAATACGATTTCGCAACCGACAAATACACTGGCAACGACCTGACGGTCTTTGCCTCGCATCTGGTAGAAGGCCACACCATCGTCGATTGGGCGTATCAGGCCGCGCCATTCTCCACGGTATGGATTGTGCGCGATGACGGCGTGCTGTTGTGCATGGCCTACTTCAAGGAGCAGCAGGTGCTCGGCTGGTCGCATTGCGATACCACCAACGGCTTCTACGAGTCGGTATGCTCCGTGACTGAAGGCAACGAGGATGCGGTCTACGTGGTGGTCAGGCGTGTCATCAACGGCGAGATCGTGCGTTACGTGGAACGATTGGACACGCGATTCCAGACCGACCAGCGTGATTACTTTTTCGTCGATGCGGGCTTGAGCTACGACGGCAGGAATACCACGATTGCGCCAACGGCCAGCATGTCCCTGAGCGGTGGCGTCAACTGGGACGAGACGGAAGCGCTCACGCTGACTTGTGCAGGCTATGCGCCGTTTGCGGCAAGCAATATCGGTGACTGGGTAAAACTGTATCAATACACGCCCCAGCTTGACGCCAACGGCAACGCCGTGACCAACGAGTTCGGGGTGATCCAGCAAACCCAATCGTTGCAGGTGGCGCAGATCACGGCCTACATCGACCCCAACAACGTCACGGTGCAGGCTATCGGAACCGTTCCCGTGAGCTTCAGGGGCGTCGGTATTACCTCATGGGATTTCTGCCCTGCGACTTTTTCAGGGTTGAGCCACCTGATTGGGCAAACGGTGGCAATCCTTGCAGACGGCAACGTGAAGCCTCAGCAGACCGTGAGCAGTGCAGGCTCCGTGACGCTGGACTACCCGGCGGCCGTGGTGCATGTGGGACTCCCGATCCAGTCGGATTTCGAGACGCTGGAGGTGAATGCCATCGGGCAGGAGGGTGTACGCGACAAGCGCAAGATCATCAGCAAGGTCTCGCTGATCGTCACCAATTCCCGCGGCGGCAAGATCGGGCCTGATCCTGATCACCTTTACGAGTTGCCATCCCGCATGGTGAGCGACAACTATTACCCTCCCAACTCACTGCAGAACGACCTTCTGGAAGGTTATCCGTCGGGCACATGGAGCACGTCTGGCCGGGTATTCGTGCGGCAGGACGATCCGTTGCCATTGACCATCCTCAGCGTGATTGCGGACGTGAGCGTGGCGGGTGGTTGAAGTCCAGTGCGTGCCGGTGCAGGGCTGGCACGCCGACCATCTAGCAACCCACATGCGCGACGCGGATGCCCGCGAGTGCATGGCGCTTGGCGGACTGCTGCCGCGTGCAGCATTGGAGCAATCGCTTGCTTGCGATGGGCCGCGCTGGACGGCATTGATGGATGGCGAGCCTGCTGCCATTTTTGGGGTAGTTCCTGTTACGGCGATGGGCGGTGGCGGGGTGATTTGGTTGCTTGGGACACCGCTGCTGCTGACGCACTGGCGCACGTTTGCAAGGCTTTCAAAACCGCTATTGCGCGAGTTGCTGGCGCGGTATGACTCTCTTATCAATGTCGTGCACGTGGATAACTGCGCGGCGATTCGTTGGCTGGAATGGGTAGGCGCAAGGATTGTACGGCAGCCGCCACGATGTTTTTTCGAATTGAGACAGACGTGATGAAGAAAAAAATCCGCCTTGATGTACTCGCTGCCATCCTGTTCGGCGTGCTGCTACTGCTCGGTTGCGAGGCGTGGGCGCACGCGGCGACCTACTACGTGCGACCCGACGGTGGCACCGCTGCGCAATGCACGGGCTTGGCCAATGCCGCCTACAGCGGCACGGGCACGGCGTGTGCGTTCAACCATCCCTACCAGTTGCTGCCGCCGAACGGCTCGGCCGAGCCGTTGCAGCCGACGGTGATGCAATCCGGCGATACGCTGATGATCGCATCGGGCAGCTACATGATGGGCTATGGTGCGCCCGGGCAGACCAGCGCCGGCTGCGCCACGCCCTACACCTGGGATTGCGAGATCAGCAACATCCCTTCGGGCACGGCCGCCGCGCCGACCACGATCACCGGGGATTGCGCTGCGCCGCCGGAATTGTGGGCAACGCAACGGGCAGCGGCGATTTTCAACATCGTCAATGCCCACGACATCAAGATCGCGTGTCTGGAACTGACCGATCACGCCAACTGCATTGAGTTCTACAAGCCGACCGCGAACACCGGTGGCGTGACGGCCTGCCAGCGAGACACGTACCCTTACGGCACATGGGGCGCATCCGGCATCTACGCCAAGTCCGTGGCGAATCTCACGCTGGCGAACCTCAACATTCACGGGTTTGCCGATTACGGCATCCTCGCCGGATCGCTCTCGGGCAACACCACGGTCAGCAACGTGACCCTTCGGGCGAATGGCTGGGGCGGATGGTCGGGCGATCTGGGCGGCAACACCGGCGAGTGGAGCGATTCCGGGACGCTGGCTTTCGACCACTTCGTTGTCGCGTGGAACGGTTGCGCGGAAGCGTATCCTGCGACGACCATCGTCGGCTGTTGGGGCCAGAATGAAGGCGGCTACGGCGACGGGGTAGGCCAGTCGAAGACCGGCGGCAACTGGACGTTCACAAGCTCGACCTTCGCGCACAACACGCAGGACGGGCTCGATCTGCTGTACGCCGACGGCACCGGCAGCGTGTCCGTGGATCATTCCGTGGCGTGGCAAAACGCCGGCAACCAGATCAAGACCTCGGGCAACGCCTCGCTGACCTACAGCGTTGTGAACGGCTACTGCAACAACTGGCAGGGCTTCCCGATCTACGGCGATGGCAGTAGCGGCGTGGCAGGTTCCATGTGCCGCGCGGATGGCGTGGCGGTAGTGATGCTGTTCAACGCCGCCGGGCAGACGGCCAAGCTGGATCACGACACGATCACCGGCAACGGCGACGCCTTGTTCAACGGCGGCGTGAGCGACAACGCGCCTGCCGGTTGGCAGCCGGATGCCAGCGACGTGACCGCGTGGAGCAACACCATCGCGCTGGGGCAAACCAGCGTGATCCCGCGCGACGATGGTGGACTGACCGCGCTCGACTGGTACAGCGACGGCACCTACGCGGGCACGGTGACGTACAAAAACAACGTGATCTACAACGTCAAGGGCGGCTTCTGCCCGCCGGGCAACATCTGCAAAGACCCGCTGCTGAAAAACGCGACGCTGGCGGGGTTTGATCCTACGTTGCTACAAGGCTCGCCAGCCATTGGCGCGGGGGTGACGCCATGAGCAAGACCGTGCCGATGACCCGCGAGACAAGCTGGTATTTCGACGGCGATGTGTATTCCAGCCGTGGCGATGCGCTGAATGCGGCAGCAGCGGTGTGGCGCGCGACCGGGCAGGTGCAGCAGGTATTCCCGCCGCCGTATGACGTGGGCACAGCTCAACCTCCGCCGCCACCTCCGCCGCCACCTCCGCCGGGCCAGCCGACCGCCGCGTTCACCGCCACGCCGAACGGGCTGACCGTGGCGCTGGTGGATCAATCCAGCGACGTAGGCAGCACCATTGCCAGCGTGATCTACGACTTCGGCGATGGCCAGTCTTCGCCCGCGACCCTGCCGCCCGCAGACCTCTCGCACACCTACGCTGGCGCAGGCACGTACACGATCACCCAGACGGTGACGGACGCTACCGGCGCGACCGCCAGCACGCAGCAGGCTGTAACCGTTGCGGTTACACCGAGCGGCGACAACATTGGCGCGATGCAGCAGGGCGATACCTGGACGCCGCCGCAATGACGCTGATCGACCAGATCAGGGCCGACGAAGGCTGGCGCGCGACGGTGTACGACGACGCGACCGGCTTGCCGATCACGCGCGGCTACACGTGCAAGGGCAACCCGACGATTGGCTACGGCACCCTGCTTTCCTCGCCGGGCGGCATCAGCGATAGCGAGGGCGAAGTGCTGTTGCAAAACCGGATTGCTACCGCCACCGCACAAGCCGCGACGTTGCCGGTATTTGTGACGCTGGACGATGTGCGGCAAGACGTGCTGATCCAGATGGTGTTTCAGCTTGGGCTCGGCGGCGTGCAGGCGTTTACCCATACGCTGGCCGCGCTGGAAAGCGGCGACTATGCCGCAGCGGCGGACGGCATGAGGCTGAGCCACTGGGCACAACAAACGCCTACGCGCGCGCGCAGGCTTGCGAAAGCGATGGAAACGGGGGTCGCATGAGCGAGCCGGAGCACTACCGCGATCACTGGCTACAGCGCGGAGTTTCGATGTTCCTGCAAGCCTTGATCCTCGGGCTTGCGGTGTGGATCGGTTCGAGTGTGGAAAGTTTGCGCGAAACCAGCGCGTTGAACACCTACAAGATCAGCCAGATTCAGGCGGCCATGTCGCCGCTGCCGGTGATCTCGCAGCAGATTCAAAAGATGCAGTTCCAGATCGATGATCTGGAGAGCCGCCAATCTCGCGATGACATCTATCGCGCGGAGCATCCCGGCAGGCAGCGGGGCGGCGAATGATTGACTGGCAAGCCCTCGTGGACGGCATCAATGCGCAGCTTGGGCATCCAACGGCCATTCGCGCGCTGGTGATCGGGTTCGTCTGCTCGATTGGCTTGACCCAGATCGCCAAGTTTTCGCCTTCGCTGGCAGCCACCAGCGACCGTTATGCGCGCGCAATGACGCGACTGTTCGCATTCGCGGCGGCGGCATTGCCCGCGTGGGCGCTATGGCCGGAACCAGGGCTGCCCGGTATGACTGTCGCGCTGGCGCTGGGCCTGATCACGCCGACGCTCTACACCATCGCGGTACGGATCGCGGTGCACTTTTTCCCGTGGCTCGACGACAAGTTGAGCGCGCGCCCACAAGGCAAGACGCCATGACCATCATCCTCTCGCTGATCATCATCATCCTGCTGCTGGCCTGCGCGGTGATGCTGTGGTCTCTCTGTGGCGCTCACCTCCAGCACGGCGTGCTGCAAGATGCGCTGCGCGAGGAGTTCGATGCGTTCACCCAGTCGGCCGAGCGCAGGCTGGCGAAGCTGGAGGGGAAGATCGACGGCGGGAGCAAGCCGGCGTGACCGCTTGGCTGGCCAAGCTGTGGGCCAAGCTGTACGGCTGGCTGGCGCTGGCTGGTGGTGTGGTGCTGGCCGTGGCTGCCGCGCTGGTATACGGCAGGATCAGCGGCAAGCGCGAACAGGCGGGCGAGGACGCAGCGAAGGACGCCAAGCGACAGGCTGACGACGCCAAGGCTGCCCAACAGGCGCAACAGGATGCGACCGTTGCCGCCGAAAAGGTGCAGGCCGATGCGGCCAAGCAACCGCCGCCGGATGCAGCAAAACGCGATGACTTCGACACGACTTCCTAGCCTGCTGGTGTTACTGGCGCTGGCCGGTTGCGCAACACCTGCAGCACGCCCGGTGAAACTACCGCTGCCGCCTGAACCTGTGCTGGTGCCGGTCAAGGCAGATCAGGTGCAGTGCCTCGCGCCGGATGCCTATACCGATCTCGTCAACCGCGAACGCACACTGCGGACGTGGGGGCAGGAATTGCAGGCGATCATCAAGGCTAACAACAAACAAGCAGCCGGGAACTGATATGTGCTATGCCGCCGCCATCCCCTACGTCATCGAGGCTGTGGTGGCAGTTGCAGGCGCGGCCTATGGCGCGAATGCCGCAAAGCAGGCTGCGCAATACAACGATCAGGTGGCGCAGAATCAGGCCAAGCTCGACAACATCAAAGCGCAGAATGCCAACGCGATAGGCTCCTACGAGGCAGATCAGGCGCGCATCCGCGGCAACCTCATGCGCGGGCAGCAGATCGCCACCTTCGCCGCGAACAATGTGGATGTCACCACGGGATCGGCGTCAGACATCCTCGGCGATACCGCGATGTTCACGGCGTCCGACGAACGGCAGGCGAGGATCAATGCCGCGCAGCAGGCATACGGGTTTCAGGTCGATGCCGCGAACGCGCAGGCGGCTGGAAAGTATGCGCTGTGGCAGGGCAACGAGCAGGCGACGAGTTCGTGGATTTCCGGACTTGGTAGTGCTGCAGGATCGGTGGCTGGCGGTATCCGTGCAGGCAGTTTCGGCGGCGGTGCAGGATCGAGCCTCACCGGCAGCACGGTGCTGACCGGAGGCTATGGCGATAACGGCGGCAATCTCGGCTTGTGGAGTGGCTACGGATGATCGTCGTCCCGCGGATGGATCAAGCGGCGATTGCGCCGACCCAGACTCCGAACGTCAGTGCGGGCCAGCAGGTGAGTCCCGCCGCCGGCATGGAAGTCGGCAACGCGATCAGCAGGCTGGTCGATACGTTTGGCGAGATCGTGCGGCAGGAGCAGGAAAAGGCCAATGTCGCCGCCATGAATCAGGCGCGCATTGCGCTGGCCGACAAGGAATCGTCCTACTTCGACCCGAACAACCAGCAGGGCATCTACGCCTACAAGGGCGCGAATGCGTTGCAGGCTCCCGGTGCCATTGGCGGCGACCTCGCCGATTTCGCGCAGAAGTACCGGCAAAACCTTTCCAATCCAGTCCAGCAACAGGCGTTCGATAGCCTCTACGCCGAGCAGCGCCTTGGCCTGATGGATCGCATCAACAGCTACGCGCATCAGCAAAAGGAGGAGTACGAGCAGCAATCGTTCTCCGGTGCGCTTCAATCGAGCATCACGAATGCGACGAATAAGGCGCAGGCCGGTGATCTCGATGGTGCCATGGAGGCACAGATCGACGGCATTGCCACCATCCAGCAATACGGGCAGGCGAATGGGTGGGCTCCCGAATACACCCAATCCAACATCGACAAGTTCACCAAAGGTGTCCAGGACGCCACCTACATCGCGCAGAAAAACGCTGCAGACGTAGCCGTCACGCAAGACCCGCAGGGCACGCTCGCCGCCACGAATGCGCGCCTTGGCATCGGGCCAAACAGTGCGGGGGCAAAGGGCATTGCAGCCTCGGATTTGCCGACTGAGACGCAAAACTACGTGCCCGGCGTACTCGGCAGGCTCGGCAAAGCCGCTCCCACGAACCCTGACGGCACAGCATCCGATGCGCTGATTCAAGCCGTCATCGGGCAGGAATCCGCTGGCAACCCGCAAGCGGTATCACCCAAAGGCGCGCAGGGATTGATGCAGGTCATGCCAGCGACGGCGGCAAGTGTGGGTTATCCCAATGCCGATTTGACCGATCCCACGCAGAACAAACAGGCCGGAACCGCCTATCTCAACCGGATGCTGACCCGGTACAACGGCAATGTGCAGCTCGCACTTGCCGCGTACAACGCAGGCCCCGGCCGCGTGGACAAATCGCTCGGCAAGTACAGTCCTGAGAACCAACCGCCACGGGTCACGATGAATGGCAGCGGCATGATCGTGCCGGGAGACGGCCAGAATGTGCCCATCGGCCAGCTTGGCAATTCCGGCAATTTCACCGTCGATTCCCTCAAACCTGCCGATCTTGTCACCATCCACAACCGTGCCTTGGAGGAATTGAACAAACGGCAGATGATTCTGCGCAGTGGCATAGAACAACGTGTGATTGATGACACGGCGGCATTTCGGGACGGGCAAAGCGTTGCGCAACCGCTCACCTTGGGCGAGTTCACGGGCGCGTATGGTGATGCGGAAGGTATGCAGCGGTTTGGGCAATATCAGGCCGCGCAGCAGTTGAGTTCCGATCTGCGACTGGTGAATACACTTACGCCCCCGCAGATGCAGGCTTTGGCGACTGCACGCGCACCGCAACCGGGCGAGAACTACGCTGCCAAGGCGCAGGATCAGGATTCGCTCGTGACCGCAATGCAGCAAACGATGCGTGCGCGCAACAAAGACCCGGCGCTATGGGCGCTGAATACCGGCGTCGGCGGCATCAAGCCTCTCGACCTCACCTCGCCAGAAAAACTGGCGGCTTCCATTGCCGCGCGCGCAGGCCCGATGCGCACCGTTGCGCAGACCTACCAGATGCCTTATAGGCTATTGGCTTCGCAGGAACAGTCCGCGCTGTCTGGCACGATCAACGGAATGCCTGCCAGTGACAAGGTGAAGTTCCTCGGCGCGCTGTCCACGGCGATGCAGCCTGCGGATTATCAGCAGGTGGTGAATGCCATCAAGGGCAATTCGCCGGTGACGGCGATGGCGGGCACGATCATGGGCGCGGCCCATGCCGCGCAGACCGGAACCACGGGGTCTCTCTGGTGGAAACAACCCACCACCATGCAGGCGCAGGATGTGGCAGAAACCGCGCTGGATGGGGATGCGTTGATCAATCCAACCAAAGGCGACAAGGAAGCCAATGGGCCGTCCAAATTCGCCATGCCTTCCGATTCCGGGCCGCTCGGGTTGCGCTCGGTGTGGAGCGATATCACAGGGGATGCCTACCGTGGCGATGGCGCATCCGAGGTACAGGCTTACCAATTCTATCGCGCCGAGTACGCGGGACTGGCGGCCAAGCAGGGCAAGACCGATGGCGTGCTGGATGAGAATATTGCCCAGCAAGCCGCCCGCGCCACACTTGGCAACGTGCTGGACTGGGGCGGTCATCAGGTCATCCCGCCCTACGGCATGAGCGAGGATGCGTTCACCGATGCGGTGAACAAGGCGTGGAACGGCGTGCGTGCCAATGTGCCCGGATTCGATGATGCCGACGCTGGCAGTTTCAGCCTCGACCGCATCGGGGATGGCGCTTACACGCTCAGCACAGGTGGTGCTCCGCTACGCGGCAAGAATGGCAAGCCAGTCGTGTTGCGGATCAATTATCCGGCGTCTGCCACTGCGCCTCCGCAACAGACACCGCCCGCTAATACCACGCTCACGCAGGCGACGCCCGCACCAACGATGGCTGGAGCCGAATGATGGACTTCAATGCCAACGGCATGACCGATGACGAGCAGGCGACGTTTGACCGCCTGTACGGCTCGCAGCCGAGTGTGGCGCAACCGGCTGCGCCTGGATGGTTTGCTCGCGCCTACGCAGGGCTTGGATTCGTGCCATCCGCCGCGGCGAACATTGGACTGGATGCTGCGCAGACCGTTGTAAACGAGCCGCTTGATCTGGCGCAGCCGTACACTACCGACACGCGCTTGGCATCCAGCGGCACACTCCAACCGCTCCATCCATCCGGGGTCTACTACCCGCAGCTAGCCGGATCAACGCTGCAAGAGCCGGCCGCCTTGGCAGGGATGCAGGATTTTGCGCACGAAGCGGATCAATGGATCGGCGACACCCGTGCCACAGCCGATGACTTGTACCGGCCCGACCCGCTGACAACGGGGGCGGTAGGAAATACTTTGTTCAATCTCGGCGAACCTTTGGCGCGTATCGGCCTCGGCACGATATTGACGGGTGGTGCAGGCGCCCTTGAGATTGCGGCATCGTCGATGGGATACGAACGCGCGCAACAGGCGCAGGCGCAGGGAGTGGATGCGAACACTGCGGCGATGCTCGGGTTGACGGATGCAGCAGCCTTTGAAGCACTTGGGGCCGTAGGCAATGAAGGGTCCTTGGCGACGCGCATCCTCAAACTCGGTGCCGTGAATGAATCTGCTGGCATCGCCCAACGTGGGCTGGATCACGAAATACTTGCGGCCAATGGTTACGACAAGCTGGCCGAACAGGAAAAGTGGAACGACGCACAGGCGATCTTGTCGAATGCGCTGATAAGCATCGCCTTCCCTCTCGTTCACGAGGGGTACGTGAAGCTGAAAGACGTGAGCGCCACGCTGGCGGAGAACAGGCTGGCCGCTGACATTCTCGCGGGCCGCAAACCCGCCGAATGGGAAAGTGGCATTCCGTCGGAATTGGTCAATTCCGCGCTGACCTCGCTGAATGCCAAGCACGCAGCCGATACCGCGCCCGGCATCCCGACCGATCCACAATCGCAAGGACTGCATTACAAGGCGCTGGATGCGGCCATCATGCAGGCGCTGAATGCCGAACCGGTAGACGTGGAGCCGATCACGCGCGGGATGAACACCATACCGCGGCCGGTCGATCCCGCGAAGGTGGAAGGGATCACAGAAGCATTGACGCCGGAGCCAGAGGCCGATCCGTACCGCTACGCCGAGCGCGACGAGAGCGGCACCGTAACGGGCTACCGCAACGGTGACAACTTCATCCCCGCATTCACCAACCTCACCGACGCACAGCGCGAGGTGGAGGCGCGCGCAGCCGGACAAGTGCTCGACGATCCCGAAGCCGCCATTGCGGCGTATGCGAAAATCCGCAATTCCAAGGGAGAAAACACAACCAACAACGGCAGCCTGATCAATACCGATGAGGCGCGCGAACTGTTCACAGATTACAACGCGAGTCCAGAAGCGCGTTCGATGAATGCGCTTGCGGTGCATGAGCCTGCATCATGGATAGCAAAGAAAGTATGGGAGCGCGCGCTGGCGCGTCCCGTTCGTGACGGGAAATTCGCCCATGTTTTCTTTACCCGAGGTGGCACCGGCGCTGGTAAAAGCACGGGGCCAAAACACCTCTCAGAACTCGGCGAACTGCAATCGGCATCCGATATTGTCTACGACGGGAACCTGAATGGGTTTGAGAGCGCGACCAAGAAAATCGACGCAGCGCTCGCAAGCGGGCGCAAGGTTCGCATCTTGTATACGTTCCGCGATCCCGTCCAGTCTTTTGTTCATGGCGCGCTTCCACGCGCTGAACGTCCCGATTACGGGCGCACCGTACCCATTCCCGTTCACGTCGATACCCATGTCGGCGCAGCCGAAACTTACCTGCGCCTCAAAGAGCATTACAAGAACAATCCGGACGTAGACATTCAAGCCATTCACAATGACTATGTACCGAAAGAACGTGCGGATGCACGGTCAAAGATCACGTCGCCGTTCCCTGATGAGCATATCGTCGCACTTGCGAACACCGACCGTGATATACTTGAGTCAGAGGTGCGCGATGCGTTCGAGCGAGAAAGACAAGCAGGCCGCGTTTCAGACCGGGTCTACTACGGCACCCTCGGAATCAGGCCGCGAGGCCCAGACGACGACAGTTCCGGACCCGTGGGAGAAGTTCAAGGCGTTCCTTGGCCGCCTTCCCCAAGGCCAGCCGGTTCCGTACGCGGGCCTGGACAAGTATCGGACTTGAACCCCGCCGCTGGCGGGGTTTCTGCTTCTGGGCCACTGATGCAGAACCGCGACCGGGCACGGGCGGCGAGCCTGACGCAAATGGCCGGGATTGCCAACGCGCCGGACGCACAGCGGCTCGGGTTCAGCCGTGACCCGAATACCGGGGCGCCGATGGTCAGCGCGGAGAATGCCGCGCAGGCGGTTCCCGCGGCCGACCTTGGCAAAGAGGATGTCGTGATCTTCGCCGATGGCCGCAAGATACCAGTGCGCTATGCCGTGGTCGAAGCGGGCGATGTGCAGGCTTCGCACCATGCCGACGGCAGCGTGAATCCGGACTACAACGGCGCGCCCTTGCAGGCGCTCAACAATGGCCGGGTTGCCGGGGTACAAGCGGCATGGAAAGGCGGCAACGGGGATGCCTACAAGGCCGGGCTGGTCGAAGATGCTTCCACCTTTGGGATCGACCCCAAGGCAATCGCCGACAAGGCGAACCCGATGGTGATCCGGCTGTACGACGCCGCGGCCAACTTCGGCGACATGGGCAAAGCCTCGAACGAATCCGGTGCGCTCGGACTTTCCCCGTCGGAACAGGCGCTTACAGACGCGCGTGCGCTGCCTGACCTTGACACGCTGCCCTTGACCGAATCGGGCGAAATATCCAACCGTGCGGACGATCCGTTCCACCGGCAATTCCTGCGCAACCTCGGGGTGAACGATGCGGCCAAGCTGGTCGATTCGAGCGGCCGTTTCAACAAGACCTATCTCGACCGCCTGCGGGCGGCCCTGTTCGCCCGTGCCTATGGCGACCCGCAACTGGTGGAGATGCAGACGGAATCAACTGACCCCGTTGCCCGGAACGTCCTGAACGGCCTCACCGCTGCCGCGCCGGAATGGGCCAAGATAGACCAGGGCGCTCCGCTGGGCGACTACGCCACGCGCTTGACCGCGGCCATGAACCTGTTGCGCGAGGCCCATGAATCCGGCGAGACGGTGGCACAACGGCTGGCCCAAGGCGACCTGATTGCCCGCGATCACCGGGGCGATGCGTGGGCCAATTTCTTCGCCGAACATGCCCGTTCGCCGAAGCGGATCAGCGAAGCCCTCCGCGATGCCGCGCGCATGATCGTACAGGAACAGCGTAGACTCTTGAACGGTGACCTGATCGGCGGCGGTGCGCGTAGTGAAAGCGACATCACCCAAGCTGTGCTCAAGATCGCCGAGGACCGTTATGGAAACGAACGCCCCCAACCCACTGGCAGCCTCTTCAACGCCGCAGGGCGAGCCACCCGCGATGCCCTACGACAGCCCGGAACTGCACCGGCTGGATCGGATGCTGATGTGGCACGGAATCCAGCACGCGAACAAGTTGAAGGTGAACGAGCCCAAGCTGACGATGCCGCCGCCGCTGGACGCGCCGCACCCGAGCCCGGGCCAGCGGACGCCCCTGACGCTGGTCGCCCCGCAGGAGCCGCCGCAAGCGGTTTGAGCGATGGTGCCGACGCGGAAGGAACTGCGGGAGCAACAGGCGAAGCTGGCGGAACTGGACCGGCAGGGCCGCGACGTGCTGCGCAGGATCAGGAAGGACAGCCGGGAACTAGCCAAGATACGGGAGCAGATCGAAACGTTGCACGCGCCCGCGAAGCGATCACGCAACGACCGGACCTGATGTTGCCCGATGGCGTGTCCGCCGCCGAGGCGATGCGGCAGGCCGATGAAGCCGTGGCGCAAGCCGAAAAGGATGCTGCAGCGCTCAAGGCTGCCGTCGATTGCTTCCTGCAATTCGGGAGCGACGCCGCATGAAGTCGGAATGCGCCCTCAAGGCCGCACAGGCGCTTGGGCGCACCCTCTCGACCGTCGAATCCCGTGATATTGAGACCCGGCTACGGTTGGCCCGCAAGCGGCTCGCCACGCAAGACCCGGACGGCTGGCAAAAGCTGACCGACGACGAGCAGGCCGAACGTGCCGGAGCCGAAGCGGCGCGGGAGATCACACAGGAAGCGGCGACCAAACGAGTGCGTATCGCGCAGACGATCATGGCGCACGACCGCATCCAGAACTACGTCGAATCGCAGGTTGCCAGCGGTGCGGATGACGACCGCTTGAGCGCCCTCAGCCGGATGCTGGAAGGCCGTGCAGACGGCAAGAACAACATTGAATCGGTCTGGTCGAAGCAGATGGGCATTTACTCTGCGGCCAGCACTTACCTGACCAAGACGTGGAATGCTGCGGGAGGCAGGTTCCTGCACCTGATGGCCGATCCCAAGGCCGAGATAGCGATGATCCGCGCCCTGTATGGCGACACGACCGTCCCCAAGCTATTTCAGGCCGCGGTCAAGGACTTCCAGACGATTGCCGAGCGCTTGCGGCAACGATTCAATGCGGCAGGCGGCGACATTGGCAAGCTCGACAACTGGGGTATTCCGCAATCATGGTCGGCCATGCGGTTGCTCAAGGCCGGCAAACAGGCATGGACGGATTTCATGCTGCCGCTACTCGACCGCAACAAGTACGTGCACGACGACGGCTCGCGCTATTCCGACGACGAACTGCGCAACCTGCTTGATGAAGCATGGCAGACGGTGGTGACGCAAGGCGCGAACAAGGTTCTCGGTGGCAATCGCGTGGGCGGTGGCATCAAGGCCAACCGCATGAGTGCGGAGCGCCAGATTCACCTGAAAGATGCCGACGCACAGATTGCAGCACGCCAAATGTTCAGTGATCGTGGCGTGCTGGATTCCATGCTTGGGAACATCCGTTCCATGTCGCGCAACATTGCGCTGGTGGAGCAGTTCGGGCCGAATGCCGACCAGTCTTTTAGACAGGCACTGGAGGATGCCGTCAACCGTGAGGTT
>Ga0075163_10000850_pt1 | contig 40643 bp, 36 predicted proteins | sample JI1023141ADNA_FD_71478 | JGI IMG/M metagenome (GOLD analysis project Ga0075163, IMG submission 71478) | Wastewater effluent complex algal communities from Wisconsin, to seasonally profile nutrient transformation and Carbon sequestration -... | ecosystem: Engineered > WWTP > Effluent > Algae...
CCCCTCCCACCCCGCGGGTGCTCTCCGGCATCCAGCCCTCGGGCACCCTGCACCTCGGCAATTACTTCGGCGCGATCCGCCAGCACATCGCGCTGCAGGACACCTACCCGGACTCGGCGCTGTACTTCATCGCCGACTACCACGCGCTGACCACCGTGCGCGACCCGGAGCTGCTGCGGGCCAACGTGTTCGACGCCGCGGTCACCTACCTCGCGCTCGGCCTCGACCCCGGGCGCGCCATGCTGTTTCGCCAGTCGGACGTCCCCGAGGTCACCGAGCTCGCGTGGATGCTCGCCAGCGTCACCGGCATGGGCCTGCTCGAGCGCGCGCACAGCTACAAGGACAAGCTCGCCAACGGCATCACGCCCTCGGTCGGCCTGTTCTTTTATCCCGTGCTGATGGCCGCCGACATCCTCGCCTACGACGGCACGATGGTGCCGGTCGGCAAGGACCAGGTCCAGCACATCGAGATGGCGCAGGACATGGCGACCCACTTCAACCAGGCGTTTTGCCCCGACGCGCCGGCGCTGGTCCGGCCGGAGCCGCTGCAGGCGAAGGCCGCGGTGGTGCCCGGCTTCGACGGGCGCAAGATGAGCAAGAGCTATCACAACACGATCCCGCTGTTCGAGTCGGGCAAGGCGCTGCGAAAGATCGTCGGCCAGATCGTCACCGACTCGACGCCGCTCGGCGAGCCGCTGCCGTTCGCGACCTGCAACGTCGCCGGGATCCTGCGCCTGTTCTGCGACGAGGCCGAGCTCGCGCGGCTCGAGGGCTGGTATGCCGACGGCCGCCGCGACGGCGCGCCGTTCGGCTACGGCCACGCCAAGCTGCTGCTCGCCGAGAAGATCGACCAGCACTTCGCCGCCGCCCGCGTCCGCCGCGAGCGCCTGCTCAGCCCGGAGGGCCGCGCCGAGGTCGAGAACATCCTCGTCCGCTCGGCCGCCCGCGCCCGCGCGCTCGCCCAGCAGACGCTCGAGCGCTGTCGCCGGGCCTGCGGCCTGCGCTGAGACATGTCCCGGAGGACATGTCCCTCACGACCTGTCCCTCACGACCTGTCCCTCACGACCTGTCCCTCCGGCCAGCCATGTCGCCCGCCCGCATCGTGCCCGCCGCCGCCGTCGCGCTCGCCGAGCTGCAGCCGCTGGCCGAGGCGATCTTCGGCGGCGGCCCGCGTCCGCCGGGGTGGTTCGTCCGCAAGCTCGCGCGCGAGGTCGTCGACCCGGCGCGCTCGGCCGTCGCGCTCGACGCGGGCGACGTCCCGATCGGCTACATGCTCGTCGGCGGCGAGCCGCGCGACCGCGTGGCCCACAGCGCCGGCCTCGGCGTGCTCGCCACCTGGCGCGGGCGCGGGCTCGGGGCGGCGCTCGCCCTCGCCGTGCTGGAACCCCTGCGCCGCGCCGGCCTCGAGCGTCTGCGCGTGCTCGCCGAGCCGCCGCGCCGCGGCTTCTACGAGCGCCTCGGCTTCCACGCCGGCGCCGAGCGCCACACGCTGGTGGCCGCCGGCACCGGCGCCGCGGAGCTCGAGCTGCGCGAGCATCCGCCGGGCGCGTGGGCGTTGCCAGGGCGGCAGATCGCCGGCTGGCGCGAGGGCACGTGGTCACGCACCCCCAGCGTCGACGCGGCCACGCTGACGCTGCTCGGCGGCGAGGCCCACGTGCACGTCTCGCGCGAGGGCCGGGCCCTGCTCGTGCAGCGGCTGTGCGTCGCCGACGACGACGACGACGCGAGCAGCGAGTCGCGGGTCCACGCCGCGCTGCACGAGCTCCGCGGTCGCGTGCATCGTGACACCGCGGTGCTGCTCTACGGCTGCGATGTCGTGAGTTGCGTCACCGCTTCATTGATGCGAGCGAGATGGCGGGTCGCGCAGACGGCCTGCGAGATGGAGCGCGTGCTCGGTGAGGGAGTGGACAAGCACGCGGCGCCCACCGCATGATGCCGCGCGAGCGCGCCCGATGCCGGGCGCCAGGAGTGAGCCCCCGTGTCCTTCAAGCTTGACCGTAGCCTGTTCGCGTTGATCTCCGTCCTCACTGTCGTGGCCTGCCGCGGCGACGACAACCCCGGCTCGTCGGACACCGACGCGAGCAGCAGCGGCGACAGCTCCGGCGGCACCGGCTCGACGACCGGGACGCCGACGCCGACCACGTCCGAGTCCGGCACCTCGACCGGCGTCGTCGACCCGAGCACGAGCACCGGCCCGGTCGACCCGACCACCGACGGCTTCGAGACCTGCGGCTTCATCGACGAGTGTACGACCGGCTCCAGTTCGCTGCCGAACGGCGCGCAGTGCGACTCGGACGACCAGTGCGCGTCGATGCAGTGCTATTCGAACCAGATCCTGATGTTCGGCGTGTGCGCCGAGTGCAACGAGGACGCCGACTGCGTCGCGGCCGGCACCGGCACCGCGTGCTCGCTGAGCCCGCTGGCGATGACCGCCGTGTGCACCCAGGGCGAGCCCGGCTCGGGCTGCATGAGCGACGAGGCGTGCATGGACGGCCTGTTCTGCGCCCCCGTGATCGAGGTCCCGATCCCCGGCGTGCTGCCCGACACCTGCGGCGAGTGCAGCGAGTCCGGCGACTGCGCGATGGGCCAGATCTGCAACCCCGAGCTCGACATGGCGACCCTGAGCGGACAAAACAAGTGCGTCGAGCCCGGCAGCGTCCCCAACGACGGCCTGTGCGCCAAGAACCCCGAGGGCGACATGGCCTGCATGTCCGGGCACTGCACCGACGCGACGGTCATGATGTTCCTGACCATCCACATCTGCGGCGAATGTGCCGAGGACGGCGACTGCGACCAGGGCCAGACCTGCATGCCCGCCGAGGCCGGCATGGGCGGCCTCATCGGCTCGACCTGCGTCTGACGACCGCGTCCGCGCGATCGCGCACAAGGCCCCGCAGCGCCCCTGCGGGGCCTTTTTCGTGGGCTTGATTTCCATATCGAACGGTCGTTATAAAATGATCGGTGCCGAAGATCGTCGACCACGCGCACATGCGGGAGGGCCTCGTCGAGGGCTGCTCGCGGCTGTTCGCGGAGCGCGGCTACGCCTCGCTGACGATGCGGGAGATCGCCGCGCAGCTCGGGGTCTCGACGGGCACGCTGTATCACTACTTCCCGGGCAAGGACGCGCTGTTCGCCGCGGTCGTCCGGGCGGTCGCGCAGCAGGACCTCGGGGCGGCCGCGCTGTTCGAGGCGGTGCCGCCCGACCCGCGCGTGCGGCTGGCCGCGCTGCTGGCCCACGTCGAGGCCCACGAGGACCGCTTCGCGCGCGAGCTGCTGGTGCTGCTCGAGGTCCGGCGGATCCACGGCGAGGCCGAGGCGCCGCTCGCGGTCGTGCGCGAGGCGGCCGCGGCCTACGTCGCCGCCATCGACCTGTTCCTCGGGACAGGTGACCTCCGGGTCGCCCGCCTCGTGCTCGTCGCCATCAACGGCCTGCTCGTGCAGCGCCTCCTCGACCATCGCCGCACCGACCTCGGCGGCCAGCTCGACCTGCTGGCCCGCCTGCTTCGCGAAGGGAGCCCCGCGTGATCGCCCCGCAGCCCGTCCCTCCCGGCCCGCCCGGCCTGCCCGTGATCGGCAGCGCCCTCGCCTATCGCAAGGACCCGTTCGGCTTCCTCGAGCGGATCGCCCGCACCTACGGCGAGGTCGTGTACAGCCGCTTCGCCGGCCAGCACTTCTACATGATCACGCGGCCCGAGCACGTCGAGCAGGTGCTCGTCGGTCGGCGCGAGCGCTACGGCAAGGACCGGTTCATCCGCACGCTCGCGGTCGTGATCGGTCAGGGCCTGCTGGTCAGCGAGGGCGCGCTGTGGCGGCAGCAGCGGCGGCGCATGGCCCCCGCGTTCGCGCACCGGCACGTCGGCGGCTACGCGCGCACGATCTCCGGCTGCGCGGGCGAGCACGCCGCGGCGTGGTCGGCGGGCGTGATCGACGTCGGCGCCGCGATGATGCGCATGACCCTCGACATCGCCCTGCGCGCTCTCTTCGGCGGCGGGGACCCGCGCGCGGGCGCCAGCGACGACGACGCGCTGCGGGTCGGTCGCGCGTTCACGACGGTCAGCGAGTTCTTCGCCGACGCGGTCGGCAAGCCGGTCCCGCTGCCGCTGTGGGTCCCGACGGCGCGCCACCGCGGGCTGCGTCGCGCGATCGCCGAGCTCGACGTCGTCGTCGCCCGCGTGATCGGCCAGCGCCGCGCCGCGCCACCTGTCCCCGGGGACAGCCCGCTCGACCTCCTCGGCATGTTGCTGGCCGCGCGCGACGACGACGGCGCGGCGATGGACGACCGCCAGCTCCGCGACGAGGTCCTGACCCTGCTGCTCGCCGGGCACGAGACGACCGCGCTGACGCTGACGTACGCGCTGGCCCTGATCGCGCGCGACCCGGAGGTGCAGGCGCGGCTCGCCGCCGAGGTCGCGCAGCTCGGCGGGGCCGCGCCGACGCTCGAGGACCTGCCGCGCCTGGCCTACTGCGAGCAGGTGGCGCTCGAGACGATGCGGCTGTATCCGGCCGCGGCGACGCTCGGCCGCGAGGTGCTCGAGCCCGACGAGATCGGCGGCTACCCGGTCCCGCGCGGCGCGACGGTGGTGCTGTCGCCGTGGGTGATCCACCGCGACCCGCGGCACTACGCCGAGCCGCTGCGCTTCTGGCCCGGGCGCTGGACGGCGGAGTTTCGCCGCCAGCTGCCGCGCTTCGCGTACTTCCCGTTCGGCGGCGGCCAGCGGGTGTGCATCGGCGAGGCCTTCGCCATGCTCGAGGTCCGCCTCGCGCTCGCGGCGATCGTGTCGCGCTGGCAGATCGCGGCCGTCGACGACGCGCCGCTCGCGGTCGTGCAGGCGATCACCGTGCGCCCGAAAGACCCCGTGCGCCTGCGCCTGAGCCCGCGGGAGGCGCCCCATGGTTGAAGTCGACGTGTTCTGGGCCTACGCGATCGGCGGCAGCCTGGCCGCGGCCGCCGGCACCCCGGTGGCCCGCGCCCCCGCGCCCACCGACACCCCGCAGTTCACGCGCACGCTGCTGCTGCTGGCGCTGGTGTGGGCGCCGACCGGCCTGCTGCTGCTGCTGCGCCACCCGTCGTGGGAGACGATGCAGGTCGCCGACAGCTTCGCCGCGCTCCCGCCGTGGCTGGTCCTCGCGTTCGGCATCACCAACATCACGCAGGGCATCGTCGGCTTCCACGTCGGCGCCCGCCTGCTCGCGCGCGGCCGCGCCTACGCGGCGCACCTGAGCTGGATGCTCGGCTACTTCGCGATGTTCTTCGTGCTGCTGTACGGCTGGGACGGCCTCGGCCACGACCGCTTTCTCTACGACCGCGACATGTTCGGCGGCGCGGCCTGGACCCCGGGCGCGGGGCTGCAGGCGGGGTTCGGCTTCCTCGCCAGCTCGGTCGCCCGCACGCTCTACCTCGACGGGGTGTACCTGCTGCCGCCGCTGCTGTACCTGATCGGTCGCTGGCACAAGGACGACGCCGACCGCCGCGGCGGACCGGCGCGCAGCGTGCTCGGCTGGGCGTCGGTGCACCTGGGCATGATCTTCGGGCCGGCGCTGTGCGGGGCGGCCGTCACGGCGCTCTGCGTGTATCAGGTCGGGCGCTGGCTCGGCGCGGAGCACAGCACGGTGATGCACGCGCTCAGTTATGTCGTCGGGGTGCCCATCGCCGTGATCGGACAGTGGTGGCTGTTGTACGCGCCGGGGCGGCCGTTGCACCGGGGGCTGTGTCGGACTCTGGGGCTGCGCGCATGAGCGGCGCGCAAGCGCTCCGACCGAGGCACGAGCCCGCGACGCGAGGTCAGGGCGAAGCGAGCGGCGGGAGCGGGCCGCAGAACAGCTCCTCTTCATAAAAGTAGCCGAGGAATCGCACGCCGCGGCCGGGCTCCGCGAGCACGGCGACGAGCGGGGCGGCGGCGTGGCCCGAGCGGCACATGCTGCGGGTGAGGACGAAGTCTCGCAGCGCGCGGGCGTCGGCGACGATGTTGGTGTTGATGGCGGTCGGGCCTGGTTCGAACCGGGCCAGCTCGCGCGCGGGGCCGAGGCCGGGGACCACCAGGGGCTCGTCGCGGATCTGCCAGCGGCCGGCGCCGGCCTCGAGGTCGTCGCTGGCCAGCGCGGCGCCGATGCGGGCGAGGCGGGCGCGGGCCTCGCCGAGGTCGGCCTCGGCGAAGCGGCGGCGGCGGGGGGTGCAGATGTCCTCGAGCGCGGCGTGGACTTCGGTGAGGGCGCCGAGGCGGTCGGCGAGCACGGTCCACTCGCGGCCGAGCGCGTCGCTCGCGGCCTCGGCGGCGGCCTGGCCGAGCCGACGGATCTCCGCGGTGTAGTCGCGACCGACGAGCGCCGGGCAGTGGTCGCCGATCGGCGGACCCGGCTCCGGCGCGGCGATGCGGGCCCCGCCGACGAGCACCAGGCGCGGCGCGCCCGGGCACGACGCGGCCGCGCCCCCACACTTCGCGTAGCGCTGCACGTGCTCGCGGTAGGCCCGGCCGCACTGGTGCTGCGCCCACGCCTCCTCGTCGGCGAACTCCTCGCGCGGGCGCGCCTGCGCGTAGCCCTCGAGCTCGGTCACGAAGCCCGGCACGAACGCCTGCAGCTCCGCGCGGTAGACCGTCCACAGCAGCGCGTCGGCGTGGTCGAGGAACGGGCCGAGCTGGGCCAGCGCGAGCTCCTGGCCGCGCGCGAGCGCCTGCATCGCCGGCTCGCAGGTGCCGACGTTGACGGCCGGCAGCGCCTGCCACAGCTCCGGGTCGACGTCGGCGTCGTCGATCGCCAGCACCTGTCCCCTGGGCCAGGTCGACTGCAGCTTGAGCGCGGCGGCGTAGCGCGGGCGGCCGGCGGGGCCGAGGCTGCGGCGCGGGGTCTTGAGCTCGGGGCTCGGCTCGACGACCTCGAGCACGCCGCCGTGGCGAAAGCCGGTCAGGCGGGTCGCGGGGGCCAGCGCGGCGACGAGGGCCGCGCCGCGCTGCTCCCAGGTCGCGCCGGCGAGGCGGGGTCCGAGCGCGAGGGTCAGCTCGTCGGTGCGCGCGAGCGCGGCGGCCAGCGCCTGGGGATCGCCCGCGGTGGACATCGGCGGGGTCCAGTCGACGGCGAGCGCGGGGAAGCCGAGGCCGACGGTCGGCGGCGCCGGCCCTCCGCCCGGCAGCGGCGTCGACACCGATGACGCCGGCGCCGCGGTCCGCGGCGGCTGCTTGGGCCCGCAGGTCAGGGCCACGGCGCACAGCCCGAGCGCGGCCGCGCCGACCGCCACACGGGCGATCGGCCGGGAATGCGGGCGCTGCGAGGGGCCGGGCATCGCTCCCGTCCATCGTACGGGGCCCGGGCGGGCGCGTGGGGTGATCCAAAGCACCGCCGGCGCCATTTGTTTTCGCTCCAGGAAGCCCCCGCATGCCCCGCATCGGGTCTGCAGGCGGGCCGCCGTGTATACTGGCCCGGTGTCGACGTCCGCCCGAGCAGCAAGGTTGAGCTTTCGGACCCTGGCCGGCGCCGCGACGCTGGCCCTCGCCGCGGGTCTCTGCGCGGGGGACGCCCGCGCCGCGGACGACCTGCTGATCGAGCTGCACTACAAGCCGGTGCCGAACGTGCAGCTGGCGATCTGGCTCGAGGACGGCGCCGGCAAGTTCGTCAAGGACGTCCTCGTCACGCAGGTCACCGGCAAGCTCGGGCTCGGCAACCGCCCCGGCATCTGGAACTTCGTGTCGAGCTGGCGCGAGCCCTACGGTCCGCGGCCGTCGGTGCTGCCGGTGTGGGCCCACCGGCGCGGCAAGACCTACCCGAAGCTCGTCTTCTACGACACCGACCCGGGCGACGAGGAGTCGCTCGGCTGGCACGAGAACACCAGCTCGGCGGAGACCTACTACTGTCGCCCGCTGACCGCGTCGGAGCACGAGATCATCTCCGTCGACACGATGACCTGCCCGTCGCCGGCGGTGTTCAAGACCGACAAGGGCGTGTTCGACCCGGTCGCCACCAGCCCGTACCCGCCGCGCAACGACATCATCGAGTTCGACAAGCTCGACTCGCCGGACGTCATGAAGCTGTCGGGGCTCAACGACCTCGACGCCGTGACGGCCGCGACGCCGCCGGGCAACCTGCCGGAGTTCGTCACGGCGATGGTCCCCGCGTCGGCGGTCGGCGGCGGGCCGATCACGGCGTACATCGAGGTCAGCCTCGAGCACGACGAGAACGCCTCCTACGACTACGACCGCGAGAAGGACCACTTCGTCGACACGCGGCTCGAGACCTACGGCATCGAGTACCTCGGCCAGCCCTCGGTGGTCTACAAGGTCGTGTTCGACCCGCGCGACGAGGGCTTCACCGGCAGCTCGAGCTACGTCGGCTACGGCGACTGGAACGGCGCCAGCGGCACGCTGCACCCGCCGGACGCGACGATCAGCACCGACAAGGGCAGCGGCGCCGACCGCCTGCAGCTCTACACGCTCAACGGCGAGACCTTCCGCTTCGGCGTCTACAGCTACGGCGGCGCGGTCGGCAGCGACACCGGCGACGACACCGGCGACACCGGCGAGGACCCGACGACCGCGGGCCCGGGCGGCACCGGCGACGACGGCGGGGCGACCGGCGCCGACGACGGCGGCGGGGCCGAGGGCGGCGGCGGGTGGGGCAACTGCAAGCCCGGGCGGCTCGCGCCGGTCCAGGGCCTCGAGCTCGAGGGCGTCAGCTTCGACAAGGTCCGCATCGACTACACGATCCCCGCGCAGGACGACCCGGAGTTCGTCGCCATCGACCCGGCGGTGCACGTGCTCCCGGGCGAGCAGCCGCTGACCGACGCGAACCTCAGCTCGGCGCAGTTCGGCACCTTCGCCGTCATCGACCCCGGCGCCATCGGCCAGCCGACGACCGTCGAGCTCAGCCAGCTGTGGGGCAACTACACCTACCAGATCGGCGTCACCTACAAGGACAAGTGCGGCAACCGCAGCGAGCTCGCGGTCGCCACGATCACCACCGAAGCGCAGAAGTTCCAGCAGGTCGAGGGCTTCTGCTTCCTCGCCACCGCGGCCTTCGGCGCCTCGTGGGTCACCCAGGTCCAGGCCCTGCGGTGGTTTCGCGACGCGTACCTCAAGGGCTCCCCGATCGGCCGCGACCTCGTCCGCTTCTACTACAGCTACAGCCCCCCGCTCGCCCGCGTCGTCCACCACCAGCCGGTCCTGCGCGGCATGGTCCGCGTGGTCGTCCAGCCCCTCGCCGACATGGCCCGCCTGAGCACGCGTGGCTGAGCCCCTCGCCGCCGCCCTCGCCGCCGCCCTCGCGCTGGCCCCGGGGCCGGCTGGCCCTTCGGGCATGTCCGAAAGGCCAGCCCGGCCTGTCCTCGGGGACATGTCCGAAGAGCCAGCGCAGGCCGTCCCCGGGGACATGTCTGAAGAGCCATCCGCGGTCGTCGCCGCGCCCGCGCCGACGCGCACGCCGTTCTCGCCGGAGCTGCAGCCCGGGCCCGACCCGCTGCGGCCCGACCTGCCGCTGCCGCTCCCGCTCCCGCCCGCGCCCGCGGTCGAGGGCCCCGCGCCCGCGCCCGCGCCCGCGCCCGTGTCGACGCCGATCCCGACCGACGCCTGTCGCGGCTCGCGGCCGTGCAAGCGGCTGGTGATCCTCGCCGCGGTGAGCGGCGCGGTCGGGCTCGGGACGGTGATCGCCGGCGTCGTCGTCGCCACGCGGCCGGTGCGGGTCGACCCGCGGGACCCGACCATGGCGATCGCGTATCGACCGGCCGGCGCGGCCGTGCTGGCGATCGGCGTCGGCGTGCTGGCGACCAGCCTGCTGATGAGCCTCACCGCCGTGCGGGCCAGCCGTCAGGCGCAAAAGCGCGGGTTCGCGGCCCGCCTGCCCCGACCCGTCGCGGCGCGCTGAGGCGGCCCTCGCTTCGCGCTGAGCGGCCCTCGCGGCGCGCCGAGGCGGCCGCTGGTCCGCCGGCCGGGCGCGTGCGATGCTCCCCGCGTGCGCGCGCGAAGGATCTACCTCGGCCTCGTCGTGATCGGCCTCGGATTCGCGTGCAAGGTCTCCAACGAGGACCACTGCGTGCACAGGGCCGTCGACAGCGACGCCTGGTGCGCGGAGGCCGTCCCGGGCAAGCCGTTCTGCTCGCCGTGCGCGGCGGCGGATCACGGCTGCGTCGCCGCGGCGCCGACCCCGAAGCAGTGCCCGGATTACGCCCCGGACAGCGCCAGCGACGGCGGCACCGATACGGACACCGACACCGATTGACCTCAGTGCAGCGGCGTGGACAGCACGCGCGCGCCGGGCCCGACCTGATCGACGTGGCCCTTGCCGGGGATCCCGATCAGCGAGAAGCACTCCTCCAAAATCAGCAGCAGCGCCTCGGCGCGCGCGGCCGAGGCGGTCAGCGCGAAGGTCGTCGGGCCCGAGCCGCTGATGCTGCAGGCCAGCGCGCCGGCCTCCTGGCACGCGGCCTTGGCGTCGAGGAACCCGGGGATCAGCTGGGCGCGCACCGGCTCGACGATGTCGTCGACGATCGCCTCGCCGAGCAGCCCGAGGTCGCCCTCGTGCAGCGCGTGGACCAGCAGGCCGAGCCGCGCCGCCTGCAGCACCGTCGCGGCCAGCGACACGTGGGTCGGCAGCACGCGGCGCGCGTCGGCGGTGGCGACCTGGCAGCCGGGCGTGTACACGGCGAGCCACAGGTCCTTCGGCGACGGCAGCGAGATCAGGCGCAGCGGCTCGGTCCCGGGGATCAGGACGACGCCGCCGAGGATCGCCGGCGCGACGTTGTCCGGGTGCGCCGAGCCGCACGCCACGCGCTCGCCCTCGCGGGCCAGGTCGACCAATTGCGTCGGGGCGAGCCCGAGGCCCAGCGCCGCGTCCGCGGCCACCAGCGCCGCGCAGGCGCTCGCGCCCGACGAGCCGAGCCCGCTGCCGAGCGGCAGCCCTTTAAAAAGTTCGAGCTCGAGGCCGGCGTCCGGCGCGTGGAGCTCGAGCAGCTTGAGCACGGCGACCCCGGCGGTGTTGCGCCCGGCCTCGCGCGGGAGCTTGCCGCCGTCGCCCTCGATGCCGACGATGCGCACACCTGGCTTTTCGGACAGGCGGGCCCGGACCCGGTCGCCCGGCCCGCGCAGCGCGAGCCCGAGGCAGTCGAAGCCGGGCCCGAGGTTCGAGACGGTGGCGGGGGCGAAGGCTTCGATCCAGGGGCGAGCGCGGGCCATGGGTGCGAGCACTGTGGACCACCGGGCCCGCCCGGGGCAACCCTGTTCGGCGGACCGCTAGCGCTCTCCGAACAGCTGCTCGAGGTACGCGGCCGCCGTCGCCGCGCCGAGGATGCGCGCGAGCGCGTCGTGCTCGCGGCGGTTGGCCAGCTCGGCGCGTCGCCAGGCCCGGCAGCGCTCCGCGGCCGCCGCGACGCGGTCCTCGCTCGCGTCGACGGCCGCGGCCCAGGCTGTGGCCGCGCGGGCGACGAAGCCGGCGACGGCCGCGAGCACCGGCGCCTCCTCGCCGCGGCGGACCCCGGCGAGCAGCGCCCGCCGCGAGAACACCGCCTCGGCGAACGCCGGCCACTTGCGGTGGACGACGCGGCCCTCGACCTCGAGGTGCAGCGCCTCGAGCTCGGGGCCCGCGAACGCCTGCCAGGTCGGGAGGTCGGTGGGCGAGAGGTCGACGGCGACGAGGCTCAGGGCCCCGCCGAACGCGATCAGGTCGACGCCGAGGACCGGGCCGAGCGTCGCGGGCTCGGGCAGGCCGATCAGCGTCGCGCTGCGCAGCAGACCCTGGTCGTCGGCGATCGCCGCGACCGTCAGCGTCGCCAGCCCGCCGCCGGCGTGACGCCGCGTGACCAGCTCGAGCGCCGTCTCCCCGACCGCCCCGCGCAGCCGGATCAACGGCTCCGGGAGCGGCGCGGGGCGCATGCCGGCCGCGTCGGTCCAGCGCTCCGCGGCGCCGAGCACCGCGCGCAGCCCGGCGTCGATCGCCGCGCTCACGGGCCGGCCTCGGCTGTCCTCATGGACATGTCCTCCGGGCCAGCCTGCGAGCGGCGCACCGCCGGCTCGGCCGCGACCAGGGCGTCGACGACCTCGTCCCAGCGGGCGAAGCGGGCCTCCGGCTGGCGGTGCAGGAGCCGCCCGATCACCGTCGAGACCGCGCGCGAGAACCCGCGCAGCAGGCCGTGCACCGGCAGCGCCTCGTCGGCGCCGCGGGCCGCCGTATCGCGGCTCGCGCGCACGAACGGCGGGCGCCCGGTCGCGGCGTGGTAGAGCGTCGCGCCGAGGCTGTACATGTCGGCGCGCGCGTCCGCTGGACCGGGGCGGACCGCCCGCTCGGGCGCGAGGTAAGCCGGGGTCGCGCGCGGGTCGTCGGGCGCCGCGAAGTCGGTCAGCTTGATGCGCAGCTCCGGCCCGTACACCAACAAGTTTGCGGGCTTGAGGTCGCCGTGCGCGACCCCGACCGCGGCCGCGGCCGCCAGCGTCTGCGCCACGTCGACGCCGATCTGCGCGACGCGGGCCGACGGCAGCGGGCCGTGGGCCTCGAGGTACTCGGCCAGGCTCTGCGCGTACAGGTCCTCGAATACGAGGTAGCCGACCCCGTCGTGCTCGCCCGCGGCCAGCAGCTTGACCACCCCCGGGTGCTGCAGCCGCCAGTGCACCGCCGCCCGCGCGGCCGCGCTGGCCCGCGTCGGGTCGCCGTCCGGCCGCAGCAGCTTGAGCACGACGCTGCGCCCCGGGGCGGCCGCCCACGCCCGGTACACCGCCCCGCTCGCCCCGCGCCCCAGCGCCGCGCGCAGCTCGTAGCCCGCGACGACGTCGCCGAGCCCCGGGAGCCCGTCCGCGTCGGGCCGCGCCGCGCCGCTCGCCGTGTCCTCGGGGACAGCCGCTGCCGACCTGTCCTCGGGGACAGCCCCCGACCTCGCCGACCTGTCCTCCGGGACAGCTCCCGGCGACCTGTCCTCCGGGACAGCCCCCGACCTCGCCGACCTGTCCTCCGGGACAGCCCCAGGCGACCTGTCCTCGGGGACAGCCCCGGACCTCGCCGACCTGTCCTTCGGGACAGCCCCCGGCGACCTGTCCTCGGGGACAGCCCCCGACCTCGCCGACCTGTCCTCGGGGACAGCTCCCGGCGACCTGTCCTCGGGGACAGCCCCCGACCTCGCCGACCTGTCCCCCGCCCCGGCCCGGCGCCCGCGCACCGCCGCGACCCGCTCGCGCAGCGCCGCGACCTGCTCCAGGATCGGCGGCCGCGGCGTCGGCTCGTCGGGCCCCGACAGGGCGGCGTCGACCGCGGCCGCGACCGCCGCGTGCAGCTCGGGCGACGACGCCGACGCGTGCCCCAGACGGGCCGCCGCCGGCACCCGCCCGCGCCCCGTCGAGCCGCGGCTCGCGCTCGCGTCGGCCTCCGGCCCGCTCCGCTCCGCCCGCCCGACCGGCTCCGGCCGGCTCTCCGGCCGCGGCGTCGGCACCTCGTCGGCGGTCGGCCGCAGCGTCGGCGACCTGTCCTCGGGGACAGCCTCGATCGCCGCCGCGCTGTCGTCCGGGCGCGGCCCGACGACCGCCTCGATCGCCGCCGCGCCGTCGTCCGGGCGCGGCCCGACCCCGCGCGACGTCGAGCGCTCGGCCGGCGCGCGCAGGCTGTCCTCGGGCCGCGGCCCGCGGGTCGTCGACCTGTCCGGAGAGACAGGTCCCGGGTCGACCGGGCGCGGCTCCGCGCCGAGCTTGAACAGGCCGAGCAGGGCCGCGGGCGCGAGCACGACGTAGCCCTTGCTGACCGCCACGAGGGTGTTGGCGCCGGGCCGCTCGAGCACGCCGAGCGCGACGAGGTGGCGGAAGAACGACCCCTCGCCGTCCCACGCGTCGAGCCACGCCGCGAAGCGGGCCGCGCTCACGAGCCCGGGGATCGCCAGCGACCGGCGGACAAACTCGACCTCGTCGACGTCAGCCATGCGCGTCGCCTCCCCCGCGCAATTCGTGACCCGAGTTCAGCAGATCCGCCAGCCGCGCGCCCCCCGACCCGGCGATCACGCGAACAGTATCGACCGGCTGCGCCCGCTGCTCCATCGATGCGAGGCCCTCTGGACCCACCTCGAGCAGCGCCGCCACGTCGACGTCGCCGCACAGCAGCGCCGCCCGGCCCGCGGATCGCGTCACCGCGTACAGCGGCGCGGGCGCGCGCAGCAGCGCCGCGCGCAGCCCCTGCGGCCCGCGGCGGGCCAGCAGCAGCGCGCTGCTGCCGAGCACGCCGAGCACCGCGAGCTCGGGCGTCAACGCCGTGCCGATCGCCGCGGCGCCCCCGGCCAGCGCCGCCGCCCAGTCCGCCGGCAGCTGCACGCGCAGCCGCACCTGGTGCCCGGACAGGTCGCTGCAGCCGAGCTCGTCGCCCTGCAGCAGCCAGATCGCCGCGTGCCGGCGCGACGCGACGAAGGTCGCGAACGGCCGGTCGCCGGCCAGCAGCGTCGTCGCTCCGCCGTCGAGCGCGACCACGCGCCGGTCGCCCGCCACGATCGCCGCGTCCTCGTCGACGTCGTGCACGAAGCGGCGCGCCCGCGGCACCCGGCCGATCCGCTGCAGCCGCGACGCGCCCGGGCGCAGCTGCGCGACCTCGTCGCCCGCGAGCAGCAGCCGGGTCCCGTCGGGCATGCGCGCGACGTCGAGGCTGCCGCCGGCCGCGAGCGCCGCGACGAGCGCCTCGCTGCTCGGCAGCCGCCGCTCCGGGTCCGGGTCGAGCAGCCCCGCCACGACCCCCGCCAGCCCGCCGCGCCCGCGCTGCGCCAGGCGAAACTCGCTGCGCGCCGCCAGCTCCGGCCGCGCGCCGAGCAGCAGCTCCAGGCCCACGACCCCGAGCGAGTACAGGTCGCTGCGCGCGTCGGCCCCGTCGCACAGCAGCTCCGGCGCCATGTACTGCAGCGAGCCCGCGACCGTGCGCATCGTCCCGCCGCGGACCAGGAACCGCCCGGCACCGAAGTCGGTCAGCGCCCACGGCGGCTCGCCGACGGCCGCCAGCGCGAGGATGTTCTCCGGCTTCACGTCGCGGTGCACGACCCCGAGCGCGTGCGCGTGGGCCAGCGCCGCGGCCATCTCGACGAGCAGGCGGTGGACCTCGGCCGGCGCGAACCGGCGGCCGGCGGCGAGGGCCCGGCGCAGCGAGCCGCCGAGCGCCCGCGGGAACACCAGCACGGACATGTCCCAGCGCTCGTCGTGGCCGGCGTCGATGCAGGGCATCACGTGGGGGTGGGTGAGGCGGACGGCGAGGCGCATCTCGTCGACCCACGCGGCGTAGTTGTCGCGAGCGCCGTCGAAGAACTTGACCGCGACGGCGCGCCCGGTGCGAAGGTCGGTCGCGGCGACGACGGTGCCGAGCGACCCGGCCGCGAGGCGCTCGCCGAGCAGATAGCGGCCGAGGACCTCGTCGGGCGGCGCGGCGACGTCCGGCACCATCGCCCCTACCCGCACAGCGCGGCGACGATCTCGCTGTGAGACTGCCGGTTGGCGCGCATGCCCTCGATGCGCTTGGCGACCTCGAAGGTCGCGACGATGAAGGTCGTGCCCTCGCGGTCGCCGAGGCGCAGGTCCCCGGTCTGCACGCTGCGCATCTCCGCGTCGCAGAAGCCCGCGAAGAACCCGCAGAGGATGCCCGCGAACATGTCGTCGCCGGTGTGCCCGCTCGGGCCGATGTCCTGCATCGGGCTGTCCGCGAGCGCGATCGGCAAGAAACCGTGCGAGCCCTTGTCCCAGTCGACCGTCAGGCGCCCGAGCCCGCAGCCGCTCCACAGGTCGCGGACGAGAATGTCGAACTCGGCCATCTTGCGGTCGCGCAGCGAGATGCCGGCGAACTGCCCGAGCTCGGCCTCGAAGCGGCGGGCCAGGCGCTGGCCGAAGAACTCGCCGCAGCGGCGCAGCACCAGCGCCGCGGCGGGCCCGGTCTCGTGCTCGCAGGCGCTGACGAAGCCGCGCAGGAAGTCCTCGTTGACCGCGATCATGCGGGTCCCGCCGCGGCTGCGCAGCACGCCGCTCTTGACGTCGAAGCGCAGGAAGTCCGGGCTGCTGAAGTAGTTGAGGTTGCCCCGCGTGGTCACGGCGTCGCCCTGCCCTTGCCCGCCAGCGTCGTCACGCACTGGTCGATGAAGGGCCGCAGCAGCTCCGCGGTCTGCGGGCTGAGCTCGCGCGCGGCGACGCGGCCGAGCGTCTGGTAGGTGTCCTCGATGAACTGCGGCGTGAAGCCGACGCCCTTGAGGATGGTCGACATCCACGTCAGCAGCCCGTCCTCGAGGTACTTCGGGTCGCCGCGCAGCATCGCCTGCGCGCAGTAGCGCAGGACCAGCGTCTCGTCGCGCGTGCAGCTCTGGCGGGCGGCCTTGTAGCGCTTCTCGAAGTCGGGGTAGGTGCGAAACACCTCGTCGACGGTCTGCGCGATGATCGCCTCCTCGGCCTGCTTGATCTCCTCGACCGCCGCGAGCCGGGCCTCGAGCCGCGCCGCCCAGTCGCGCAGGATCGCCTGCTCCGCGCGGGTCGGGTAGCGACCCTCGCTCGCCGTCAACATCGTCGTGATCTCGTGATTCATCGCCTAAATCTCTCCCTCGTCAGTCCCACTCGAAGCCCTGGAAGGCGTTGGTCAGCGACACCTGCTCGACCCCGCTCGTCGGCGGCTCGCGCCGGCGCGTCAGGTTCGGCGAGCTCATCGCCAGGAAGAACCGCTCGACCGTCGCCGACGGCCAGTCGGTGAAGTCGATCATCAGGCCCGCCGGCATCGCCGCGAGCATCCGTCCGAAGTACTGACGCACGTTGAGGGCGCCGAGCACCGGGTCGATCGCGGGGGCCATCGCTGCGACCGGGGCCGCGCCGGGCCGCGCCGGGCGCTGCGGGGCCGCGGGACCCCGCACCTCGTCGACGGCGACCGCCGCGACCGGGGCCGCCGCGACCGGGGTGACCGCCGCGACCGGGGCGACCGCCGCGACCGGGGCCGCCGCGACCGGGGCGACCGCCCTGGCCGCGCCCATCTCGCCCGCGAGCGCGGGTCGGGGCGCGGTCGACGTCGAGTCCGGAGCCGCGAGCGAGCCGGACGGAGCAGGCGCCGTCGGCGCGGCGACCGGCGTGACGGGCTGGCCCCCTGCCGCCACCGCGGCCCGCCGCTCGATGCCCGGCGGCAACGCCGGCGCACGCCCTCCGCCGAGCGACCTCAGCCACCCGAACAGCGCAGAAAATCGACGACGCAGCGACGTTACCCAGGACATCGACACCCTCTCACGGTGAACTTAGCAAGCACTGCCCCCGCGCCGACAGAGACAAGATTGTCGTCGACGACGCGGCGAGCCCCGCGAACTGGAGAGCCGGCGGACGGTGCGCAGGACGCGCAATACGACGATTCGGCGTGTACGCACATGGTTCTCCCACGCTCAGGGTTTTTTACGGATCCATCGCCGCACGAGCGGAGGTCATCGATCGCAGGTCATGGATCGAGGGTCAGCGATCGCGTCTTCATCTCGGCGACATCGACGTCGATCTGGCCGAGCTCCTGAATGCGCGAGCGCGTGATGATCTTGCCGGTCTCGATCAGCACGCGGCCGTCGAGCGGATGGAGGATGCGCTCCTCGGCGCGGCGACCGATGAGCACGCTCAGGTCCTTCGAGGCCGTCAGGTAGCGCCCGCGGGGCAGCGTCACCGTCACGCCCTCGCCCTGGACCTTCGCCTGACACGCGAGCCGCGAGTTCGGGCGCTGGTCGCTGAGCATGCGCAGGGACATCTGCTCGCGCGGGGTCCGGGGCGACAGCCGCTCCGCGCCGGTCGCGACGTACACGTGGCAGGTCGCGCACAGGCCCTTGCCGCCGCAGGCCATCAGCAGCTTGGTCCCCGACATCGTCAACGCGTCGAGGAGACGCTGGTTGGTCCGAATGTCGACCGGGTCCGCGACCCCTTCGATCCCCACGCGCTTCATGCCCCCGCAGAGTGCCGCCCGCCCGCCCGGACCGCAAGCGATCGGCCCCGCCGCGGAGCCACGCGGCGACTTCGGGCGCGCCACGTCGGCCTCGCGCGGGAAGGCGCGCGCGTGTGCGATGCTGGGCCCCATGGCGCCCGACGCTCGCACCCTGCACACCGCCCGCCTGGTCCTCCGCCCGCTGACCGCCGATGACGTCCCCGCGATCGCCCGCTACCGCGACGACCCGGAGGTCGCGCGCCACCAGTCGTGGGACCGCTACAGCGAGGCCGACGCGCGCGCGCTGGTCGACTCGGTCGCCGACGCGGTCCCCGGCACGCCCGGCGCGTGGTTCCAGTGGGGCATCGAGCGCGCGGCCGACGGCGTCCTGCTCGGCGACTGCGGCCTCAAGATCCACGGCGACGAGCCCCGCCTCGGCGAGATCGGCTACACCGTCGGGCGCGCGCACCAGGGCCAGGGCTTCGCCAGCGAGGCCGTGCGGGCGATGCTCGACGTCGCGTTTCTCCGCCTCGGCCTGCACCGCGTCAGCGCCTCCGTCGACGCCGACAACCACCGCTCGCTGGCCCTGCTCGAGCGCCTCGGCCTGCGCCGCGAGGCCCACTTTCGCCGGTCGGTGTGGTTCAAGGGCGCGTGGGTCGACGACGTCGTCTACGCCCAGCTGCGCGACGAGTGGCCGGACGCGGCGCCGTCGCGGTGACAGACGACGAGCGAGCGCGGGGCGATCCGGCCGGACCGCCCCGCGCTCGTCGGTCATCGCGGCTCAGGCGGCGCGGCGCCGGCGGGTCGCGCCGAGCACGACGAACCCGAGGCCGAGCGCGGCGAGCGGGACGTCGCCGGGCGCGTCGGCGGAGCAGCTGCAGCCGGCGATGCCCTCGGCGGTGCAGGTGTTGCCGGAGCACTGCGCGTCGCCCTCGGCGTAGCCCTCGATGTTGAAGTTGAAGATCGCCTTGAGCGCGGCGATGCACTCCTCGAGGTTGTTGCCGGCGTCGACGTACTGGCCGTCGCAGAACAGCGCGCCCTCGGGCTCGTTGCAGTGGCCCTTGCAGCCGCCCTCGATGTCCGCCTTGCACTCGACGTAGCCGTCGGCCTGGCAGTCGATCTGGCAGTCCGCGTTCGCCTCCGCCTTGCACGAGCCCGAGCACGAGGCCTCGCACTTCGCCTCGCAGTCGGCCTCCGCCGGCGTCACCTCGCAGCTCGCGTCGCAGCTGCCCGAGCAGCTCGCCCGACACGACGCCCGGCACTCCGCGCCGCCCTCGCCCGCGGCGCAGCGCCCGTCGCAGTCGGCGCTGCAGCTGCCCTGACAGTCGGCGACGCAGTTGAACTCCGCCGGCTTCACGTCACAGCGCGCGGTGCAGTCGGCGCTGCAGCTCCCGCTGCACTCGGCGCTGGCGCTGACGTTGCACTCGCCCTGACAGTTCGCGGTCAGCTCCGCCGCGCACGCGGCCTCGACCGTCACCGGGGTGCACATCGCCTCGCACTCGACGTTCGCGTAGACGGTGCACTCCGCCTCGGCCGAGACGTAGATATTGCCGCACGAGTCGAGGCTCGCGGCCTCGGCGGTGGCAGAGACGACCAGCGGGGCGGCGAGCGCGAGCGCGCCGAGGAGGGTCCGGGTGATGCGTCGCATGGAATTTGCCCTGAGCATGGCCAAGGTCTGGCATGGTTCGCGCTTCGCCGCCGGGTCGCGCCGCGGGTGCGCCGGGGCGCGCCCGCGCGAGCGGCCTGAACAGGGCGTGCGCGCCCGCTGCCTTGCGTGGGCGGCCGATCCGTGCCGACCGCGGGCGGGCGTAGTACGCGTTTCGCGCCTGCGTCCAGCGGGGCCCCCGCGGGGTCCTCGGACGCTGTCTCATTCGCGGGCATCACTGTCGCACTCGCAGATCTCGGCGGCGCTGCGGGGCGACCTGGAGCGCCCTCGACTCACGGATACGAGCACATCGCGGCGCGATCGCGGCGACGCGTCGCGTCCGCGGGCGCGGCACGATCGCCCGGACCCGCGTGATACGCTGGCCGTCATGCGCACGCCGCCAGACCCGCAGATCCCTCGCCCACCGCGTCTCGGCGCGCCCACCCTCGCCGCGGCGCTGACGCTGCTCGGCGTCGGCGCCCTCGGCCTGCACGGCTGCACCGGCTCGCCCGGCGCCCAGGCCCCGGTGGCGAAGGACCCGGTCGTCAAGGACCCGGTCGTCAAGGACGGCGCGACCGACACGAAGTACGCCCCGCCCCCGCCCCCGCGGCCCGATCCCCCGCCGCAGCCCGATCCGCCGCCGCAGCCCGATCCGCCGCCGCAGCCCGACCCCCCGCCGCAGCCCGACCCGCCACCCCGGCCCGACCGCCCGATGCCGCAGCCGCCGACCTGAGCCGATGCGCACCGCCTCTGCCGCGCCGGACTGGTTGCGCGGCCCCACCTTCGACCTCGCGCTGATCGTCGGCGTCCTCGCGCTCGCGCTGGTGCTCGGCGGGGTCGCCACCACCGACCCCGACGTGTTCATGTGGGTGCTGCAGCTCGACCTGTGGCTGCTCGCCTATCCCCACGTCGCCTCGACCTTCACCCGCATCGCCCTCGACCGCCCCGCCGTCCGCGCCCACTGGTTCCTGCTGTTCGGCCTCCCGCCGCTCGTGTTCCTCGCGACCGCCAGCGCCGCGTGGTTCGGCGGCGTCATGGCCCTCAACAGCGTCTACTTCTACTGGCAGACCTGGCACTACACCCGCCAGAGCCACGGCATCGCCCGCGCCTACCGCCGCAACGCCGGCCGCGGCCCCGACCGCCTCGACGAGTGCGTCGTGTACGGCTTCCCGCTGTGGGGCCTGCTCCACCGCGCGCACCAGCAGTCGCCCGAGTTCTTCGCCATGCCGCTGTGGAGCCCGCCCGTGTCCGGCCTCGTGGTCGCCGCCGTCGGCGTCCTCGTGAGCGCCGCGCTGCTGGCCTGGACGCTGCGACAGCTCCGCGGCGGCGGTGCGGGCCGCGGCCACGCGCTGTTCGTGCTGTCGCACGTGCTCGTGACCGCCGTCAGCTACCTGGCGATCGCCGACATCACCCGCGGCTGGCTGTTCATCAACATCTGGCACAACGCGCAGTACCTGCTGTTCGTGTGGCTGGCCAACGCGCGGCGCTTCGCCGGCGGCTTCGACCCCACGCGGCCGTTCGTCTCGAAGCTCAGCCAGCCCGCGCACGTCGCCCGCTACGCGCTGGTCTGCGCCGCGCTCGGCGGCGGCTTCTACTACCTGCTCGGCCACGCGACCGCGGCGGTCGGCGCGACGATGCTGCTGCCCTTCGTGTTGGTCTGCCACCAGACCGTCAACTTCCACCACTACGTCGTCGACGCGGTGATCTGGCGCTCGCGCAAGATCACCGCCCCGTGAGCACCGCGGCCGGGTCCATGCGCGCGGCCCGGCGCGCCGGCAAGAACGCCCCGAGCACGCAGAAGCCGGCCGCGAAGCCGAGCGCCAGCAGCACGAGCTGCGGCCCGAACTCGAAGTACGTCGTCGGCTTGTACGGGAAGTCGGGCACGTAGTTGGCCGACACCGCGTCGAAGGCGAGGCTCGCCGCGTACGCCAGCAGCACGCCCGCGGTCCCGGCCGCGAGCCCGACGCAGGTCGCCTCGCCGAGGATGATCATGCGGATGTCGCCGCGGCTGGCCCCGACCGCGCGCATGATCCCGATCTCGCGCTGGCGCTCGTAGATGAGCATGAAGAACACGTGCATGATGTTGATCGCCGCGATCCCGACGATCACCGTGCTCAGCAGGCTGAACACCAGCACGAACACCGTGATCAGCATACCGGCCTGCTCCGCGCCGCTGTCCGTGACGTCGAGCTCCATCTCCTGGATCGCCTTGGCGACCGCCGCGACCTGGTCCTTCGCCGTCACCTTGACGATGATCGAGTGGTAGCGCTGCGCCGCCTCCGGCGTCCCGTAGTGCACGTTGTACTGCGCGACGTAGCCGCGCGGCAGCGTGATGCCCAGCGTGATCGCCTTGTCGCTGAAGCCCGCCAGCTTGACGCGCTCGTACAGGAAGGTGTCCTTCTCCGACGCCGCGACCATCGACGCCCCGACCCGCACCTCGATGCTGAAGCCGAGCAGGAAGTCCGGGTTCAGGCGCGGGAGGTTGTACGCCCGGCGCAGCGAGCCGTTGTAGATCTCCACGAGGTGGTTGGAGACCAGCGCCGGCACGAACTCGCGGCACACCTTCTCGCGCCCGCCCGCGCGCGGCTGACCGCAGTAGAAGTCCTCGCCGCCGCACTCCGCGTCGGCGCTGCAGCTCTTGACCGCCCCCTCGGGCCGCGGGTCATGAAACGCCGGCCCGATCTCGTCGGCGACCAGCGCCGGGTCGATGCCGTCGACGATCAGCTCCGTGCGCAGGTCGTTGCCGATCAGCTGCTTGCCGCCGAGCCCGATCGCCGGGACCGTCAGCTTCATCTTCGGATACACGCCGCGCACCCCGGGGATCGCCCGCAGCTTGTCGGCGGTCGCGTCGTCGAGCACGTCGCTGGCCATGCCGAGGCTCAGCGGCCCGAGGTCGAGGCTCAGCGTCTTCGCTACCACCTCGAGCTGGTCGAGCGGGAAGATCTTGCCGAGCACGATGCTGCGCACCCCGGCCCCGAGCGCCAAAAAGAACGCGAACGCCGCGATGCCGACGACCACGCCGATCGACGCCAGTAAAAAATGCACCGCGTTGCTGCGGAGGTTGGCGCCGACGATGCGCGCGAGCTTGCCCGGCTTCACGGCGCCACCTCCCCTGCCACACCCGGGGCCAAACCCGGGGCCAAACCCGGAGCCTGTACGACCAGGCCGTCGCGGATCTCGATCGTACGGTCGGCCTTGCGGGCCAGGAGCGGATCGTGCGTGACCATCACCAGCGTCACCTTCTCGTCGCGGCACAGCCCGGTGAACAGCTCGAGCACGCCCTCGGCGGTCGCGCTGTCGAGGTTGCCGGTCGGCTCGTCTCCGATCAACAGCGCCGGCCGATGAAACAGCGCCCGCGCGATCGCCAGCCGCTGCTTCTGCCCGCCCGACAGCGTCGACGGCCGCGCCTGCGCCTTCTCGGGGATCCCCACCCGCTCGAGCAGCGCCTGCGCCCGCGCCCGCGCCTCCACGTCCGACGCCCCCGCCCCGCGCACGAACAGCGCCGGCAACGCGACGTTGTCGATGCAGCTCAGGTGATCGAGCAGGTGAAACGCCTGGAACACGAAGCCGATCGCGCGGTTGCGGTAGGCGCTCAGCTCGGCGTCCTTGAGCTTGCGCAGGTCCTGGCCGCCGACCTGGACGTCGCCGCGATAATCGGTGTCGAGCCCGCCGAGGATGCCGAGCAGCGTGCTCTTGCCCGAGCCAGAGCGGCCCATCAGCGCCACGAACTCGCCGTCGGCGACGTCGAGGTCGACGCCCCGGAGCACCGACAGCTCGGACTTGCCGGTCCGGTAGCTCTTGTGGACGCCCCGCGCGCGGATCATGCGGCGAGCACCCTATGCCGGGCCGCGCGAGGGGTCAACGTCTTCTTCAACGCGCGGCCACCAGCCCCACCGCGTAGTACGCCCCCGCCTCGCCGAGGCAGGCCGCGTCGCCGCGCGCCGCCGCGGCCACCCACAACTGCGCCTCGCCGAGGTCGCCGACCGCCGCCCAGCCCGCGTCCAGCACGACCTGCGGCGCCCCGCCCGAGCGCCGCAGCTCGACCCCAGCGCGCCGGCGCGAGCCGCAGGCTGTCTCTTCGGACAGGCAGGCGCTCGCGACCGGCGCGAGGTCGAAGGGCAGCCACAGGCGCGCGCCGTCGGGCGGCGCGAGCGAGCCCGCGGCGGCCGCGGCGACCAGCAGCCCGCCGTCCGCGGCCTCGAGGCGCACGAAGCCCTGGCCGCCGTCCGCGTCGGTCGCCGCGATCGCCAGGAGCCGCGCCGCCCGACCCGCGCGCAGCGCCTCCACCGGGGGCGCCGGGGCGCCCCACACGTACAGCGTGCGCGGCCCGCCCTCGCACGCGAGCGGCAGCGCGAGGCCGCCGTCGATCGCCGCCGGCTCGCCGAGCACGCACGCGTCCGCGAATGAGATGTCCTCCGGGACAGGGTCGAGCGTCCACTCGAAGCGCACCTCCTGGGCCGCGGCGCACGGCTCGGGCGCCGCGGCGGTGTCGACGGGCGCGGTCGCATCGTGCGGGCCCTCGACGCCGCAACCGCCGAGCATGAGCCCGAGCGCCAGGGCACGCACGCCCACCGCCGACAGATGGCCCGCCGCGCCCCGATGTCGGACCACGAGCCGTGAGCGCGAGGAGCGACCTCCCACCCGGCACAGTGTGCGCGAGCAGCGGAGATCCGTCCAGCGCCCCCGGCACCTGGCCTTCGGGTCACCTCGCGGCCACGCGACCCCAGGCGAGACGCGTGCGCGGCCTCCTCTGCGCCCGCGAGGGCCCTCGCAGACTTGTGCGGCTCTGCCGGCCGCGGCACCATGGATGCGTATGCCGCCATCGCTCTCGCACCAGCTCCTCCGCGGCGCGTTGCTGACCCCCCTGGTGATCGGGTGCAGCGACTCCGGCGTCGCGGAGTCCGGCGACAGCGAGACCATCCACATCACCTCCGCCACCGTCACCGACACCACGAGCTCCGGGCCGACCACCACCCCCACCTCCTCCACCGACCCCTCCGAGACGGACAGCAGCACCGGCCCGACCCCGCCCTGCAAAGAGGGCACCGTCATGTGCGAGGACCCCGACAAGCGCCAGGAGTGTCGCGGCGGCAAGTGGGTCGACGTCCCCTGCCCGGAGGGCAGCGGCTGCGACGTGTTCGGCGTGTGCCTCCCGTGCGTGTGCACCGAGTCGGAGTGCCTCGACGCCGGCACCCTCAACGTCTGCGACTGCATCGAGTTCACGCCCCAGCCCTGCGGCCCGACCGCCGCCTGCGACACCCTCGACGGCCAGCTCGACTGCCACGCGATCGTCTGCAGCCCCGGCGCGGCCCAGTGCGAGGGCGCCGGCTCGGTCCTCGCCTGCAACGCCGCCGGGACCGCGTTCCTGCCGCCCACCGACTGCGAGCCCGACGAGCTGTGCAGCTTCGGCGAGTGCCTCCCCGCCTGCGAGGCGGTCGCGACCGACGACTCGAGCATCGGCTGCGACTTCTGGGCGGTCGACATGGCCAACGTGCCGCCGCGCGACGCCTACGTGTTCGGCGTCGCGCTCTCGAACCCGAACCCGACGCTGGCGGTCGACGTCCAGATCTACGACCGCAAGGACGGCGCCGACCAGCTGGTCGCCGAGGGCACGATCGGCCCGCGCGACGTCGAGGTCTTCGCGCTGTCCGGCACCAGCAACGGCGACACCGGCTTCTATCCCGGCGACGCCGGCTTCCTCGGCACCGGCATCGCCAAGGGCCGCGCGTTCCACATCATCAGCAAGCTGCCGATCGTCGCCACCCAGTTCAACCCGCTCGGCGGCGCCAAGGCGTTCACGACCGACGCCTCGCTGCTGCTGCCGACCCACGCGCTCGGCAAGAGCTACTACCACCTCGCCTGGGAGAAGGGCCTCGGCGCCGGCTCGTCGCTGGTCATCGTCGCCACGGAGGACAACACCAGCGTCACGATCCACTCCACCGTCGACACCCTGCCCGGCGAGAACGGCATGCCCGCGCTGGCCGCCGGCCAGGAGGTGACGATCCCCGGCCTGATGGCCAACGACTACGTGCAGGTCTCGTCCGCCGGCCAGGACCTGAGCTCGACCAAGATCACCGCCACCGCCCCGATCGCCGTGTTCGGCGGCCACAGCTGCGGCCACGTCCCGAGCGTCGACATCGACTTCTGCGACCACCTCGAGGAGCAGATCTTCCCGATCGACACCTGGGGCGTCCACTACGTCGCCGCCCGCGCCCTGCCGCGCAACAAGGAGCCGATGCTGTGGCGCGTGCTCGCGGCCAAGGACGGCACCATCGTCGACTTCAAGCCCGCCGTCTCGCTCGGCGACAGCGCCAAGCTCGACGCCGGCGAGTTCGTCCAGTTCACCGCCGACGGCGACTTCGAGATCACCACCAACAAGACCAAGGACCACCCGGTCCTCGTCGCCGGCTACATGTACGGCTGCAAGGCGACGCAGAAGCCCGAGTGCCCCGGCGACCCCTCGATGGTCCTCGCCGTCCCCGTCGAGCAGTGGCTCGCCGACTACGTGTTCCTCGTCGACTTCTCCTACACCACCGACAACGTCAAGCTCGTGCGCACCAAGGGCAAGCAGGTCGCGCTCGGCTGCCTCGACACGATCACCGAATGGACGGCGGTCAACGACGCCTACGAGTCCGCGACCGTCAACATCAACCCCGGCGTCGCCGCCTGCAAGCCCGGCACCAACACCGCCACCGGCGAGGCCCCCTTCAGCATCATGGTCGTCGGCGAGGCCGCCAGCACCAGCTACGCCTACCCCGGCGGCCTCGGCCTCAAGCCGATCAACCCCCAGTAGCCGATCCTCGGGCGCTCACACCCGGGTCCTCCGCGGCAGCCGCGACCCCGGGCGCAGGGTGGTGCGCGCGCGTCGTTGCGCCTACCATCGCGGCGCATGCCGCTCCACAGCAAGATCTTGCTCGGCCTGGCCCTCGGCGCGGCGCTCGGCGTCGCGGCCAACCTCGGCCTCGGCCCCGACCACTGGCTCGTCGTCGGCCTCGACCGCTACCTGGCCGGCCCGCTCGGCCAGGTGTTCCTGCGCATGCTGTCGATGGTCGTCATGCCGCTGGTCTTCGCATCGATCGCGCTCGGCGTCGCCGGCGTCGGCGACGTGCGCCGCGTCGGCCGCATGGGCGCCAAGACGCTGGCCTACTTCCTCGGCACCACCGCGCTCGCCACCGGCCTCGGCCTCGTGCTCGTGCGCCTCGTCGAGCCCGGCGCGCACATCTCGGCCGCGGTCCGCGACAAGCTGCTGCGCGACTACGCCGGCGGCGCCTCGGCCAAGATCGACGCCGCCCAGGCCTCGGACTTCGGCATCGACACCCTGGTCGGCATCGTCACCCGCAACCCGATCAAGTCGGCGGTCGACGGCGACATGCTCGGCATCATCTTCTTCGGCCTGGTGTTCGGCGCCGCCGTCACGATGATCCGCGCCGACCGCGGCCGGGCGATGATCACCTGGCTCGAGGCCCTCGCCGACGTCGTCACCACGATCATCGACATGGCGATGCGCATCGCCCCCTACGGCGTCGCCGGCCTGATCTTCGGCGTCACCGCGCGCTTCGGCTTCGCCCTGCTCGCCCCGCTCGGCCTCTACGTCGGCCTGGTCCTGTCCGCCCTGGTGCTCCACGCGGTGCTGACCATGAGCCTGCTGATCCGCGCGCTGATCGGCATGTCGCCGCTCGACTTCTTTCGCAGGATCCGCGGCGCCCTCGTCACCGCGTTCAGCACCTCCTCGAGCAGCGCCGCGCTGCCGACCAACATCCGCGTCGGCGAGCAGAACCTCGGGATCCCGGCCAGCGTCTGCGGCTTCGTCTACCCGCTCGGCGCGACGATGTGCATGAACGGCACCGCGCTGTTCGAGGGCATCACCGTCATCTTCCTGTGTCAGGTGTTCGGCGTGACCCTCGACGTCGGCCAGATGGCCGTCGTGATGGGCATGGCCGTGCTGACCTCCGTCGGCGCCGCGGCGGTCCCCGGCGGCTCGATCCCCCTCGTCGTCGGCATGCTCGCGATGTTCGGCGTGCCGCCCGAGGGCATCGCCGTGATCCTCGGCGTCGACCGCATCCTCGACATGTCCCGCACCGCCGTGAACGTGCTCGGCGACCACACCGCGGCCGCCTTCATCGCCCGCTCGGAGGGCCTGTGGCACCCTCGCATGCTGCCCCCCGTCGACGCCCCCCCGCCCGAGCTCGGCGCCTGACTCCGGGCGATCGATGGGCGATTGCTCGATGCAGACGACCTCATGAGGCCGGCGCTCGCTACGATGCTCCTCGCGACCCGACACCCCCCTGCGGCCTTGGGCCCCCTGCGGCCCGCCGACCGGCGGTGTCGTCGGTCGCGGCCCCGCTGTATCTGCGCTATGGTTCCCCGGCATGGCGTCGCTCTCTGAGCCGCAATCTGGCGATCTCTCCGGCTGGAGGCCCAAGTCGGCGCTCCTGGGGAGCTTGCTGGCGAATCGGTACCGCATCACCTCGTTCGTCGGTCAGGGCTCGACCGGCGCGGTGTTTCGCGCCGACGACGTGATCTCGAACAAGCCCGTCGCGGTGCGCATCCTCGTGCCCGCGCTCGCGCAGCAGCCCGCGCTGATCTCTCGGATCCGCGCCCGCATCGACCGCAACGCCGAGATCGCGCGCCGCGACCCCGCCGCGCTGATCAACCTCGTCGACATCACCGATGTCGGCATGACCCTCGAGAGCGAGCTGTTCGTCGTCACCGACTTCATCGATGGCGACCACCTGACGACGATGTTGCAGCGCGGCGGCCGGCTGCCGTGGAGCCGCGCCCGCAGCCTGCTGATCCGCCTGTGTCAGATCGTCCAGGACCTCCACCACGAGGGCATCGTCCTCGGCACGCTGCAGGCCCGCCAGTGCTACGCCGTGCGCGGCAAGAGCAAGCACGAGGCGATCAAGATCGTCAACAACGCGATCTTCGACCAGCTCGCCGCCGTCATCGGCCCGACCGCGGGCCACGGCGCCGCGGTGCTCGCCCGCTACATCGCCCCCGAGCAGGCCTGCGGCGAGCCCGTCGACGCGCGCACCGACGTCTACTCGTTCGGCGTCGTCGCCTACGAGCTGCTCACCGGCCACGTCCCCTTCGCCCACGCGAACACGGTCCGCCTGGTCGCGATGCACCTGGAAAAGTCGCCGCGGCCGCCCCGCGACCTCGCGCCGGACGCGGGCATCCCCGCCGGCGTCGAGGAGGCCCTGCTGCGCTGCCTCGAGAAGGCGCCCGAGGACCGCTTTCAGAGCATGGAGGCCCTCGCCGCCGCGCTCACGGCGATCCCCGAGTCGAGCTTCGCCCCGGCGACCCACTCGAGCGTGTCGGCCAGCGCCGCCGCCAGCGAGATCCCCGTCCACGCGATGAACCCGGGCGCCGCCGCGGCCACCCTCGCCGTCACCAACGCCACCAGCCCGCCCGCCCCCCACGCCAGCGACCCCGACCCGGGCGCCGCCGCGGCCACCCTGGCGATCACCAACGCCACCAGCCCGCCCGCACACGACCACCTCGGCGCCGCCGATACGCTCCCCGGCGGCAGCCTCGGCCCGCTCCGCGCCGCGAACCTCGGCGAGCCCGCACGCGCCGCGACCCCCTCGTTCGCCGCCGCCGACGCCGAGCTCGCCGCCCCGCCCCGGCCGACCGCAGCCCGGGCCGACGACGCCGAGCTCGCCACCCCGGCTCAACACCACGCCGCCGCGACGGAACGCGCTCACGCGGTCACCCCGGCGAACGCCAGCCCGGCCGCGAACGCCGCCACGACCGGCCTCTCCGCGAGCCCGGGCGCGAACGACCCCTCCGCAGCGAGCCCCGCTCCGTCCGCCGCGCCCGTGAGCGCCGCGACAGCCCCCACCGCGACGACCGCTCCCGAGACAAGCCCCGCCGCGACCAGCAGCGCCACAACAAGCCCCGCCTCGACGAGCCCGGCCGCTGCAACAGACATCGCCGCGACCAGCCCCGCCGCGACCGGCCCCGCCGTTACAGGCCCCGCCGTAACAGGCCCCGCCGTTACAGGCCCCGCTGCTGCGACGATCCCCGTCGCCCCGACGAGCCCCGCCGCCGCGCCGCCGGTCCTCGGCGGGCCGCCGACGCTCGCTCGTCCGCCGACGCTCTCGCCGGGCCTCGGTGGTCTGCGCCTGCCGCCGCCGCCGACCCTCGGACGTCCCGCGACGATCGCCCCGGGCGGCCTGAACCTCCCCCCGCCGCCGACCCTCGGCGTGCCGACGATGGCCACGCGTCCGCCCTCGATCGCCGTGGCCACCGCGCCAGCGACCGCCGCGAGCCCGTCCGCGGTGCTCCCCGCCGGCAGCGTCCCGGCCCCGGGCGCGCACGCCGAGAGCGCCCGCGCCGCGGAGGCGCCCGCGACCGTCGCCCCGGCCAGCCCGCCCGTCCCCACCGGCATCTCCGCCGCGGCCGTCGCCTCCGCCAGCCCGCCCGTCCCCGCGAGCATCTCCGCCGCGGCCGTCGCCTCCGCCGGCCTACCTGTCCCCGCGGCCAGCTCCGCCGCGCCTGTCTCTTCGGCCAGCCCACCTGTCCCCGCGGACAGCTCCGCCGCGCCTGTCTCTTCGGCCAGCCCGCCTGTCCTTTCAGACAGCCCCGCGCCCGTCGCCTCGGCCGGGCCGCCGCGCGCCCGCAGCGGCCCGACCCCGCACGTGCACACGACGCTGGTGCCGGGCTCGGCCGGCGCGCTCGCGGTCGAGTTCGCCAACGCCAGCGCGGCCGCGGAGGCCCGCGGCGAGCCCGAGCCGCAGGCCGAGCCGCGCGCGTCGACCTCGGGCGCGCGGCGTGCCGTCGTGCGCCTCACCGACGTCCGCAAGCCCGACGGCGAGAGCGCGTCCTCCTCGGGCGCGTACCTGCGGGTCGCGCTGGCCGACGCGGCCGACTCGGCGCGCCCCGGTCCGCAGACCCGCCCGCAGCCGCCGGACGAGCCGCGCCCGCAGCCCGCCGTCCGCCCCGAGCCGCGCCCGCTCGTCTCGGACCAGGCCCTGCGCACCGCCGCGTTGCAGCAGAGCGCGCTGACGGCCCCGCCGGCCGCGATCTCGCCGATCTCGCCGACGTCGATCACCGGCCCCACCGACTCGATCGTCGCCGAGCTCCCGCCGCGGCGCAGCGGCTGGCTCGTCGGCGGCGTCATCGGTCTGCTGGCCGCGGCCGGCATCGCCGCGCTGGTGATCAGCAGCCCGAGCTTCAGCGGCCGCGGCGACCCGGCCCCGAGCAAGCAGCCCGTCGCCGCGGCCACCCCCGATCCCGCGAAGAAGCTCGCCGACGCCACCCCGCGTCCGTCCCCGGTCGACGACATCAAGCCCGAGCCCCCGCGCGGCGACGGCCTGGTCCCGCCCCCCGTCGAGCCCCCGCCCGAGGTCCCGGACGAGCCCCGGCCGACCGCCATCCCGACCCCCGTCGACACCGCCGACGCCGCGGCCGACGACCCCGACCCCGACAAGAAGACCCGCCCCGACAAGAAGGACGCCAAGAAGAAGCCGCGCCGCCGCGAGGTCCCGGAGGAGGAGCCCGAAAAGGACGTCTTCGACCAGCTGCGCGAGCACATGGCCAAGAAGAAGGCCGACGAGGAGGCCCGCAAGGCCAACCTCGAGCGCAGCAACACCCCCGCGCCGACCCCCACGCCCGCGCCCACGCCCGCGCGCACCGGGCCCCAGACCGACGCCGAGCGCGCCCGCGAGACCCTCGACCGCGCCCGCACGGCCGCCGGCGGCGGCAACCCCCAGCTCGGCTACACCCTCGCCAAGCAGAGCTACGGCCTCTCGAAGTCGCAGGAGGCGCTCGAGCTGATGGGCAGCTGCGCCTGCCGCCTGAAGAACGAGAACAACGCCCGCTCGGCCCTCGACGCCCTCAGCGGCAGCCGCCGCGACACCGTGATCGCCGCCTGCACCAAGGTCGGCATCAACCTCTGAGCCCCGCCCCGCCGACGCCGCGCCGAGAGATCACAGCCTGTCCCGAGGGACAGGCTCGTCAGGGTACAGCGCCGACGATCTCCGCCCCGCGAGCGAGGGGCCGGCGAGCGCCGCGACTTCAGCCGCCGCGCCGGATGCGAAACGGCAGCATCGACTGCACCACCGGCGAACAGAACCGCTCGAGCGACAGCGACTCGTGCACCGCCGCCATGCGCTGCCCGCCCAGGCTCGTCACCAGCTCGCTGCGCGCGTAAAACGGCGTGTCCTCGAGCGTGCGGACCACCTTCGCGTCGGCCCCGTCGGTCCGCGTCGACCGCGGCAGCAGCCAGCGCGTGCGCCCGAGCTCGACCGGCCGCGGCGCCGCCAGCGGCTCGACGCGCCCGTCCGCGTGGAACACCCGCCCGAGCCGCAGCACGCTGCCGTCGACGCGGCGCGCGTCGTACAGCACCGTCGCGCGGTCGGGCAGCGACGCGCGCGACCAGTTCCAGTCGACGAACGCCGCCTCGAGCGGCTCCTCGCCGAAGTTCGCGTCGTGGTAGCCGGTCCCGCGCAGCTTGAGCGCCGGGTGTGACAGCTCGGCCTCGACGTGCGCGTGCGGGGCCACGCTCCACCACGTGTGATGCCCGCGGCTGTCGATGTGCACCGGCGCGGCCGGCAGCGCCGACGGGTAGAGCCGGACCACCCCGGCGACGCGCTGGCCGAGCACCGCCGTGCGCTCGTCGAAGCGGACCACCAGGCAGTCGCCCTCCCAGACCACGCTGCTGCGGCCGACGTGGAAGCTGTCGGCCGTGCGCTCGACCTCCCCGGGGCCGTACTCGGACATCACCCACGCCTCCGCGCGGGGCCCGTACACCGCGACGTTGATCGCGCAGTGCTCGAGCGGGTCGGCCATACGCCAGCGCGAGCGGGCCCGGGCGCGCGCGTAGTACGGCGAGAACACGCTGCCGACGAACGCGATGATCGTCAGCCCGTGACGACCGTCGTCGCTGAGCGCGTCGAGGTACCACCAGCTGTAGCCGCCGGGCGCCACGCCCCGGTCGAAGCGAGGTCCTCGCACACGCTCTGCGCCGCGTATCGCCCGCTCAGCGTCGCCATCGGCACCCCGGCCCCGGGGTGCACGCTGCCGCCCGCCAGGTACAGCCCCGCGAGCCTCGTACGGGCCGCGTGGCGGGTCAGCGAGTCCCTCCAGCTGCGGGTCGCCGACCCGTAGAGGGCCCCGCCCGTGCCCGGGAACATCGCCTCGAACGCGCTCGGCGTCGTCACCCGGATGGCCGCGGGGTCCAGCGTCACGTCCAGGCCACAGCGCCGCAGCAGGTGAAGGGTCGCGCGTTGACATGCTTCGATCTCCGGGGGGAAGGGCGCACCCTCGTCGCCGCGCGGCGGGGCGTTGATCAGGATCAGGACGCGCTGGGGCTCGTCGCCGGCCGCCTCGGCCCGGTCCGAACGATCTTGCGCGCAGATGTACACCGTCGGCTCGTCGGGCACGCGTCCGGCGCCCAGCGCCGCGAATTCTGCCGCGTAGTCGCGAGAAAAGCAGACGTTGTGACGCACGAGCGGCCAGCCGCGGACCTGCGCGAGCCCGGTCCACGTCACCGCCGAGAGCGAGCGTCGCGAGCGCGACGGCGCCGGGATCGCGGCCGCGCCGGCCGGGCCCAGGCGCCCCTGCGCGAGCGCCCCGACGTCGCCGTTGAAGACGACCGCGTCGGCCGGCAGCGCGCCGCCGTCGGCGAGCACGACCCGGTCGACGCGGCCCGCCTGCGCCCCGATCGTCGCGACCTCGACGCCGCGCCGGATCTCGACCCCGAGGTCCTCCGCGACGCGGGCCATCGCCGCCGCGAGCCCGATCATCCCGCCCTCGACCGTCCACACCCCCGCCTGCTCGACGTGCGCGATCAGGTTGAGCGTCGCCGGGGCCGTGAACGGGTCGCTGCCGTAGTAGGTCGCGTAGCGCCCGAACAGCTGGCGCAGCCGCGGGTCCTTGAAGAAGTCGCCGAGCGCCCGCCACATGCTGCGATGAAAGTCGATCTTGAACAGGTGGCGCGCGCCGGCCAGCCCCAGCGACGCCGCCAGGCTGGTCAGGGTCGGGCGCGCCGCGGCGATGAACGGCCCCGACACGTGGCGGTAGATCGTCGCCGTGTGGTGGCAGAACGCGTGGAAGCCCGCGGCCTCGGCCCGCCCCGCGAACGCCTCGATCGCGGCCGCCGACCGCTCCTCGTCCGCGAACAGGTCGAGCCGCGTGCCGTCCTGCCACGCGTGCCGGGCGAGGATCTCCAGCGGTCGCAGCGTCACCTGCTCCGCCAGCGAGGTCCCGGCGTCGGCGAACAAACCCTCGAACACCCAGCGCATCGTCAGCACCGTCGGACCGGCGTCGACGCCCACGCCGCCGACCTCGACCTGACGCAGCTTGCCGCCGACCGCCGCGGCTCGCTCGAGCACCGTGACCGCGACGCCGCGGCGGCGCAGGTCGATGGCACAGGCGAGCCCGCCTACGCCGCCGCCGACGACCACTACACGCGGGCTGCGTCCGGGAACGGGCATGGGTCCCTACCCTAGCGCCGTCCCTGGAGGTTTCAAGTCTTTGTCTAACCCCGGCCCGTTCGTTGACAATCTCTGGACACCAGATCATGCTTCCGGGCACCAGGCCTATGGACACACGCTGGCGCATCGAACGAGCCCTGAAGAGTTGTCTGGACCATGCGGTGAGCGCTCCATGTCCGCCGCGCCTGGGTCAGGCCATGCGGCACGCGGTGTTCCCCGGGGGCGCGCGTCTGCGGCCGGAGCTGTGCGTGCGGGTGGCGGAGGCCGTCGGGGATGCGCATCCCGCGTTGAGCGAGTCGGCCGCGGTGGCGATCGAGCTGCTCCACTGCGCCTCGCTGGTCTACGATGACCTGCCGTGCTTTGACGACGCGCCGATCCGCCGCGGCCACGCGTCGGTGCACGTGGCCCACGGCGAGGAGCTGGCGATCCTCTCCGGCAACGCGCTGATCGTGCTCGCCTTCGAGTCGATCGCGCGGGCCTGCGCCGCGCACCCGCTGCTGCTGCCCGGGCTGGTGCGGGTGGTCGCGCGCGGGGTCGGGAGCCCGTCGGGCATCTGCGCCGGGCAGGCGTGGGAGAGCGACGTACCGACCGACCTCGGCGCCTATCACCGGGCCAAGACCGGCGCGCTGTTCGAGTCGGCGATCCTCGCCGGCGCGATCTCCGGCGGCGGCGACCCGCTGCAGTGGAGCGGCCTCGGCTACCGGCTCGGCGAGGCCTACCAGATCGCCGACGACCTGCGCGACGCCTACGGCCGCCCCGAGCTGCTCGGCAAGCCGGTCGGCCAGGACGCCGTCAACGCCCGGCCCTCCGCGGTCCACGAGCTCGGCATGAGCGGCGCCATCCAGCGCATGGCCGAGCTCTGCGAGGACGCCCTGGCCCGCGTCCCCGCCTGCGAGGGCCGCCACGAGCTCGTCGCCCTGATCCGCGGCTGGTCGATGAAGCTGCTGCCCAAGTCGCGCCAGCCCCCCGCCGACGCCGTCGGCGCGGTGTCCTGAGCCTGTCCTTTCGGGCATGTCCTGGCGGACATGTCCGTTCGCACCTGTCCGTTCGCACCTGTCCCTCGCGCCATCCGAGCCCACCATGCACAGCGAGCCGCTGCAGGCCCAGAAACAGGCCGTCCCGAGCGAATTCGACCGCGTCGCCCGGCGCTACGACCTCCTGACCGGGATGAACCCCGGCTACAAGAAGCACCTGCGCTGGAGCGCGGAGCGCATGCAGCTCGGGCCCGGGCGCGACGTGCAGGTGCTCGACCTGTGCTGCGGGACCGGGCTGTCGACGCAGGCGCTGGTCGGCGCCTACCCGCGGGCGCGGCTGACCGGCCTGGACGCGTCGGCGGGGATGCTCGCGGTCGCGGCGAGCAAGCCGTGGGCCAGGGATGTCCGCTGGGTCTGCGGCGACGCGATGGACCCGGCCGCCAGCGGCGTGCCCGGGCCCTTCGACGGCATCCTGATGGCCTACGGCATCCGCAACATGCCCGACGCCGACCTGTGCCTGCGCCGCGTGCACGCGCTGCTCAGGCCCGGCGGCGTGATCTGCTTCCACGAGTACTCGGTCCGCGACTCGCTGCGCAGCCGGGTGATCTGGAACGCCGTCGCGCTCGGCATCATCATCCCCGCCGGCCTGCTGACCTCGCCGCGCTCCGACATCTATCGCTACCTGCGCGCCAGCGTCAACGACTTCGACGGCGTCGCCGACTTCGAGGTCCGCCTCGCCCGCGCCGGCTTCTGCGACGTCCGCACCGAGACCATGGACGGCTGGCAAAAGGGCATCTGCCACTCGTTCCTCGCCCGCCGCCCGGCGTGAGACCTCATGTTCGGCTTTCATCGCACCGCGGTCAACAAGCCCGACCCGAAGCGCCCGCGCCGGCTGCCCGCGCCGCGCGAGGTCGTGGTCGGCGGCGGCGGCCTGGCCGGCGTGGCCGCGGCGCTGATCCTCGCCGAGCGCGGGGCGCAGGTCACGATCCTCGAGCCGGGCGCGCAGCTCGGCGGCCGCGTCTCCGGCTGGACCGACCATTTCACGGGCGACGGCTCCAAGGCCGACGGCGCGCCGTTCGAGATGGAGCGGGGCTTCCACGCGTTCTTTCGCCAGTACTACAACCTGCGCGCGCTGCTGCGGCGCATCGACCCCGGGCTGTCGCGCCTGACGCCGGTGACCGACTATCCGCTGCTCGGGCCGGACGGGCTGGTCGAGTCGTTCGCCGGGCTGCCGAAGATCCCGATCGTCAATCTGATCAGCCTCGTCCGCCGCTCGTCGACGATGACGCTGCGCGACGCGCTGCGCGTCGACGACACGCTCGGCCGGGCGATGATGGCCTACGACCCGATCGCGACCTACGCGAAGTACGATCATATGTCCGCGCGCGAGTTCCTCGACAAGCTCGGGTTCCCGCCGCGCGCGCGGCAGATGCTCTTCGATGTGTTCGCCCACTCGTTCTTCAACCCGGAGGCGGAGCTGTCCGCCGCCGAGCTGATGATGATGTTCCACTTCTACTTCATCGGGAACCCCGAGGGCATCGTCTTCGACGTCCTCGACGGGCCGTTCTCGACGCGCCTGTGGCAGCCGATGCAGCGCCACCTCGAGGCGCTCGGCGTGCGCGTCCGCCTCGGCGAGGGCGTGGCGTCGGTGCGCCGCGACGACCGCTGGCGGGTGACGACGACGCGCGGCGAGCTGCGCGCGGACGCGGTGGTCCTCGCGGCCCACGTGCCCGGGCTCCGACAGATCGTCGCGGCCTCGCCCGGGCTCGGCGACGCGGCCTGGCGCGCCGACATCGCGGCCCAGGACGTCACCGCCCCGTTCGCGGTCTGGCGCCTGTGGCTCGACCGACCCAGCGCCCCCGGCCGCGCCCCCTTCGTCGGCACGACCGGGCTCGGGATGCTCGACAACATCTCGCTCTATCACCTGTTCGAGGACGAGAGCCGCGACTGGGCCGCGCGCACCGGCGGCGCCGTGGTCGAGCTCCACGCGTACGCGGTCCCGCCGGGCGCGTCGGAGGCCGACGTCCGCGCGGACATGCTGGCGACGCTGCACCTGCTGTACCCGGAGACCCGCGGCGCGACCGTGCTCGAGCAGCGCTTCTTGATGCATCAGGACTGCCCGGCGCTGCGGCCCGGGATGTTCGCCCGGCGGCCCCGCGTGGTCACGCCGGCGCATGGGCTGCTGCTCGCCGGCGACTTCGTGCACACCCCGTTCCCGACGGCGCTGATGGAGCGCGCGGCGGCGACCGGGATGCTCGCGGCCAATCACCTGCTGGGCGAGTGGGGCGCCGCCGAGGAGCCGCTGTGGTCGGTGGTCCCGCGCGGGATGTTCGCCGGGCTGATCCACCGCGAATTCCACCGCGCGCGGGCGCGGTCGTAGGCGTCCGGGGCCGTCGCCGGTGGCGGCGCCGTCTCAACCGGTCGACTGGCTGCAGGCGACCCGCGGCGCGGTAGTTTGCCGGATCACCGCCGGCGCGGCCGGCCAGGGCTCGCCGTGGAGGACCGCGCGGGCGATCCGGCGGCCCTCGTGCACCCAGCCCGCGGACCCCATCCGTGTCACGAATTCATGGCGAAGACCGGCGTCGAGCCGCGAGTAGAAGCGGCGCACGACCTCGACCGCGACGCCGTCGTCGGACGCCCCGGGGTCCTCGTGCGACGCGACGACGACGCGCGCGATCGCGGCGCCGATCCGATCCGCCAGCTCCTCCAGGGAGCACGCGTCGACGACGCCGGCGCCGCCCTGTTCATCCGCGGAGATCATGCGCTCCTCTCATAACGCCAGCGACCATTGCGCGTCTCCTGGGAAAAGACCGGGCGCAGCGGACCGGGCTGCCGGACCGCTTGCTGGCGCGCGACGGTCCGTCCTGATCAACGAAGATACGACGCCGGTGCTATTGCTCGTCCGCGACGTCTTCGGCTGGCGCGCCGCGAGCGGACCCGGACACTCCCGATCGCCGTGACGACCTCAGGCCGCGTCCCGGCGCTCCGTCGCCTGGTAGTCGGTGAGCAGCCACAGCGTGAAGATCGACATCCCGGCCGAGAGGAAGAACATCCGCGCGATCGGCTGGTCGGAGAAGCCGGTCAGCCACGGCGCGGCGACCAGGAAGATCGAGCTGGCGAGCTCGATCATGCCGTGCACCGGGAACGGGATCACCCTGATCGCGCCCAGCGGGTAGCGCGTCAGCAGCGAGGTCGCCGTGAGCGTGCTGGCCATGATCCAGCACAGGGTGATCGGCGTCCGCGAGTGGCCGAACATGAACAGCACCGGCGCGACAGCGAAGATGCCGGCCATGGCGTAGTCGAGGACCCCGTGGACGCCTGGGGAGAGGAGCTTCATGCCTGCCCTTATGTTTGCCCTCATGAAGAGTCGCAAACCTGACGCGGGCATCTCCGCGAGCACCTCACCGGCGACCGATCCGCGGCTCCGCGCCGATCACCTGCGCGGCCGACGCCCGACCCGCCCGCGCCCGGTGCAGACGCCAGCCTGGCGCCGGGACTTGGCACGCGAGCGGCCCGCGGCGGTCCGTTCATCGAGCGCCCGGCGCCGACACGCGTCACGCCTGCGAGGCCCGCGGCAGCTCGACGACGAAGCGGCTCCCGCCGCCCTCCCGCGCCTCGCATCGCGCGGTCCCGCCGTGGCAGCCCGCGATCTGGCGGACCAGCGCGAGGCCGAGGCCGACCCCGCCGTCGCCCTCGCGGTGCCCCGCCGGCCGGTAGAACGGCTCGAAGATCCGCTCGCGCTCCGCCGCCGGCACGCCGGGCCCGCGGTCCTCGACCACGACCCGCAGGGCGGCCCCCGCGACCTCGACGCGCGCCTCGACCGGCGGCCGCCCGTGCCGCCGCGCGTTCTCCAGCAGGTTGCGCAGCAGCCGGCGCAGCGCCGCGGCGTCGCCGACGACGACCGTCTCGGCGGGTGTGCCGCCCGCCTCGCCTGTCCCCGCGGACATGTCCGAATCGCCAGCCTCACCTGTCCCCGAGGACATGTCCGAACCACCAGCCGGGCCTGCCCCCGCGGACATGTCCGAACCGCCAGCCGCACCTGCCCCCGCGGACATGTCCGCCGCGCGCGCCGTCTCCTCCGCGAGCAGGCGGGCGAGGTCGACGCGCTCCTGCGCGGGCGGGCGGGCCTCGAGGCGGCTGGTCAGCAGCAGGTCGCCGACCAGCGCGTCGAGCTCCTCGATGTCGCGGCCGGCCTCGCTGGCGAGCGCGCGCTGGTGCGGGGCGGCGTCGGCGAGCAGCTCGACCGCGAGGCGCAGGCGCGCGAGCGGCGAGCGCAGCTCGTGCGAGGCGCTGGCGAGCATGCGCCGCTGCCCGCCGACGAGCGCCTCGATGCGGTCGGCGGCGCCGTTGAACTCGCGCGCGAGGGCGGCGACCTCGTCGCGGCCGACCACGGCCACGCGGGTGCCGAGCTGCCCGGCGCCGAAGCCCTCGACCCCGCGCCGCAGCTGCTCCAGCCGCCGGGTGATGCGCCGCGCCAGCGGCAGGCACAGCAGCGCGATCAGCAGCGCCAGCGACAGCAGCGCGAGGGTGTGGTGCAGGCGCTCGTGGCCGCCGCCGCCGGCGAAGCGGACCGCGAGCCAGCGCCCGTCGGACAGCCGAAACGTCACGGTCAGCGCGTCGATCGTGTGCCGCCACTGGGTCGGCGGCCCGGCGACGTCCGGGGCCGGCAGCCGCGCCCCGGGCGTGCTCGCCAGCGCCGCGCCCGCGGCGTCGAACAGCGTCAGCTCGGCCTCGAGACGCTCGCCCGCGCGGTCCAGCGCCGCCGCGCGGGCGCCCGGCTCCGCGGGCAGGTGCTCGAAGATCAGGTCGGCCGCGGCGCGAAAGCGCGGGCGGTCGATCTGCGCGTCGATGAACAGCCAGCCGATCACCACCGACGCCGCCAGCGCGGCCGCGAGGGTCCCGAGGAACGCGAGGTAGATCAGCAGATACAGCCGGCGCATCAGCCCCTCCGATCGGCCGCGGCGAACACGTAGCCCGCGCCGCGCACCGTCACGATCCGCTGCGGGTGCTGCGGGTCGGCCTCGATCGCCGCCCGGATCCGCGAGATGTGCACGTCGATGCTGCGGTCGAGCGGGTCGAACTCCTCGCCGCGCACCTTCTCCATCAACTGCGTGCGCGACAGCACCCGCCCCGCGCTGTCGGCCAGCGCCCACAGCAGCTCGAACTGATGCCCGGTCAGCGCCCGCGGCTCGCCGTCGACGCGGACCGTCCGCTCGTCGCGGTCGATCTCCAGGGCCCCGAAGCGCAGCACCCGGCGCGGCTCCGCGGGGCCCGCGGGGGCCCGGCGGCGCAGCACCGCGGCGAGCCGCGCGACCAGCTCGCGCGGGTTGAACGGCTTGGGCAGGTAGTCGTCGGCGCCGAGCTCGAGGCCGACGATGCGGTCGGTGTCCTCGCCGCGGGCCGTGAGCATGATGACCGGGACCTCGGAGCCGGCCCGGATCTTGCGCAGGACCTCGAAGCCGTCGAGGTCGGGCAGCATCACGTCGAGGACCACCGCGTCGGGCTTGCCGCCGCGCACCTGGGCGAGGCCGGCGGCCGCGTCGGCGCGGTGCTCGACGACGTAGCCGCGGCCCTCGAGGTAGCTGCGCAGCATCGCCGCGAGCCGGAGGTCGTCGTCGATGATGAGGACCCGCGCGCTCATTGGTAGATCCTGTCTAGTCAAGGTTGGCTTCCCACACAAGGCCAGACAGGACCCCCGTTCAAACCGTGCATGCGGATTTCCCGCACACGGCTTACCGATGGCCT
>Ga0075163_10000852_pt1 | contig 40632 bp, 30 predicted proteins | sample JI1023141ADNA_FD_71478 | JGI IMG/M metagenome (GOLD analysis project Ga0075163, IMG submission 71478) | Wastewater effluent complex algal communities from Wisconsin, to seasonally profile nutrient transformation and Carbon sequestration -... | ecosystem: Engineered > WWTP > Effluent > Algae...
GCGCGCGCCAACGAGCTCGCCAACAAGGTCGCGGTCCTCAAGGGCATGCCGCTGTTCCGGCACCTGAACTACAAAGAGGTCATCCGCGTCCTCAACGTCACCACAGTGCTGGAGTTCGACGCCGGCGAGGACATCATCCGCGAGGCCGATCCCGGCGAGGATCTGTTCGTCATCCTGAACGGCCGGGTGCGGCTGCATCGCGACGGTCGGCTCATCACCGAGCTTCAGCGCGGCGCCCACTTCGGCGAGATGGCGCTCGTGGATCGCTCCCCGCGCTCGGCATCGGCCACGGCCGAGGATCGGACGCGCGTGCTCTGCCTGCGCCGCCGCGACTTCTTCGACATCCTGCGCAAAGAGGCGCCGCTCGCGGTGAAGCTCCTGTGGTCGTTTACGCAGGTGCTGACCGAGCGGCTGCGCAAGACCACGGCCGAGCTCAGCGTCAGCCGCACCGAGCAGAGCTCGCCCGGGGACGGCGATGGAATCGACGAAGTCGTAAACTTCGAGTAAAAAAAGAGGCATGCGCCTCCAAGCTGCTCGTCGTCCGCTGCTCTTCTCCGCTGCTCTCGCCGGCCTCCTTCACGTCCACACCGGCTGCGATCCAGCCCCTCCGGCCGACCCGTCCGCGCAGCTCTGGCTCAAGCAGCTCGGCACCACGCAGGACGACTCGCTGCTGGCGGTGTCGGGCTCAGGCAGCGTGATCTATGCGGCGGGCTCGACGATCGGACGGCTGCCCGACTTTATTGGCACCACCCAGCCGCCCGACGGCTACGTGGTCAAGCTGGATCCCAGCGGCAAGGTTGCCTGGCAAAAGCAGTTTGGCACCAGCGCCGACGACGAGTGGCGCGGCGTGGCCGTGGACAGCGCGGGCAACGCCATCGTGGTCGGCTACACCGCCGGCCAGTTTGACGGCCAGACCAAGGTCGGCGGCGACACCGACGCGGTCATCGCCCGCATCCGCCCCGACGGCACCATCGACTGGCTGCGCCAGTTCGGCACCACCGGCGCCGACTATCTGCTCGCGGTGACGGTCGACAGCGTCGGCAACGCCTTTGCCGCCGGCTGGACCTCGGGCACCTTCCCCTCGCAGACACTCAGCGGCGCCTCGGATGCCTTCGTCGTGAAGTTCCGCCCCGACGGCACGCAAGAGACGCTGTCGCAGTTCGGCTGCCCCAAAGAGGACTCGCTCAGCAGCATCGCCATCGACAGCAGCGGCGCCCTGTACGTCTCGGGCTGGGCCACCGATGCCGTGGCCGCCGGGCAGCAGCCGCTGGGCGGGCGCGACGGCGCAGTCTACAAGGTCCAGCCCGGCACCGGCGTGGTCTGGGCCCGTCAGTTCGGCAGCAGCGAAGACGACGAAGCGGCGGCCATCGGAATCGGCGGCGGCAACCTCTACACCGCCGGACGCACCCTGGGCACCCTGCCCGGCCAGGCCGCCAGCGGTCGCATCGACGGCATGATCGCCAGCTACGACCTCAGCGGCACCCAGCGCTGGCTGCGTCAGGTGGGCACGGTCGGCGATGATGAGCTGCGCGGGCTCGCCGTGGCCAGCGACGGCAGCGGCGTCTACGTCGGCGGCTACGTCAGCCGCGCCCTGCCCACCGCGCAGTGGAGCGGCCAGCAGGACGCCTTTTACACCAAGCTGCGCAGCGACGGCGGACAGGACTGGGTCAAGCAGTTTGGCACCGCCTTCAACGACCAGGTGACCGCGCTCTTTTCTTCGGGACCGGGCGCGCTCTACGTCACCGGCACGGTGGGCGAGGCGCTGCTCGGCCAGGTGCGCGTCGGCGCAGTCGACGCCTTTGCCGCCCGCTACACCGTCCCCTAGGCCGCCGCCCGATTCCGCATCCGAAGTCCGTGGCCAGAGGATGCTATGCTCTCTGGGTGTCGGAGCTTTCCTCCAAGCTGCTCCATTTCTTCGGAGCCCTCTCGCAAGTCCAGCCCCTGGTCATCGCCGCGGTGCTGGGCGCGCTGTGGGGCTGCGGCCTGCGCGCGCTGCTCTTGCTGGTTGCGGATCGCGGGCGCGGCCCCCTGCGCGCACTGGGGCGAATCCTGGCCGCCGGCGCTTTTGCGGCCATAGGCGCAGGTTATGCCCTGCTGACCGCGGCCATGCTCGACTGGGACAGCGCGACGCTGCTCGCAGCAGGCGGCGCCGCAGCGGCCATGGTCAGCGGCGTGCTCTTCTGGCGGGTGCTGCTGCGCCGTCCAGTGCGGGTGTCGCTGACGAGCGCCCTCTTTCGCGCCACGCTGCTGCTCACCATCCTGCTCTTTGCGGCGCTCACGCTCATGCGCAGCGGCTTTCTGGCGCTCACCACCGACCGCCCCATCCTGCGCATCGACGTGACGGGCGAGACCCGCCCGCAGACCGTGCGCTGGGCCGCCCCCGACCAGCCCATGCAAGAGCAGTCGCTGACCGCCCACCACATCGTGCTGCGCAGCCCCGACAGCGCTGGCGCCGCCGTCGCTGAAGCCTGGCTCTACGGCGATCAGGTGGCCATCAAGGGGCGCGTGCTGCGCCTCTCGCCGCTGCTCAATGTCGCCGGCATCGCCAACCTGTTCGAGCTCCAGTTCATGCACAACGGCTACTTCACGGCCGAGCGCCACAACGCCTACCCGCACCATGCGCAGGCCCTGGCGCCCATGGGGCCGCTGGCCGTGCATCCGCGCTGGCGACCGCTGCGCGACCGGCTCTATGCTCGCTGGGAAAAGCAGAGCCAGCCGAGCAAAAGCGCCCCGAACAGCGACAGCCGCTGGGCCATCCGCGCCGCCACCACCGAGTCGACCTACTTCCCCCTGGTCGACGACAAGGGCCAGCCGATCCACCACACCTACGAGCTGGTCCTGACCCCGGGCGGCCTCACCGCCCGCTAAAGCCGGCCGCTACAGCAGCCAGGAGTCGTGCGGCGTCGCCTTGCGCAGCCCTTTCAAGTACTCGCGGGCGTGCTTGACGCGGTAGACGAACTCCTCGACCTCGTCGGGGCTCAGGATCTCGCTCAGCTCCTTGACCAGCGGCTCCAGCTCCAGCTCGACTAGGGCGTGCGCGACGTCGCGCGGGAAGCGCTCGGCCCACTTGAGCGTGTGCAGCGCCGCCCGCGACCGGCGGTGATGCCGCTCCGGACCAAAGCCCGCGCCCTGATCGATGAACACCATCTGCCCGTCGGAGTCGTGCGTATTTCCGCCCGACCAGCGGTCGTGGTTGAGGATGAGGTAGTCGAACAGCAGCAGCGTGCTGATGTCGAGCACGCGCCGCCGCTTGTTGGCCGGAATCGGCGTGCCCTTGAGCAGCAGCGGCCGCCACCAGTCCGCCTCTTCCAGGCGCAGCCCGTGCAGGTGCGGCACCCAGGTGATGACCGCACACGCGACCTGGCCGTGATCGTCGACGAGCAGCTCCTCTTCCATGCGCTCGACCAGCGACTTGGGCATCCCGGCCATCAGCTGCTCTTTGGCAATGCGCCGCACACACGACGGCGGCACCATGCCCAGGCCCAGCGCACGCGACACCCGATAGGCCGCGACCTCCGACTGATAGCGGGTGATGCGCGTCTGATCCGGCTTGAGCGCGGCCTGGATGCCGCCCTCGAACGTGACGCGCAGCGAGATCGACGAGCCGCCGCCCAGCGGCCGCACGCTCTTGATCGGCAGGTTGCAGATGCGATTCAGGATCTCGTCGTCGCTCTGCCCCATGAAGTGGGGCGTGCGGTCGAGCGGCTCCGGCGTGGGCTCCTCACCGGCGGGCACCGGCTCATAAGCCGGGATCTCAGCGGCGGGCGGCAGCCAGATGTCGCGACGGCCGCGCTCGCTGAAGCGCGCCTCGCTGCGGCTGCCAAACTGCACCGACGCCAGCCCATCCTGCCAGGCCGACGGCGCCGCACTGTTGCCTCCACCGGTTGGAGCGACGATCTTGCCCAGGTAGGCGGTCTTGGTCCCCGGCGACGAGGTGGATCGGCCCACCAGGCTCAGCGAGCAGACCAAGATGATCGTGATGAGACGAAGCGAGTGCATGGCGTCAGCGGGCACACAGGTGCGGGCAAAAGACGCGGCGGCGCCGGTGGTTCGCCCTACCCGGCCCATGGGGGCATCCCCCGGTGCGATGGGAGTCGTATTGGCACATAGCGCAGTATGAGGAGTCTCGTGTATGCACACGACACTACAAGCGGCGATTTTAGCGCGACTCTCTCAATCCCCACACCAAATTGAGCAGCCTGGCGCTAATTTTTTCGTCGAGAGATCCAATCCCGCGACATTCACATAGATCGTGCGACATCTGCTTACATATAAATTCTACAAATATGTGTGAATATCCACATAATCCGCACTTGATTATTGAACAGGGTCGTAGAAGGAGGATGTACGTGCATATCTAAACAAGTAGGTGACAGCGGTCAGAAATGGGAGTATCCAAGACATATGCGCACCGCGGCCTGCCTTGGATCGAGGTTGTCTGTCGCTGTTCTGCTGAGCACGCTCGTTTCCTGCCAGGCGGGAACCCGGCTGCTCGACAACGAGAACCCGCCGCCAACGCCACCCGACCTGGCGCCCCCGGCGCCGCTGTGCGAAAAAGGCAAGATCCGCTGCGCCGCCAACCGCGACGCCACCGAGATCTGCGACGGCGACAGCTGGCAGCGCCAGACGCCCTGCGACACCAAGGGCGGCGCCCAGTGCGTCGACGGCGTCTGCAAGAGCGCCTGCGATCTGGTCACGCGCGGCAACGTCGGCTGCAGCTTCTACCCCATAAACCTCTGGTCCACCTCGACGGTGGGCAAGCTGGGCATCGTCGTCACCAACACCAGCGACACCCTCACTGCCGACGTCAAGCTCGAAGACGCCAACGGCCAGCAGTACGCGCTCGACGTCAAGCCCCAGACCTCGCAGATTCCGCCGGGCGGCGTCGGCATCTTCCGGCTGGATCACGGCACCAACAAGCTGAACGAGACCGAGCAGAGCAAAAAGGGCTTCCACCTGAGCTCGACGACGCCGGTCGCGGTGTATCAGTTCCATCCCATCGACGCCGCCACCGTGTTCTCGGGCTCGGCGACGCTGCTGCTCCCCGAGCACGTGATGGCGAAGAAGTACTTCGTCATGTCGTACACGTACAACGCCGCGCTCATCACCAGCCCGCCGCAGGGCCAGGGCTCACTCACCGTCGTTGGACTGACCGACAACACCCAGGTCACCATCACCGTGCCGGTCGCGACCCAGAACGGGCCCGGCGTGCCGGCGCTCAAGGCCGGCGGCACCCTCAAGCGCACGCTCAACCGCCTGGAGGCGCTGGAGATCATCCAGGTCAACTCGCTCGACGACATCACCGGCGCCACCGTCGAAGCCACGGCACCGGTGGTGGTCTACGGCGGCGCCGGCGGCGTCTCGATCCCGTCGAGCGCCATCGGTGGCAACCACCTGGGCGTGCAGATGTTCCCGCTTGAGACCTGGGGCAAGCGCTACCTCGCCGCCAAGGTCAAGCAGCGCAACGCCACCGACAAGGACTACTTCCGCATCGTAGCCAGCGTCGACAACACCACCTTCAAGCTGACCGGCAACGGCGGCCTGCCCATGACGCTGCCCAAGCTCATGCGCGGCCAGTTTTTCGAGTTCTCGACGGCCAGCGACTTCCTCATCGAGGCCGATCAGCCGGTCATGGCCTTCCAGTTCATGCCGGCCTGGGGCAACCTGACCGGCACCTTCAACCCCGCCGACTTCCCCGACGGAGCGCCCGACAACTGCACGCAGTTTGCCGGCACCAGCCAGGATGTGAAGTGCCTGGGCGATGCCAACATCACGCCGCTCATCCCCGTCGAGCAGTTCCGCAGCGACTACATCTTCTACGTGCCCGCGACGTACAAATACCAGTACGTAAACGTGCTGGCGCCCATCGACGCCACCATCTCCCTCGACGGCAAGCAGGTCACCGACGCCATCAAGCCGATCACCGCCGACTACGGCCGCTTCATCGTGCGCATCACCGCCACGGGCAGCCACCGCATCACCGGCAACAAGCCCTTCGGCATCATCGGCTACGGCTACGCCTCGTTCACCTCCTACTCATATGCCGGCGGTCTGAACCTCGACCGCATCAACCCTGTCGAGTAGCGGGTCGCCAGCGTGAGTCCGCTGCTGCCCAGCCGCTGCGGCGTTGCGCGCTCGGCCAACCGCGAGCCGCCGCCCTACCGATTCCCCGCCGATTTTTTGTGGGGCACCGCCACCGCCGCCTACCAGATCGAAGGCACCCAGAGCGACGACTGGGCCGCCTTCGAGCAGGACGTCATCCAGCACCGCCGCTTCGAGCAGCTCGCCCCCGGCAAGCCGCGCCCCGGCCACATCCACCGCCTGGGCGATTATTCCCAAGAGATCCGGCAGAAAAAGACCGACTTCGACAGCCGCATCGAGGACGACCTGGCCATGGCCGCCGCCATGGGTCACCAGGCCTACCGCTTCTCGATCTCGTGGGCGCGACTCTTTCCCAGCCCGGCCCACACCGAGCCCGACCCCGCGGGCCTCGCCTACTACCAGCGCATCTTCGCCGCCCTTGCCAGGGGCCGCATGACCGCCGTGGTGACCCTGTTCCACTTCACCAGCCCCGCCTGGCTGTGGCAGCAGCGCGCCGGTCGCCGCGGCTGGGAGCGCCCCGACGCCCTGTTCCACTGGGAGCGCTTCGTGCGCGCCGTGCTGCACCACTTCGGCGAGCACATGCCCATCGTCTGCACGCTCAACGAGCCGATGGTCTACGTCTACGCCGGCTACCTCGACGGCGTCTTTCCCCCGCACGAGCAGCGCGGCGCCCCCCAGAGCGTGCTGCCGCTGGTCGAGCGCCTGCTCGAAGCCCACGCCCTGGCCTACCACCTGGTCAAGGCCGACGCCGCCCGCCGCGGCAAGAGCGTCCTCGTCGGCTTTGCCCAGCATACCCGCGCCTTCGAGCCGCTGCGCTCACGCCACCCGCTGGATCGCGTCGCCGCCGCCGTCATCGAGCGCATGTTCATCTGGGACTTCTGCGACGCCGTCAGCAGCGGCACGCTGCGCATGACCGGCACCTTTTTCAAAAAAGAGATCCCCAACCTGCGCGGCACCCAGGACTACCTGGGCATCAATTACTACGGCCGCTACTACATCAAGGCCACGCCGCTCACCGAGCCCCACTTCGAGGTCCTGATGCACGATCCCGAGGCCCCGGAGGCCGATCGCCCCAGCGATCTCGGCTGGGCCAGCTACCCGCGCGGCTTCCGCGTCATCCTGCAAGAGGCCGCCCGCCGCTACCAGCTGCCCATCTACATCCTGGAAAACGGCACCGCCGACGCCCGCGACGACGACACCCTGCGGCGGCAGCTGCTCGTCGAGCACATCCACGAGATGTGGCTGGCGCGCCGCCACGGCGCCGACGTGCGCGGCTACTTTCACTGGTCCCTGCTCGACAACTTCGAGTGGGCCGAGGGCTTCGAGGCGCGCTTCGGCCTGATCAAGGTCGACTACCAGGACGGCTTCCGCCGCACGCCCCGCCCGAGCGCCGGCCTGTTTTCCCGCATCATCGCGCAGAGCGGCCTCGACGAGGCCACGTGCCGCGAGTACGGCCTGCTCTCAGGCTAGCCCGGCCCGCCGCAAGAGCCCCGGCACCCGCTCCTGGGACAGCGCCCGCAGCCGCTCCACATCCAGCCCCGTCTCGGGCCGCAGCGCCCCGCGCTCGACCAGCAGGCGGCCATCGACCATCACGTGCCGCACGTCGCTGGCCCCCAGCGAATAGACCAGCGTCGAGGTCGGCGAGTGCGCCGGCTGCGCCCGCAGCGCCGACAGATCCACCACCGTGACATCCGCCCGCTTGCCCACCGTCAGCGAGCCCAGCTCGGCCTCCAGCCCCAGCGCCCGGGCGCCGCCCAGCGTCGCCAGCTCCAGCGCCTTGGCCGCCGGCAGCGCCGCCGGACCCCGCCGCCCTTTTTGCAGCAGCGCCGCCAGCCGCAGCTCGGTAAAGCCATCGAGCCGGTTGTTGCACGGGGCGCCATCGGCCCCCAGCGCGACATTGACGCCTGCCGCCAGCAGCTCAACCACGCCGGCAATGCCCGAGCCGAGCTTCAGGTTGGATGAAGGGCAGTGTGCGACATGTGTGCCATCCGACGCCAGCCGCTGGATCTCGCCCTCGCCCAGGTGGACGCAGTGCGCCAGCACCACCCGCTCGCCGGCCAGCCCCATCGCATGCAGGGCGTCGATGTTGCCCTGGCCGTAGCGCATGCGCACCAGCGCGACCTCGTCCTGCTGCTCCGCCGCGTGGGTGTGGATGCGCGGCCCATCCGACCCGCCCGCCGCCACGCGCTCGGCCACACCCATCATCAGCCGATCGCTGCACGAGAGCGCGAAGCGCGGCGCATAGGCATAGCGCAGCCGACCCTCTGCGGCCCCGTGCCAGCGCTGGCACAGCCGGTCGGACTCGGCCAGCGAATCGGCCGTGGTCTCGTGCAGGGCCGTGGGCAGCTCCGCCCCCAGATCCATCATGGCCTTGCCGACGGTGGCGCGCAGCCCGCAGCCCTCAACCGCCGCGCACAGCGCATCCTGGTGGCGGACCGTGCCCATGTCCAGGATTGCGGTGGTGCCGCCAAGGAGCAGCTCCGCGCAGCCCAGCTGCGCCGCCAGCGTCAGGTCATCGGCGTCGAGCGCAGCCTCGTACGGCAGCACCCGCTGGCGCAGCCAGTCGAGCAGCGTCAGGTCGTCGGCCTGGCCGCGGCACAGCGTCTGGCACAGGTGCACGTGCGCCTGCACCAGCCCCGGCATCACCGCGCAGCCCCGGCAGTCGAGCTCCATGGCATCGGGCGGCGGCGCCGAATCCCCGAGCGACGCGATGCGCCCATCCACCACCAGCAGATCGCCCACGGCAATCGGCTGCGCCGGATCCAGCGTCACCAGCGTCCCGCCGCGCAGCAGCCAGCTGCGGTTTTCAGCCATTCGAGCCGTCTCCGCCGCGGGCGCGCTGCTGCTGGGCAAAGGCGTGCAGAGACGCCGGCGAAAAGGCCCGCGGCAGGAGCTCGCTCAGCTTGACCCGCACCACCTCGCCCTGCTGGCCTTCGCCTGCGGGCGCAGGTCCGCACAGCACGATCTCGCAGTCGCTGGCAAACTCGGTCAGGGTCTGGCGGCACATCCCGCACGGTGCCGCCGGCGGCGACAGATCCGAACAGACCGCCGCGGCCCGCAGCGCTTTGGCCCCCGCCATCACCGCCGCGATGACCGCCGAGCGCTCGGCGCAGATCGCCAGACCATAGGACGCATTTTCGACGTTGGCGCCGGTAAAGATCCGCCCATCGACGCTCTGCACCGCAGCGCCGACAAAAAACGACGAATACGGAGCGTAGGCGCGGGCGCGCGCCGCCTGCGCCGCGGCCACCAGCTCGCGCAGCTCCGGGGGCAGGTCGCCCAGCTGCTCAGCTTTGACCATGCGCGCTTCCTTTTTCCGGGCCGGGCTCGGCGCCGAATGCGCTCAGGATGCCGTCGAGAAGGCGCAGAAAATCGGTGCGCGCCAGAGCCGCGGTCTCGGTCACTTCATCGTGCGAGAGCGGCTGCTCGGTGAGCCCGGCGGCCAGGTTGGTGACGCAGCTCAGGCCGAGCACGCGCGCCCCCATGTGCCGCGCCGCAATCGCCTCGGGCACCGTCGACATTCCCACCAGATCCGCACCCAGCGAGCGCAGCATGCGCACCTCGGCCGGCGTCTCGTACTGCGGGCCCAGGCAGCCGGCATAGACGCCGCTCGGCAGCCCCAGGCCCTGCGCTGCCGCCACGCGCTCGGCCAGCAGCCGCAGCCCGCGATCGTAGACTGCGGTCATGTCGGGAAAGCGCGGCCCCAGCTCGGGATCGTTTTCCCCGCGCAGCGGCGAGTCGCCCATGAGGTTGATGTGGTCGCGCAAGAGCACCAGCTGCCCCGGCCGCAGCCCCGGCGCAATGCCGCCGGCGGCATTGGTCAGGATGATGACCTCGCAGCCGGCCTTGATGAGCGCCCGGATCGGCAGCACCACCGTCGAAAGCTCGTGCCCTTCGTACGAGTGGACGCGGCCCTGCATGACCAGCGCTTCGATGCCGCTGCCGCCCTCGGCGCCCGGCACGCGGCCATAAAACAGGCGGCCGCGATGGCCCACGACCTTGGACGCCGGAAAGCCGATCTCGGGATAGCCGATGCTGCGCGCATCGCCCAGCCGCTCCGCGTACTCACCCAGGCCAGAGCCGAGCACCAGCCCCACCCGCGGCCGCGCCGCGGCCGGCAGAAAAGCGCGGATCTTGTCCGCCGCATGCTTCACGGCCAAGGCTACGGCGCCAGTTGTTGTCGAAATGGGTTCTCTCATCGCAGCACGTCCAGGATAAGCGGACGCGGCGTCGGGGGCGCCGGCCCGATGACATAGGCCTTTTGCAGGATCTCGCGGGTGCGGGCAATGCGCTCAGGCGGCAGCTCGGGCGAGCCGGCGAAGTGGCACAGCGGCGCCCCCCCGGACACTGCCTCCCCGCGCTTCTTGTCGAGGTAGATGTACGCGGCCGGATCGATGTCGTCCTCTTTGCGCTCGCGCCCCGCGCGCAGCGCCACGCCAGCCCAGCCCACCGCCTCGGCATCGATCTCCTGCACATAGCCGGTGATGGGCGCCGAGACCACCTGGGCGCCGGTGTGCAGGTTGTCAAACAGCCACGGCTCGTTGGAATCGCGCAGGTCGACGAGCGCGCCCTGAAGCGCCGCGCAGCGCTGAAGCCGCGCCAGCGCCTCGCCGCTGGCCACCGCCTGATCGATGCGCGACAGCGCCTCTGCCTCGCTGCTGGCGAGGCCGCCCAGGCGCAGCATCTCAGCGCCGAGGACGCGGTTGAGCTCGACCAGATCCGGGGGCCCCTCGCCGCGCAGCACGGCCAGCGACTCGTTGACCTCGGCGGCGTTGCCGATGTAGCGACCCAGCGGCTGATCCATGTCGGTCAAGAACGCGGTGACCTGCTTGCCGGCTCGCCGACCGATGGTCACGAGCGTTGCCGCCAGCTGGTACGCCTCCTCGCGCGTCTTCATGAAGGCGCCGCTGCCGACCTTGACGTCCAGCACCAGCCCGTCGATGCCCTCGGCCAGCTTCTTGCTCATGATCGACGCCGAGATCAGCGGGATCGACTCGACGGTGGCCGTGACGTCGCGCAGGGCGTAGAGGAGCTTGTCGGCCGGCACCAGCGTATCGGTCTGGCCGATGAGCGACATGCCCGTGCGCCGCAGGACGGTGCGAAACTCTTCGGTGCTGAGGCTGGTCGAAAAGCCGGGGATCGACTCCAGCTTGTCGAGCGTGCCGCCCGAGTGGCCGAGGCCGCGACCCGAGATCATGGGCACGCGCAGCCCGCAGGCGGCCACGGTCGGGGCCAGGTGCAGCGACACCTTGTCGCCGACGCCGCCCGTCGAGTGCTTGTCGATCTTGGCGCCGGGCACATCGCTGAGATCCAGCACCTCGCCCGAGTGCAGCATCGCCTCGGTCAGCGCCAGCAGCTCGACCTCGGAGAGGCCGCGGAAGAAGATGGCCATCAGCAGCGCCGCCGCCTGATAGTCGGGGATGGCGCCGCGGCTGTAGTCGGCGACGAACCGGCTGATCTCTTCGGTGCTCAGCACCTGACCGTCGCGCTTGCGACGGATGAGCTCGACCGGGTTGTAAGATAACTCGCTCATTGGGGTTCCTGAACCGGAAAGGAAGCGCACATCATAGTGACGGCGGCGGACGGATGGAAGCGCTCACAGACGCGCGGTGCGCCAAGTGCTGCCGACGCCGACCCACAACAGCCCCGCCGCGACCAGCCCACCGAGCCCCAGCGCCGCCCAGAGCTCGCCGCGACTCACGGCGAGCCCAGCCAGCCCGACATAGCCCAGACCTAGGATTACCTCTAGCCGCGCCAGCCGATCCGCTGCCGGCCGATAGGAGGCGGCGCTGCTCTTGCCACCGGTCTTGGGTGTGCGGATGAACTCGGCCCCGGCCCGCGAGCTGAAGAGGCCCCGCACCAGCGCCGCCGTCAGCCCCACCGCCAGCCCCATGGACAGCGGCAGCAGCAGCGGCCCCAGGAGCAGGGCCGACCGCGGCGAGCGCCCGAGCCGCCGCAGGGCGGCGCCGTAATAGACGGTCACTGCCAGCACCAGCGCCAGCAGCGCCGACGCCAGACCGCCCGGAGGCGCAAAGGTCGGCCGCAGCTGGCCGACTGTCAGCGTCGCCAGCGGCAGCCAGAGCAGCGCCAGCGCCAGGTAGGGCTGGCGCACATGTCGCAGAAGGTGCGCCAGCAGCGTCAGCCGCTCGCTGGCCGGCAGCTGGCCGCCGCGCAGCTTGCCAAACAGGCTGCGCAGCACCTGCGCCCCGCCGCGCACCCAGCGCTGCTGCTGGATCCGGAACGCGGCCATGGTCGCGGGCAGCTCTGTCGGCACCGCCACCTCGGGCAGGTGGCGGCCGTGGTAGCCGAGCAGGCAGGCGCGGTAGGACAGGTCCATGTCCTCGGTCACCGAGGCCGTGCCGCCGCCCTGCCAGCCGCCCGCAGCGACGAGGACGCTCTTTCGCCAGATGCCGCCGGTGCCGTTGAACTGCACCGGCTTCTGGTGCGCCGTCAGGTAGGGCTGCTCGACGAGCATGAGCCCGTGGAGGATCAGCGCCTGGACGCGGGTCAGGAGGTTCTCGGACTCGTTGAGGAAGCTCCAGCGCCCCTGGGCAAAGGCGAGCTGCGCGTCGCGGGCAAACAGCGGCACCAGCTGGCGCAAAAAGTCGGGCGCGGGCACGAAATCGGCGTCCAGAACCGCGACGAGGTTGCCAAACGCCAGCGGCAGCGCTGCGTCGAGGGCTCCGGCCTTGAAGCCGCGGCGATCCGGGCGGCGGAGCACGCGGATCAGGTGGCCAGCCTCGCGCAGCTCGACGGCCGTGGCGTCGACGATATCGCGGGTGTCGTCGTCCGAGTCGTCGAGCACCTGGATCTCCAGGCGGTCCGCAGGCCAGTGCAGCGCGGCGGCGGCGAGCATGGCGCGGCGGGCGACATAGCGCTCGTTGCGCAGCGGCAGCTGCACGGTCACCATCGGCAGCTCGGCCTCGGGAAGCGGCGGCAATGGCAGCGGCGCGAGCGGTCGGCGCCAGGCCCACAGACCCAGCCGCAAGAGATGCAGCGACGCGGCCAGCAGCAGCAGCCAGAGTCCCAGCTGAAGCAGGGCCAACAGGGCCGGCAGGGCCTGGCTCATGGGGATGCCTCAGCGGCGAGACGCACCTGCAGCGCCAGCGCCGCCCGCAGCAGCAGCGACGCGACGATGGTCAGGCCGGCGAAGCCGTAAAAGAGGGCGCTCCAGCCCAGGCGCTCGCTGACTGCGGCGACCAGCAGCGGGCTGAAGATGGCGCCCACCGAGCCCATGCCGTTGATGACGCCGGCGACGCGGGCGGTGGCGTGCTCGCCGCCGATCTCCTGCGACACGGCGCCCGAGAGCAGCGCGTCGGGGCCAAACAGGAGAAAACCGACCGCGCTCAAGAGCAGGGCGTTGGCGAGCAGGCTGACGCCGCCCAGCACCTGGTAGGCAAATATCGCACCGCCCAGGCCCAGCAGGGCGGGCGCGGCCAGGCGCAGGCGACGGGTGCGGAAGTAGCGATCCGAGAGCCAGCCAATGGTCACGGCGCCGAACATGCCGCCGATCTCGAACGGCAGCGAGAGGTAGCCGGCCTGGCTCTCGGTGTAGTGGAAGTGGCGGCGCAGGTAGTACGGCAGCCAGAAAAGAAGGCTGTAGCGGATGAGCTTGAGCACGAAATAGGAGCCGCCGAGCAGCAGCAGCAGCGGGTCGCTGGCCAGGCTCCAGAGCGGCGTCTGGGCAGTCAGGGCCTGGGCCTGGGCCCTGGGCTGACTGCCGGGCTGCTCCGCGGGCGCGGTCTCGACGGGGCAGAGGCCGCGATCCTGCGGCTTTTCGACAAGCAGCGCGGCCAGGGTCAGCCCGACCAGAGCGACCAGCAGCGCCGGCACCCAGAAGGCGGCCCGCCAGCCAAAGCGAGCCAGCAAGAAGGTCGCGAGCGCCGTCGCTGCCAGGCCTCCAGCCTGGTAGTTCGTGGTCCAGATGCCCATGACGCGGCCGCGCTGGCTGGCGCTGAAGAAGGGCTGCATCGCCTTGACGTTGCCGGGCCAGCCGGTCGACTGGAAAAAGCCGTTTACGGCAAAGGCCAGCAGCATCGGCCAGAACGAGCTGCTGACGCCGAACCACAGGGCCATGGCGGCGCTGCCGAGCATGCCGAGCGCGAGCAGCCGGCGCGGACCGATGCGGTCGCCGAGCACGCCGCTGGCAAACTGACCGATGGCGTAGGCGATGAGGTAGGCGGTGTCGAAGGTGCCAAGCTGGCCGGCGGTGATGCCCAGCTCGTCGTGGAGGCGGCTCTTGACGACGGCGACGTTCTTGCGCGTGAAGTAGTAGGTCGCGTAGCTCAGCCAGGTGAGCGCAAAGGCGCGCAGCTGCAGCCGCAGCAGGCCCCGCGCGTCCTTGACCAGGATCAGCGGCGGGACGGCGGGGCGGTTGGGCGGAAGGGGTGACAGAGCCAACGGCGGGACAATACCCAGCCCCTGCCAGCGAGGCAAGCGCAGCCCTGCCGATCGAGGCCGCGTCTACTCCTTGCGCGACTCGTAGACTTTTCCCGAGGGGAGCTCGATGGCGGAGAGGAAGCCGCCCTTGCCGCAGCCGGTGTCGATGCCGATGAGATCACCGCGCTTCCAGACGTCGGCGGGATCGTCGAAGATGCGCTCGATGAAGTTCAGGTGCTCGGTCGAGAGCATGCTGGTGGGTGTGTGGCCGAAGACGACGCGCTTGCCGCGGTAGCGGGTGAAGAAGTCCTTTTCGCGCATCCACATGAGGCAGCGCATCTTGCCGGCGCTGGGATGCAGCCACTCGTCGCCCTCACCGTCGAGGCCGGCGTGCACGTAGATGGCGTGCTCGTCTTCGTACCAGTAGGGCAGGCCCTCGAACCAGGCGCGCAGCTCGGATGGAAACCAGGTGTGCGGCTGGAGGAGCTTGAGGCACTGCTCCTGTAGGGAGATGTGCTGACAATCGACGAACGAGCGCAGGGTCTGATAACAGCCGTTGCCCTCGGAGAGCAGGAAGCCGGGATTGGGCGTATCGAGGCAGTTCAGCCAGGCGTCTTCGTGATTGCCGCGCAGGGTGATGCAGCGGCCGGGGAAGCTCTTGGCGTAGGTCTGGACCCGCTCGACGACCTCGCGCGACTTGGGACCGCGATCGACATAGTCGCCGATGAAGACGACTGTGTCGGTCGCGTCGAGCTCGGGAAGGCGGCCGAGCAGCCGGTCTAGTTGCTCCAGATCGCCGTGGATGTCACCGATGGCAATGGTACGAGCCATACCAACTAATATGCCTCACACGGCGGCGTTCGCACCGTGGCACTTTTTGTACTTCTTGCCCGAGCCGCAGGGACAGGGCTCGTTGCGGCCGACCTTGACCTCATCGCGCTTCACGGTCTTGGCGCCCTTGGCCTGGAGCGTCTCGCCCTGCTTTTCGGCAGCGTCGTCGCGGGCGTTGTCGCGCGTGCTCTTTTCTTCCTCGGCGCCCGAGGTCGGGCTGGCGGCGTGCTGGAGCTGGATGCGGCGCTGCTTGTGGCGGAACTCGGGCAGCCGCGTCTCGGCCTCGGCCTGCGGGGTCTGCGGGGTCTCCTGGCGCTCCAGGCGGACGCGGTAGAGCTTGCTGGCCACGTTCTGCTGGATGGTGTCGGTCATCTCCAGGAACATGGCGTAACCCTCTTTTTTGTACTCCTGCTTGGGGTCACGCTGGCCGTAGCCGCGCAGGCCGATGCCTTCGCGCAGGTGGTCCATGGCCTTGAGGTGCTCGATCCACCCGTTGTCGATCTCTTCGAGCCAGAAGTGGCGGGCGAAGTAGAGGAAGGCCATGCCGAGCTCGTCCTCGCGAGCCTGCGTGAACTTCTCGACCTGCTCCCAGGTGCGGTCGGCGATCGCGGCCGGGTCGAGGGAGACGTCGTTCAGCGAGACCTCAAGGTTGAACTGCTCCTTGAGTGCGGTCTGAAGGGCGCCCAGATCCCAGTCGTCGGGCGAGCGATCGGACGGGCAGAAGTTGAGGACGACCTTTTCGATGAGCTCGTAGGCCAGATCGTAGACGCGCTTGCGCTGCTGGATGAGCGAGAGCGAGGTCTCGTGGGTGGCGCGCTCGACGATCGCCTTTTTGTCGCTGGCGATCTCGTCGAAGTCCATGGAGGCGCCGAAGCGGCGATAGAGCTCGTGGGTCAGGCCGCGCGGATCGCGCAGCTTGCCGCCGGACTTCTTGTCGCTCTCCGACTCGTCCTTCGCTTCGCCTTGGGCTCCGTCGGGTCCAAGGTCGCCGACCTTGTCGCCCCACTTGGCGATGGCGCCCGGGCCCTCTTCGTCTTCAGCGGTTGGGGCGGGCGGGAGACCCTGCTTGATTCGCGCTTCATCCTCGGGCTTGAGCCAGAAGTGGTCGACGATGGCAGACAGGATCGGGCGCAGCCGCTTGATCAGCTGATCGTACTCGGTGCGCACCGAGTCGACGGTCTTGGCCTGGGTGCGCTCAAACTCGTCGGCGTCCACGCCCTCGGGGCGCTGGGCGGTCAGCGTCTTGCCCTTGAGCAGCTGCTCGACGTCGAAGCCGGGCAGACGGCCTTCAAGGATGCCGCGGCGCAGCGCGTAGATGCTCTTGCGCTGCTGGTTCATGACGTCGTCGTACTCAAGCAGGTGCTTGCGGCTGTCGAAGTGGTGCGCCTCGACCTTGCGCTGGGCGTTCTCGATGGCGCGGTTGACCATGGAGTGCTCGATGGGCACGTCCTCTTCCATGCCCAGGCGCTCCATGAGGCCGGTGATGCGCTCGGCGCCGAAGATGCGCAGAAGATCGTCTTCCAGCGACAGGTAGAAGCGGCTGCTGCCGGGATCGCCCTGGCGGCCGGCGCGACCGCGCAGCTGGTTGTCGATGCGGCGCGACTCGTGGCGCTCGGTGCCCAGGATGTGCAGGCCGCCGGCGGCGATGACCTTGCGCTTGTCCTCTTCGGTGGTCTGGCGGTGCTTGGCCAGTGCGGCCTTGTACTCTTCGGTGGTCTCGTCGCAGGCGCCGGGGCGGCAGGCGGCCTCTTCGCCGTAGACTTCGGAGCGGGCCATGAACTCGGCGTTGCCGCCGAGGAGGATGTCGGTGCCGCGGCCGGCCATGTTGGTGGCGATGGTCACCTGCTGGCTGCGTCCGGCCTGCGCGACGATGGCGGCCTCGCGGGCGTGCTGCTTGGCGTTGAGGACCGTGTGCGGGATGCCCTTCTTCTTGAGCATCGCCGACAGAACTTCGCTCTTTTCGACGCTGACGGTGCCGACTAGGGCCGGCTGGCCGCGCTCATAGCAGTCGGCGATCTCCTCGATCACGGCGCGGAACTTGCCGCGCTCGTTCTTGTAAACGAGGTCGGGGAAGTCCTGCCGCACCATCACCTGATGGGTGGGGATGACGACGACATCGAGCTTGTAGATCTTGTGGAACTCTTCGGCCTCGGTGTCGGCGGTGCCGGTCATGCCGGCCAGCTTCTTGTAGAGACGGAACAGATTCTGGAACGAGATGGTCGCCAGCGTCTGCGTCTCTTCTTCGATCGGGACGTCTTCCTTGGCCTCGATGCTCTGGTGAAGACCGTCGGACCAGCGGCGGCCCGGCATCAGGCGGCCGGTAAACTCGTCGACGATCACGACCTTGTTTTCCTGCACGACGTAGTTCACGTCGCGCTTGTACAAGGAGTGCGCGCGCAGGGCCTGCTGCACGTGGTGGTTGTAGGCCAGGTTCTGCGAGTCGTAGAGGTTGCCAAGCCCGAGGAGCTTTTCGACCTTCTCGACGCCGGAGTCAGTGAGCACGGCCGAGTGGTGCTTCTCGTCGACGGTGAAGTCCACGTCCTTTTTGAGACGCGGGATGATCTGGTTGACCTTGCGGTACAGATCCGCCGACTGCTCGGCCGGGCCGCTGATGATGAGCGGCGTGCGCGCCTCGTCGATGAGGATCGAGTCGACTTCGTCGACGATGGCGTAGTAGAGCTCGCGCTGCACGTAGCGCTCGATCGACTCCTTCATGTTGTCGCGGAGGTAGTCGAAGCCGAACTCGTTGTTGGTGCCGTACGTGATGTCGCAGCGGTAGGCGCGCTGCTTGTCCTGATCGGTCTGTCCGTGGACGACCACACCGACGGACATGCCAAGGAAGCGGTAGACGCGACCCATCCACTCGGCGTCGCGGGTGGCCAGGTAGTCGTTGACGGTGATGAGGTGCGCGCCCTTGCGCATGAGCGCATTCAGATAGAGCGGCGAGGTGGCGACCAGCGTCTTGCCTTCGCCGGTCTTCATCTCGGCGATTGCGCCCCGATGTAGGACCATGCCGCCGATGAGCTGCACGTCGTAGTGGCGCATGCCGTTGATGCGCCGACTGGCCTCGCGCACGGTGGCGAAGGCCTCGGGGATGAGCTCCTCAAGCGGCTGCCCTTTGTCGAGCCGCTCGTAAAACTGGGGGGTCATCCCACGCAAGTCTTCGTCAGACTTTTTCTTCCACGTGGCTTCAAGCTCGTTGATGCGCGCGATAAGCGGCTGGAGCTTGCGCAGCTCCCGGTCATGGCTGGTGCCAAAGATTTTCTTAATGAGGGCGCTAATCATGATGGGTGCCTACTTAAGTAATCAAGATACCTCTCGCAGGCAAGCAAGTTCCGGGCTTTTCCCCGGCGCAGCAGTCAGCAAATGTCCGGAATCAGCGCCTAAATCGGCTGCCCCGGCACTCTTCTTGCGCCCGCCAGCCGGCCGCTTTTGGCCGCGCCTCCAGACGGCGGGAGATGCTATGATCCCGGAGCGCCGCCCTTTTTTGGCGATTCGCTCCGCTCCCATAGCATGGCGCCCACCTCCAAGCTGCTGAAGCTCCCCGATCGGGGCTGGTTGCTCGTCGCTTCCGACCTGCACGGCAACCTGCGCGATTTTTTGACAATCGTTGCGCTTTTCGAGCGTCGTCAGCGCGAGGACTCCGGCGGCTATCTGCTGTTTCTCGGCGATCTCGTCCACGGTCCCTACCTGCCGCTCGAAGAGTGGGAGGATGTGGGCGCGATGCCGTACCTGCGCGGCCGACCCTACCGCGATCGGTCGCCGGCCATCCTGCTGGGTCTCTCGGAGCTCATGGAGCGCCATCCGGGGCGGATCTTCACGCTGCTCGGCAATCACGAGCACGCGCACATCGGGGGACCGCGCACCAGCCTGTTTGCCCGCGACGAGGCGGTGGCGCTGGAGCAGCGGCTGGGCGTCGAGGCAAGCCTGTGGCTGGCGAGCCTGATCAAGAGCCTGCCCCTGTGCGCGCTGGCGCCGTGCGGGCTCCTTTTCAGCCATGCCGCGCCGGGGGCCGAGCACCTGCAGCCAGCGATGCTGGACCTAGTGGACTATCGCCGCTTCGCGCCGCCGCACCGCAGCAGCCGGTCGTCCAAGGGCACCTCGTCGCCGGATGCGGTGGCGCGGCTGCTCGGGCAGATGCTGTGGACCGAGTCGCTGCCGCCGGCGCAGGCCGAGCGGACGCTGGCAGCCGTCGGCGCCCGGGTGGCGGTCTACGGGCATGCCGTGGTGGCGGCCGGCTACCAGTCGATCGGCGACCAGCAGCTGATCCTGTCGACGAGCTTTGGCATGGAGGACGAGCGCAAGCACGTGCTGCTGGTGGATCTGGCGATGCGCTACGAGTCGGTGAGCGCCTTGCGCCCCGGCACCGAGCTGCTCCCTCTTTATCGATAATTCCGCGCCTGATCCGGTCCGGGCACACAGGGCTTGCGACGGCGGCGCCGAGCGGCTACGTTCGGCGCGTGGCATGGTTGGAAAAGCGCCTGCGCGGCGCCAAGGTCTGGATGCTCACCGATGAACAGGGACAGCCGCAGAGCGGCCCCGACAGCCGGGTCGACATCATCTATCGGCCGGGCGGAAAGCCCTACCGGGCAGCGGTCAAAAACCTGGAAGACTCGCCGGGCGCCGCGCCGCTGAGCGACGAGCAGCTGAGCTTGCTGGCGCCGCCAGCGCCGGCCAGCGAAAAGTCGGCCGAGGGGCCGAAAAAGCCGGCACGGAGCGCAGCAGCCGCCCAGGGAGACCCCCAGGACCTGCGGAAGACGCCGGGCGAAGATGCCATCCACGTCTACACCGACGGCGCCTGCACGGGAAATCCCGGTCCCATGGGCATCGGCGTCGTGATTTTAGACACGAGCCCCGAGTCGACGGGCCGCCGCGAGCTGTCGCTGTACCTGGGCATGGGCACCAACAACATCGCCGAGCTCACCGCCATCCAGCGCGGCCTGGCCGATCTGCCGCGCGACCGCCCAGTCATTATTTATAGTGATTCGGCTTACTCGATTGGCGTGCTGTCGCTGGGCTGGCGAGCCAAGGCCAACCAGGAGCTGATCGCCAACATGCGCAGGCAGCTCGGCGAGTTCAAGCGAGTCTCCTTCATCAAGGTTGCGGGCCACGCAGGCATCCCCGAAAACGAGCGCTGCGACGAGCTGGCCCGACAAGCAATTGCGAGGCGCCAGTCATGAACCGTGGAACGCTGCTGGCATTGAGTGGGCTTTTTCTGCTGGGCGCGTGCCGGCAGCCGGCGCAGCCGGGCCCGCAGCCAAAGCCCCAGGCCGAAACCGCCGCAGCTGCGCAGCCGATTACGCTGTTCATCGCGGCCCAGCTGCACAACACCACCGAGCCCTGCGGCTGCACCTCGACCCCGCTGGGCGATGTGGCGCGGGTGGCGGCGCTGGTTCGCGCGGCGGGCGAGCGCGGGATTCTGCTCGATGCCGGCGGGCTGCGCTACAAGAGCGAGCGGCTGCCGCCGGAGCAGCAGCATCAGGCGCGGCTCAAGGCCGACTTCCTGGAAAAGACGTGGCAGCAGCTGGGTGCGGTGACCGCGCTTCAGGCGAGCGATCTGGCGGGCGCCGAGGGCCTCGCCGAGCTGGCCGGGGCGACGCGGGTGCTGAGCAACCTGACGCCAGCCTCGGCCAAAGCGGTGCCGGCGGCGGGCAAGCTGCTGCCCGAGGTGCTGCGCACGGTCGGGGGCGTGCGGCTGGGCATCCTGGGGCTGGCCGATCCCGAGGAGGCATGGCCGCCCGGGCTGGAGCTCGGCGCGCCGGTGGCCGCGGCGCGGCAGGCAACCGAGCGGCTGCGGGCCCAGGGCGCCCAGGCCGTGATCGCGCTGACCGGGCTGCGGCGGGACGCGGCCCGCCGGATGGCGCGCCAGGTGCCAGGGATCGATCTGATCGTGGCCGGCGGCGAGCGCGAGCTGACCGACGGCGTGGAGCAGGCCGAGCAGGTGGAAAAGGCGCTGCTGGTGGTCCCCGCGCAGGAGGGTCAGCGGCTGGTGCGGGCGACGCTGCATCTGCAAGCGGGCGCCCCGGTCTGGACGCTGCTCACCACGGCCGCGCAGCGCGAGCAGGCGGCCCTGGCGCTGCGGCAGAAGCTGGAGCTCTTGCAGAAGCGGCGGGATGAGCTGCGCAAGGATCCGCAGGCCGAGCCAGCGTTCGTGCGCAGCACAGAGACCGAGCTGGAGCGGCTGAAGGCCGAGCTGGGGCGCCTGACCGCGCAGCAGACGCCCCAAGCTGTGGCAGATGCCGGGTATGTGACCATCGAGCAGGTGCGGGTGGCGCGCAGCCTGGAGCGCGATCCCGAGGTGGCCAAGGCGATGTCGGCGCTGGATCGCCAGATTGGCGAGGCGAACCTGGGTGCGGTCAGCGGGCCGCCGCCGGCGCCCTCTGCGGGCCAGGCGGGCTATGTGGGGATGCCCGGCTGTCAGGGCACCTGCCACTTCCACGATGATGCGGTGGAGTTCTGGCAGAAGACCCTGCATGCGCATGCCTGGAAAACCCTGGTCGATGGCGGCAAGGAGCTCTCCTACGACTGCGTGCGCTGTCATGCGGCGGGGTTTGACGAGCCGGGCGGCTCCAACCTGTGGTCGCTCGCGGCCTGGCAGCGGGGGGGTCCCCAGCCCCAGCCGGCCGGCAAGGCCGCCACCCCCGATCTGCGCAACGTCCAGTGCGAGGTGTGCCATGGACCCGGCTCGCTGCACGTCAGCAGCCCGAGCAAGCATAAAATCCCGATCGCTCGTCCCTCGCAGGATCGCTGCCTGACCTGCCACACCAAAGAGCACTCCGACACCTTCGACTTCACCCCCTACCTGCGGGACATCCTGGGACCGGGCCATGGCGCCGAGCGCCGCACCGCTCTCGGCGAAGGCCCCACGGGGCACGAGCTGCGCCGCGCCGCGCAGAAGAAGCAGCCCGCAGCAGCGCACTGACCGCCCTCCCCTTTCGCCCCTCTTTTCCCGCCCGCCGGGCCCCTCGCCCGGCCGATTTCCGCTGACATTTCACGCAGTTGGCTCTTATGCGCATAGTGTCGCATGAAGGGGCACGGTTACATCCACATATATCCATCCACAAGAGATACCAATTTAGCAACTATGCAGATAACATCTGATTTTCGCTCATAAATTTCGGATTTGCCGCTTTTGCCCACATCGGAACCGGTACTCGCCCAACCTCGCATCTTCAGTTACACCGTCTGAGGATGCGCGAGCGGACGCCGATTTTGGCAGTGATTTCGCGGGCTTGGCAAAGCCGTGTAAAAGGTTGTGCAGATTGGCACACATAGACGTAACTGGTTCACCGAACAAAAGAATCGTGGGTTGACAGAAAGCGTCCGGATCCAATAAGGTAAGCTGTCGCTGTGCCATAAATGGCCTTGCACAGACGCCTGGATAGGCAATGAATCCAGCTCAGTACCACATCCTCAAAGAAACCTCCCAGTCGATCGGGGAGCTTCTCAAATTCCACTACAAACAGGTCGGCTATAAGCGTGTCCATCTGGTGGTTGCTCCTCCCAAGCAGGAGAACATCGAGGGCAAGCTGCCCGCCGTCTCGATTTACCTCTACAACATCACGCTCGACGAGGAGGGAATCTCTAGCAACCGGACGGGACAGTATATCGACGAGGAGATTGGACCGGATGGCCAGGTTCGCGAAGTGGCGCGCGACATGCCGCTGTGGCTTCGCCTGGACTACCTGATCTCCTGCTGGGCCCAGACTCCAGAGGAGGAGCAGCTCCTCCTTGGCGCAACGATCAAGACCATTTTGGAGCACCCGACAATTTCGGGGGCCCTGCTCAAGGGAGAGTCTTTCGATCCGGAAGACAACCTGCCCTTGCTGCTCTCCCAGAAGCTCGATGAGACGGTTTTGTCGAGGTTCTGGTCGAGCCTGAATCAGCCGCTGAAGCCGGCGATCCAGTGCTGGACGACGATTCCGCTGTACCCCAGCACCACTCGCCCGATTCAGCGCGTTCGCGAGCGGGAAGTCCGCTTTTTCGACTTGGACAAACTCAACCGGCTCCGCCAGTAAGTGCTGGGGGTTGCCGATAGCAAGCAACAATCGCCAGGCCGTTCCGAAAACCTTCTGCGAGATCCAGAGAAGCGGCACGCGGAAGGTAGACCTGGGGATCATGAGACCCTGAGACATCAGATAGGGAGGCAGCATGGCCACTAGTTACCTTTCGCCAGGCGTATACGTCGAAGAAGTTGACCGCGGCTCAAAGCCAATTGAAGCGGTCGGTACCAATACTGTTGGATTCCTCGGTGAGACCATGATGGGACCGGTGAATCAGGCAGTCCTGGTCACCAATTGGACTCAGTTCGTCAAGACTTTCGGTGATTTCACGCAGTCGACGTTCTTGGCGCATGCGGTCTATGGCTTCTTCAACAACGGTGGTTCGCGCTGCTACGTGGTCAACGTCGGCGCTCCCGCCAACCTGGATCTCTCCCCCGCCGACAAGGCGGCGGCGGCCGAAGCAGCGGCAGCACTCGCAGCTGGCGGCAGCCCCTCGACCCCTCCGAAGGTCGACACCGATGCTCGCTACATCGGCAAGGACAACGGCCCCGGCGCTCGCACGGGTCTCAAGTGCTTCGAGGAGATCGACGAGATCTCGCTCGTTGCGGCCCCGGGCGTGATCTCGCCGGCGGTGCAGGATGCGATGCTCACGCACTGCGAAGTCCGCAAGGATCGCTTCGCGGTTCTCGACAGCCCCGAGACGGTTCAGGGCGGTGTTGACCGTCTGCCCCGTCCGCGCGACTCGAAGTACGGCGGATACTACTTCCCCTGGATCCAGGTCTACGATCCGGAGCGCGGCAACGTCTACGTTCCGCCCTCGGGCCACGTCCTCGGCGTCTACGCCCGCACCGACAACGAGCGCGGCGTGCACAAGGCCCCGGCCAACGAGATCGTGCGCGGCGCCCTCGGCCTGCGCTACCAGATCTCCCGCGGTGAGCAGGACATCCTGAACCCGCGCGGCATCAACTGCATCCGCCTCATGCAGGGCGGCGGCATCCGCATCTGGGGCGCTCGCACCCTGTCGAGCGATCCGTCGTGGCGCTACATCAACGTGCGTCGTCTCTTCATCATGGTCGAGACGTCGATCGAGCGCGCCACGCAGTGGGTGGTCTTCGAGCCCAACGACTTCCGACTCTGGAAGCGCGTGACCCGCACCATCTCTTCCTTCCTCACGCTGATCTGGCGCCAGGGTGCGCTGATGGGCGAGACGCCGGAGAAGGCGTTCTACGTCAAGTGCGATGAGGAGACCAACCCGCCTGAGGTTGTGGATGTCGGCCAGTTGATCGTCGAAATCGGTCTTGCTCCAGTGAAGCCGGCCGAGTTCGTCATCTTCCGGATTGGCCAGATGCCCGCGGGCGGCGGCGTCCAGGAGTAGTTTCTGTAAGTGGCGGTGGGGACCCCGGGCATGTAGCGCCGGGGCCCATCGCTCCAATATTGGGAGGACAGTATGGCTATTAGTAAGAACAACCGGGGCTTCGGCGTTGGCAAGTACGGCATCGAGCTCAAGTCAGTCCTGGCTGGCTGGGTGAAGGAAATCGATGGCGGCCACGCTACGGCAGACGTGGTTTCCGAGAAGATCGGATCCGACCACCTGGCGCGCAAGCACCTGGGCCCCCTGAAGTACGAGGAGATCTCGCTCAAGTGCGGCGCCGCCATGTCGAACGGCCTGTACGAGTGGATCAAGACTGGTTTCAACCAGACCTCGAACACTGCCGGTCGTGAAGACGGCGCCATTGTCTTCGCAGATTTCGATGAGAACGAGATTTCGCGCCTCAACTGGACCCAGGCCCTCATCACCGAGTTCGGCATGCCGGCACTCGACGCTTCGTCCAAGGACGCGGCCCTGATGAGCGTCAAGTTCCAGCCCGAGACCACCCGCAAGCTCATCGGCGGTGGCGGCAAGATCTCCTTCCCCTCCGACGCTGCCAAGGCGAAGAAGTGGCTGCCCTCGAACTTCCGCATCCGCATCGATGCCTGTGACACCGGCTGCCGCTGGGTCAACAAGGTCGAAGCCCTGACCGTCAAGCAGAAGGTCACCGACAACGCCGTCGGCGAGCTCCGCGACTACGAGAAGGTCCCGACCAGCGTTGAGATCCCGAACCTCGTGATCACGCTCTCCGAGTCGCACGCGGAAGAGTTCTACAAGTGGCACGATGACTTCGTCGTCAAGGGCAACAACGATCAGTCCCTGGAGCGCGGTGGTCAGCTGGAGTACCTGACCTCCAACCTCAAGGAGACCCTGTTCACCCTGCAGTTCCTGCAGCTCGGCGTCTTCAAGATCAGCCCCGACAAGGTCGAGGCTGGTGGTGAGCCGGTCCGTCGCGTCAAGGTCGAGATGTACTGCGAAGACATCAAGTTCGACTACAACGGGTCGTCGACCTTCGGCAAGCGCTAAGCAGCGCTACGCGGCATCCAGGGGCGCGACCGCGCGTTTGAAAAGACGCGCCAAGACGCCCTTGGTACCATAAGCGCGACAGCGCTTTGGATATGTTCGTAGCCGCGAACAGGCGGTTCGGGGCTCCTCGGCCGCCTGTTCGCATTTTTGGGCCTGGCCTGGCCTGTTGCGTGTTCCCGGTTCCGTGTTCGCCGGCCAGCCCCATTCGATAGGTAACTTTGTCTGTGGTGCCAGAGCGGTACCAGAGCGGTGCCAGACATGAAGCGACCCTATGTAGGAAATCGATTTTGCCTTGAGCTCCAGCAGAAGTCTGCCGGTTGGCTGCTCTCGTCCGAGGGCGGGATGGCCACCACCGAGCCGATTCAGGAGCGCCTGGCCGGTGGTTATCCGGTTCGCAAGCACGCTGGTAATGTCAAAGTCGAAGATATGACCATTACGTGCGGTACGTCGATGAGCGAGCCATTCTACGATTGGCTGCAATCGAGCATTGAATATAAGCATGAGCGCAAAGAAGGCTCAGTCATTACCGCCAATTACGATTTCAAAGAGATTGCGCGTCAGGACTTTCATCAGGCGCTCTTGACCGAGATTGGCCTGCCCGGCGTCGACGCAACCAGCAAAGATGCCTGCAAGTTCACGCTCAAGATCTCTCCCGAATATACCGAGACCAAATACTCGGACGGCGCCCAGAGCATCCTGCCGACTCCCACTGCGCAGGCCGCCCAGAAGCGCTGGCAGGCCGCCAACTTCCGCCTGATCATCGACGGCATGGACTGCAAGCTGGTAAACAAGGTCGAGCCGATCACGATCAAGCAGAACGTCATTGAAAACACCATTGGCGAGCGGCTTATCTTTCAAAAAGAGCCCGCGCAGATCGACTTCCCGAATCTCATCTTTACGATTCCCGAGAGCCACGCCGAGCCCTGGTACAAGTGGTATGACGATTTCGTCAGCAAGGGCAATAGCGCTCCTGAAAACGAGAAGCGCGGCCATCTTGAATACCTGGCTAGCGACTGCACGACGATCCTGTTTATCGTGCAATTCTTCAATCTCGGCGTCATCAAGTTCACGCCCGACAAGCTCGACTCGGGCAGCGACAAGCTGCGCAACGTGAAGATCGAAATGTACTGTGAAAAGATGGACTTCGACTATAATCACGCTGGGACGGCGCGCTGACGCGCCACCAGAGAGGCCCTCTTAGCTAGCCACTCGCAGCTGCGCAGCGCTCACGGCCAATCGGCAAGCGCTTCCATTCCCGAGCACGACCCCAAGCGACAGCGCCAAACAGCAAACGATAAACAGCGACGAATAGACAACCCCAACTGAGGCTGAAGGTACGGCATGGCGTTCAAGACAGAGTTCCCGTTCACGCTTCCCAAGGGCTATATCGACAGCGAAGGCACGCTGCACCGCACCGGTGTGATGCGGCTGGCGACGGCCAAAGACGAGATCGTCCCCCTTCAGGACTACCGGGTGCAGAACAACCGCGCCTATCTCGTCATCATCCTGCTGTCGCGCGTCATCACCAAGCTCGGCGATCTGTCGATGGTCGACACCGAGATCATCGAGAACCTGTTTTCGACCGATCTCGCGTATCTGCAAGAGTTCTATCGCCGCATCAACGAGGAGGGCGCTCCCCGCATCCACGCCAAGTGCCCGTCCTGTCAGCACGAGTTTGACATCGACTTGCTTGGAGGAGGTGATGGCCGCGTTGTCGGCCAGGGGGGATAACAAGCTACCCCCTGGAGCAGCTGTACCAGGAGGTAGCCTACATCGCCTATCACTTCCACTGGCCGCTCGACGACATCCTGAACATGGAGCACGACGAGCGCCATGTCTGGCTGCGTGAGATCGCGCGCATCAACCGCGAGATCAACGAAGCCCGCAAGCGCGGCTGACCGGGCCGCGCCCTCCCCGTCTCATCTCTGCCCGAAACTCTCGCCATTCTCTGGGTCTGCAGGCACGTTTTTTCGCCGGCCAGCGATAACAATTGGTAAAATCTTGATGCTGTGCGGATAAGCACCTGCTCGCACATCCCCTGTGCAAACACAACACAGTAGACACAGCAGGCTCACTTTGACCGCTCCTCCGAGGGAATTCTGATGATTGCATCCCGTGAGGTTAGACCGCCTGGCGTATATCACACCGGGTTCGGTTCACGCGTCACCACAATCAACATTGCGAACACGAACATCGCAGGCTTCGTCGGCATCGCGAACAAGGGACCGCTCGACTTTCCGCGGCTCCTTCAGAGCTGGGCAGAGTTTGTCGAGGTCTACGGCGGCAGCAGCGACGGCTATCTGGCCCGCGCCGTCGAGGGATTTTTCCTGAACGGCGGCCGTCAGTGCTACGTCGTGCGCGTCGCCCGCCGCCCGCGCGACGACGAGCAGCTGGGTCAGGAGCACACCGCCCCCGCCTCGCGCATCATCAAGGACGCCTGGGACAAAGAGACGCTGCGCGTCCTGGCGATCAACGAGGGCCGCTGGGGCAACAACATCTGGGTCCGCTTTGCCCAGAACAACGGCGCCAAGACGCTGCTCACCCTGGATCTCACCGTCGGTGCGGGTGCAGCTCGCGTGACCTCCACGCGCGGCATCGAGCGCGGCTCGCTGGTGCGCGTCTACGATCGCGAAAACAGCGACTACGTCGTGGTTACCGACGTCGATGAAAAGGAAAAGACCATCCGCTGGGGCAGCGACACGCCGATCGTGCGTCGCTACGCCGCCGCCGCTCCCACCTACGTCGAGGTGATCGAGTTCGAGATCTACGCCTCGCTGCGCGATCGTCGCGAGGTCTTCCGCAACCTGCAAATGAGCCCGCTTTCCCGTCGCTACGCTCCGCGCGTGCTCAACGAGCAGTCGCAGCTGCTGCGCATGGAGGATCTGGGCTCGAACTCACCGCTGCCCAACAACCTCCCGGGCGTTGCGCCGCTGGAGCGTCTGGTCGGCGGCCGCGATGGCACCGACGGCATGGTCGCCGAGGACTTCATCGGCTACGACCACGGCATGGACGATCGCCGCGGCCTGCTCACCCTGGCTCACGTCGACGACGTCAGCCTGATCCTGGTGCCCGACGCCATGCTCGCCTACAACCGCATGTCGATTCCCGAGGCGCGCATCTTCGTTCAGCGCATCCAGGACGCCATGATCGACATCTGCGAGCAGACCCAGGACCGCTTTGCGATCCTCGACCTGCCCGAGACGCGCGACATCGAAGAGATCCGCCGCCTGCGACAGAGGCGCGACAGCAACTTCGCCGCCTACTACTTCCCGTGGCTGGTCGTGCAGAACAGCAGCGGCACCCAGTCGCGGCAGCCGCCGTCGGGACACATCGCCGGCGTGTATGCCAGAAGCGAGATCCAGCACGGCGTGCACAAGGCCCCGGCCAACGAGCAGCTCTTCGGCGTGACGCAACTTACGCTACCGCTGTCCGATGATCATGTTGGACAGCTGAACTCCGAGGGAGTCAATACGATCCGGTCGTTCACGGGCCGCGGCATCCGCATCTGGGGCGCACGCACCTGCGCTGGCGACAAAGACTGGCGCTTTGTCAACGTCCGCCGCGTGTTCATCATGCTCCGCCGCGCCATCGAGACCGGCACCCAGTGGATCTCTTTCGAGCCCAACACGCCCGATACCTGGGCAATCATCGAGCGTGAAGTGTCGCTGTTCTTAAACGACCTGTATACGCGGGGATACTTCGCCGGGGGAAGCGCTGAAGACTCATACATAGTAAAATGCGACCAGGAGACCAATCCGCCCGAAAGTGTAAATGTTGGGCGCCTGGTCGTTGAAATCAGAGTCGCTCCCGCACTACCGGCAGAATATATCCTGTTTACGATTGAGCAGGAAATGGCAGAGCGAGCACTGCGGACAGAATGATGAGGTGTTCCGATGGCTGAAACCGGGCGCAGACCCGAAGCATTTGGGGTTTATTTCTTCGCGGTCGAAATCGAAGGCGTGCAAGAGGCCTTCTTCCGCTCGTGCGGCGGCCTCAAATCCGAGGCTGAGGTCGTATCGGTGCAGGAGGGCGGCCTAAACACGTGTGAGCACAAGCTGATCGGCCGCACGAAGCTCCCCAACATCGTTCTAAAACAGGGATTTGCCAATTCGTTTCTGTGGGAAAAGCGCCTCCAGTTCGTCAATGACGATCCGGGGACGCCGCTACAGCGATTTAACGGGACTATTATTCAATTTGGTCCCGGTGGCAAACGCGCACATAGCTGGCAATTCAAGAAAGCCTGGGTCTGTAAGTGGGAAGGCCCGGATTTCGACGCTAGCAAGAATGAGATCTCGATTGAATCAATTGAGATTGCGCACGAAGGACTCTCCTACAAGGCGGGTGGATAAGCATGTCCGACACGGCGAGCAAGAGTCCGCCGTATGTGCCGCACGCGGCTGCGGCCTCTGAGCGCATGGTCGGCTCGGTGATGAACCGGCTGGGCGGCGGCAGCGGCGGCAGTCGGGCGTGGCAGCTTGCCGGGCGTGTGGTCGACGGATTTTTGAACGAGCAGGGCGCTGCCAAAGGCGATGCAAAGGCTGGCAAGCCGTCGCAGCGAGCCGGCGAGCGGGTGCTGGCGATGCCGCCGCGCCTGCCGCAGCCGGCCGCCAAGTCCGAGCGCATGTGGGATGCAGCGCTGGCCGCGCCGTCGCAGGCCGCGGCTCCCGAGAGCCGCCAGGCGCCGCCCATGACCACCCTACAGCAGTACGAGCCGTCGGAAGTGGTGCGCGCCGGTCTGCAGGCGCGCGAGGCCGCCAACTCGACGAGCCCGCTGTGGAGCGTGCTGCCGCCGGTGAAGCTGGAGCCGCTCCTGACCGTGCTGGAAAACGCCGTGAGCCGGCCGCAGTCGGCAGAGCGCCCCCAGGAGCGCGAGCAGCCGCGAGCCCCGGGCATGACCCTGCTTCAGGGCGGCGGCGCGGCGGGCAGCACCACCAGCACCAGCCCGAGCGCGGCGACGGCCACGACGGGACGCGCCCAGCTGCAGAGCGACGACCGGCGCTCGATTCCCAAGGCCGCCTTCGACGCCTCGGCGCGGCTGCTCGATGCGCTGCGCACGCACGCGGCGGCCCACGCGGCGGCCGGCGACTCGCGCGTCAGCCTCGGGGACATGACCCTGATCGCCCACGCCGAGAAGAAGAACCAGCTGGCAGCCTCGATGGCGCAGTCGGTGCCGTCCCCCAAGGAGCCCGATACCGCACTGGGCGATATGCCGAATCCTAAAGTATTTAGTAATCAGCACAGCATCCTTTTGAAGATAAAAGAGATCGCTAACAAGCTGATGAAGGAAGATGAAGATGATCATAAAGATGGGGAGGCTCGTTTCGGCGACGCATGATGCCGAATAGCCAATCTTGTCTTTTTGATCAGCGAGTTGACAGCGAAAGAAAGGTCTGGAGCGTATGGCTGAACTAGTTAAAGCAAAACTGATGGATCACGACGGACTGGGGATTGATCTCGATGTCTGCTTCAATCCCAAGGAGTTCTCCGTCGAGAAGCAGGTTCAGTGGACGCCCAAGGAAGGCTCGATCAGCGATGAGCCTCCAGAGGAGTTCTCGAAGCCGACCCCGGCGTCGCTGAGCGTCACGCTTCACTTCGACACCTACGAGCAGAAGTCGTCGGTTGTCGATACCTACACAAGCAAAGTCGAAAAGCTCGCTATGATTATTAGCGAGTCCAAAAAGCGCCCGCCGCTGTGTTCATTTGTCTGGGGCAAGTTCGTCTTCAAAGGCGTCGTTGAGTCTTTGTCACAAAAGTTCACCATGTTCTTGAGTGACGGAACTCCGGTTCGCTGCGAATGCACATTGAAGATGAAGAAGGCGAGCCAGGCAGTCACCGGTAAGAGTGGAGGAAAGTAAACCGATGGCCGGCAGAATTACTTCCGCTGAAATAAAGATCAAGGTGAAGGGCAAGGAGATCAACCCCAGCCACGTCACCAGCGTCGAGGTTCACTCGGACCTCAACCAGCCGGATATGTGTGATATCTGCCTGTCGAACTTCGGCGACAGTGGCGGTGGCGGCGGCGGTGGCGGTGGCGGCGGCGGCGGCGGGGGATTTCTCGCCGGCATCCTGGATCAGGTGGGCTCTTCGATCGCCTCCACCCGATTCAGCGTCGAGTGCAAGCCCGGCGACGACCTGGAGGTCATGATGGGCCTCGAAGGCGAGGCGCCCAAGCGCGTCTTTCTGGGCAAGGTCACGGGCACCGTGCCGTCGTTCGACACGCACCTACCGGTCACCGTCAACATTCGCGGCATGAACGACCTGCACAAGCTGGCTCGCGAGCGCAGGATCCGCACCTACACCAACCAGAAGGATCAGGACATCGTGTCCAAGATCGCGTCGGAAAACGGCCTCTCGGCCAAGTTTGGCAAGGAGCCGCCGACGCTGCAGCACGAGCACCTGTTCCAATGGAACATGACCGACCTCGAGTTCCTGCGGCTACGGGCCTCGCGCACTGCGCGCAACCTGTGGGTCGATCTCGACAACAAGACCCTGTACTACGTCAAATACGAGAAGGATCAGAGTCCCGTCGTGACGCTGACCTACACCGAGGAAGGCGACGCCGCGCTTGAGAACTTCTGCCCGCAGTCGAACGCGGGCGCGCAGGTGCAGAAGGTCAAGGTCTACGGCTGGGATCCCTGGAAGAAGGACAAGATCGTCGGTGAGTACACCGCGTCGGCGTCGCCGCTCGGCAGCACGCCGGGCGCCGGCTCATTCGGCGACCAGCCCGAGCTCAACACCTGCGACGTGCCCGTGCGCACCAAGGAAGAGGCCGACCTCATCGCCGAGTCCATGTGCACCGAGCGCAACATGAACTTCATCTCGGGCAGCGCGACGACCAAGGGCAACGCCGACATCAAGTGCGGCACCATCGTCGAGATCAAGACCGAAGACCAGAACTACAACGGCAAGTACTACGTCTCCGGCGTCCGCCACACCTTTTCCCACGGCGCCAGCGGCCTCGGCGGCGGCTCCGGCATGGGCGGCTTCAAGACCATCTTCTTCTTCCAGCGCGACGCCGAAATGGGCAGCTAGCCCCCCGCCCCGGGGATTGCTCTGCGGCCCTCGGCCCCGCTCCCCTCACCCCCGAGGGGAGCGGGATTCTGAGGCGTCAACCCGTCTCCCTCTTCAACGGCACATTTTTACCGAGGGGCGTCTTCCTTGCGGAGGGCCCACAGGACCTTGCGGTAGACGACCTCGCTGACGACGAGCGAGGAGTGGCCGAGCGGCACCGTGATGGCGTGCGCGCCCTCCAGCTGGGTGGCCTCGGGCGGGCAGATCCAGTCGCGCTCGGCGGCGATGGTCGTGAACTCGACCTCGTTTGGCAGGGCGCCCTGGTGCAGGTCATCCAGAAACTCGCTGCCCGGCAGCAGCTGCCACGATGACGACGACCACAGCCCCAGCGTCGCCACCCCCAGCAGCGCTGCCCAGGTGCCGCGCGCCGGCGTCCCCAGCATCACCATGCGCCGCACCATCTTGTGACCGCCCAGCCGCTTGATGTAGTAGAGGCCGATGAGCCCCCCCATCGAGTGCCCGACGATATCGAGCCGCTGCAAGCCCGACTGCTCCAGGATCGACTGCACCTTGCGATGGATGAGCAGGGCCGAGGTGCGAATGTCGCGCACATTCAGCACGCCCAGGTTGAACGAGACGATCGAAAAGCCGTCCCGCAGCAGCCGCTGTTCGAGCAGGAACATCGACCCGCGCGTCCCCAGAAAGCCATGGATCAGCAGCACCGGCGGGTTGCGCGCGGTCAGCTGATCGCCTCGCTCCTCGGGCGAAGCGGGCGCGAAGCGCTTGTTCTTGATCTCGTTGCCGCGCACCAGATGGCGCAGGTAGGCGATCCCGTGACCGCTTGAGACCAGATCCTGGCGCAGCGGATCGCTGTCCATGCGCCGAACGCGACGGTGATCGGTAACCAGCCGAGTGACGCGCCGAAGGAGGCCAGCCCGCCTTTGCCCGGCCTCGTCTTTGTCACTCAACGTATCCTTCGGCTCCCTGCCCATGCGTTAGTTTTCGACAAAACTCTTCAGCCGTTTGCTTCGCGAAGGATGGCGCAGCTTCCGCAGCGCTTTGGCCTCGATCTGCCGGATGCGCTCGCGGGTGACCTCGAAGTCCTGCCCGACCTCTTCCAGCGTGTGGTCAGAGCGCTCACCAATGCCAAAGCGCATGCGCAGGACCTTCTCCTCGCGCGGCGTCAGCGTCGCCAGCACCTTGCGCGTCTGCTCGGCCAGGTTCATCGAGATGACGGCGTCGGACGGCGAGATGACGCCCTTGTCCTCGATGAAGTCGCCGAGGTGGCTGTCCTCCTCTTCGCCGATCGGCGTCTCCAGGGAGATCGGCTCCTTGGCGATCTTCAGGACCTTGCGCACCTTGTCGAGCGGCAGCTCCATCTTCTCGGCGATCTCTTCGGGCGTCGGCTCGCGCCCAAGCTCCTGGACCAGGTAGCGCGAGGTCCGGATGAGCTTGTTGATCGTCTCGATCATGTGCACCGGGATGCGGATGGTGCGGGCCTGATCGGCGATTGCGCGCGTGATGGCCTGACGGATCCACCAGGTCGCGTACGTCGAGAACTTGTAGCCGCGCTTGTACTCGAACTTGTCGACGGCCTTCATCAAGCCGATGTTGCCCTCCTGGATGAGGTCCAGGAACTGCAGGCCGCGGTTCGTGTACTTCTTGGCGATCGAGACAACGAGTCGCAGGTTGGCCTCGACCAGCTCGGCCTTGGCCTTCTCGGCCATGCGCTCGCCTTCATGAATCTCTTTGTAGGTGCGACGCAGGTCCTCGATCGATAGCTTCGCCTCTTCTTCGACGCGCTTGATCTTCTTCTTGGACTCCATCATCCCCTGGGCCGCGCTCTCCAGCTCGTCGGAGGTGACGCCCAGCTTCTTGGTGATGGCCTTGGCCTTGGTCGCGTTGCCCTTCATCTCCTTCAGGGTGCGCGCCAGCTCCTTCTGGGGCATGCCGACCTTGCGCTCGAACTCCTCGATCTCGGCCTCGCCCTTTTCGATGCGCATCACGAGGTTCTTCAGCTTGTGAACCACGCGGTCGATCTGCTTCTTGTTGATGCGCAGCTCCGAAAGCAGCTCGAACATCTCCTGCTTGTTCTCTTCGAGCTTGTCGCGCAGCTTCTTCTTGCGGATGTCGGTCGCCTTCGCCGTGGCGGCGGGCTGCGGCTGAATGCCGTCGAGCTCCTCCTGGAGCTTCTCGTTGTCGCGCTGCAGCCGGCGGACCTTGTCGATGATCTTGACGACGCGCTCGGTGTGCCACTCCTCATCGAAGTCAGCATCCTCGTCATCGAGGTCGCGCACGACGTCCTTGACGCGGATCTTCTGCTTCTTCAGCTTCTCGCCCAGATCGAGGATCTCCTCGACGGCGATGGCCGAGTTGAGCACGACCTGAAGGACGCGGCGCTCACCCTCTTCGATGCGCTTGGCGATCTCGACTTCGCCTTCGCGGGTGAGCAGCGAGACCGAGCCCATCTTGCGCAGGTACATGCGCACCGGGTCGTTGGTCTTGCTGTAGCCGCCGTCGAAGTCGTCCTCTTCGTCCTCTTCTTTTTTCTCTTCTTCGTCGAGGATCTCGGGCACTTTCGGCCCCGCCGCAGCGGCCGAGTGCACCTTGACGCTGTTGGCAGAGTCCACGACCTCGATGCCTTCGTCTCCGAGCGTCGATAGCCAGTCATCAATCTGATCGGACGATACGACCTCTTCGGGCATATGGTCGTTTACGTCGTCATAGGTCAGGTACCCTTTGGCCTTCCCCATGGTAATGAGCTGCTGCTTGCGACGCTCCGCGCTGTCTCGGTTCATCGTGGGTGGTCTCCTTCGACTGTGCCTGCGCCGGCCACGTCTGGCGGCGCCTGTACACAGGGGCTTGGGTCGCCCATTTCGCCTTTCCCAATCTTTTCGCGTAATCGGTTCAGGTCTTGAATGCGCTGAAAAATGCTCTGGCTGGCCGCGGTATCTCCGGCCTTCTGGGTTCTTATCAGATGCTGGGTCAAGTCGCGAACCTCGCGTTGGATGGCGCGGGTGCGGATGGTCCGGCTGATCACGGTCAGGTGCTGTTCTGGATGTTCCGACTGGAGAAATGTACCCGCCAGGGCTGCCGCCGCCACCTGGGGGCGCGCCTCTTCCGGCGTAAGCTCTATTAGTTTTTCGACGCTAATTGTTGCTCCACCCTCCGCCTCTTCGCGGGCTTGGCGCAACAGTTCAGAGATCACTGGATTTTCCAGGCTGTCAAGCACCTCTTCTTGCAGATGCTCTAATAACCGTGGGTGATCACCAATCAAAGCGACCAGACTTAGCTCCGTCGGATCGCCAGCGCTGCGCTGCGCTGCGGCCCGCGTGGCAGCCGGACGGCCTGGCGCTCTCGTCGGAGGCGCCGGCTGGGGCGGTGCCCCCGGACCGCGCGAGGCCGGTTGCGGAGCAGCGGCCTGCCCGACGGCAACTTTCAGATGGCTCCACAAAAGCTCGGGCCGCACGTCGAGTGCGCTGGCCACGCGATCCACATACATGGTGCGCGCCGTTTCATTTGGCAGACCGACCAGCAGCGGCGCAATGCGCTCCAGGATCTTTGCGCGCCCGCCTACGCTTGTATGCTCGGCCTTGGCGGTCGCCTCATCTAGGACATAGTCCACCGCAGGCTGCGCATTGCGAATCACATTGGCCAGCGCCGCCGGATCGCGGCTGGCAAAGGTGTCGGGATCTTCTCCGTCGGGCAGCCGCGCCACGCGCACATCCACGTCGCGCCCCGACAGCATCGTCACGCCGCGCAGCATCTGGTCGGTAAACAGGAAGATGTCCTTCATGGTCGCCGACCGACCGGCGCGATCGCCGTCGAGCATCAGCACCACGTGGCCATCTTCGCCGATGAGCCGCGCCAGCAGCCGCACCTGCGTCTCGGTGAGAGCGGTGCCCATGGGCGCGACGGTGTTGTCAAAGCCGTGCTGCTGGAGGGCGATGACGTCGAAGTTGCCCTCGACCAGCACCACCTGCCGCTGCTTGCGGATGACGTCGCGCGCCGAGTGCAGACCAAACAGGTGCTCGCCCTTTTTGTAGATGGGAGTCTCGGGCGAGTTGATGTACTTGGCCCCGGGATTCTGCTCTTTGCCGCCGACGCCAACCGGGCCGGGCATCATGCGACCGCCGAAGGCAACCACATCGCCCAGCGCCGTCTGCGCCTTGCCGCCGCCCGCCACCAGCAGCGGGAACATGATGCGGTCGCGAAAGCGGTCGTAGTGGGTCGCAGAGCTTGCCGGCGCCCGCGGCGGCAGCGGCTGGCTGCCCTCGCGGCGGATCAGCAGCCCGGCCTGCTCGGCCAGCTCGTGCGGCACCTTCTTCTCGATAAACAGCCGCAGCATGCCGTCCCAGGCATCGGGGGCATAGCCCAGGCGGAAGCGCGCCGCCATCTCCGGCGAGACCCCGCGCTCGTTCAGGTAGCGCTGCGCGGACTCGCTGCGCCGCAGCTCGGCCTCAAAAAATCGCGCCGCCAGCTCGTTTACCCGCAACAGCCGCGCGCGCTCCTCGCTCTGCGCCGAGCTCGCCCGCGACTGCTCCTCCGGCGAGGGTCGCCGCGAGCGGCCAATCTCCGGCTCGGGGATGACCACGCCAGCGCGCCCCGCCAGCTCCTGGGCGATGTCGACGAAGGTGCGACCCGTGACATCCATCAGGAAGCGAAACACATCGCCCGATTTCTGACAGCCGAAGCAGTAGAAGAACTGCTTGGCCGCGCTCACCGTGAAGCTGGGGCTCTTTTCCTGGTGGAACGGGCAGAGCCCCTGGTGATTGGTCCCCGAACGGCGCAGCTGTACATACTCGCCAACGACGACGACTATATCGGTGCGGTCGCGGATCTCCGCGACGATGTTAGGGGGAATTAGCGCCAAGCGTCAGTCCCGCGCCCCGGGCACAAGTTAGCGATATTATGTGAAGTTTCCGGCTCGGCGTCAATTTAGGGTGCGTCGGCAATGGGAAGTTTTCGGCTCGATCTGCCGGTCCAGCTGCCAGGCGTGACTTTTTCCACGGTCCCCGGGTGTGCGACCCCGGCGCGATGATATAGGCTGACAGAATGAGCAGGCAGCGAGCGAGCGATGGTCGGTCGGTCGGGAGACAGGGAGGCCAGGACCGGCGGCGGCGCCTTCGGATGGGCGCCGTGCTCGCGGTGGTGCTGGGGCTTGCCTGCGGCGACTCCGGGCCCATGAGCAGCGACGGTCCGCAGGCCACCGTGGCGCTGGTCTCGCCCATGGGCGCTCTCGGTCTGCACTATGGCGAGCAGGCGACGCTGCTCTTCCGCTATCGCCACCTCGGCCAGGGCGTCGCCGGGACAACGCTCAGCCTACATATCGATAGCGACAACACCGGTGCGACCCTGTCCGCGGATCGGATCGTGACCAACGACCGCGGCGAGGCGAGCGTCCTTCTGACCGCTGGCGCGGCCGAGGCGGCCTTTCACGTGCTGGTCAGCGCTCCGCTGGCCGCGGATCTGGTCGTCGACATCGCAGTTTCGCGCTACGACTTCGGCAACCTGGATGTCAGCCTGGATGCGTCGGCCATCCCGGGCGTGACGCTGGTGCGCGCGGCCCTGGTCACAGGCACGCACTGCTCGGCGCTTGCGCCCACTGCCAAGCTGGGGCCGGTGCTGCGCAGCCAGCAGTCCGACAAGAATCGGGCGGTGCTGCCGTTTTCAACCCTGCTCTTTCAGCCCTACAGCGTCCTGGGCCGCGCCGAGGACGCCATGGGGCGCCTGCTCGGTTACGGCTGCGTCGACCTGTCCGATGAGCTGCTGCGCACCGGCCTGCGCGCGGTGGTGCCGGTTCCCATCGCGCCGGTCTTCCCGAGTCCGCTGGGCAGCTACGACCTCACCTTCACGCTCCAGAGCAAGCCGAGCAGCCCGGGGATCTGGAGCCAGCTGGCCTGCCCGTCGGGGCTTGGGCAGGTGCTGATCGATGCCACGATCCAGGCGGTGCCAACTGGGGACAAGGATGTCGCAAGCCGCCTGCTGGCCGCGCGCGGAGCCCTCGATGGCGGCGGCTGTCGCACGGGCGCCGACAAGCCGGATGAGCGGCTGCACGCGCTCCTGGCCGGAACCGTGGCCGGCATGACCCTGGTGCCGGTCGTGCAGGATGCCGACGCCCTGGTCAAGGGGCTGAAGCTCGCCACCACGCTTCAGGTCTACGTCGCAAATGGCCGCGACACCCTGGCGACCCACACGCTGACCTCGGCCACGCTCTCCACCAGCATGCGCTCGGCGCCCTACAGCCTGGCGACGGTTCCGGTTCCGACCGTGACCAACCTGCTGCTCACGCAGAGCGGCGCGCAGCTGACCATTCCCGAGCACGCGCTGACGCTGCGCCTGCCAGCGCTGTGGCGGCGGGCCATGAGCGAGCTGGTCCTGGTGCCGCGCACCATCACGATGACGCCCGCGCAGCTCTACCAGAGCGCGGTGACCACCTCCATGAGCGGCGGCAAGAGCAGCTGCGATGCGGTGGAGTCGGTGCTCTGCGCCATGCTCAGCGCGCCGTGCATTGGCAAGCTCAGCCCGGCCTGCCTGCAGGCAACCAGCGCCATCGCACTCAGCATGGGCAAGTCCTTCGACGATGCCGCCCCGGACTACGACCTCTGGCTGTCGCTCTCGGCCACGATGGAAGATCCGGACGGCACGCTCGAAGCCCAGAGCTTCGACGCAGACGAGGTCAGCGGTCGCATCTTGACCGGCAGCGGCACGCTCACCCTCAGCGGCACCGCCACCGCCACACGCATGTAGCCGCAAGGCCGCGCCCTACGAGCTGCCGCGCCCCTGGCTGCCGCGCCCCGAGCCGCCCTCGCTGTCGGTCGGCCGCAGGCGGCGCCGCAGGTCGGCAAAGCGGCGCAGCAGGTCGAAGTTCTCGGCGCGAAACTCGGCCAGATAGCGGCGCTCGCGGCGGCGAGCCAGCTGCGCCTGAAACAGCTCGTTCAGCCGGTCGGCCAGCTGCTTCGGGTCGTTGAACTCCGGCACCAGCGCCGTCAGCTTGCCGCCCTCGACCCGATCGATGCGGCCGGGCTTGCGTCCCGCAGGCGCCGCAAACAGCATCACCATCGTCTCGGGCGACTGCGCCGACAAGGTCCTCACGACCATGCGGCCGGGCAGATCCGGCAGCGACTCTTTCACCAGCGCCAGGTCATACGGCCGCTCGGACGCGATATCCAGCGCCGCGCCGCCGCTGACCACCGGCGTCACGATGAAGGTCTCGGGCAGCAGGCCTGCCACCGCCTTGCTCAGCCAGCCATCGTCTTCGACCACCAGCACGTGCGCCTGATCCTGCTCGGGCGGCAGCGGCGAGCCGCCGCGCTGGCTCAGCAGCGCCCGCAGCTCGCCGACCCGGCGCGCGGTATCGGTCAGCTTGTACAGCAGCTCCTCGTTGAGCTTCGCGGTCTCGGCCAGGATCTGGTTGCGCTCCAGCTGCGCCTGCGCCTGATGGTGCAGCGCCAGCGCCCGCGGCCCCAGGTAGGTCAGCTGCTCGGGCTGCTTGAGCACCACATCGCAGGCGCCCTGCCGCACCGCCAGCATCGCCAGATCGAAGCTCGCCTGCCCCAGCAGCGCCACCACCTCGGTCACCGGCGACATGCGCCGCAGCGTGACGATGAACTCAAGGGCCGTGTTCGTTGGACCCGTATCCAGGTCCACCAGCGCCAGTCCAAAGACGTTCTTGAGGGCGGCGTTGCGCGCCATCTCGAAGTCGTTTACCACCACCGAGCTCAGGTCCACGCTCAGCAGCTGCGAACGCAGCTCCGCCTGAACTCGCTGATCGCCGGCGACGATCAAGACGAGATCGGGAGTGGTCGCCGCTGTGCGCTGTGGCACCTCCATTAGGTCAGTATTATCACGTTTCATCCTCTGATGGCGCAGCAAGCGCTCGGGTTCCGGACAGAATTCCCGGCGGGTCGC
>Ga0075163_10000855_pt1 | contig 40594 bp, 37 predicted proteins | sample JI1023141ADNA_FD_71478 | JGI IMG/M metagenome (GOLD analysis project Ga0075163, IMG submission 71478) | Wastewater effluent complex algal communities from Wisconsin, to seasonally profile nutrient transformation and Carbon sequestration -... | ecosystem: Engineered > WWTP > Effluent > Algae...
TTATGCCGAGCGGCGACCGCTCGGACGAGGCGGCATGGGCGAGGTGCTCCTGTGCCGCGACCACACGATCGGCCGTGACGTGGCGATGAAGGTGATCCGGCGACGAGCGGGTGCGCCGAGCGACAACCTCGCGCGCCGCTTCGTGCGCGAAGCGCGGGTGCAGGGACAGCTCGAGCACCCCTCGATCGTGCCGGTGTACGACGCGGGCATCACGCCTGCGGGCGCCCTCTACTTCACGATGAAGCGCGTGCGCGGCGTGAGCCTCGCCGAGGTCGTGCGTGACCTGCGCGCCGGCGAAGGCCAGACCGAGCAGCGCTTCTCGCGTCGCCGCCTGCTCTCGCTGTTCAGCCAGGTGTGCATGGCGGTGCACTTCGGACATCAAAAAGGCGTCGTGCACCGCGACCTGAAGCCTTCGAACATCATGTTCGGAGACTTCGGCGAGGTGTACGTGCTCGACTGGGGCCTCGCGGGCCTTCGCGACGATCCGGCGACCGAGGCTCCCGAGCGCATCGACGACGGACACGGGGCGAACACGCTGGCCACCAGCATGCTCGGCACGCCGGGCTACATGGCTCCAGAGCAGGTCGAGCCAGCGCACGGCGTCGATTCGCTCGCGGACGTCTACGCGCTCGGCGCCATCCTCTTCGAACTGCTGTCGCTCTCCCCGATGCACGAGCGCGCCTCGGCCGTGGAGATCCTCGCGTCCACGCTCAGGACCGACGGAGCGAGCCCCGCGGCGCGCGCGCCCGAGCGTGAGATCCCGCCGGAGCTCGATCGCCTGTGTCACGGCGCGACGCGTCGCACACCGAGCGAGCGCGTTCAGAGCGCAGAGCTCGTGTCGCGCGGGATCGAGGCGTATCTCGACGGCGATCGCGATCTATCCCTGCGCCGCGAGCTCGCGGGCGCGCACGCCTCGCGCGCGGACGAAGCCTACTCGCGGTCGCGCGTGGAGGGAGCCGCCGAGGAGCGCGAGCGTACGAACGCGATGCGCGAGGTGAGCGCGGCGCTCGGCCTCGACCCGGCCCACCAGGGCGCGCGAACGACGCTGGTTCGATTGATCACCGAGCCTCCACGCGACGTGCCCGCCGAGGCGCGCGAAGAGATCGAGAGGAACCGCCTCGCGGTGTATCGCTTGGTCGGCAAGTCGGCCGTCCTCTACTACTTCGGCTATCTGCTCTACCTGCCGATGCTCTTGTGGATGGGCGTGCGCGACTGGACGCTCTTCGCGTTCGGCTGGGTCACGATCGCCGCGTGCGCGCTCGTCACGCTCTTCTCGCTGCGCTTCCCACCGAAGCCCATCGACGTCCCGCTGCCGCATCTCATCGTCTCGAACTTCACCGTGGGCTCCGCGAGCGTCGTGTTCGGGCCCTTCGTCGTCGTGCCGATGTTGGCCGTCGGAAACGCGATCGCCTACATGACGAGCATCGGCCATCGTCGTGGACTCGTGGTCGTGTCGGCGGTGTCGGCCGTGCTCGTGCCACACCTGTTGACGTGGCTCGGCGTCCTTCCGAACGCCTACGTCTTCGAGGGCGGCACGTGGACGATCGTGCCCACGGTGCTGCACCTTCCCCCGATCCCGACGCAGGTCTTCCTCGGTGCGGTCACCCTCGGCACGTTGCTGCCGGCGTGTGGGCTCGTCTACTCGCTGCGTGTCGCGTACAGCCGCGCGGAGGAAGCGCTTCAGCTCCAAGCGTGGCAGCTGCGTCGGATCGTGCCGTCCGAGTAGCGCGCGATCAGTCGATCTCGACGCGCGCTCCCTTCGCGAGACCGAGCAACGTCCCGCCTCCACCCTGAGCGCGCACGACGAAGCCCGACGCATCGATCCCCGCGCAGGCGAGGTCCTTGCGCAGGCGATAGACCAGGGTGTTGAGGTCGATGCGGGAGCGCGCCTGCTTCGGCCAGAGGCGCTCGATCAGCATCTCGTCCCCGAGCGCCTGCCCGGGTTCGTAGGGCGCCGGCGGGCGCAAGAGCAGCGCCATGAGCTCGGACCGCTGCCCGGGCAGGTAGACCGCACGCTCGCTTCCTCCGGCGCGAACACGCAGCCGTCCGCCGCGCGGCAAGAACTCGAAGCGAAGGTGATCCGCGAGCTCGCTCTCGGACGACGACCCTTCGCTCGCGACCGTGCTTCCGTGCCAGACCTCTCGACCGGTGACGACGCGCAGCGTCTGAGCGCCGTACGCGATGCGGCTGCCGGCGGTGAGCGGAACGAGCGCCCCGACCTCGATCGCTTCGCCGTCGACGGTCAGCGCGCTCTGCGCCGCGAGATGCATGCGCCGCTGCGTGAGGTGGAGGACGAGCGCGTGATCCGGCCAGCCTTCGAGCTGCAGATCGTCCGTCGACGATCCACCGATGACGAACGGTCCGGTCGGCACACCGAAGAAGCCACCGCCCGGCTGTTCGAGCACCCAGCCGCCGCGCGAGTCGTCGGGCTGCTCGGAACAGCCGACCTCGAGGCTCGTGCTCGGCAGCTCGATGCGATCGCCGGCGTTCAGATGCAGGTCGCGCTCGACGCGTTCCCCGTTGTGCACCGTACGGCCACGTCCCAGCACGAGCAGACGCGCGACGTCGCCGTCGAGGTAGACCAGCGCTTGCGAGCGACTCGCCTTCGGATCGCGCAGCACGAGATCGCAGCTCGGAGAGCGGCCGATGAGCACGCCGCCGGCATCCAGCCGCAGTCGCGCCCCGCTCCCGTCCGCGAGCCACCATCGAGTGCGTGCCGTCCCCATGCCGATCGGCGCATGGTAGCGCCTCCGCGGGCCGGGTCCCACCGTGACTTACATCGTCGCCGCCGAGTGGCGAATTGCTGCGCAACATGCGGACTATCTGACGCTCGTACCGTCGAGATTCGCGTGGTGTCCACGATCGTTCGAGCCGACCGCAGAACCAGGATCGCATCGGCGTCGGCCGGACTCGGAACCTCGTCGGCGGTCGGGAGCTGATCCTCGAGTCGATCGCCCTCCTCGTCGTGTACCTCGTGGACGTCTTCCGGAATCCTCGACTCCCGGAGCAAGAGCGACTGCTCTGGGCGCTGCTCTTGTTCGTCGGGAACTCCATCGCGATGACGATCTACTTCGTGAAGTTCGTCTGGCCGTCCGAAGAACCTCCCACGGGACGAACGGACGACGGCTGAAGTCGACAGCACGGTTCCACCGTCGGCACATCACTCCGCCGTGATCGCAGCCCCTCGCGGGTGAACGTCGGGCGCCCTCGACGAATTCCGGTCACGAACCGGCGGGCCGCGTCGACGACCGTCCATGCGTCGATCCCACGCGACCTCGGCCCTCTTCGCGATCCTGCTCGTCGCCGCCGGGAGCGCCGCGGCCCAACCCCCGTCCGGACCCCCGGAGCAGGTCGAACGACGAACCGCACGCCTCTCGAACGGCGCGCTCGCGCGCCTGGTCACCCGCTCCACCCCGGACGAGCGGACGAGCGGCGCGACGCTCGCGTTCGACGAGGCCGCGCCCACCCGACTGATCGAGGGCGGGACCGCGGCCGCGATCGAGCGGGGCGAGCGCGTCACGATCGTCGCGTACGAATCGTCCGATCGCGCCCGACCGTTCCGATACCGCGTCGTCCGCGCCGAGGGCGACGACGAATCGATCGGGGACGAGCAGCACCTGGCGCGTCCGGGCTCACGCGCCAGGGACATCCCGTTCGCGGTCGCGATCGCGCCGATTCCGGATCGCGGATTCGCGATCTTCTACGAAGAGCTTCAGTCCGACGATCCGAGCGCTGCTCGCACCTACCTCTTCCTCCTCGATCGCGACGGAGCACCGATCGGCGAAGGCCACGAAATCCAGGTCCCGTGGCCGATCGCCGCGGCGGCATGGAACGGCCGTGGATTCCATCTCGCGCTCATCTATCCAGGGGGCGGAGCGGGCGTTCGCCTCTCCATGGTCTCGCTCACCACCGAAGGATCTCCCGAGCAGCATCCGGATTGGTCGAGCACCGCCGGGTTCGTGAGCGACGTGCATCTCGTCGTGTCGGGAGGCCACGTTCTTGCGCACTACCACGGCGGGTCGGGCGGCGACCGATGGCTCGAGAGCGATGTCACGGCGATCCGTTCGTGGGGGAGCGAGCCGCCGCAGGCGCGAGACCACGGCGCGATCGACCTCGACACGACGCTCGTCGTCGGCGACGCCGGACGCGTCGAGGCGCTCCCACTCCGCGAAGCGCGAGGACGGTCGACGTCTCGGCGCTAGCGAACCTGCGGGAGGACGCTCGACATGGCGCTCGCGGGGAGTCGTCGGCGGTCCGCACGGAATCGCGCATCTCGCGAGAGCTCGATCAACCTTCGTTTTAGCGAGCTCGCACCGACACCGCTTCGATGGAGAGCCGGGCGCGCGTCACCTGTGCACCCTCCGACTCGAGATGCGCGCGCATCGCGGGCGTGAGCTCCGCGAGCACCACGCGGCCGATGACGTCGGCCTCCTTCCCTTCGAGGTCGCGCGGGACGAAGAACGCGTGCCCCGCCATCGGGACGCGGACCGCATCACCCGTCTCCGTCGCGAGCTCGAGCCAGCATCCCATTCGCGGACAAACGCGGGCGACGCGGCCCGACGTGCGCACGAGCTGGCCTACGAACGGCTCCGGCGAAGCGACGAGTGACGCCAGCGTCACGACCGGAACCGCCTCGTCGAAAGGCGCCCCGAAGCTCGTCGCCTCAGCGGCCGCCGGTGAAGAGGCGCTCTCACAGTCCTGCGTGCCTCCTCCACAATCGCAGTTCGCCCCTTCGTCGCTGCTCGTGCACGCCGGCGCCGTGGGCGTGCCGACGGAGGGTCGGACGTCGTGGGGATCGGCCGCACGACAGCCGACGAGGAGGAGCAGGAGGACGGGCGAGAAGCGGCGCACGCCCTCACCTTGGCCCGCATCGCCGAACCGACGCCAGCGTCCATGAACGCCGACTCGGGGCGAGGACCGACGACGGTCCGCGCGGTTAGGGGCCATTCCCGATTCGGCGACCGAATCGCTCGAGCATCTCGACCGGGCCGTAGGCACGCCTGGTCCGGTCGACGGCGCAACGCGACGCAGGACCCTCGGGGCCATGGATCTCACCACCCTAGGTCCGTTACCGTGTGGCGACTTTCACTTCGCTGATGGGGATCCATGACATGCGACTCAGTGGCGCTCGTCGGCGCCGAGTACGAAGAGAACCTCTCCCTCCGTTACCTCGCGGCCTCCCTCCGGACGTCCGGGTTCGCACCGACGATCGTTCCCTTCGACGACGTGCGCGCGCTCGAGGCCGTCGTCGACGCCGTGGTGACGCTCGCTCCGATGGTCGTCGGGATCTCGATCCCGTTCCAGGTGCGAGCACGCGAGTTCCTCGAGCTCGCCGCGAAGCTGCGCGAGCGCGGCTACCGCGGCCACATCTGCCTGGGCGGGCATTTCGCGACGTTCGAGTACGAACGGCTGCTGACCGAGAACCCGAGCATCGACTCCGTCGTCCGCCACGAGGGCGAGGACACGCTTCGGGAGCTCTGTGAGTACGTGTCCCGCGGCGACGCCGTACCTCCACTCGACGGCCTCGTCGTGCGCGGCCCGGACGGCGTCGGCGTGCGCGTCGGCGCGAAGCGCCGTCTCTCGAAGCTCGACGCGCTCCCGTTCCCGGAGCGGCGCGCGGAGCCCTTCCGCGTACTCGGGGTCGCCTCGACGCCGATCGTCGGGAGCCGCGGTTGCTACGCCGACTGCTCGTTCTGCTGCATCTTCTCGTACGCGGAGAACGCGCACGGGCCGCGCTACCGTATGCGCACGCCCGAGAGCATCGTCGCCGAGATGAAGCGCGAGTACGAAGACCGCGGCATACGCATCTTCGTCTTCCACGACGACAACTTCTTCCTGCCCTACGCGCCGAAGAACCTGGAACGCTATCGGAAGCTCGCGCGCCTCATCGACGAAGCGGGCCTCGAAGACGTCGGGCTCGTGCTGAAGTGCCGCCCGAACGACGTGAACGAAGAGCTCTTCCGTGTGCTGCAGGGCATCGGGCTCCTCCGCGTGTACATCGGCATCGAGACGAATTCCGGCGAGGGAATCGTCAGCCTGAACCGGCACATCACGTCCGAGGACAACCGGCGCGCGCTCGAGCTCTTCCGCGCGATGGGTGTGTACGCGTCGTTCAACGTCCTCATCTTCGATCCCGAAGCGACGCTCGAGGGAATCGAGACGAACCTCGCGTTCATGGAGGAGTTCGTCGACTTCCCCTTCAATTTCTGTCGCACCGAGGTGTACGCCGGGACGCCGCTTCTCGACATCTTGAAGCGCGACGGACGCTTGGAAGGCGACTACCTCGGCTACCGCTACGAGATGCGGGACCCTCGCGTCGAGCTCCTGTTCCGCATCGTCGCCACGGCGTTCGCGCGCCGCAACTTCGGCCTCGCGGGCGCCCACAACCTGAACATGGGCCTCCGGCTCGACCACGAGATCGTCCGCCGGTTCCACCCCGGCGCGTGGGACGAGGCACAGCAACGCGCGCTCCTCGCGCTCTCGACCGACGTCGGTCTCGACTCCGTCACGCGGGTGCGCGAGGCGCTCGCGTTCGTTCGCGGGGTGGATCCCTACGACGCGCCGGCCGTGCACACGTTCACGGCTCGCTACGCGCGCGACGTCGCGCGCGCAGACCATCACTTCCTCGCTCGCATCAAGGATGCGCGACGTGCGATCGAGGCACGCGTCATGGCCTTCCGCGATTGGGAGGATCGAACGGCGGAGGATCTCTCGACCCCATCGAACGCACGCCCATGGGCTGCGGAGACCCATCGATTGGCGACGTCCGCCGGCACGGAGCTCTCGACCGAGCTGCTCCCCGCGCCGACGCTCCGACCGGCTGGTGGACCATGGGCCTGAAGAAGCGCGGCAAGTCGTTCGCATCCAAGGCCAAGCTCGCGCTCGCGACCGCCGGTCTCAGCAGCTGCGTCGGCTGTGGCGCCGATCCCCCGGCGCGACCGATCGATTGCACGACCGTCCAGGACGGATCCGATCTGATCCCCGAGGCGCTCCTGACCGGCGATCAGCTCCGCGTTCGGTTCACGAGCACCGCGTACGGAAGCTCCGGCTTCCTCGACACGAGCCTCACCGACCTCGTCGGAGCCACGGTCTTGAACGGTGGAGGCAACGAGTACTTCCTGCAGATCGCGCCGGGCGTCACCTCGGGCTCGTTCCGATTCGCGGGAACGACGCTCGGTTACCCGACCTGCGCGTTCGCGCGAACGTTCACGTTCCAGATCGCTGGATCCGACGGCGGCGCGCCGACCGTCCACGTCGCCGAGCGTGCACCGCTTCCGCTGGATGCGCGCGACCAGGCGACCATCGTCGTGCTCGCCGCCCACGGCGACGAGGCCCTGGTCGAGGCACGCACCACGTTCGGAGGCGCGTGGCATCCGAAGTGGGACGTCTCGGCCGGCGAGATCGTCTCCGTCGAAGGCTCACGCATGCGCTGGCGTCTACCCGCCGGCTCGGGCCTGCACCGAGTCGAGGTCGTGCTCGACTACGGCGACCACGGCCTGTCGTTCGACGCGCTCTCGCTCGAGCGCGGCTGACGCGAGCTAGCCCCTGCCCGCGACCGACGGACCGACGATGTACACGGCGCCCGGTGCGCCGCGCATGTAGCGAACCTTGAGGCGTAGCCCGGGTGAGGGGTTGCCGGTCATCCATGGGAGCACCTGCATCACCGTCGCGACGTAGGGCTCACGACCCGCTTCCACGGGCTGAACCTCGAGGATGACGCGGTGGTAGTACTTCTTGCGTTCGTCCATCGTCGCCGTGAGTTCGGAGGACGTCACGACCGCTTCGGCCTCGACGCCGTTGCGCGCGGCCAGCATCGCGAGGAAGGGCTTACGGAACGCGATGACCGCCGCGACGACGAGCACGAGGAGTGCGATGAGGTTCGGAAGGGGCGGCACCGCGAGCCCATACATGGATTCGAGACGAAGCGCACCCGTCCTGCGCGATCGGCGTATCGGCTCAGAATGAGTCGCTCACATTGAGCGATTCCGATTGCGGAACGCACGCGATGTTCGATCGCACCTAGCGTGTCGAGATGCGATTCATGGACACTCGGCGTGGGAGGCACTCATGAGCGAACACGCGAAGGTGATCGGACTGACCTATTACGAGTACGGGGCGACGGTCGGTCGGAGCCGCGATCAGGTATTTCAGGCGTTCAAGGCACTCGAGCCCAGTCTCACCGAGCCGATCGACCTCGAGGCGAAGATCGACGCGGGGTCGACGGCGCAGCAGGTCGTGGAGTGGATCCGCGACATGCCGATGTCCACGTGACGCCGAACTCGGTCAAAACGAGCCGCTCGCGGTGAGCGATTCGCTCGGACGGACCGCCGAGGTCAGTCGTCGATCCAACGCACTTCCTCGAAGTACTTCCGGACGAGCCCGAGCCGATCCGCCATCGCTTCGCGACCCCAGCGGACCGCCCGATCCATCTCCGACTCGCTCGGGAGGAGGTTCATCGGCGAGAGCGTGCGCGGGAAGCGGATGCACTCGTGCAGGTAGCGTTGGTTGAGCGCGACCTGGAGCGAGACGATGCGCTCGATCGGATGGAGCGCGAGGTGGCCGAGGCTCGTCTGCGGGTGGAAGCAGTCGAAGCCCAGGTAGAACGCGTTGCGCGTCCCGATCACGCCTTCCTGCACGCGACGATACGCGGTGTTCGCAGGCACGTTGTTCGCGACGCCGCCGTCGACGAGCGCGACGACCTCTTCGCGGCGCATCAGCTCGGAGAGCACGGCGTGCATCCGCGCGTCGGGGCGCGAGACGTCGTAGTGGAGAACTCCCGGCACCGCGGCCGAGAACCCCGCCGCGTCGACGCAGTCGAACTCACGCGTGAGCTCGTCCGCGCCGATCACGATCTCGCGGACCATACGCGGGTTGAAGAACCCGACCGCGCGGACGAGCTGCGAGGCGACCTGCGCGCGGAGCTCGAGCGGCCCCGGGCGCCGATCCTCGGGGAGGTGGTGCGAGACCGCGTACTCGGCCGGTGACTCCGAGAGCGCGCCCCGCCGCACGCCGGCGACGACGGATTCGAACGGGATCTCGAGATCCGAGAGCCGGAGATTGCGCCCCGACGCGTGCTGGAAGCGCGAGCCGATCGCGGCGTGCAGGAAGAGCCGCAGGACGCCGGGCAGTCCGTAGCGCGCGCGGACGCTCACGACCCGAAAGATCTCGTCGTACGAGAGTCCCTTCGCGAAGGCCATGTACTCGTCGAAGTCGCCTTCGCGTGCGAGCGCGCGGAAGAGCCCGAGCACCGCGCCGATCGACGAACCGATGACGTATCCGGGGACGAGCCCGGCGGCCTGGAGGTGCTCCCACGCGCCGACGTACACGTAACCCGCGCCGCCGCCGCCGCCGGCGACGTTGACGAGCGTCTTCCGTCCGACCTCCTGGTCGAGCTCCTTCGCCGAGAAGTCGTTCGCGTACTGCGAGAGGACGGAGTCTCGCGCCTCGACGAGGTCCACGTGGACCCGATCGAACGCCTTCGCTGCGCCCAGAAGGCGCTTCTTCGTATCGCGCGCGCGGAGCGCGGGGCCGACGTGTTCGGTCACGACGCGTCGATACCGCTCGAGCGCCGGGTTCGTGACGGTGACGTCGGGACGCTGGTTGCGTCGTCCGAGCGCCGCGGCGCCGGGCTGGAACGTCCGTACCCGCGCGAGGCCGAGCGCATAGCGCAGGGCGTTCTCCCGAGGCCGGTGCATCGCGCCCGGATGCTCGTAGAGCGCCTCGACGAGGCGGGATTCCATGCGCATCAGGTCGAGCTGCGAATCGAGGCTGAACGGGGACATCACGGCGTCCATATCATGACCGCGCGATCGCGCTCGAAGCATCGGACCGACGTAGGACGGGCGAGTTCAGTAGAGTGCGACGCTCCCCCGATGCTCCGCACCGACATCACCTGGCTCTCCCGCATCGCCGCGAACGCGTGGATCGTCGCGGTGGGATTGACCGTGATCGCCTCCGGCCTCGTCGGCGTCTTCGGGCACTCGAGCCATCCGTTCTCGTCGACGCCGTGGTTCCTCGCATTCCTCCCGCTCGCTGCGATCGGTGGGCTCCCGGCGATCCCCGTTGCCTGGACCCTCTTCCGCTACGGTGGCGAGTCCTGGTTCAGGGACGAGGTCGGTCGCCGGCGCTACCTCGCCCTCTGGTCGCTGGTCGCGTACGAGGGCTTGGCATTCGCGCTCGTCGTCGGATTGGGCGCGAGTCACTGAGAGGAATGTCGCGTCGCAAAAGCAGGTCGAGCTCCGCGCCCTGATGCGTCGCCCAGAAACACGCTTCGTCGTGCGGCTCGTGCGCCGACACGTACGTTGGATCTTCATGGTCTCGCCGACGCGACCCGGAGCGGAACGTCTCGGGTTTGACGCGGAGCTCGTCGAGATGGAACGTTCGAATGCCGTACGATCGGTCGCTCGGAGGCGTCATGACGGATCGAGGCACGTACCACGAGGGCATGCGGGCGCTTCAGGACGTCCGCGAGACGCGGCCGATCGCCGATCGATTGGACGCCGTGACCGTTCGCTCGGCGTTCACCGAGGACGACCGAGCGTTCATCGCGAGTCGCGCGATGATGTTCGTCGCGACGGCCGACGCCGACGGGAACCCGGACTGTTCGTACAAGGGCGGGCTCCCCGGCTTCGTCCGCGTGATCGACGACCGGACGCTCGCATTCCCCGACTACGACGGGAACGGGATGTACCGCTCGCTCGGCAACGTGACGATCAATCCCTCGGTCGGCCTGCTCTTCATGGATTTCGAGAGGCCGAGGCGGCTCCGCGTGAACGGGAACGCGATCGTCTCCGCGGACGATCCGTTGCTGCCGGAGTTCCCGGGCGCGGTCTTCATCGTGCGGGTGACGGCGAGCCGCATCTTCCCCAACTGCCCGCGCTACGTGCACACGATGAAGCTCGTCGAGTACTCGACGCATTCACCCCGCACGGACTACGAGCCGCCGGTTCCGGCGTGGAAGACGTTCGAGGCGTTCCGGGACGCGCTGCCGGCTCGGGACCGTGGGGACGGGGAGAAGCGGTGACGCGGGGCGGCTCCTCCTAGCGCCGATCCGAAAGCGCCTCACGCACCGTCTCGAAGTCGAGCTCGAAGCGCGCGAGGTATTTGCGCAACCGATCGGCGTCGTTCGCGCTGGTCTTCTGAGCGCGCGACACCGCGAAGAGCGTGCGCCCCGCGGCCGAGAGCGTCGGGCTGCTGCGACAGACGGCGAGCACCGCCTCGAGCTGCGCCTCGTCGAAGCGGTCGAGCGCGCGATCCGGGAGGACCTTCGCGACGAGCTGCGGCGTGTTCGCCGCGGCCGCGCCCGACCACGCGTCCCGCAGGCGTTCGCATTCGTCGTCGACGAGCGCGCGATCGATCCGGCCGCCTCGCGCGAGGGTCGCGAGCCGCGTCACGCTCGACGCGAGGTCGCGGAAGTTCCCGGTCCAGCGCGCTTCGCCAGCGGTGCCGAACGCGAGGTACGCGTCGCGCGCGTCACGGTTCATCGAGACGAGCGAACCGAGGCGCTCGCTCTGTCTCCGGAGCTCGAAGTCGAGGTTCGGCGGCAGGTCCTCGAGCCGCTCGACGAGCGCGGGCAACTCGAACGTCCAGAGATCGATGCGCGCGAGGAGGTCGTCGCGGAAGCGTCCCTCACGAACTGCTTTGCGGAGGTCGCGGTTGGTGCCCGCGAGGAGCTGGAACGACGCGCGCACCTCGCGGTCCGAGCCGACCGGCAAGAAGGTCTTCGTCTCGATCGCGCGCAGCAGCATCGCCTGCTCGTCCAGGCCGAGCTCGCCGATCTCGTCGAGGAAGAGCACGCCTCCGTCCGCACGGCGGAGGAGCCCGCCGCGCGCGTCCGCCGCGCCGGTGAACGCGCCCTTCACGTGACCGAAGAGCGCGCTCATCGCCGAATCGCCCCGGATCGTGGCGCAGTTCACCTCGACGAGGTCGCCCGTGAGTCGCCTCCGCGCGCGCGCGAGGTCGACGATGCGCCGCGCGAGCTGGCTCTTGCCGGCGCCGGTCGGGCCGAGGAGCAGGATCGGGTCCGGCGACACCAGCGCCACGTGTTCGAGTCGCTCGATCATCGCGTTGAATCTCGGGCTCTTCGTCTCGATGCCGCCCTTGAGGAACGACACGCCCTCGCGCGCGGTCGCGGCGAATCGCTGCGCGAGCTGGTCGTAGCGAGAGAGGTCGAGGTCGATGATCTGGTACGAGCCGACGGCCCCGCCGCGACGATCCGGCGACGTCTGAAGCAGCCGCGCGGGGAGGTGCCGCGACTCGGTCAGCAGGAAGAGGCAGATCTGCGCGACGTGCGAGCCGGTCGTGATGTGGACGAGGTAGTCCTCGTGATCGACGTCGAACGGATAGCTCGTCGCGAAGTCGTGCAGCGCCGCGTAGACGCTCTCGAAGTCCCAGGGGTCGCGCCAGTCGACGACGTGTTCGTGCACGGTGGACTCGGGCGAGACCGCGCCGAGGTCCGCGATGACGCGACCGAGGAGGTCGCCGTGCGCGCCATCGTGGAGGAGCTCGAATCGGGCGACCGCGAGGCCTTCCTGCTGGCCGATCGACACCGTCGGTCGCCAGCGCTCCCAGCGCTTCGGGCCGAAGCCGGAGTCCACGGTGGTGCCGAGGAGCGAGAGGACGACGGTTCGACGACTCATAGACGATAGGATAAATCATATCCCATGGTCGCGGATCTTCGAGGACGCGATCTCGGAATCATGAGGGAATTCCGATGGCATACTCGATGCGATGGAGCCTCTCGTAGAAAGCGAGAGACGGTCATGACGAGCTACGAAGAGATCGACACGGGCGGGGTGCCCATCAAGGCCTGGGTGAAGGGCGTCTCCTTCGACGACGGAGCGCGCAAGCAGCTCGAGGCCGTCTCACGGCTGCCGATCGTCGGGCCATGGGTCGCCGCGATGCCGGACGTGCACCTCGGCATCGGCGCCACCGTCGGGAGCGTCGTGCCCACGCGCAAGGCCGTGATTCCGGCGGCGGTCGGGGTCGACATCGGCTGCGGGATGATCGCGGTCCGGACGTCGCTGCGCGCGAGCGACCTCCCGGACTCCCTCGCGGGGCTTCGTTCCGCGATCGAGCGTGCGGTGCCGCACGGTCGCTCCGGCCACGGCGGGCGCGGCGACCGCGGCGCGTGGGGAACCCTCCCCGCGCGCGCGACGACCGCGTACCGCGATCTCGAGCCGCGGTTCCGGGCGATCTGCGCGAAGCATCCGAAGGTCGAGCGCGGCGCGACCCACGAGCACATGGGAACGCTCGGGACCGGCAACCACTTCATCGAGCTCTGTCTCGACGAGGCCGAGCAGGTCTGGGTGATGCTCCACTCCGGGTCGCGCGGGGTCGGGAACCGGATCGGTCGCTATTTCATCGAACTGGCGAAGCACGAGATGCGTACTCATCACGTGAACCTGCCCGACGTCGACCTCGCCTACCTCCGAGAGGGGACCTCGTCCTTCGACGATTATGTCGAGGCGGTGTCGTGGGCGCAGGAATTCGCGCGCCGCAATCGAGAGACCATGATGGCGGGCGTGCTCGACGCGATGCATCGCTCGGGCCTCGTCCCCGCGTTCCGAGAGCGGATGGAAGCCGTGAACTGCCACCACAACTACATCTCGAAGGAAGTCCACGGCGGCGAGGAGCTCTTCGTCACGCGCAAGGGCGCGGTGCGCGCGGGCGCGGGTGAGCTCGGGATCATCCCCGGGAGCATGGGCGCGCGCTCGTTCATCGTCCGCGGCAAGGGGAACGCCGAGAGCTTCGAGTCGTGCAGCCACGGCGCGGGCCGGATGCACTCGCGCACCCAGGCGAAGAAGCTCTTCTCGATCGACGACCACATCGAGGCGACCCGAGGCATCGAGTGTCGCAAGGACGCGGACGTGATCGACGAGACGCCGATGGCCTACAAGTCCATCGACGCGGTCATGTCCGCGCAGGCGGACCTGGTCGAGGTCGTCCACACGCTCCGGCAGGTCGTCTGCGTGAAGGGATGAAGATGCTCGGTCTCCACGCACGTACGAGCCACGCGGTGCCGATCACGATCGACGGTTCAGTCGGCGAAGGCGGGGGTCAGATCCTCCGCACCGCCCTCGGGCTGTCGCTCGTGAGCGGTCGGCCGTTCCGGATGGAGAACATCCGGAAGAAGCGGTCCCGCGCCGGGTTGTTGCGTCAGCACGCGACCGCGGTCGCGGCGGCGGCGGCGATCGGCGACGCGCGCGTCGTCGGCGGCGAGGTCGGGAGCGAGACGCTCGGCTTCAGGCCGGGCGCCATCGCCCACGGTCGCTTCGCGTTCGCGGTCGGCACCGCCGGGAGCACCACGCTCGTGCTGCACGCGGTGCTCCCCGCGCTCCTCGTCACCGAGGGCGAGAGCGAGCTCGTCCTCGAAGGCGGCACCGACGCCTCGTCCGCGCCGCCCTTCGATCATCTGGACGCGGTCTACGTGCCGCTGCTCCGCTCGCTCGGCGTCGACGCGGGCGCGACGCTCGGCCGTCGCGGCTTCTATCCGGCGGGCGGAGGACGATTCACGTTCCGCGTCCGCGGAGGCGAGCTCGAGCCGTTCGAGCTCGAGACGCGCGGAGAGCTCCTCGGCATCGACGTCGTCGCGCGACTCGGCGGAGGCCTCGCGCGCCGCATCGCCGAGAAGGAGCTCGCGATCGTGGGCGAGCGGCTCGGGCTCGCGCGCGCTGCGATGCGGGTCGAGGACGTCGACTCGCTCGGGCCGGGCAACACGCTCTCGGCGACGCTCCGCTTCGAGCACGCGACCGAGGTCTTCACCAGCTTCGGCGCGAAGAACGCGTCGAGCGAACACGTCGCCAAGGAGCTCGCGGCCGACGTGCAGGAGTTCCTCGCGTACGACGTGCCGGTCTCGGAGCACACCGCCGATCAGCTCGTGCTCCTGCTCGCGCTCGCCGGCGGCGGCTCGTTCGTCACCGTGCCGCCGACCGAACACACGCGCACGCAGGCCGCGTTGATCCCGGCGTTCCTCGACGTCGACGTCCGGATCGAGCCCCACGAACGCGGGACGCGGATCTCGGTCGAGCGACGCGGCTGATCACGTCTGGGTCGGGGTGCGCGGAGGTGGGCGCGCGCTGTCGCGTCGATCGTCTGCGGCGGTCGCGACGGCGTTACGATGGGCGCCGATGACCGACAGAGCCCTCACGATGCAGACGACGACCTCGCTCCGAGCGACGTGGACGTTCGGGGTCCCGCTCGAGAAGGGCCGACCGACCGGCTCGGCCACCGGGACGATCGCCGGCTACGCGCCGCCGCAGCTGACCACCGCGCGTGCTCCGATCGATCTCGCCGACACCGTCGACGGATCGGACGCGCTCGGCGTCGCCGCGACGCGGCTCTCGAACCCGATGGCCACTCAATCGCGGACGACGGTGCTGCCGCGACGGACCAAGTCGGACGACGGTGAGCCGAGTCACGTCGTCGAGGAGCGTCCGCGCTTCGACCGCGTACGCCAGCTGGGCGAAGGCGCCGTGGGGACCGTTGAGCTCGCGCGCGACAACGACATCCGCCGCACGGTCGCCGTCAAGAAGCTACGGGCGGACGTGCGCTCCTCGAGCTCCCTGCTCCGCTTCGCGGACGAGGTCCGCATCGTCGGCCAGCTCGAACACCCGAGCATCGTCCCGGTCTACGACGTCGGTCGCGACGACGTCGGCGACGTCTACCTCGTGATGAAGCACCTCGAGGGCGAGACGATGGAGGACGTGATCGAGAAGCTCCGCGCGGACGATCCCGCGTACGTCGCGCGCTTCTCGCCCCAGTTCCGCGCGCACCTCTTCCTCTCGGTGCTCGACGCCATGCGATACGCCAACGCCCGAGGGATCCTCCATCGCGACCTCAAGCCCGCGAACATCATGATCGGCCCCTACGACGAGGTGACGATCATGGACTGGGGCATCGCGAAGCCGATCGGGAAGCGCGACTCGCTCACGCCGCCGCACGAAAAGGCGCGGAGCTGGCTCGACTCCGCGGATCAACGCCTGCTCGAGACACAGATCGGTACGCTCGCGGGCACGCCCTTCTACATGTCGCCCGAGCAGGCCGCCGGGATGAACGACTCGCTCGACGAACGGAGCGACGTCTACGCGCTCGGCGTCGTCTTCTACGAGTGGCTGACGCTCGAGCATCCGCTCGAGGGGAAGTCGACGCTCATCGAGGTGCTGGCGAGCGTCATCACCCAGGAGCACGACGAGCGCGCGCTCCTGCGCCGCGCGTCACGCTCCGGCGTCGCGTGCGAGTACGTCTACCTCGCGCACCGCGCGATGCGGCGCGATCGCGACGAGCGCATCCAGAGCGCCTCCGCGCTCTACGACGAGCTGAAGGCGATCCTCGAAGGCCGGGTGCGCGTGCAGTGCGCGGTGACGTTCACCAAACGCGCGACGCAGGAGAGCCTGCGCCTCATCGACCGCCATCCCGCGGTGTTCTTCACAGGACTCGCGCTGACCGCGGTCGCGGTGATCACCGGCGTCGGGACCGCGATCGCGACGCTCGTCCACGCGATGACCTGACGAACGACTCAGGGCGTCGTGGACGCGTCGGGTCGAGGCCGATCGCGGCAGTCGAAGGGCCCGCGGACGTGACCGCACGCGACGATGCAGACCGTCTCGGCGTCGACGTCGACGCACGTGCCGGTCACGCTCTCGTGGCCGAGCTCGAGCGAGCACGCATCGCCTGCGACGAGCGAGCCGCACGCAGCGATCGCCGGCGCCTGCGATCCGTCCGGGATGCAGGCGAGACCGGTGATCGCGCCGCGCCCGACGGTCCCGCACACGCCTTCGAAGGCCGGCCGACCTTCACGGCTCCCGACCGTGCAGACGTCGCCCTCGCCGAGTCCGTCGCACGCGTCGAATCCGGCGCGTGGCGGCGTGAACGAAGGCGCGCAGGCGAGGGCTCCGCTCTCCGCGCCGAGCCGACAGGCGCCGGCGAGCATGTCGCCGCGGCGGCCTTCGAACGAACACGCGTCGCCTTCGAGAAGATCCGCGCAGGCGTCGACCGCGACCTGGGGCGGCGAAGGGGGCGTCGGCGCGCAAGCGATGGACGCGCCGTCGATCGCGACGCGACAGGTGCCCGCCACGGTCGAGCCGTGGCGATCGTCGCGAACCATCGTGCAGGCGTCGCCGACGGAGAGGCCGCTGCAGGCGTCGAGCTGCGGCGTCGTCGGTGCGCAGAGCAGCACCCCGTCGGCGCCCGCGCCGCTCACGACCGCGGAGGCGAGCTCCGAGACGACCGCGCTCGAAGAGACGGAATCGTCGCAGGCGCCGATCGCGAGCGAAGCCAGAACGACGAGGACGAAGGAAGGATTCAGGCGAAGAGTCATGTCAGGCATGGATGCTCCATCGCGGCGGGGCCGCGTCGAGACCGGCCCTCGGCCGGTGCCTGCATACGACGAAGAGTCGTACGGCCGAGTTCCCGAGCTCTTCGAACTTTCTCCGGCCGTCGTCTTCGCCGCCGATGACCCTAGGTAACGTATCGTCGCGACCGCGCGACGTACGGCGCGCGATACGGACCCGGCCTACGGCGCCGGGAGGAGCAGGATCATGGCGTGGGGAACGAAGGACATCCCGGACCTGAGCGGGAAGACGGTGCTCATCACGGGCGCGAACAGCGGCCTCGGCCTCGAGGCCGCGCGGATGTTCGCAGCGAAGGGGGCCGAGGTCGTGCTCGCATGCCGCAGGCCGTCCGCGGCGGACGAAGCGGTCGCGACGATCCGCGCCGAGTCCCCGAGCGCGAAGCTCGAAGTGCTCGAGCTCGATCTCGCGGATCTCGCCTCCGTCCGGAAGGCCGCGGCGACGTTCACCGCGAAGCACCGTCGGCTCGACGTGCTGCTCAACAACGCCGGCATCATGGCGATCCCGCGTCGTGAGACGAAGGACGGCTTCGAGATGCAGCTCGGCACGAACCACCTCGGCCACTACGCCCTCACCGGCCTTCTGCTCGACACGCTCCTCGCGACGCCGGGCAGCCGGGTGGTCAACGTCGCGAGCGGCGCGCACCTGATCGGTCGGATGAACTTCGACGACCTCCACGGCAAGAAGCGCTACTCGAAGTGGGGCGCGTACGGTCAGTCGAAGCTCTCGAACCTCCTCTTCACGCTCGAGCTCTCGAAGCGGCTCGCTTCGAAGGGCGGCAGCACGATCGCGCTCGCCGCGCACCCGGGCTACGCATCGACGAACCTCCAGGCCGTCGGTCCGAAGATGGAGAACTCCTCGATCGCCGAGTCGTTCGTGACGCTCGGCAACGCGATCTTCGCGCAGTCGGCCCACGCCGGAGCGTTGCCGCTCGTCCGCGCCGCGGTCGATCCGGACGCGAAGTCGAACGACTACTTCGGCCCCGCCATCGGCGGCTTCCGGGGCGCGCCGACGCACAACGGGCGTTCGAGCCGCGCGAAGGACGGAGCGTCCGCGCAGCGCCTCTGGGAAGCCTCGCGGACCGCGACCGGCGTCGCCTACCTCGAGTGAGACGAGGCGGCCCGGCGGAGGCGCTCAGACCTCGGCGCCGAGCCAGATCGCTTCGCCGTAGCGCGACTGCATCCGGTCGACGTGATCGACGACGACGCCGATCCGCTCTTCGAGGCCCGCGATCATCACGTCGCTCAGGATCGGCGCGAGCGGATCGGTCCCGACCCTCTGCCGGAAGCGGGCGACGTCGAAGCGGCGCAGCGCGTCCACGGTGCGGCGGCGGAAGCGCTGCACCTCGGTGAGGCGTCGCTCCATGATCGGCATCCGCTGATCGGTCGGCCAGAAGCCCGCGCCGTTGTCGAAGAACATCAACGGGCCGCCACGACCGCGCGTGCGCACGTTCGCGTTCTGCGTGCCCCAGCGATCCGCGTTCTGGATCAGGTAGTCGAAGACGAGGAGGTCGCTGAGCTCCGCCGGACGACGCGCGTCCTCGGCGACGTCGGGAGCGTCGAAGCGGGCGTCGGGGACGATGCCGCGCACCTGGAAGGTCGGCGGCACGTACGGAGTGCGCGCGATCGGGCCTTCGAGGCGGACCCATTTCTCCCAGTCGTTGCCGAGCGGGAGCGGGACCGGGCCCTCGTGGACCCAGGCGATGAAGGCACCGCGGATCGAGCCGTTCGCGCGCGGCCGCATCTCGGCGCGGCGAGGATCGGTCTGGGCGTAGAGCTGCAGACGTCCCCAGTCGAAGCGACGTCCGACCGAAGGCGGCACGCGGCCGATGCCGAGCTCGCGATCGAGGTAGTACGCGCCGAGCTCGGCCCACCAATGGGTGTAGTGGATCGTCTGCTCGGGCTTGAAATAGCCGAGGGTTCCGTCCTCGAGCGTGATCTTGAAGCCGAGGCTCCGGCCGCCGCCGCCCTTGTGGATCCCGGCGACGGGGGAGTTCGCGAGCGAGGCGCGCAGGGCCGCGTCGGGCTCGCCGAAGAATCCGACCTCGTGCGGGAGCTCGACGATCGGATCGAGCGGGGGCTCGAGCGGGCCGGGCTTGGCCCGCGGCAACACCCCGAGCCGGGCGTTCGGCGTCCGATTCGTGCGGGTCGATGCGCCCGAACACGAGCCGATCGCGCCGAAGGCGGCGACGAGCCCGAGCGAGCGGACGAACATGCGACGACTGGTCACGACCCGGTTCTCACCCGAGCCGCGCGAGGACTCAAGAAATCCGCAGGGCTGCGCGACGGGTCAGTCGGTGATGAGCTTCTTCGCCTGGATCCGCACCGCCATCGGGAACGCGGTGCTGTTGGCGAGCAGCTTGAGTTCGGCCTTCGGGAGGCCGCGCAGGAGCTTGCCGATCCCGTCCGCGGACGTCCGCGGATTGCCGAGCAACGCGCGTCGCACGATCGATTGACGGCTCCACGCCGGGTTGTCGACGATCTGCTCGATGAGCACCCTCGGCGCGGTGCCCTTGTTCGCGATCCGCGCGACCTCGGGCAACGAGATCCCTGGGTTCCGAAGGAGGTCCTCCCAGACCGCCTTGCTGAAGCAGCGCTCGAGCAGGACGCGGTCCTCGAGCGCGCCGTCGCGGGCGAGGCGCATCCGCTCGACCGCGCTCAGCTTGCGGATCCGGACGATCTTGGGGTCGGCGGGTCGGGACGCGTCGTCGCCCGATTCGTCGTCGCCCGATTCGTCGGTCCCGGGTTCCTCGTCGGGATCGAACGCGTCGCGCTCCCCGGAGACGGTCGCGCCGGGGCTCGCCGCGAAGTCCTCGTCGAGCGTCGGGAGCTCCTCGAGAGGCGACGCGGACTCACACGCGACGAAGCGCTCGAGCGCCTCGCGTTCGCCCTCGGCCCACGCGATCTCGACCGCCGTGCCGGCGACCGGGCCGTCCGCGAGGATCATGACGACGGTCGCGTCGAGGCCGAACTCGGCGCCGTCCCAGGCCCGCTCGAGCACGAGCTTGACCGGTTCGAGTCGCTCGAACGCGCAGACCTTCGGGACGAGCGCGCGACCGTGCCTGAGGTTCTGCGCGTGCTCCCGCGCGAGCGCCTCACGGTCGTCGAGAACGAACCGAAGCTCCGCCGCCATCACCGCGGATCGTATCCATTCCCCACCGGGTTGACCACGACGTACTCCTTGCGACCAGCCTGGCCCCGATTCGCTATGCTGCGCCGGCATGCCTAGCCTTCGATGGCTCGCGCCGGAGGGTCCGCCGCGGGTGTTCTCGGTCTTCAAGCAGATCACGACGATCGGTCGCGCGCGGTCGAACGACGTGTCGATCGACCATCCCAGCCTCGCGCCGCATCACGCGCAGCTCGTCTTCGACGGCAAGGAATTCGGCTTCGCCGAGCTCGATCGCGACGCGCCGATGCTCTGGAACGGCAAGAAGAAGCGGCGCGGGACCCTGCAGCACCAGGACCGACTCACGCTCGGCACGGTCGACCTCGCGTTCTCGGTCTTCGACGACGCCCCGAGGCGGGACGACGACGACGAAGCGCCCCGCTCCGAGCTCGGCGTGGAGCTGATCGGCATGCGTAAGCTCGCGGAGCTCGTGCGCCGCGTCGCCGACCTGCGCGAACCCGGCGCCCAGATGAACGCGCTCCTCGACGTGGCGATCGAGGCGACCAGCGCCGAGAAGGGCTTCGTCGTGTTGCTCGTCGACGGCGAGACCCGCATCGCCGCGGCCCGCAGGGTCGCCGAGCGCTCGCTCCCCGACGCGGTGCAGCAGCTCTCGGACAGCATCCTCGCGCGGGTCATCGAGACCCTGAAGCCGGTGATCGTCTCCGACGCGCGCACGGACACGCAGTTCCGCTCGAGCGAGAGCGTGATGAACCTCCAGCTCTCGAGCGTGATCGCGGCGCCGCTGCTCGCGCACGGTCGCCTGCTCGGCATCATCTACCTCGGCAACGATCAGGTGGTGCGCCTCTTCGACGAGACCAGCCTCGACGTGCTCACCGTGCTCGCCGGTCAGGCCGCGCTGCTGCTCGAGAGCGCGCTCGCGTACGGCGCCCTCGAGCTCGATCGCGACGCCCTGCGCGCGTCGGTCGCGGGCGATCCGGTGTCGGGCGTCATCGGAGCCTGCCCGGGCCTCGTCGATCTGTTGCGGCGCGTCGACAAGGTCGCGACGACCGACGTCTCGGTGCTGATCACCGGCGAGACGGGCACCGGCAAGGAGCTGATCGCCCGCGAGATCCATCGCAAATCCGCCCGGGCCAAAGGCAGTTTCGTCGTCGTGAACTGCGGCGCGATCCCGGAGAACCTGATGGAGGCCGAGCTCTTCGGCCACGTGCGCGGCGCCTTCACCGGCGCGGTCGCGACCCGCATCGGCCGCTTCCAGTCCGCGAACGGCGGCACGCTCTTCCTCGACGAGATCGGCGAGATGCCGATGACGCTCCAGGTGAAGTTGCTGCGCGCGCTCCAGGAGCGCGAGGTCACGAAGATCGGCGACAGCAAGCCCGAGAAGGTCGACATCCGGGTGCTCGCGGCGACGCATCGCGACCTCGAGGCGATGGTGAAGTCGGGCAGCTTCCGCGAAGACCTCTACTACCGGCTCAACGTCGTGAACCTGCACTTGCCGCCGCTGCGGGAGCGCGGCGAGGACGTCGTCGTGATCGCGAAGCACCTGCTCAGTCGCTTCGCGGCCGAGATGGGCTCGAAGGTCCGGGGCTTCACCCAGCCGACGCTCACCGCGCTGCGCCGGCATCCCTTCCCGGGCAACATCCGTGAGCTCGAGAACCGACTGAAGAAAGCGATCGTCCTGGCCGACGGGCCGCTGCTCGGGCCGGAAGACCTCGACCTCGGCGTCGCCAGCCTGCCCTCGATCCTCCCGCTCACGCAGGCCCGCGAAGACTTCACCCGGCGCTACGTGCTCGAGGTGCTCGAGCAGAACAACGGCAACCGCACGAAGACCGCCCAGGACCTCGGCGTCGATCCGCGGACCGTGTTCCGCTATCTCGAGCGCGAAGGCGACGGCGAAGTATGACGGCGATGTCCGGGAACCAGCGCTCACCCCGCGGGGACGACGAAGGAATCTCCCATGATTCCCGCATGTTGCTCCGCGACACCGTGACGGGATCGAAGTTTGCATCTCGATCGGGTGTGCGAACGACCCTGCTCGCCGCCCTCTGTCTCCCCGGCTGTCTCGTGACCGAAATCTCGCCCGAACCGAACCAGAACGAACCGCCCCGGATCCTGCTTCCAGGGGAGGTCTCCTTCGCGGGGGTCGCGTCGACGACGACGGATCCGACGATCGTGTACTTCGTCTCGCCGACGATGGTGCTGCCCGAAGCGCGCACCGTCCTCGAGATCCAGGTCGACGTCTCGGACTCGGACGATCGCGAGCTCGAGTACAACATCTTCGTCACCGGCGTCGCGCCCTCGACGGGCTTCGACGCGGGCACCGGCTCGGGCATCGTCACCCGGCGCGTCACCACCGAGACCGTGACCACCGGCCTCTCGGAGCGGCGCGCCTCGATCTCGCGCACGATCGCGGGGGACAAGTACTTCGAGAGCGTCCGCTCCTGTTATCGGGTCGAGGTCCGGTTCAGCTCCGAGTTCGAGTCGGACGGCTACACCCCGGTGATCCCCGGCGACCTCGCGACGATCTCGTACTGGGTCGGGTCGCTGAGCAGCTCCATGGACGAGGTCGACCTCGCTACCTGCAGGAGGCAATGAGCCGATGCGCTCGTCCCTCCCCACCTCCGCTTCCCGCTTCCTCGCCGGCCTCGCACTCGCGGCGCCGATGATGCTCGGCGCCACCGACTGCGGCTTCGCGGATCCCGCGGCGATCGTCCCGTCGTACACCTGCCACTCGACCTCCGACTGCGCCGTCGGCACCTGCGTCGCCGACGTCTGCACCGAGGCGTCCGCCGTCGGCTATTCGCTGATCCTCCGGCTCGAGAACGGGGGCTCGGCGCTCGCCCGAGATTCCTCGGAGTTCACGCTCGATCCGATGGCCGTCATCGAGACCGGCGAACAGGACCTGACGCTCCCGATCGCGCGCGACGTCGTCGGGACGATCCGCTTCCAGCAGTCGTACGCGATCGAGACGCAGATCGCGTTCCGGCGCACGACCCCGGTTGTCGACCTGATCGACCAGGTCCGCGCTATGTCGCCGATGCCCTACGCGACCGACCCCGGCGGCGAGCCGATCGACTACCGCGCGCGCGTGCCCTCGTCGGTGGCGTACGACATGCTCGTCGCGCCGACCGCGAGCCCGACGCCGGGAGCGTCCGGGATCCCGACCGAGTTCGTGGGACGTCCTCTGGCCGACGTCTTCCCGCCGGTCGTCGTCCGGCTCGACGCGTCCGGATCGGACGTCGGCAAGCGCGTCGACGTCGACTACGCCGCGACGCTCTTCCAGCCCTGCGACGCGGCGAGCGCCACCGCCTGCACCGTCGTCGGTCGCCTCGTCTCGACCGCCGCAGTCGGTCTCCCGGCTCCGGAGGGCTCGGTCGCGATCGCGATCGAGAACGAAGCCGGGGTCGTGATCTCGACCGTGGCCACCACCGCCGACGACGGGTCGTTCTCGCTCCGGCTGAGCGATCCGTCGAAGCCGATGCGGATCCACCTCGGCGCGACGACCGAGCGACCGACCTATCCCGATCTCGTGCTCGACGTCGGCGCCTACGATCCGAAGCTCGGGGGCGAGCTCGAGGTGCCCCGCTTCGACACCGTCCGTTTCGAGGGCCGGGTCGAACTCCAGGACTCGCTCGTCGCCGACGCCGTCGTCCGAGCGGTCGCGACCGAGATCTACGACGAAGCGGGCGTCATCGTTCCGGGCGCGACCTTCGAACTGAACGTCCGCTCGACCGACGTCACCGCCGCAGACGGAGCCGGCCTCTTCGCGCTCAATCTCGTCCGCGGTCGCTACGACATCCTCGCGTCCGAGGACAGGCCCGACTCGAGCCTCGTCCACAGCTCGGTGCTCGTCAGTCCCCCCGCCGGCGCGACGCCGCAGCGCGGACAGACGTTCGTCCTGGGACCGTCGTGGCACCTCGACGGAATCGTGCGCGGTCCGGACGGAACGACGCTCCCCTACGTCACGGTCGAAGGCATCCCCGCGCGACCGATCGTCGCGACCGGGAGCGCCGACGCCTACGCACGGCTCGCGAGCACGACCGGCGACGCCGGCGGACGCTTCGATCTCAGCGCCGACCGCGGCGTCTACGACCTCGTGTTCTCGCTGCCGGTCTCCGAGGGCCTCCCGACGCTGGTGCTCCCGAACCTCGCGGTCGGGGCGATCGAGCTCACGGACACCAAGCTCGCGTTCCCGTTGCCCGTCGCGATCTTCGGGGTGCTACGCGACTTCGACGGAACGCCGAGGCCGGGCGCGAAGGTGTCGGCGTACTACTACCGACCGGAGACGAACGTCCGGCGCGCGACGGTGATCCGGCTCGGCGAGGCGACCGCCGACTCGAACGGTCACTACCGGCTGCTCGTGCCTTCGCGTTCGTCGAACTTCTGACGCTTCCGGAAGAGCAGGACGAGCATCGTGAGGAACGCGAGCGCGCCGAGCGGCCGCTCGCCGATCCTCTCGAAGACGGTGCCGCGATCGAGGAGCGGAAGGTCCTCGACGAGCTCTTCGCGGGTGTAGACGCCGCTCTCCTGCAGCACGCGGCCGACCGGATCGACGAAGGCGCTCACGCCGCTGTTCGTCGAACGGACGAGCGCGCGGTGGTGCTCGACCGCGCGGAACTTGGCGAGCGCGAGGTGGATGTGCGGCTCGTGGGTGTCGCCGTACCAGGCGTCGTTCGTGAGATTGACGAGGAGGTTCGGTCGCCCGGTGCGGACGAGGTTCCGGGTGAACTCCGGCAGCAGGTCCTCGTAGCAGACGAAGACCGAGAGCCGCATCGCGCCGAGCCGAATCGCGTCGAGGCTGGTGCCCTCCTCGAATCGACCGGTGTTGGGCGAGAGGTCGTAGAGGACGGGGAAGACGCTGCCGAACGGGATGAACTCGCCGAAGGGCACGAGGTACGTCTTGTCGTAGTGGCCGACGACCCGATCGTCGCGATCCACGAGGAACGCGGTGTTGTAGACGCGCTGGGGCTGCGTGGGCGTCGGCCGGAGATCGAGCGCGCCGAAGAGCACCGGCGCTTCGATGCCCGGCGTGACGAGGTCGGCGATCTCCGAGTACTCGGGCACCGCGAAGGTGAACGCGGACTCCGGCCAGACGAAGAGGTCGGGCACGTGGATCCGCTCGACCCTCCGCGATTGCTCGAGGTGCCGGAGATGACCGGTGTACGGGTCCTCGCGCTTCGCGAACGTGCCCATGTTCACCTGGACCATCGCGACCTCGATCGACGGCGCCGCAGCGGCGCGCGCGTCGACCTCGCGGATGCGGTAGCCGCCGTAGCCGAGCACGAGCGCGGTCGCGACGACGGCCGCACCGAGCGAGCGCTTCGGCAGGGGTGCCTTCGCGCGGAACGCGAGCCAGGTCTCCGCGAGCGCGCCGTTCACGAGCGCGACGAACGCGCTCACGAGCAAGGGGCCCGAGAGGTCGGCGATCTGGATCGCGATCGGCACGCCGTGCAGCGAGTTCCCGAGGTAGCTCGGGAAGATCATCGGATAGGTCGCCTCGAGCGCGACCGTCGCGACGACGACGACGAGCGCCACGGGCCAGCCGTTTCGTCGAGCCCGCCCGTAGACCCACGCGAAGACCACGGTGTAGAGCGCGAGGGCAGCGCAGAAGAGCAGCGTGAGCCCCGCGGTCACCACGAACGGGAAGCCGGAGAAGGTCTCGAGGAAGCTCTGGAGCCAGTAGTAGCCGCCGACGAACTCGACGAGCCCGTACGCGAACGCGAGCCCGGCGCGCCGCCGGAAGCTCGCGCCCGACTCGCGCTCGAGGAGCAGCGCGAGCGGCACGAGGGCGACGAACGCGAACGGGTAGAGGTCGAACCCCGGGAACCCGAGGAAGTAGGCGACGCCGCCCGCGACCGCGAGCGCGAGGGAGGTCGCGAGGTCGCGACCCGTGCCACCGACGGAGCCCTTCTCGGTCACCGGCTCACGAACCGAGGGTCTTCTTCACCTTCGTCAGGAAGTCGTCCTGCTTGAAAGGCTTGGTGATGTAGTGGCGGACGCCGGCGTTGATCCCGGTGATGACGTCCTTGGGCGTGCCCTTCGCGGTGAGCATGATCACGGGGATCTGCGCGAGCCGGGCGTCGAGGCGGAGCTTGGCGACGAGCTGCATGCCGTCGAGACGCGGCATCATCACGTCCGTGATGATCAGCTTCGGCAGCGCCTTTTCCGTCGTGCGGAGGTACTCGTAGGCCTCCATGCCGTCGCCGCATTGGACGACCTCGGCGATCTCCCCGAGGATCTTGGCGATCATCCGGATGAGGGCGGGATCGTCCTCGGCGAGGAGGACGAGAGGTCTCGGTTTCGCGGGTTGTGCTGCCGTGGACATGAGGATTCGGGAGCGAGTCGGTCCCGGGATTCGGGCGCAACCAGGATGCTACTCCAACGGAGGATCGTCGAGGTCAGCGTTCGTCGCGTTACGTCGCGCGAGCACGAAGCGATTCCTCGACGCGATCGAGCATCGCGTCGAGGTCGGCCTCTGGCGTGTTCAGCGGCGGGACGAGGTAGAGAGTGTCGCCGAGCGGTCGGACCGCGACGCCGCGGCGGAGGGCCTCGTCCGCGACCGCCCAGCCACGTCCGCCGAAGTAGCCCTCGGCCCCGAGCTCGAGCGCAGCGATGCAGCCGAGCGTCCGCGTGTTCCGGACGCCCGGGATCGACCCGAACGCCTCGAACCGGCGCGCGAGCGTCGCCGAGACCCCTGCTGCTGCGTCGAGAACGGCTTCGTCCCGGTAGATCGCGAGCACCTCGCGCGCGACGCGGGCGCCGAGCGGATGGCCACAGAACGTATGGCCGTGGAGGAACGCGCGGGATTTGTCGCCGCGGAAGCCTTCGTGGATCCGCCCGCTCACCAGGACCGCGCCGAAGGGCAGGACGCCGCCCGAGAGCCCCTTCGCGGTGCAGAGCAGGTCGGGCGCGACCTCGGCGCGGTCGCAGGCCCACATCGGTCCGGTGCGGCCGAAGCCGGTGAAGACTTCGTCGGCGATCAAGAAGGTATCGTGCCGAGTCGCTTCCTCGCGGACACGCCGCAGGAAGGCCGGGTCGTAGAAGCGCATGCCTCCCGCCGCCTGGACGATCGGCTCGAGGACCACGCCGGCGACGCGATCGGCGTTCTCGCGGATCGCCTTGACGATCCAGTCGAAGACGGCCTCGAAGCCGACGTCCGACGCGTCCGGGGCGCGTAGCACGTCGAAGAAGAGCGGGGAGAAGGTCCGATGGAAGGACTCGACCCCGCCGACGCTCATCGCGCCGATCGTATCGCCATGATATCCGCCACTGAGCGTGACGAAGAGCTTCCGCTCCGGTCGGCCGTTCTGTTGCCAGTACTGGAAGGCGATCTTCGTCGCGATCTCGACCGCGGTCGAGCCGTTGTCGGCGAAGAAGACCCGCGAGAGGCCGTCCGGGGCGACCGCGACGAGCTCCTCGGCGAGACGCGCGGCGTGCTCGTGGGTCGTGCGGGACATCGCCACATGGCAGAGGTGGCTCGCCTGGTCGCGGAGCGCGGTGACGAGCCTCGGATGCTGGAAACCAAGGTGGTTGCACCACCACGCGCCGGACGCGTCGAAGATCTTCCGGCCGTCCTTGTCGAACAGATACGGCCCCGTCGCGTGGGTGACGACGAGCGAGTCCTCGTCGAGGTGGTCGTCGACCGAGGTGAAGGGCCGGAAGACGAAGCGTTTGTCGAGCTCGAGAATCTGCCCGCGCGAGACCATCGCGGCAGCATAGTACCAATCGCCCTCCGGGATCAGCCCTCGGGGCCGAGCAGAAGCATGACATCCACGGTCATGGCGCCTCCCCCGGGCCTGCCGAACGGGCCGATCCGCGGCAGGGCGTCCCGCACGCAGCGCCGGAAGAGTTCGTCGCCGAGGTCGAAGCGGAGCAGGTCGCGGGCGCCGACCGAGCCGTCGGCCCGGACCTCGAATCGCAGCGCCGCGGTACCTCGGACGATCGCGTGGCGACCGGCGAGGGCGTCGTAACAGACGTCGAACGCGCGACCGAAGGCGATCAATCCGCGGTGGACCGAAGCCGCGTCGAGGCGGCCGTGGCCGCTGAACGTCGGCGTGTCGCCCTGGAGGCTCTCGCCGAGCGAGACGAAGCGAGGCTCCGCCGGCTCGGTCGCGACGGTCGGCGCAGCCGGCTCGGGTGGAACGCAGGCGGCGAGTGATGCGCCGGCAGCACGGATCCGGGCTTCGAGCACGACGATCGACTCGGCGGCCTCGGTGCGGAGCGCGGGCGTCGCCGCATTCTGGAGCTGCCGCTTGGCGTCCGTGAGCAGCGTGGACCACCGGCCGAGCTCGGCGCGCACCTCCTCCACGCAGCGGTGTTCTGACTCGACGCGGGCGGCGACCTGGCCCGCGTCGACCGGCGCGTCGGACTGGGCCTGCGCGTGGGTCGCGCCGAGCGGGACGAAGAAGAAAGCGGCGAGCCAGGGCTTCATGGACGGTCTCCGGTCGACGGTAGACGTTCGGACGGGACGAAAGCTTTCAGAACAACAGGTCCTCGAGCCGCTTCACGTCGTCGACGTCCCACGAGGTGGGCGCGAGCACGAGCTCGTCGGCGCCGAGATCGCGCGCGCGGGCGGCGGCGTCCTTCACGCTCTGGGCGTCGACGCACTTCACCGTGGGGATCACGAAGTCCGCCGCGTCGCCGAGGAAGTTCAGGTACCGCTCGAGGTAGCCGTCCATCTGCTCGCGGCCCTTGTCCCCGAGCGCCACCCAGGTGCCGGTCACGAGACGCGGGGGCGTGTCGCGGCCGGCCTTCTTCCAGCTCGTGCGCGCGAGCTCGAAGGCGCCCCCGACCTCGGCCGCGGAGAGCGAGAAGGAGAACCCACAGATCCCATCGGACCACGCCGCGGCGCGCTCGATCGAATCCGGGAAGATCGCGCCGACGAGCACCGGCGGTCCACCGGGCTGCAGCGGCAGCGGCTCGACGTTGCGGAGCGCGGACGGGACGGCCTTCTCGCCCTGCCAGATCCGGCGCATCCGCGCGACCTTCGTCTCGAGGCGACGCAGGCGCGTCTTGCCGTAGGGCACGTCGAGCGCGGCGTAGTCCTCTTCGCGTCCGCCGACGCCGACCGCGAGCGTGACCCGGCCGTTCGAGAGCACGTCGAGCGTCGCGATCTGCTTCGCCGCGAGCACCTCGTGGTGCAGCGGCATCACGAGCACGTTGTAGAGGAGCCGAACCCGCTCGGTCCACGCGGCCGCCATCGACAGCGTCACCGTGAGCTCGGGGTTCGGGAAGTTGATCCGTTCGCCGACCGCGAGGCAGGAGAACGGACCGCGATCGATCGCGCGGCACCAGGCTTCGATCGTGGCCCGATCGACGCCGGGCGACATCACCGGGAGATTCAATCCGATTTGCATCGTCGCGACTCTCGGACGGCCGCCCGCAGGTCGCAAGGGGGACGAACTAGCGATCGGCCGGCGCGACGATCGCGAGGAAGTACCGGACGCTCGATTCGACGAGCTGGCCGCTCGGGCCGGCGAGGCTCGCCTCGCAGCCGTGCGTCGCCCACGGGAGGAGCAGCGCGTAGTTCGGTACGTGCGCCGCCTCGAGCCGCTCGGCGAGCCGCTCGGTCTGTCGCGGGAACACGAGCTCGTCGCGGCCTCCGTGCACGAGCAACGTCGGCGGAGAGTCCGCGTCGACCCAATCGATCGGCGAAGCGTCGCGGTACCGCGCGCGCATCTCGGGCGAATCCGTCGGCATGCCGCCGAGGAACGCGCCGAGCGTCGCCGGCGTGTCGAGCACGAGCGGATTCGCCGGATGCTCCGAGCTCCAGATCAGATCGGTCGGTGGGTAGAGCGCGACCACGCCTCGCACGAACGGCGCCTTCCATCGATAGGCCGCGAGCAGCGCGAGGTGCGCGCCCGCGGAGCGGCCGTAGAGCACGACGCGGTCGGCGTCGATGCCGAAGCGCGCCGCGTTCGCCCGCAGGAAGTCGACCGCGCTACGCACGTCGTCGAGCGCCGCGGGGAACGGATGTGCGGGCGCGAGACGGTAGTCGATCGACGCGACCACCCATCCGTCGTGCGCGAGACGGTGCGCGATCGCGGGGAGCTGCGTGCGATCGCCGCCGCTCCACGAGCCGCCGTGGACGATCACCACGAGCGGACGTGGCGAGCCCGAGCGTGAGCCACGAAAGAGATCGAGCCGCAACGGCGTGTCCGCCGCGGGCGTCGCGTAGGTCAGCGTCTCGATCGAGACGTCCGGGCTCGAGATCGCGAGGAGGCGGGAATAGGCGAGGCCCGCTTCGAAGGGCGGCGGTGGCGGTGCGGATCCTGGGAGCGAGGCGAATGCCCGGGCGAGACCGGCGGGCGTCGCGCGGGCGACGGAGCGAGCGCGCACGAGCGGGCTCAGGAAGAGCGCGACGCAGACGACGCCGACGCCGAAGAGCACGCGATCGACCGGCGTCGAGACGCCGCCCGCGAAGGCCGGGATCGTCAGCAGGACGAGGACGTAGCCGGCCTCGGTGGAGGCGACGGCGGGCATCCAGAGCGCGCCGACCGGTACGCGGAAGACGGCGAGGAGCGCGAGGACCGTGACGAGCCCGAGGAACACGCAGCGGGCGATCGTGAGGGCCGGCATGGAGGATGACGGTATCAGATCGTCGAACGCGACCGAGGCGATCGCGCGACGATCGAGGCACGCCTCACGACCTAGGGGTTCTGGGCCGGCGTCATCGGCCACGCGGACTCGGAACGCTCGACGCCTCGGAGCCGCCGGTCGAGACGGACGAACATCGCGATCGAGAGCAGGTGCGTCACGTGGAAGCCGACGACGAACGCGAGCGTCAGCGTACGGCTCGTGCTCGCGTCGTCGACCAGATCCAGGCCGAGGACGACCAGGGCCGAGCAGAGACGCACTGTCCACCAGGTACGGATGAGCCACTGATTCGGAGACGGCGCGTCGTAGTCGACGTCGTCGCCGCCGGCGAATCGGTCGACGTCGATCAGGTCTCCCGCCGGCGCGAGGACCGCATAGATGGGGTGGAAGTAGTTCCAGACCATCGACCGCGGCGAGCTCCGGAGAGGGAGTCCTGCGGCCTCGGCGGTCGTGCCGACCCGGTGGACGACGAACAGAAAGACCACGCCGCCGATCGGCATCAGGGCGTAGTAGAGGAGTCGAATCGCGACGAGCGGCGTCGGGATCGACGACGGCGACGCGATCGTCGCGGAGACGAGCGTGTCGAGGACGAGGAGGGCGAACTCCGTCGCGTAGATCGACGCGAGCGCGACGATGAGGACATGCAGGGGCTGAGAGCGGGCGGCTGGGTCGTGGGCATTCATGGGAATTCTCCGGTCTATGTCCCCCTTCTCGGCCGTGCCCCCGGCGAGTTGCGTGTCTATGCGTCTTCCTTCGCTTCGAAGAGCGCGCAGAGCCTCTCGATCGCGATGTTCGCCTCGGCGCGGAAGGCGAAGCCGGTGAGGAGCGCCCCGAAGATCGGGAAGGCGAACGCTGCAAGCATCGGGTTCGGCTCGCCGGTGAGGGCGAGCGCGAGGGCCGCGAGGGCCACGAAGGACGTGAGGGTCATCCAGATCGCCATGAACACGAGGACGAACGCGTGGAGGCGGAGGTCGAGGCGCACGAGGGTGCCTCCGGGCACGGCCTCGATCGTCCCGCGCACGACCGGGAGGAAGCTGTTGCGATAGTGGATGCGCCGGACGATCTCGAACGATTCGCTCCCCACCGTGCCGTGGAACGTCGTCCCGTCGCCGCTTCCTCCGAACCAGCGGACCTCCGCTGACGTGGTCTGCGCCAGCGCGTCGCGCACTCCGCCCGGCGAGAGCTGCGATCGGAGCACGGTGCGGTGGAACGGAATCAACGAGTCGAAGCCTCGGACCATCGCGGAGGCATATCACGTCGCGAGGTACGGACTCGGAGCGGCGGCACGTCGACGGTCAGCTCTCCATCGAGATCCGATCGATCCGGCCGTCGTCGTCGGGATTCACGCATGCGGCGGACTGGTCCATCGCGATCGATCACGGGAACCTCGAGGTCGCGTGCGACGATACGACGAAGTCCGGCCTCGGGACCCGGTAGACGCCGACCGGACTCGCGACCCGCAGAATTCGACCCCGAGGTCTTCGTGATCGTCAGTCCGCCGCACAAGCTCACGAACCTGCTCCTCGTCCATGCGCTCTGCCTCGGAGCCTGGGGATGCCATCACGCCAGCGACGATCGGTCGACCACTGCCGACGTGGAACCGCCGGACCCGGCGGAGCCGACGGACGAAGCGAACGACGTCGCCGAAGCGAACGACCTCGCCGAAACGGACGCAGCACGCGTCGACGCATGCCTCGCCCGCGTCGCGACGATGCGCGCTCGGTTCCGACTCGCAGCCGCGGCACAGCATTCGGCTCCATACGAGCAGGCGCTCGCGAGCGCACCGGTCGGGACGGTCGGGAACGTGGCCCACGACTTCGCGCCCTCGATCGTGCTCGACGCGAGCGGACGGATCACGTTCGACGGCGTCGACGTCGGTCGACCGAGCGCGCGTGCGTTCCCGGCGCTGCGCGAGCGATGGGATGCGAAGGCACACCAGTACGCGCTCCTCCATCCGGACGGCGCGGACGGCCTCGACCAGGTCTACGTGGTCGGAGAAGCCGGCGCGTCGACGCGCGGCATCGCGCAGGCGCTGCTCGGGATCCCGCCCGGAGTCGCTGTCGTGTTCGCTGTGCGGTTCGACACTCCGCCCGCGCCGTCGCCGCTCCATCCCGACTCACCGCCTGCGGTCGTGGAACGAATCCACACGCTCGAAGCCCTCACCGACGACGCGGAGAGATTGCGCCTCTACGGAGAGACCGGCTCTCGCGCGATCGGCGATTGCCGAGCGTTCATCCCGGTCTACGCGGCGTCGCAGGAACTCGACGCGTCGGCGAAGGGACCGTTCCTCCTCGAGAACGTGCCGAACGCTGTCGAAGCGTGCCGATGCGAGACCATCGACGTCGACATGGTCGAGTCGCTCCTCCTGCTCATTTCACGGCCGATCTCGCCCCCGGCGCGCTTGCTCCCGCTCGATCGCGGACGCCTGCCGCAGTGGGTCACGGCCGCGCCGACGATGAACGACCTGGCGCGTCTGCTCGAAGCGGAGTTCGTCGCGTCCGGCGCATCCGGTCGTTGAACCGACGGCAGCTCGGACGTCGCGACGTCGACGCGAGCCCGGCGCTCCTCACGACGCACCGGCGCTCGGGGCCGGTCAGAGACGTCAGCGCGGTCGGCAGACGGCGACGACCAGCCGCACCGCGGCGTCGAGCGTCGCGGGGTCCCGTTCGACGTTCGACCAGGAGAGCGAGACGCTCCCCGCTTCGAGGGTGAAGCGGAGGGCCCGGGGGAACCCGAGGAAGGCGTGGCATGCCTGCGGATCGAGGACCTGCCGCGCGTCGTCGTCGCGCTCGGCCTTGACGACGAAGCGGGCGTCGAACGCGGGCACGCCGACCACGACGTCCTGGAGGCCCAAGAGCGAGCCGAGCCCCGAGAGCGCGTATTCGTCGTAGACCGAGACCCGCCCCGCGCCGACCGGACGAGCCGCGCGCGCTCGCACCCGGCTATAGGTGTGCGACGACTTCCCGCTCGAGACGGAATACTGATCGATCGTGAAGCCGAGCCCGTCGAAGGCGCCGTCCATGCGGCCGGGCGTCTCTCCGAACAGGCGGGTCGGCCCGGGGGCGTAGTGGAGCCCGCGCGCCGCGGCGAACGCCCTCCAGCTCGCGGTGTTCTCCTCCGCATATCGCTTCGCGAACACGAGCACCGCGACGACCGCGACGACCACCGCCACCACGAGGACGATCGGGACGAGAAGGAGCAGCAGGAGTTCCATCCGGGGACGTGTTACTCGAACCCGACGACGAAGCGTTAGTACCTCCGTTCGCGACACGAGGAGCTCCGACGAGGATCGGAGACTCGCGCGGGCGATCACTGCGCCTCGGCCCACGTGAGTCGGCGTGCCCGCCCGGGCGACGTCGCTTCGACGAGCGTGACGAGCCGATCGAGCTCGCCCTGCTGGTGTTCTCCCCAGAGTCGGCGCGTCCCCGAGAGCGACGCGAGCACCTTCGTCCACACGGAATCGAGCGCGATGACGATGGTCATCGCGAGCGACGTCCGGCCGTCCTCGCGCGCGGCGAGCTCGTAGCGGACGAGCGTCTCGCTCGCGCCTTCGATCGTGCGGTCCGGGAGATGCACGAACGTGGCGGAAGGCGTCGACGCCATGTGGAGCCTCCGCGGCGCGTCGAACGCGACGACGCGATAGCGATGGCGCACCTCTTGGTTCGCCGTCGTCTCGCGGCAGTCGACCACCGAGCCGAGCACGAGCGGTCCGCCGCCTTCGACGTCGAATCGTTCGTGACCGCGCGAGAGCAGCGTGTAGCAGTGGGGGATCTCGTGCGTGAGGAAGCGGAAGACGTGTTCGATCGGCGCGTCGATCGTCCGCCTCGCGTCGAGGCGGAACGAATGCGGACGGTCGAGGGACGGGGTCGCGGTCGAGTGGGTCGCGGTCATGGCCATGTTCTCCGTACGGAGGCCCGACCAGGACGCGCATCATCGCCGTCTGGGTCGGACCTTGAAGCCGAGCTCCATGTCGACGTGCCCGTCCACGGGCGCGTCGTTCACGTAGTGCTCGAAGGGGTGGAAGTCGTCGGGCTCGAGACCGCTCTCGGGGAACCACACCGAATAGACGTCGCGGTAGGTGTCCGCGAGCGACTCGACCGTGCCTCGATGCCGGACGATCGCGTAGCGACCGGCCGGGATCGTGGCGCGGAACAGCGGGGGCGAGAGCGGGGTCGTCTTCGGGATCGGGACGCAGGCGTGGTACCGGCAGAGCTCGGGCGCGGTCAGGGTCGGCGAGTCGTGCGCGATGCCGTATGCATCGACGCTCTCTCCCGATAGCCCGAGCGCACGCACGCGGGACACGAGCTCGTCCCACAGCGAGACGAGCGAGGTCAGCTCGTAGCCGGCCGGGCTCGCCAGGCAGGCGAGCTCCGTCTCGTCACGGTCCTCGAAGCGCAGGTCGTGGCCGACGCGTTCCTTCCTCCTCTTCCGCTCCACGTCGTCGGGAGCATGGGGAAGAGCGTAGAGACCGGCGGGATCGAAGTCTTTTCCGTACCTGCTCGTGAGTTTTCCGATCCTGCTCTCCTGCAGGCGCGAGGGATCGCGTACGTCGGTCGGACGGCACCCGAAGTACGCGGCGAAGGCCTTCGAGAAGTTAGCGGTCGACGAATAGCCCGACGCGAGCGCCACGTCGGTCACGCTGCGCGTCGGATGGTAGGCGAGCCGCAACGCGGCGGTCTCGAGCCGGCTGCGCGCGATGAACTGCCCGACCGACTCACCGACGATGGACGCGAACAACCGGTGGAAGTGGAACTCGCTGACCCGCGCGACCTTCGCCACCTCGGCGACGACGAGCGGCCGATCGAGGTTCGCCACGATGTACGCGAGCGCCTTCTCGATGCGCTGCCGATCGTCCGCCGCCATCCCGAACGTCTAGCATCGGTCGCGAGCGCATCCATCCGAGGTCCGACTCCGCGCCGCGAAGCTCCCCTTCGTCGTCCGCGTCGAGCCGGAGCCGGCGGAGGGCGGAACGAAGCGGCGCTCGCGGGTTCACCGCGGCCGGACGAACGCCTTCCGGTCCTCGGTGGCGGCGGCGCGGAACACGCAGTCCGCGGCGTGATCGTTCACGAGCCCCATCGCCTGCATGAACGCGTAGACCGTCGTCGGGCCGACGAAGCTCCAGCCGCGCTTCTTGAGCTCCTTCGAGAGCGCGATCGACTCGGGGGACGTCGACGCGGCGAGGGTCGCTTCGGCCGGCGCCGACGTCGGCTCGAACCGCCACACGAACGACGCGATCGATCCTTCGCGCTCGACCATCTCGCACGCGCGCTTCGCGTTGTTCACGACCGACGTGATCTTGCCGCGGTGGCGGACGATGCCCGCGTCGCCGAGGAGGCGCGTGACGTCCGGTTCGGTGAACCGCGCGACTCTCTCGAAGTCGAAGCCGTGGAACGCGGCCCGGAAGTTCTCGCGCTTCATGAGGATCGTCCGCCAGCTGAGGCCGGACTGGAATCCCTCGAGGCAGAGCTTCTCGAAGAGCCGACGGTCTTCGGCGACCGGGCGACCCCACTCGTCGTCGTGGTACGCGACGTACTCGGGGGTCTGGATCGACCAGCTGCAACGCGGACGACCGTCGGGGCCGGGGGAAGTCATGGGCGGAGTCTCCTCGGGCCCGAACGGAGAGCGCAAGCTCCGACCTGAGTCGTCGACGCCGGAGCCGCAGCCCGCGCTTCAGCCGAACGCGGCGCGCGCGGCCGCCAGCTCCTTCTTCGGGGCCGTGAGATGGACGTCGACGCCTCCGTCCATCGCTGGCGTAGAGATCACCTTCAGTGCCCGGTAGACGACGCGCGAGTTGTCGAACCAGCTCGGGCGCCCGGTCCCGAAATCGACCTCGTAGATGGGGAACGCGCGGTAGTTGTTCACCAGGATGCCGGCGTCGAGCGTGGCCGCGACGGTGCGCATCATGAGCTTCGAGAGCGTGCCCTCGGCGCGCCGTCGTTCGATGAAGCCGAGGTACGCGCGGAGCTCGTCCGTCGCGTCCCGCGTGCACGCGAGCCGCAGCTTGCGGGCCACCGCGATCGGACGTTCGTCCGCGAGCTCGGACGCTCCGTACGTCACTTGGCGCTGCGCGAGTGCGTTGCCGAGGAACGCGCGCGGGATCCCGAGACGCGACTCGTGACGAAGGTCGGTCACCACCGCGACGCGTCGCTCCGCGCTCGATCGCATGACGGGCGAGATCGCCCCGAGGCAATACGCCGTCACGAGATCCACCGTGCCGACGTGCTCGCCCGGCGGGAGGCGCGAGGCTCCGTCGGCTTTCCACGCCTCGATGCGCTCGGCCGGGATCCGGAACACGCCCTTGCGGATCGTCGTCACGTTCTGGACGACGAACCGCGTGTAGAGCGAGAGCCGTTCGAGGAAGCCGGGTTCGTAGACGAGGTCGCCGCGGTACGGCTCGCGCGCGTGCTGCGTGCCGAGCTCGATCAAGACCTCGTGCTCGCTCGCCGGCCCCTCGGGCTCCATGCCGCGGCAGGCGCGCGACCATTCGTGCACGAACCGGAAGAACGCCGCTCCGTCCCACACCGAATGCATGAGGGTCACGCACAGCACCACGCCGCCGTCGTCGAATCGGGAGACCTCGACGCCGAGGAGCGGCGTGTCCCGGTCCACCACGCGCCATGGATAGACCCGGGTGGCGAAGCGCGAGAGCGCGGCGTCCATGGGCCGATCGTGTCCGAACGCGGGTAGCTCTCCGGCGCACGCGCGGACGTGCACGTCGACGCCGGCGTCGCAGGCGTCGAGGTGGACGACTCCCTGCGCGTCGGCACGGAGCCGCCCCGCGAGCTCTGGATACTTCGCGAGGGTCCGGATGAGGGACGCCTCGAAGCGCTCTTGGTCGAAGCCGTTCGGGAACACCCAGACCATGGGCATCCCCGCGTGCGTCGGGAGAAGGTCCACGCCGGAGAGCCGATAGGGCGCTGTCTGGACGCCGCACCGAAGGCGCTTCGTCGACGTCGTCTTGACCCGGACGCTCTGCATTCTCGGCTCGCTCCGCGTCAGGAGCCGGCGAGCGGCTCCGAGGTCGCGACGTCCGCGACGGAGGCGAACGCATGGCCCTCGGTCGCTCGATCGGGCGTCGCGATCGTCGCCGCCGGCGCGTTCTTCAGCGCCGCCTCGCGCGCGGCCCAACGGAACGGCACGACGAGCTGCCCGAGGTACGAATGGAGCGGATAGAAGCGCTCGTCCTCGAGACCGAACTTCGTCGGCCGGTCGCGATCGGGCGGGAAGAAGTACGTCCCGAAGAGATGATCCCAGGTCATCGTGAGGCCGAAGTTCTTCGCCTCCTCGTACTTCGTGGAGTGATGCCAGCGGTGGACCTGGTTCGTCCCGATGAAGTAGTTCAGGAAGCCGTGATCGCTGTCCGTGTTCATGTGCGTGATCGTGCCGAGCACGCTGCCGATCACGCCCGCGACGAGCACCGCCCTGGGGCTCGCGCCCGTGATCTGGAGCGTGAGGAGCATCGGGACGATGCGCCGGAACACGAGGTCGATCGGATGGACGCGGCTCGCGTTCAGCACGCTGATGCGGTGCGCGCAGTGGTGCACGCTGTGGAAGCGCCAGAGGAGGGCGTTCTCGTGACAGAGACGGTGGGCCCAGTAGAAGAGGAAGTCGCTCATCACGAAGAGGACGACCACCTGCACGACGAACGGGAGGGCGCTCATCGTATGCCGAGGCTCGAGGACGCCGGACGCGACGAGCAGGTTCGGGAGCGCGTAGCTCGCGATCGCCACCGTGAGCGCCGTCTGCGCGACGCCCATCACGATCGCGCCGACGTTGCTCACGACGTCCGTCAGGACCTCGCGCTCTTCGAAGCGATTGGGCTGGAACGGGACGACGTACTGGAGCGCCGCGGTCAGGCCGTAGTACGGCAGGAGGAAGTAGAGCAGGACGCGATTAGCGTCGAACCCGGAGCGCAGCGTGGCGAAGACGCCGAGCGCGCAGGCGGAGACCAGGAACGAGAGCGAAGCGAGTCTCTTCCACGCGCGCATGAGTGGCTCCAAGGTCGACGGCGATGTCACGGAGTTCGCCCGAACGCGCGACGCCCGATCTTCCCGTTCCGTCGTCCGTCGTCGATAGTCGGTACGGCCAGAGTGCTGACCGTGGTGGACGAATCGATACGTCCCGAGCGGATGCGGGCCGAGGGCGCACGGAATCGTCGCGAGCACGCGTTCCCCTCACCGACGTGATCGGTTCTCACCCGACGCCACATCCGGTCGTACCGTCGACGTTGCCTACTAGGCAACGATGAAACTCCGCAGACCTTCAGCGTTGCTTGCTAGGCGACAATCAAGGTCTCTGCTCCTGCCGGTCGGCGAGCGCGAACCCTGACGGCGAGATCCCGCCCTCAGCGCCGGACCGCGTAGCGGTAGTCCGGCGAGACGCGCGGATCGGCGACGAAGGCCGTGTCGAGGTACTGATCGAGCACGCTCGAACCAGGCCGGGACGACGCGTTGGGCTCTTTCCAGAAGCATCCGGAAAAGCGGAGCACGAGCGGCGGGCGAGTCCGTTCGAGGTCGCGGATCATCGCGCGCTGCTCGACGGCATCCGTCGTGAGGCCGGGATCGAACTGCATGCGCCGCGTCGCTCCGAGTCGGCGCGAAAGGTAGTAGAGGCTCATCGGGCTCATCAACGTCAGTCGGTGGTCCGCGCAGCCGACGAAGATGCGATCGCCGGGCGCCGTCGTCGCCGCGATGATCTCCACCGCGCCGCGCTGCGCGGGGGTCGTCACGGCGGCGTCGTCCCGCGCTCGCGCGATCCGCTCGAAGACGTCCGTGCGCGCCAAGGGCGTGTGGAACGCGAGGAGCGGGATGACCACGACGACGGGCACGAGAGCGCGCACGAGGGGACGTCGCGCGACGAAGACGCCGAGCAGCGCGATCACGAACGGGACGCCGTAGGCCACGTGCGCGTAGTCGACGCGGTGCACGACGTGCGGCACCGTCCCCAGGGCGAACGCCACGAGCCACACCATCCTCAGACGCTGTGATTCCGAGCGCGCCGAGTCGGCGAGCCGACGCGGGAGCAGGGCGAGCGTCGCCACGAACGTGGCCGCCGTGAGGAGGAGGATGACGCGGACTCGCTCCCCGACGACGCCAGGGAGCTCCAGCTCGATCGGCGCGACCTCGAGCGCGCCGACGGTGGTCGGGAACGGCATCGCGCGCGCCGGCAGCGTCCGCAGCTGATCGAAATAGAGATCCCCGAGGACGCGATGCGGCCCCGCGGCGAGCACGATCGGCACGAAGACGAGCGCGAGCGCGAGCGCGGCGCCGCCGACCTGCGCCAGCAGCGCGTCGCGGCGGGGGACGAGTGAGCGCGTCTTCGGGACGAGCGCGAGCACCGTCGCGAACGCGAAGAGCGCGAGCGCCGTGTAGACGAAGAGGTCGTGCCGGAACCAGGCGACCGCGCCGAAGAGGAAGCCGTGGGCCGCGTGGCGGGCACGTGACGCCGACGACGCGGGCACGGAGAGCACACAGAGCGTGCCGAGCGTCACGGCGGATACGTACGCGAGCGGCGCGACGGGGAGGTCG